>LNFM01013459.1_pt1 | contig 25196 bp, 22 predicted proteins | sample 596031 | NCBI WGS metagenome assembly LNFM01 (sample SAMN04254537, study PRJNA301005) | activated carbon metagenome | isolation source: dual media filters at the Ann Arbor, Michigan drinking water treatment plant | place: USA: Ann Arbor | reverse complement strand
GGTCGGCCTCGGGCCGGATGAAAAGCATGCCGGTGATACCGCCGGCCAGCAGCAGGGCCCCCAGGACGACGAAGCCCTGCTCGTAGCCGGCCTGGCGCGTGGCGGCATACTGCACGACGCGGCCCATCGCGAACGGCGCGATGACGCCGGCGAAGGTTACCGTCGACGTCACGATGGCGAGCATGGCGGCACGCTGTGGATGCGGGGTGAGCTCGCTCACGATCATCGGCATGACGACGAAGATCGTGCTGCCAACGGCGGTGCCGATCACCAGCAGAGCGATTTTGATGCCGGGGTCCGACACCACCGCAATGAAGGGTAGCACGCAGCCGCCCAGGGTCACGGTGGCCGCGGCAAAGGCACCACGGCAGAGTCTGCTCGACACGCCCGCCTTCTTGAGGCGCTGGGAGTACCAGCCGCCGCCCAGGACGACGAGCATACCGAAGATCCAGGGCAGGATGAAAAGATTGCCGCCCATCGTCTGGCTGAAGCCAAGCCCGTCGACGAGATAGGCGGTGAACCAGGTGAGCCCGAGCGCGAGGCCCCAGTAGCTCGCGAAGCCCGCGCAGCACACCGCGAGGATGCTGGGGCAGCTGAGCAGGTAACGGTAGGGGATGCGCTCGGCGGTGGTTTGGTCGCCGGTCGCGCCCTCGGCCGCCAGTGGTTTGTCGACCAGCGTGCCCTCGCGGCCGAGAAACAGCCAGAGTACGGCCCACATCAACCCGACGATGCCCAGCGCACCGAAGGCCCAGTGCCAGGAATAGTTGACGATGATGTAGTTGAGCAGCGGTACCGCCACGATGACGCCGAGGGCGGAACCCTGCGCCACGATGGCCGTCGGGATGCCGCGCAACGCGTCGGGAAACCACTTGTAGAGAGCGTGCGTGGCGACGGGGCCGGCCGGGCCCTCGCCGGCGCCCAGCACGATGCGGCAGGCGATCAGCACCTCGAAGGTTACCGTCCCCAACATGGGGAACTGCACGAGCGACCAGACGATCGCCATGACGAGCAGCATGTGGCGTGTCTGCACCCGGTTGGCGAGGAAGCCGCCGGCGACGCCGGTGACGGCGAACAGGAAGAAGAACGACGATCCCAGGAAGCCGAACTGCTCGGGAGTGAGATTGAGTTCCGCCATGATCGGCTTAGCGGCGAGGCCGACCACGACCTTGTCGGCGAAGTTGATCAGCATGAACAGGAAGATGAGGGTGGTCATGCCCCAGGCGCCCTTGAGGGGGCGGTCGTGCTGCGTCACGCGGCGTTTCTCCTCGCTGCCCTCTTGGTCGGGCGTTGCGGAGCATCTGACAGGCTCCGGGCGTGCGGCGTCAAGGAATGGCGGCCTCAGGTCCTCGCGGCCAGACGCCTGCGGTCGGCTTCTGGTCGGATAAAGAGAAGGCCGATGATGCCGCCCGCCAGCAGCAGGCCGCCCAAGAGGGTGAAGCCATTGTCATAGCCGGCCAGCCGCGTGGCGGCGTCCTGCACGACGACACCCATGGCAAAGGGCGCGATGACACCGCCCAGGGTCACGATCGAGGTCACGATGGCCAGCATGGCGGCGCGCTGCGGCTGCGGCGTCAGTTCGCTCACCACCATGGGAACGACGACGTAGATCGTGCTGCCGATCGCCGTGCCCGCCACCAGGATCGCGAGTTTCAGGGCGGGGTCGGTGGCGAGGCCGATGAAGGGCAGGATGCAGCCGCCGAGAATGACGGCGGTCGAGGCAAAGACGCCGCGGGAAACCCGGCTCGAGGCGCCGCCGGCCGTCAGCCGCTGCGAGATCCAGCCACCGGCCAGCACGACCACCATGCCGAAAAGCCACGGGAGGACACTGAGGTTGCCGCCGGCGGTCTGGCTGAAACCCAGACCATCGACCAGATAGGGCGTGAACCAGGTGAGGCCGAGCGCCAGCCCCCAGTAGCTGGCGAAGCCCGTGCAGCAGACCGCCATGATGCTGGGGCAGGTAAGGAGGCGACGATAAGAAATGGGGGTGCCGCCGTTTGCGCCGGCAGCGACCGGTGGGTCGACCAGCGTGCCCTCGCGGCCGAAGAAGAACCACAACACCGACCAGAGAAGTCCGGCGAGGCCAAGTGCGCCGAACGCCCAGTGCCAGGAATGGTGAACGATGATCCAGTTGAGTGCCGGGACGGCCACAATGACGCCGATGGCCGATCCCTGGGCGACGACAGCCGTGGGCACGGCGCGCAGTGAATCGGGAAACCACTTGTAGACCGCGTGGGTGGCGACCGGATTGGCCGGACCTTCGGCGGCGCCGAGCAGGACGCGGCAGGCGATCAGCACCTCGAAGCTGACGGCGCCCAGCATCGGGAACTGCAGCATCGACCAGAAGATCGCCATGACCAGCAGCGTGTGGCGGGCCTGGACGCGGTTGGCGAGAAAGCCGACTGCCACGGCGGCGAACGGGAAAACGAAGAAGAACGCCGAGCCGATCAGACCGAACTGCTCGGGCGTGAGCTTCAGCTCCTCCATGATCGGCTTGGCAGCGAGCCCGACCACCATCTTGTCGGCGAAGTTGATCAGCATGAACAGAAAGATGAGGGCTGTCATGCCCCAGGCCCCCTTGAGAGGCCGGTCCTGCGACGTCATACGGCGCCCCGTATCAGTACCGAACGAAACAGGCCGACCCGAAGGCCGGCCTGTCGTCGTTGGATCGCCTGGAGAAGCCTAGCCCTTGATGAACGGGCACTTACCGTCCTTGAGCGGACGATACGCCTCGTTGCCCGGCACGGTGGCCAGCAGCTTGTAGGCCTTGACCTGGAACAGATACATGTCGCGCTCGACGCGGCCGTCCTCGCGCAGCTTGCCGTTCTTGGTCATGACGTCGTTGATCGGAATCTCGCGCATCTTGGCCATCACCGCCTTGGCGTCGTCGGTGCCGGCGGCCTGCACGGCCTTCAGGTAATGCAGGGTCGAGCTGTAGGACCCGGCGGTAAGCATGCTCGGGATCTTGTCGCGCTTGGCGCGGAAGCGCTTGGTCCAGGCGCGCGTCTCGTCGTTCTGGTCCCAGTAGAACGCCTCGGTCAGCACCAGGCCCTGCGCTACCGGCAGGGTGAGCGCCACCACGTCGGTCGAGAAGACGAGAAGGCCGGCCAGGCGTTGACCGCCCTTGACGATGCCGAACTCGCCCGCCTGCTTGATCGAGTTGATCGTATCCTGGCCGGCGTTGGCGAGGCCGATGATCTTGGCCTTTGACGCCTGGGCCTGCAGCAGGAACGACGAGAAGTCCTGCGTGCTGAGCGGATGCTTGATGCCACCCAACACCTTGCCGCCCGATGCCGTGACGATCGCCGTCACGTCACGCTCCAGCGCGTGGCCGAAGGCGTAGTCGGCCGTGAGGAAGTACCACGAGTCGCCGCCGCCCTTGACGATGGCCGAGCCGGTCACCTTGGCGAGAGCGTAGGTGTCGTAGACCCAGTGCGCCCCGGTCTCCGAGCAGGCCGGACCGGTCAGGTCCGCCGAAGCCGCGCCGGTCACGATGTCGATGAGATCTTCCGCACCGCGAGAGCGACCGACGAGGTGCCGAGCCCGGTGATCATCTTGACGCCATCGACGTCGTACCACTTGCGCGCGATCGCCGAGCCGACATCGGGCTTGGTCTGGTGATCGGCCGACACGATCTCGATCGGGCGACCGAGCACCTTGCCGCCGAAATCTTCGACCGCCATCTGCGCGGCCTCGACGCCGCCCAGGGTGAGGTCGCCATAAACGCCCGAGAAACCTTCCATGACGCCGATCTTGAGCGGCGCAGGCGCTTGGGCCTGTGCGATGGTAGCAAGGCCGATGGCGGCCAGGCCCGCGACGGCGGCAGCCGCGCCAACGTACCGGACAGTGGTTGCAAACTTCATAGTCTCAATCCCTCCCAAAACGACGCTCCCCGTCGCGAGCCCGAAATCTAGCCGTAGGGCGACCGCGACGCCAGTGCTGGACAGCGGCGCCAACCTTCGATTAATTCGCCACACCGCAAGGGGGGCGGATGGCCGAAGAAGATGTGATTCTCGAGGCGAACGGGCTGACCAAGGAATTCAAGGGTTTCCTTGCGGTCAAGAACGTCGACCTGCGCGTCCGGCGGCGGACCATCCACGCGTTGATCGGGCCGAATGGCGCCGGCAAGACGACGTGTTTCAACCTGCTCACCCATTTCCTGTCGCCGACTGCCGGGCAGATACGCTTCAATGGCCGCAATATCACCGGCAACTCGCCGGCGGCGATCGCCCGCATGGGGCTGGTGCGGTCGTTCCAGATCTCGGCGGTCTTTCCCCACCTGTCGGTGCGCGAGAACGTCCGCGTTGCGCTCCAGCGCAAGCTCGGCATTTCCTTCCAGTTCTGGCGATCCGAAGCGGTGCTGAACAAGCTGGACATGCGCGCGTTGGAGCTTGTCGAGGCGGTCGGCCTCTCCTCGTTCGCCGAACTGCAGGCGGTCGAACTGCCCTATGGCCGCAAGCGGGCGCTCGAGATCGCCACCACGCTGGCGCTCGACCCCGAGATGATGCTGCTCGACGAGCCGATGGCGGGCCTGGGCCAGGAAGACATCAAGCGCATCGCCGCCTTGATTCGTGCCGTGGCCAAGGATCGCACGGTGCTGATGGTCGAACACAACATGTCTGTGGTCGCCGATCTCTCCGACACGATCACCGTGCTGGCCCGCGGCGAAGTGCTGGCCGAGGGCCCCTATGCCACGGTGTCGAAGCATCCGGCGGTCATCGAAGCCTATGTCGGGACCGGTCATGGCTGAGGCACTCCTGAAAGTAGACGACCTGCAGGCCTGGTACGGCGAATCGCACATTCTCCATGGCGTCGGCTTCGAGATCGGCCACGGCGAGCTCGTGACGCTGCTTGGCCGCAACGGCGCCGGCAAGACGACGACCCTGAAGTCCGTCATGGGCATCGTCGAGAAGCGCACGGGCTCGGTGACGTTCGAGGGCCGTCAAATCATCGGGCGTCCCTCCAATGAAATTGCCAGGCTCGGCATCGCCTACTGCCCTGAGGAGCGCGGCATCTTCTCCAGCCTCAACGTCGAGGAGAATCTCCTGCTGCCGCCGGTGGTGAAACCGGGCGGCATGAGCCTGGCCGAGATCTACCAGCTCTTCCCCAATCTCGAGGAGCGCAAGCGCAGCCAGGGGACCAAGTTGTCGGGTGGCGAGCAGCAGATGTTGGCGATCGGCCGCATCCTGCGCACCGGCGCCCCGCTGCTGCTGCTCGACGAGCCGACCGAGGGCCTGGCGCCGGTCATCGTGCAGCGCATCGGCGAGGTCATCCGCACGCTCAAGAGCCGCGGCTTCACGATCCTGCTGGTCGAACAGAACTTCCACTTCGCCGCCACCGTCGCCGACCGTCACTACGTGATGGAGGATGGCCGCGTGGTCGACATGATCGCCTCCGCCGATGTGCAGCAGAACATCGGCAAGCTGCAAACATACCTGGGGGTTTAGGCGCCATGTTCGAACTTCTGGGCATCCCGCCGCAGGCATTGTTCGGCCAGCTCCTGCTCGGCCTCATCAACGGCGCCTTCTATGCGATGCTGAGCCTCGGCCTCGCCGTGATCTTCGGCATGCTCAACGTCATCAACTTCACGCACGGCGCGCAGTACATGATGGGTGCCTTCGCCGCGTGGCTGATGCTGACCCAGCTCGACATTCCGTTCTGGGCGGCGCTGGTGCTGGCGCCGCTGATCGTCGGGCTGTTCGGCATCGTGCTGGAGAAGGTGATGCTGAAGCGCATCTACCATCTCGACCATCTCTACGGCTTCCTGCTGACCTTCGGCCTTGCGCTGATCATCGAGGGTCTGTTCCAGTGGAAATGGGGCTCTTCCGGCGCGCCCTACCCCAGCCCGATCCCGGGCGGCACCAACCTCGGCTTCATGTTCCTGCCGACCTATCGTGGCTTCGTCGTGGTGGCCGCCCTCGTGATCTGTCTCGTTACCTGGTACGGCATCGAACGCACCAAGTTCGGTGCCTATCTCAGGGCGGCGACGGAGAACCCGACCCTGGTGCGAGCCTTCGGCATCAACGTGCCGCGGCTGATCACGCTCACCTACGGGCTGGGCGTTGGCCTCGCCGCTTTGGCTGGCGTGCTGGCCGCGCCGATCCAGCAGGTTTCGGCGCTGATGGGCACCAGCCTCGTGCTGGTCGTGTTCGCCGTCGTGGTCATCGGCGGCATGGGGTCGATCATGGGCTCGATCGTCACCGGCTTCGGTCTCGGTCTGGTCGAGGGCCTGACCAAGGTATTCTATCCGCCGGCCTCGAACACGGTGATCTTCGTCGTCATGGCGCTCGTGCTGCTGATCAAGCCGGCCGGCCTGTTCGGACAGACGAAATGAACTCGCAACGTGTGGGCTATGCCCTTCTGATCGTGCTGGCGCTCGTCGCGCCGCTGATGGCCTATCCGGTGTTTCTGATGAAGGCGCTGTGCTTCGCGCTGTTTGCCTGCGCCTTCAACCTTCTGCTGGGCTATGTCGGCCTGCTGAGCTTCGGCCATGCGATGTTTTTCGGCATGGCGGGCTACTTCTACGGCCACGTCGTGAAGGCGTGGGACATGGCACCCGAACTCGGCCTGCTCGCCGGTGTCGTGGGGGCGGCGTTGCTGGGCCTTGTCACGGGTGCGTTGGCCATCCGCCGTCAGGGTATCTATTTCGCCATGATCACGCTCGCTTTCTCGCAGATGGTCTTCTTTTTCTGCGTGCAGGCGCCCTTCACCGGCGGTGAGGACGGGTTGCAGGGGATTCCGCGCAAGGCGTTGCTGGGCGGACTGATTCCGACCAAGAACGACTTCATCCTCTACTATGTCGTGCTGGCGATCTTCCTGTTCGGCTATGCCGCCATCTACCGCTTCATCCACTCGCCGTTCGGGCAGGTGCTGAAGGCGATCCGCGACAATGAACAGCGGGCGGTGTCGCTGGGCTATGAAGTCGACCGCTACAAGCTGCTGGCTTTCGTGCTGTCGGCGGCACTGGCCGGCCTCGCCGGCGCGACCAAGGCCATGGTGCAGCAGTTCGCGACGCTGACCGACGTCGCGGCGTCGACCTCGGGCGAAGTCGTGCTGATGGCGCTGGTTGGCGGACTCGGCACGATCATCGGCCCTGTCGTCGGCGCTTTCATCATCATCACCATGCAGAATTACCTCGCCTCCGCCGGCGAATTCGTGCTGGTGATCCAGGGGGTGATCTTCGTGGTCATCGTCATGGCCTTCCGCAAGGGCCTGGTGGGCGAGCTCACCGACTGGTGGAAGTCCCGCCGCTCGAACGGCTGAAGCATGATGGGCGCGCGCAGGCGCTGGATCTGGCGGCTGGCGCCGTTGATCGGCTTGGTCGTGGCGCTCGGCGTGTCGGCGATTGCCGATGCTGGCGTGCTGTCGCCGGCGCTTCGCGCGTTGGTGTCGGTGCTGGAACTCGTCGTGCTGATGGCGGTGGTCTTCGCCTCCGTCCATCACGCCGATGTCATTGCCCATCGCACGGGCGAGCCCTACGGCACGCTTGTGCTGACCGTGGCCGTCACCGTGATCGAAGTGGCGCTGATCCTGTCGATCATGCTGGGGGGCGAGGGCCGGGCGAGCCTGGCGCGCGAGACGGTGTTCTCGGTCATCATGGTGGTATGCAACGGCATGGTCGGGCTCTGCCTGATCGTGGGAGGCCTCCGCTACGGCGAGCAGGGTTTTCGCGTGACCGGCGCCGGCGCTTACCTCGTGGTCCTGATGCCGCTTACGGCGCTGACGCTCATTTTGCCGACCTATACGACCAGCGCGGCCGGGCCATTCTATTCGCCGGCCCAGTTGGGCTTCGTCAGCGCCGTGACGCTCGTGCTCTATGGCGTGTTCCTCTATGTCCAGACCGTGCGTCACCGCGACTATTTCCTGTCGGATCCCGGCGATGCGCCTGCCGGCGAGATCCCGTCCGGCGGGCCGTCGGTGCACCAGTTCTGGGAGAGCGTCGCGCTGCTGGTGGTGGCGCTCGTGGCCGTCGTGCTGCTAGCCAAGCACTTTGCCGGATCGATCGAGGCCTTCGTCTCGGTAGTGGGCGCGCCCGTCGAAGCCGTCGGCCTGCTGGTGGCGCTCCTGGTGCTGCTGCCCGAGACGCTGGCGGCGTTGCGTGCGGCACGGAACAACGAGTTGCAAAAGAGCCTAAATCTGGCGCTCGGCTCTTCGCTCGCCACCATCGGCCTCACCATCCCCGCGGTCAGCATCCTGGCGATGGTCCTGAAGCAGCCGCTGGAGCTTGGTGTCGACGCTCACGACATGGTGCTCCTGGCGCTCACGTTCGGCGTCAGCCTCGTGACCTTTGGCGGCGGTCGTACCAATATACTGCCGGGCTTCGTGCACCTCGTCATCTTCGCCACCTTCGTCTTCCTGATTTTCGTGCCATGATGACGTGAAGAATTCATCGATTGAGGAAATGCCTGACATGACCGAGACTTCCGACGACCAGCTCTTCAGCGAACTGCGCAAGATCGACACGCCCACGATCACCAACGTGGTGGCGACCTATCCGAAGAATCCACTCTGCCTCGGTCTGTACAATCCCTGGACCGAAAATTGGTACACCGACACGTCGATCCGCTGCATCTATCCCGAGATGGGCGCGATCGTCGGCCATGCCGTCACCTGCGTCTACGGCCTGCCCGACCCCAACTATGCCGGCCGGCTCTCCTTCATGGACGTGATCGACGCGCTCGACGCGATGAAGAAGCCGACCGTCCTGGTGATCCAGCAGAAGTGGCCGCCCGAGCTGATGAACAAGGCGGGCCTTGCCGGCGAAATGATGATCAGCTCCATGATGGCGGTGGGCTGCGTCGGCATGCTGTCGAACGGTCCGTCACGCGATGTCGATGCGATTCGCAAGCTCAACTTCCAGCTTTTGCTGGGTGGCGTGACCGCCGGTCATGGTGAGATGGCGGTGCAGTCGGTCAATGTGCCGGTTTCGGTCGGTGGCATGGACGTGGCGCCGGGCGATCTCATCCACATGGACGAGAATGGAGCGGTGAAGTTCCCGCCGCAGCACGCCGCCCAGGTCGTCAAGAACGCGCGTGCGATGCTCGACGACGAGGCGGCCAGGCTCGTGCTTCTGCGGAAGGCCAGGTCGGCGGCGGAAGTGCGCGCAGCCTCGTCGGGCGGCGCCTACACGCCGAAGAAGGGATAAGGTTTGTCGGCCGACCGCCCGGGGCGCTGGGGGCTGGGCGTCCGGCTGTTCGCGATCCTGACCCTGCTCGGGGCGGTCGCCGTCCTCGTCACCGGCACTCTGGGCTATGTTCGCGCGCACGATGCGCTCGAGCAGGCGATCTACAATCAGCTTACCGCGGCGCGCGAGATTAAGGCGCGTCAGGTCGAGACCTACTTCCGGACGATCAATGCCGAGCTGCGCCTGCTCGCGACCTCGAAGATGGTGGTCGAGGCGTCGCGCGATTTTCGTGTCGCGTTCAACGAGCTCGACCGCGAGCCGTTGACCGACGACATGCGCCAGAAGGTGAGCGACTGGTATGGCATGCATTTCGTGCCCGAAATCAGCCGCGTCCTCGGCGCGGCACCGGTCCTTGCCGATTACCTGCCGGTCGGCTCGGGCGCCAGTTATCTCCAGTACCACTACATCGTGACCAATCCACACACCGAGGCGCGGCGGCGCCTGGTCGACGATGCCGGCGACGGCAGCCGCTACAGCAGGCTGCACGCCATCTATCACCCCCTCATGCGTGCCGCCGCCGCGACTGTCGGCTTCGACGATTTCATGATTGCCGACCCGAAGTCCGGACGCCTGATCTATACCGTCGACAAGGAAGTGGACTTCGCCACATCGACCCATGTCGGACCTTATCGGAAGACCAACATGGCCGCTGCCGTCGCGCGTTGTTCCGGGATGGCCGACCGCTCCGCCGTCTGCCTGGAGGATTTCGCGCTGTATGTGCCGGCGGGCGGTGAGCCGACCGCCTTCATGGCGGCGCCTGTGATCGACGAGGGGGTGGTGATCGGCGTGCTGATCGCGCAGCTGTCGGACCACGAAATCGACAAGGTCGTGACTGGCGACCGGCGCTGGAAGCACGAAGGGTTCGGTGCCACCGGCGAGGCCTATCTCGTAGGTCCTGATCACCTGCTGCGCTCCGGCCCGCGCGCGTTCTACGAAAATCGCGAGCGCTACTTCACCGAACTGAAGGCCATCGGCACGCCTGAGTCGCAGATCGCCGCCATCCGCCGCTTCGACACGCCGATTCTGGTCCAGCACATCGACACCAAGGCAAGCCAGGCCGCGCTGGCTGGCGCCGAGGGGACCGGCGAGATCGTCGGCTATCGTGGTCAGCCGACGCTCGCCTCGTGGGGACCGCTCACCATCGCTGGCGTCAAGTGGGCGCTTATTGCCGAGATCGACAGCGCTGAGGCCTTCGCGCCGATCTACAAGCTGCGGCAGGACCTGGCGCTCGTCGGCGGACTTGCGCTGCTGGTGGTGATCCTGACCGCCGGATGGCTGTCGCGTGCCCTGCTCGGGCCGTTGCGCGAGCTGACCGCCGGTGTGAAGCGTTTCGCCGCCGGCGACTACGGCACCAAGGTGGCGGTTCGGACGAACGACGAGATCGGCCAGCTCTGCTTCGCCTTCAACGGCATGGTCGACGAGCTGCACGCGAAGAACGTGGTGATCGAGGGCAAGAACCGGGAGAACGAGGAACTGCTCTTGAACGTGCTGCCGGCACCGATTGCCAATCGGCTTCGTGGTGGCGAGCAGGGTATCGCCGACGGCTTTGCCGAGGTGACGGTCGCCTTCGCCGATCTGGTGGGCTTCACGGCCTTGTCCTCGGAGATGCCGCCGCAGGAGGTCGTGACGCTGCTCAACGGGCTGTTCACGCGCTTCGACATGGCGGCCCATGAACTGGGCATCGAGAAGATCAAGACGGTGGGCGATGCCTATATGGCGGTCTGCGGCCTGCCCGTGCCTGTCGCCAACCACGCCGAGCGCATGGTTCGCATGGCGATCCGCATGGTTCACATCACGCGCGAACACGCGCTGGAGCACCGCGTCTCGATGAGGCTGCGCGTCGGCATCAACAGCGGACCCGTGGTGGCCGGCGTCATCGGCAAGAGCAAGTACATCTACGACCTGTGGGGCGACACGGTGAACCTCGCCAGCCGCATGGAATCGGGCGGTGTTCCAGACTCCATCCAGGTCACCCGCCCGGTCTACGAGAAGCTACAGGGCCTGTTCGCTTTCGAATCGCGCGGCCCGATCGAGGTCAAGGGCAAGGGCAGCGTCGAAGCGTGGCTCCTGAAACTCTGATATGTTGGTGGCGCGACACGCAACCAGGAGACTCTTCGTGCCGAACCAGTCCGCCAAGATCGACCTTGCGAATCTCATGATCAGGAAGGCTGGCCTGATCCGCACCGTGCGGGACGAACTGGCCAAGCAAGGAGTGGTCTACTGGGCCGGCTTGACCGAGATCCTCGATGCCGTCGAACGGGCGCGAGGCGAGGAGTCCGGAGAGCAACCCCGATGACGCTCGGAGGGCTCACGCTCATCTATCTGGCCTGCGGAGCGGCCACGTTGCCGCTCAGCATCTTGGTTCTTCGGTTCGTCGTGTCACTATCGGCGCCGAATGGAGAGGCGCGGGAGATCGATCATGTGTTCGATCGCGCCATCGACGTATCGGTCTTTCTGTGGATCGTGGGCGGCCTTGCCTTCTATTTCTGTGCGGCACACATCGAACGCCGGAAGCCCTGCGGTGAACAGCGGACCAATCAACTGACGGCCGAATGTCGCCGACAGCTCGGTGCGTTCAACATCCGGGGCGATGTGGACGACCGGATTGCGCAGGTCGTCGCGCGCGCGGTGTTCCGGCCTAGTTCGAACCCTCGCCACGAGCCAGCCTGACGTAGCGCAAGGCCTTGGCGTCATTATCCGCCATGATCGCCGCCGTCACCTTCGGGTCCTGGTAGGGGTTGGTCACGGCAATGAGCTGGTTGGTCTCCGGCAGGCACGACAGCGAAACGGCCCGGGCAACGCTGGCAACATCCGGCTCGCCGCTTGTCGGCGCGGCATTCTTCGTAAGGCAAGCGTCTCGCGCTTCATACGCCTGCTCGACTTTGGTGACCGCCCTGGGGTTGCTGTAGCCGCCGGCCTTGAAGAACGCCGGGGTATTGCAGGCGCCCAGCGTCAGCGCCATCGCCAGAAGCGCCAGGCCGGTTCGGATCAGATATTGCGAGGAGGTCAACGCGGCGCCCTCATGACGTACACCATTGCCCGCCGTTCCGTATCGTTGCGGATCGCCATGGCGACCCTCGGATCGCGGTCGGGATTGCTCGCGACGATCAGCCGGTCGGTCTCTGGTGCACAGGACAGGGAGACCGCCCTGGCGATGCTGGCAACGTCCGAGTTCCCGGTATCCGAAGGGACGGCGTTCCTGGAAAGACAGGCGTCCCTGGCTTCGTAAAGGTTCTTGATGCGGTTGACCGTCATCGGGCTGCTGTATTGGTTGCCCTCGAAGATGTAGTCACGGCTGCAGGCCCCCAGCGAAAGCGCGAGGCCGGCCATGGCGGCTCGCGTCGACCATCTCAAAGCGTTCATCGGTAGGCTGCTCACGTACGTTCCGGCGCCAGATCACGAAAATATTGGCGGACCCGGCGAGATTCGAACTCACGACGCCTTCGGAGGGCAGCGCTCTATCCAGCTGAGCTACGGGTCCAGCGCGGCGGACCATAGCGGAGGGGGCCGGGGGGTGCAACGCGGCGCCGGAGAGGGCTGGAACTAGGGTCTTGGTGGCCTGAGGGTCTCCATCCTGTACGAACGTCACCATGCTAGAGAAGCGGCCAGGGGCTCGCGCTGTCAACCGAAATGCCATGCGTTGTGACACCATTGTGACGGGACCAACTGGTAGTTCGAACGCTCGGTCGTGACGCCCGGTCGCGGCGTTCGTCGGCCAGGCGGTTGCTGCATCCGGTTTGCGGGCAAATTGGCCGCTGAAGCGCTGCGGTCTGCGTCAGTCTCTGGAGGGGCCGACTTTTTGGGAGGCTGCGCCTAAGACCCCCGAGGGCTTCCTTGAAGGGACCCACTAGTGAGGAGACGAGGCAGGCAGGCGCGCGATGCTCCGCTGGATTTGTAACTTTTCGGTTGATTCTTGAGAGCGCTTGTGCTACATATAAATCCACGCAGCAGCGAGCCTGTCGCGTCAAGTTTTCGGCCGTAGGCATCCGCCTCCGGCCATTTTTTATGGAGTGTAGGGGCAATCTCTGCAGCTAATTCATGAGGGTCACGGAATTCAAACCGTGGCCCTTTTTTTGTGAGCTGACGTGGTCGTTCAACTCGCAGCCGGATTTCCGGCAGCGCTCCATTTCGGGGCGTTTAACACTGACCATTTTTGAAGATGAAAAACGTATCTAATGACTTCCACTCACTTAAGCTTAAGACGCGTAAGAAGAACGACTACGTAAAGCTCCAAGAGGGTGCATACCCTCGTAGGTTTGAGGAGCAAGTAGAAAAGGCCATCGCGGCCCTAGCTACTGACAATCTCCGAGGCACCAAGATGGCCCGCCATGACAAGCGGTCCGGGGTCATCTTGCTGACGATGGGATTTGGCAAGCGCAACTGGTGGTTCCAAAACGATTACATCGGTCGCGGCGACGTCGCCGAATGTGGAACCGCCGAGGAGGCAATGAGTGCGCTCCGAACGATTCTCAAAGCTGCAAGAGCTGGCGAGTTTAACGAAGCCCTAGAAGCGCTTCGCATCCAGCGCCAGGAGCATGCTGCCACGATGATCGAGGCAAGGGATGTCTGCGGCTTTCACCGGCTAGAAGCTCCGGAAGAAGTGAAACTAATAACGGGGCCGATGCATCCATTCGACGCTACCCCGACTTCACTTTAGCGCCAGTAGATATGGCGTGGGAAACCCTGTCGGCAAACTTCGTTTGCCCAAAATGCGGGAAGCGCGGTGAGTGTGAGTACGATGAACCAGATTATCCATTCGGGCGAATCCGGTTCACCGTGCGAAGTATCACATCAGGCTTCAACCTTAACGATGAATTTGATCGATTTAAGGTTGCCAAGATTAAATGTGTTGCTTGCGGAGTCTCCGCCCAACGCTAGACAACGATAAAGGCAGCCCAAAAGGCTGCCTTTATTTTTGGCCTCGCAGCAACGCTCGGTCGTGTCGCCGAGTCGCTACATGCCAATTGCGTTGCCTCAATGTAGGCCCGATACCTCGGGTGAACGGGTGGCCTCGCGTTGCGCGATGCAATGGCCTTGGCGGTACTCACCCAACCCTATAGCTTGGGAGAAAGTCGCAGCGGGGGACGCTGAGTGAATCTACAGGCATACGTCGCGGAAATCCGGAAGCTCTACGCCAGCGGCCAGACCACCGAGCACAGTTTTCGCCCCGCCTTAGCAAGGCTGTTTGGCTCGATTGATCCTGCACTTACGGTTATTAATGAGCCGAAGCACATCACCGATGTTGGCGCGCCCGATTTCGTGTTCCAGCGCGGCGATGTCGCTATCGGCTGGTGCGAGGCGAAGGACATCGGCAAGGATGTCCGTAGGTTCGCCGCGAATGACTACAGCAAAGGGCAGAAGGACCGCTACCGCAAGGGCCTGCCCAACCTGATCTATACCAACGGGCTGGACTTCGAGTTCCTGCGGGACGGGGAAGCGGTGGATTTCATCACCATTGCCGACCTGATTCCAACACTCCCCGCGCGAGCCGACAACTTTCTTCTACTGGAAAACCGGCTACGCGACTTCGCGCATGCTACCCCGCTTAGTATCACGTCATCAAAACGATTGGCCGAAATGATGGCGGGCAAGGCGGCGATCATCAAAGACATCATGGGCCGCGCACTGGCGGCCGATTTCAAGGCCAGGGGACAAGGTTCGCAGGCAACCGACCTAATCGGGCAATACGAGGCATTTAAGGCGACTCTGATTCATGACATCACCGTGGAGGACTTTGCCGACATCTACGCCGAGACAATTGCGTACGGCCTGTTCGCGGCTCGCCTACACGATGGCACTCGCGCCACCTTCACTCGAAGCGAGGCGCTGGATCTGCTACCAAAGTCTAACCCATTCCTGCGTGAACTGTTCATCTACATTGCCGGTCCGAACCTAGACGAACGTCTGCGCCGCGTGATTGATGAACTGTGCAACGTGTTCTGCGCCACGCACATGGAACAGGTGCTTCGCCATTTCGGCAAGGTAACGGCGAGGCAAGACCCGTTCCTGCATTTCTACGAAGTATTCCTCGCCGAATACAACCCGGCCAAGCGCAAGGCACGAGGCGTTTGGTATACGCCAGAGCCGGTGGTGAACTTCATCGTTCGAGCGGTGGATGAGGTGCTGAAATCCGAGTTTGAGCTGGCGGACGGGCTAGCTGATACCAGCCGCATCACCATCGATTGGGACACTGGGCAAAACGATAAGAATGGGAAGCCTGCCACGATTAAGAAGCAGGTACATCGGGTCCAAATTCTTGACCCCGCTACCGGCACCGGCACCTTCCTGGCGGAAGTTGTGAAGCTGGTGGCCGAACGGGTGAAGGGCATCGCGCCAGGTCAATGGTCAAACTATGTCGAGCAAGACTTGATCCCTCGTATCCACGGATTCGAGCTGCTCATGGCCAGTTATGCCATGTGCCACATGAAGCTTGATATCATCCTGACCGGGCTCGGCTACAAGCCATCAGCACGACCGCCCAGGTTGGGCGTCTATCTCACCAATTCGCTGGAGGAAGGTGATCGGGTGGAACAGACCCTGTTCGGCTTGTCCCGCGCCATTGCCGAGGAAGCCAAGTTTGCCAGTGACATCAAGCGCCAGGTGCCGATCATGGTGGTTATCGGCAACCCCCCATATTCTGGAATTAGCCAGAACAATGGCGCATGGATTGCTGACAAGATCGAAGATTACAAATATGTCGATGGCGTCCACTTCGGCGAGCGCAAGCATTGGCTTCAAGATGATTACGTGAAATTTATTCGCTTTGCCGAACACATGATCGAGAAGAACGGCGAGGGTGTGCTGGGCTTTATTACCAACCACGGCTATCTCGACAATCCGACATTTCGCGGGATGCGTTGGCACATGATGCAGACCTTTGACAGTATCCGTGTTTTGGATCTGCACGGTAATTCCAACAAGCAAGAGGTCAGCCCGGACGGCTCCGCAGACAAGAACGTTTTTGACATCAAGCAAGGCGTGGCCATCATCTTGGCTGTGAAGCATCGCCACGACCGCAAGAAAAAGAAGTCGCTGGCTGAAGTGTACCATGGTGAATTGTGGGGCGGCCGAGATGACAAAAACGAAACCCTGTGGGCAAGCAAGGTGTCCCAATTGTCTGCAACCGCCTTGCCGCACAAGGCGCCGCAATTTCCATTCGTGCCGCGCGACTATGGGTTGGAAAAGGATTATGCGAACGGCTTTTCGATAGTCGAATTAATGCCTGTCAACGTCACGGGCATTGTTTCGATGGGTGACGGCTTCATCATCGCAGACACCAAGGCAGCGCTGCGGGCGAATATCGACTATTTGCAGAGTTCCGGCTGTACAGCTGCAGACCTCAAGGCTCGATATGGACTTGGGAAGAACTATGCTGATTGGGTTATGGAGAACCGACCCCATGTGAATTTCGATACTTCTCGTGTCACGACAATCGCCTATCGACCATTTGATAATCGATGGACTTATTTCGACAACAAGCTGCTTTGGCGATGGCGCGAAAGCGTGATGCGACATCTGGTGGCAAAGCCGAACTTGAATCTCATGCTTACGCGCCAAACTAAGGATGAGATCGGGGCGCTGGTCGTTGACTCCATCGCGGGTCACAAAGCGTTCAGCGCCTATGACATCACCTACAACTTCCCCCTTTATCTTTATCCTGACCCCGAGAAAGCAGATAACGAAAGGGGACAGATCAGCATGGAAGCTAGAATGGGCCATGCAGCTCGCGTCAACTTCGATCTCAAACTGTACAGTCGCATCCGAGCGGCTGCTGGTCTTACCGGTACATCCACCCCGCCCGACGGATCTGATGCGTTCCGCCGGACCACTGGCGATTCACGCCCGGATGAGCTCAAGGTTTTCGACTATATCTATGGCGTGCTTCATTGCCCGGCCTATCGCGATACCTATGCTGAGTTCCTGAAAACTGAATTTGCGCGCGTTCCTTTCCCGTCATCACCAAACATGTTCCGTACAATTAGCTTACAGGGGGAGGCCTTGCGTCGTCTTCACCTGATGGAAGATGCCGCTATCGGCGAAACACCATACCCATTTCACGGTGATGGTGAGAGCGCGGTGGGCAAGCAGCGATTCGATGCTGGGCGGGTCTGGATCAACGGTAGCCAATATTTCGAGAACGTGCCTGCCATAGCATGGGGCTTCCTCATCGGCGGCTATCAACCCGCGCAAAAGTGGCTGAAGGACCGCAAAGGCCGCGCATTGAGCTGGGATGACATACGGCAATACCAAAAGATCATTAAGATTCTGGCTGAAACCGACCGCATCATGCACGAGATCGATTTATCGATCTCTTAGACGCTAGAGGCGATCTCGCTCGCCTTCGCTACCCTAACCAAATCGTACGATGGAATGCTTCATAGGACGCTGTGATGTGGGGTCATCTATGCGTTCGTCCGACATGCTCTTTTTACCATTGCGGATTGGGATTTTTTCCCATTGCCGCGCGGGCCAGTAGAGCAAGGTTAGCAGAGGAAAACATAAGTCCGACTAACCGCCCCCACCGCCTACCGCCCGTAGCTGACGCGTGACTTAAAGCCCCCCATAGGGTTCGGCATATTTGATACGAGACAGCATCTGCGAAGCACATCGAGTTGTCGGATTGAAATCCAACCTGTTGCCAGAAATTGCTGCTCAATGCTCGCGACTACGTTTCTAACGTCGGACTTCAACCCTAGGCGACGGACATTTGCCAAATAGGATTCGGCACTGCGCTTTTGTTGATCTGTTAATTTCCTAGTGTTGTTCATGTGTTTTTCTCCTGCGGCGAAGCCGCGAGCGCCCTCTAAGGATCGCTCCTGATGGCGCGTAGCCATCGTGCTCTAGTTATCTAGAGCCAGCTCAATCAGAGCCGATTTCCAATTTTTCCTGTGCCGCGCTTGGTGGGGGTGTGCCGGATTCGCCCCAAAAGCGACGTCCAAATAACCGCCCTTCGCGCCCAAGGAGCTGAATTCGACTTCCGGCAACCTCTGACAGCTGCTCTCTGCCCGACCATGGGACCTTTCGCCGAACTCAGCAATCAGCGTAGTGTTGGAAACAGCGGGGGAGCTGCATATGAATTTGCTTAGTGGTTCATTTGGCGAAGCCTATTGCTACTATCGCGCGTACCATGACACGCTTGAGATAAGCCCACGCGCATTGTTTTCAAGTAACGAAGCTATTCCGGTTTCGAGCATAGTCGACATTCAGCAACTCGGAGCTGATGCCAGTAAGAAGTTCGGCGAGACAGCTGCGCTAGGTGGGGTTGGCTTGGCCGTTGGTTCACTGCTTGGGCCCGTGGGGGCTCTTGCTGGTCTTGCAGCGGGAGCGATGGCGGGAGGCAAAAACAACTATGTTGCTTTTTCCCTTCAGTTTGCGGATGGCCGTCACTTCGTTGCTAAGGCTTCGGTAAGCGAGTTCGGTGAACTCTATGCAGCATTTCAAGCCGGTCGCACGTTAGGCGAATCTGCACAAATTGACGTGGTCGCAACGAAAAAGGCTAAGCGGCGCGACACATCCAAAGCTCGCGAAAAGTTGCCTTCTCCGAAAAGGCTCCAGCCTCTACCAGGTCGAGACAAGGCCAAAGCGCCAGAGCCAACTTGCCGACTTTATGAAGCACTCAATGACAAACTGACCAAGGCTACAAAACATAGCCCATGTCACTTTGCTCTGGTCGCGGCACAGCACTACGCGAGGAAGCTCAATCAAACAAAATGGAGCTACTTCAACGAAACTCTGATCGACGACGACGTTCAGCAAGCCATACTCATCAGAATCGTCACAGAAGAACAGCGTGCGGCTAAGTGCTTGGAACAAGGCAATGCGTGCCGCGAGCGCGCCCAGGAGTATCGGCGTGAATTAGAGGAAGCTCGGGCGACTCTAGCCTCTCAACCACCTTCGCTACCCCGCAAGTGGTGGCAGATTTTTGAGAACGAGAATAATGAAGGAGAATCTGAAAGGGTGAAACTGGAAGCGAAGACTAAGCAGCAGGCGGAATGGGCACAAAACAATGATGCGGCGAGCGCTAGGGCGGACGAGCTGCAGAAGATGTGTCACGAGGGCGCTCAGGCTCTTGCTAACGAGTTCGCTTACGCTATCTCTACTGACGACCTGACTGCGGCTAGGAAGCGCTATGGGACCTTTCGACTAGCCGGAGACTCGATTCACAACGACTGGGAGATTAACAAATCGAGGGCACTGAAGATTTTGCAGGCATTGCATCCTCGTATCGGGGAGTCGCCCCCGTCAGAGCAGCTCGTAGCTCCGGACAATAGTGCAAAGGTTCGGCTCACTGCGTTGACTGCGCTTCGTGACGACGGCCTCATAACCGATGAAGAATATTCCGCGCGTCGTAACGCCATTCTAGACGCGATCTAAACGTAGTTTGGGGGTCTCCTTGCTTCGTTTAAAGTCAAACATCTCTGAGGCCGTTTGCGCTTAGCTCGCTTACGGGCGCAGGCTGCGCCACTAGGGCACTACGTGCCTGTGTGGTTCTCCTAGGTCATAAACCCCATTGCGGTCGGTTCTCACTCCTAGCTCCCTAAGTTGGCCTATCCAGCCTACTTGCGTCGCAGCGATTAGTTCTTGGTACGGCCAGTAAGTGACTTTTGACCCTGTGCCGAATCGGCAGTGGACTCGAGCTGTTCTGATCTTTGCTAGCACCTCATCGCGCGCCGCGATGCTTGCAGCCGGTAAGCGGCTACTAAGATCATTGCTACGGAGATATTCTAGATCGGCCTCGAAGAGGTCTAAGGCTGCATCATAGAACACCTCTCTAGAGGCAGAGTCCCAGCCAGAAATGTAGTCTCTCATCCTAGGGAGAATGATTTTCTTGAATCTGAACCTATCTAATTCTGAAATCGTAAAATATTCAGAGAGATGTCTTAACTTAATCCTCTCCACCGATTCTTCATGAGAATCAGAACATCTTAAAGTTCCATTTAGAGAATTCTTGATTCCAACGAGAGTGTGAATCTCATGTTTATCTAAATCTAAAATCAATTGACCATCTATAAGCCTAGCAATCTCTCCTAGGAGTCTTTGTTTTCGTTCTCTCTTGTCCATACGTCTGCATATCGCTCTCGTTCATAAATTTCTTTATGTCCCATAATATCATTTTTCCTTAGCAGCTTACCAAAAGTCATTTCTAAAAATTGGTCAATTGCACTCCTAGAGATTCCTTAGGTGGGACGATGGATGATGTGGCCAATGCTCCGTCGTGACGCTCAGTCGTGACGTACCTTTGCTTGGTGGAGGTTGGAGAGGATTCCCGCGCTCCTCGATGATTGCCGTGCCAAGCTTTCGTATTGGTAGGAGCCGAGTCCGTAGTTTGATTCGGTAGCGTCACCTCCTAAGTTGCAGCGTGACGTGCATTTCTACCTCAGCCGGGCATTCCCCTAACTTCCACAAGCCTGCGTTGTAGGATAGTATGATCGGCGCGTGGGGGGAGGGATCAACTTGGTAACAAAAACAAGTCGACAGGCTGACACGGTCCTAAGCTTTCAATTTTCCGGAGATATTGCGGATGAGGGCCAACTAGACTTCTACGAAGCGTCGCGCTTTTTCTATGGTGCGTCTCGCTTCATTTACACGCTGGAACACTTTCGTAATACCGGGACTGTTCCGGCGAAAATCGGCCGACGAATAAATGCAAAATTCAATATCGCTGCTCCGCAGACGGGAAGTTGGATTGCGGATATCTATGGTGCCGCTGCGCCAGTTGTCGGCGCCGTTGGCGGCGCCTCAGTTTTCCTCGAAGTACCGTTGAAAGCATTGATGGCTTGGGTCTTCAAGAGATTGACTGGCGGACGATCAAATCAAGTGGAAACGCTCTTGAAGCTGGAGCGCGAGAGAACGAAGCAATCAAAACAAGAAACTCGGCGGGCAGAGCTGTTAGCCGCGCCTAGCGCTAAGCTGGCAGACATGTTGGAGAAGGAGCTGGCGCGGAAGGACGACTTTGTAAAGTTCATGATGGACGAAGTGCGAGACGCGCGAGCGGAAGCGAAGATTCAGCGTCAACTCGACAAGGAATGGTCACCTTACAAAGATAAGTTTGCTGACCTGAAAGAGAGGGATGTAAAGAAACTTCTCGCTAAGACGAGGACGCAGGTCACGGAGATGGGTATACCATTGAAGGGATCAGCCTCTCGGCTTCTGATCGGCGGCAAGAGCGCTGATGAGAAGGTCATCTATATCAATCAGCGGACTGTGGATGTTCTGGAGGGGAATAGTGAAGACGCCACCTCCACCGACGTGTCTGCAGATGTAGTACGCTTCGATAAAGAATCCGGATGGGGAAAATTTCGCGTAGAAGGAATTTCTGGGCAAGCATCATTCTTCGTTCCGCGCGAGCAGAGACAGCATCTTAAGGACGAAGTTATCGAAGCGATGAAGCACGACACGGTAGAAATGACCGTTCGATATGTTCGTGACCACCAGAAGATCATTAAATACGCAAAGGTCGAATCGATTGAAGTGGCCGAATAGTGCATACGCTGCTTGCCTTGTCGGGATTGTAATCTTAGGTCGATGTTGTTCGGGAACTGGAACGCCGTCGAGAATTCCGTTTGCAGTAGCGCCCGGCAATGGTCCAGGGGTGTGCGGCGTCTCTTTCCCAGCGGGTTGCCTAACGTTGGGTCGCTACGCTTAGTCGTGACTTTCAAGGACATTGAGTGAGCTCTTAGAGGCGAGCGGCAACGGTTTCAGCGCGCAAATGCGTGTACCTCATGAGCATCCGAACGTCCTTGTGACCACTGATGAGGGCAACCTCAGGAACACTGAGGCCTCTTTCGAAAAAGCGGCTTATTGCCTCGTGACGTAGATCGTGAAAGCGCAGATCGAGGACGGCGGCACGCTTGCGAATATGCTCCCAAGCCAATCGTATGGCATTGGCTGACATCGGAAAGATCAGTCCTTTGTCATCGCTTGCCAGGTCGTCGAGGATGGCCAGTGCAGCGCCTGAAAGCGGGATAGTGCGAGCAGTGCCCGTTTTCGTTTCCGATATTAGCAGTGTTCGGGTCGCCCTGCTAAGGTCGCCCCATTGGCATTTGACCAATTCCCCACGCCGCATTCCCGTCTCTAGTGCAAACCTTATAAGCGCTCGCATAGGGCCGCTTCGAACTCTTTCAATTGAGGCGGCAAGCCGGGTTGCTTCATCTGCACTTAGTCGGCGGGTCCTAGCCTTACCTGGGGGTGGAGCCTTGAGATCACCCAGAGGGTTGCTAGCGAGCGGCAGGTTCCATTCCTGGCGTGCCAAGCGGAACATATGACGCAAGAGAGCTATTTCCTTGCGCACCGTGGCCGACGCGACTTCGGTAAGGCGACGGTCACGATATGCTGCAAATCGATCCGGCGTCGCAGCAGCTAGCGACAAGCAAGCCAGTTCGGTTCGTCGTAGGCACTTAATCCGAATGGCTTCGATGTCTGCGCCGCGCTTAGCGGAGCTTACAGTGGTGGCGTATCGCTGCAGCAGGTCATCAACTGTAATGGTGCGTAACGGCCGTGTGTCTACGACGCCATCGCTTCGGTCTTGTTTGGCCTCGATTAGCCGAGCCCACGCAGTAGCGTCAGCCTGCAAGGTGAAGGTACGGGACAGCGGCGGTTGTCCCTGACGCCTAATCTGAACTTGCCACTTGCCAGAGCGCTTCCGAAACGTAGCCATGGATTGATCCCACTGTGACACCAGTGTGACCGGTCGCTTTGGACGGTGACTTTGAGGCCGTAAAAACCCTTAGTTTTCTGCCTTCGGAGGGCAGCGCTCTATCCAGCTGAGCTACGGGTCCAGCGCGGCGGACCATAGCGGAGGGGGCCGGGGGGTGCAACGCGGCGCCGTCGTCTGGCCGAACGGCCGGAAAGGCTAATGAGAGGCCTGTGACGGCATGGTCAGGCGGTCGACGGCCGCGATTCCGAGGGCCGACAGGACGAACAGGGCGTGGATGATCACCTGCCACATGACGCCGGCTTCCGTGAAGGTGGCCGTGGGTGTGCCCAGTGCGCCGGCCTCGATGAAGGTCCGCAGCAGATGGATCGAGGAGATGCCGATGATCGCCATCGCCAGTTTGACCTTCAACACGCTGGCATTGACGTGACTGAGCCACTCCGGTTGATCCGGATGCCGATCCAGCTCCATGCGCGACACGAAAGTCTCGTAGCCGCCGACGATCACCATGATCAGAAGATTGGAGATCATGACCACGTCGATCAGCCCCAGGACGATCAGCATGATTTGCTGCTCGGTGGCGGCGAAACTGTGCAGGACGAGGTGCCACAACTCCTTGAGGAAGAGGATCACATAGACGACCTGCGCCACGATCAGCCCCAGGTAGAGCGGTACCTGCAGCCAGCGCGAGGCGAAGATCAGCCGGGGCAGGGGCCTTAGGGTGTTGGCGGCCCGGGGGGATTTCGGAAGCTCGGGTGTCGGGGCAGTCGGCGTCATGCGGTCACTCGTCTCCTGGAAGTCTTGGCGTGGCGGCCTGCCGATCCTGTCCTGACCGGGTGCCGTGATTTGCCGGTCTTTCCACTCTTTCGCAAGGTGCCAGTTTGTGAGCCGGGCGCCAGATCGGTATAGAAGCGCAAACAAACCGTGAGGAAACCGTCATGTCGCCGTCCAACCGCCGTGCCTTCGTCCGCCAGTCCGCCGCCGTCGCCGCGCTTGCCACCTTCGGTGCGGCAGGGCGTGCCGGTGCCCAGGCATCCCAGCCGCTCGACGTCGTGAAGCTCATCACCGGCTTCCCGCCCGGTGGTACGTCCGACACGCTCTGCCGCCGGGTCGCCGAGGGCATCAAGGGCACCGCCTACACCAAATCGGCGATCGTCGAGAACAAGCCGGGCGCCGGCGGCCAGATCGCCGTGCAATCGATGAAGGGCGCCGCGACCGACGGCAGCATCCTCCTCCAGACGCCAGCCTCGATGCTGATGATCTACCCGCACATCTACAAGAAGCTCGCCTACGATGCCTTCGCCGACGTGACGCCGGTCACGCTTGCCTGCACCTTCGACTTTGGCTTCTGCGTCGGTCCGGCCGTACCCGACAGCGTGAAGGACATCCCTGGCTTCCTCGCCTGGTGCAAAGCGAATCCGGACAAGGCCAACTATGGCTCGCCGGCGGCCGGCTCGGTGCCGCACTTCATCGGCGTGCTGCTGGGCCAGGCGGGCGGCATCGAACTGAAGCATGTGCCCTATCGTGGCAGCGCGCCCGCCGTTCAGGATCTGGTGGCGGGTCAGATCCAGGCGGTGTCGGCCCCGGTCGGCGAGTTCACCCAGCAGGCCAACGCCGGCAAGATCCGCTTCCTTGGCGTCTCGGGCGACAAGCGCAGCCGCTTCGCGCCCAACGTGCCGACCTTCGCCGAGCAAGGCTACAAGGACCTGGTGTTTTCGGAATGGTTCGGCTTCTTCGCGCCGGGCGGTACGCCGGCACTGGTCGTCATGCGCGCCAACGAGGCGTTGCGCGCGGCGCTCGCCCAGAAGGACGTGGTCGACGGTCTCGCCGTGATGGGCCTCGAGGCCAAGTCATCGACGCCGCAGGAACTCGCGACACTGTTGAAGGAAAGCTACGACCGCTGGGGCCCGATCGTGAAGAAGATCGGCTTTACCGCCGACTCCTAGACCCGGCGCGCGGCCTCGCGGGCATAGGTCGCCACCGCGCGATCGACCAGCACCTTGCGGTCGATCTTGTTGGTACCGGCCAGCGGCAATTCGTCGACGAACCAGACGGCGCGCGGATGCGCATAGGCGGGACCGTTGTCGAGGGCGAAGCGGCGGAGCGCGTCTTCCGTCGGTTTCGTGCCGGGCTTCGGCACGACGAAGGCCACCGGGAGCTGGTACTTGATCTCGTCCGGCACCGGCACGACGCAGGCCTGCGCCACGTCGGGGTGGCGGCCCAGAAGCTTCTCGACCTCGCCGGGATAGACGTTCTCGCCGCCGCATTGGAACATGTCGTCGGCGCGGCCGACGAAGAAGACGAAGCCGTTCTCGTCGCGGCGCATCACGTCGCCGGTATCGTACCAGCCGTCGATCAGGC
>LNFM01004597.1_pt1 | contig 25197 bp, 22 predicted proteins | sample 596031 | NCBI WGS metagenome assembly LNFM01 (sample SAMN04254537, study PRJNA301005) | activated carbon metagenome | isolation source: dual media filters at the Ann Arbor, Michigan drinking water treatment plant | place: USA: Ann Arbor | reverse complement strand
CCCGCGGCGGCGCGGCGCCGGCACGGGCCAGCGCGCGGGCGCCGCGGCGCCGGGGGCGGGCGGGACGCGCGGGCCGGGCACGGGGGCGACACGCGGCGGCGCGGCCCTGCTTGCGCGGCCCGGCACCCACGCCCGCGCGCTCACGGCACCCATGCCCGCGCGCCTCACGGCATCCATGCCCGCGCGCCTCACAGCACGACAACCCCGCTGTGCTTCGCCTTCGCCTCGGGCTCGACGTGGATGGTGATGACCGCCTCGCCCAGCTCCGCCTTCAGCGCGGCCTCGATGCGGTCGGTGATCTCGTGCGCCGCCTCCACCGTCATGCCGCCGGGCACCACCAGGTGGAACTCGATGAAGGTCGAGCGGCCGGCCTGGCGCGAGCGGATGTCGTGCGCCTCCAGCGCGCCCTCCGCCTCGCGCCCGATCACGGCGCGGATCTGCGCCAGCAGGGTGGGGGACACCGCCTCGTCCATCAGCCCGCCCACGGATTCGCGCATCAGCCGCGCGCCGCTCCCCACGATGTTCAACGCCGTCAGCCCGGCCATCAGCGGGTCCAGCCACCAGATGCCGGTGGCCGCCGCCAGCCCGATGCCCGCCACCACCCCCAGCGATGTTACGACGTCGGCCAGCAGGTGCCGCGCGTCGGCGCGCAGCGCGGGCGAGCGCAGCGCGGCGGCGCGGGCGAACAGGTGCCGGCACCAGATGGCGTTCACCGCCGTCGCCACCAGCGCGATGCCCAGGGCGGGCCAGGTGATGGTGGCGACCTGGCGCTCGGCCACCGCCACCCAGGTCTCGTTCAGGATGACGAAGGCGGCGGCCAGGATCAGCGCGCCTTCCAGCACGGCCGAGAAGTATTCGGCCTTGTGGTGGCCGTAGGGGTGGTTGGCGTCGGCCGGCATGGCGGCGTAGCGCACGGCCCCCAGCGCGGCCAGCGCGGCGGCCACGTTCACCACCGATTCCAGCGCGTCGGCGAACAGCGCGACGGAGCCGGTGAGCCACCAGGCGACGGATTTCAGCGCCAGCACGGCGAGGGCGACGGCGACGCTGCCGGCGGCGGTGGCGGTGGCTCGACTCAAGGGGGCGGGGTCCTGGCTGGATGCCGGGCGGGGATAGCGCGGATGGGCGGCCCGGCGGAAGCCGCATGGGCCGGCGGCGGCGCGCGAGGACGTTGCGGACGCGGAATTGGGGTTGCCCGGCGGGCAAGGTCCTTGCTTTCCTTCCGCCGTGTGAACCCTCCCGAAAGGCTCCTGCCATGACGAGTGAACCCTCACGCCGCGCCGGCCCGCGGGCCTGGCTGCGCCGGGTGCGCGCCCTGGCCGGAGCCGGCCTGCTCGGCTGCGCCGCGGCGCTGCTGCCGGGGGTCGGTTCGGCGCCGGCCCAGGCGGCGATCGTGACCTTCGACGCCACCACGGCGACGCTCGATGTGAACAACCGGGTGCAGCTGCCCGGCTTTGGCCAGCTCGCCGGTTCGGGACCGCTGAGCTTCAACCTGTTTCCCTCCGGCACCCTGCCCTTCGGTGGCTTGTGCGTACAGGCGGGTTTCGGCTGCCAGGGCACCGTGATCCTGGACGCCGACCCTTCCGTCCGCATCACGGCTGTAAGCGGAGTGGTGTTCAGCCGGGAAATCGCCTTCGGTGTCGGCGCTCACTTGCTCTCCGTTTCGGGAACGGATGCAGGTGGCGCCGTCGCTTCCAGGGACCGGTCGCTCGCCTTCGCGGGGACCGTTCCCGCCTCGATGGTCTTCATCCGGAACTTCGCGTTCAACGCCTCGGATTTCGGCTTCACCAGCTTCACGTCGCTGTCGCTGACCCCGCCCGCCACGTCGGTCATCGCCGGCGTGTTCTTCGGCTCTCTTTCCATCACCTACGACGTGGTGGCCACCCCGCCGCAGCCGCCGCAGGGGGTGCCGCTGCCCGGCGCCTCCGCCCTTCTCCTGGCCGGCATCGCCGCCCTGGGAACCGTGCGCCTGCGCCGCCGCGCCGCCTGATCCGCGGGGTGCGGGGGCGCCGCCACGACGCCCCCGCATCGCCGGCTACACCGAGAAGTACTTCGCCCGCGGGTGGTGCAGCACGATCGCGCTGGTGCTCTGCTCGGGGTGCAGCTGCCATTCGTCGGACAGCTCCACCCCCACCCGCTCGGCCTTCAGCAGCTTCAGCAGCGGCGCCTGGTCCTCCAGCTTCGGGCAGGCGGGGTAGCCGAAGGAATAGCGGCCGCCGCGGTAGCCCTGGGACAGCATCTTCTCGATGTCGCGCTCGTCCTCGCCCGCGAAGCCGAGTTCGGCGCGGATGCGCTTGTGGACGTATTCGGCCAGCGCCTCCGCCATCTCCACGCCCAGCCCGTGCAGGTAGAGGTAGTCCTGGTAGCGGTTCTCCTCGAACCACTCGCGCGCGACGTCGGAGACGCGCTGGCCCATGGTCACCACCTGCAGCCCGATCACGTCGCGCTCCGCGTCGTCCACGTCGCGCACGAAGTCGGCGATGCACTCGCCATCCTCCTTGGGCTGGCGCGGCAGGGTGAAGCGCGCGGCCTCCGTGGTGCCGTCCTGCTCGAACAGGATCAGGTCGTTGCCCTGGCCGGCGCATTTCCAGTAGCCGTAGATCGCCTGGGGCTTGAGGATGCCCTGCTCGATCCCGATGCCCAGCATGCGGCGCAGCACCGGGCGCAGCTCCTGCTTCGCCCAGCCCAGGAAGTCCTCCAGGCTGCGGCCGGCCTTCCGGAAGCCCCACTGGAATTGGTACAGGCTGCGCTCGTTGATGAAGGGCACCAGCGCCTTGGGGTCGGCCTCCATCACCCGCGCGCCCCAGAAGGGCGGCGTGGGCGTGGGCAGCCCCGCCGTCTCGCGCCGGCGGCGGCCCTGGGCGTAGGCGAGGTCCACGGGCGCGAAGCCGCGCGGGTCGGCCTGGCCCAGTACCCGCTTCTCGTTGCGCGCCTTGCCGCCGCGCTTGGCCTGGATGGCGGCCATGTAGTCGTCGAAGCCGTTGCCCACCACCTTGTCCATCAGGTGCAGCCCGTCGAAGGCGTCGCGCGCGTAGGCGACGCGGCCGCAGGCATAGGCGCGCACGCAGTCATCCTCGACGTAGTTGCGCGTCAGCGCGGCACCGCCCAGCAGCACGGGGATGTCCACGCCCTGGCGGCTCATCTCCTCCAGGTTCTCGCGCATCACCACGGTGGACTTCACCAGCAGGCCGCTCATGCCGATGGCGTGCGCCCGGTGCTCGCGCGCCGCGCTCACGATGTCGGCCAGCGGCACCTTGATGCCCAGGTTCACCACCTTGTAGCCGTTGTTGGTGAGGATGATGTCCACGAGATTCTTGCCGATGTCGTGCACGTCGCCCTTCACCGTGCCCAGCACGATGATGCCCTTCTCCTGCCCCGCCACGCGCTCCATGTGCGGCTCCAGGTAGGCGACGGCCGCCTTCATCGTCTCCGCGCTCTGCAGCACGAAGGGCAGCTGCATCTTGCCGGCGCCGAACAGCTCGCCCACCACCTTCATGCCTTCCAGCAGCACGTCGTTGATGATGGCGAGCGGCGCGAGGCCCTTGGCCATGGCATCCGCCAGCTCGTCGTCCAGCCCCTTGCGGTCGCCATCCACGATGCGGTCCTTCAGGCGGCCCTCCACCGTGTCGGCCTTCACCTTGGCGGCGGCGTCGGCGGCCTTGCGGCCGGCGAACATCTCCAGGACCTTCTGCAGGGGGTCGTAGCCCTCGCGCCTGCGGTCCCAGATCAGGTCCTCCATCACCTGCACCTCCTCGGGCGGGATGGCGTGCAGGGGCTTGATCTTGGAGACGTGGACGATCGCGCCCGTCATCCCCGCCTTCACCGCGTGGTCCAGGAAGACGCTGTTCAGCACGTGCCGCGCCGCCGGGTTCAGCCCGAAGGAGATGTTGGACAGGCCCAGGATGATCTGGATGTCGGGGAAGGCGTCGCGGATCATGCGGATGCCTTCCAGCGTCCACTGGCCCAGCTTGCGGTCATCCTCGTTGCCGGTGGCGATGGTGAAGGTCAGCGGGTCGATCAGCAGGTCGCTCTGCGGCAGGCCGTGCCTGTCGCAGGCGAACTCCACCAGGCGCGTGGCGATGCGGAGCTTGTCCTCGGCGGTCTTGGCCATGCCCACTTCGTCGATGGTGAGCGCGATGACGCCGGCGCCGAACTTCTTCGCCAGCACCAGGCGGTCATGCGCCGCCTCCTCGCCATCCTCGAAGTTGATCGAGTTGATGATGGGCTTGCCGCCATGCAGCTTCAACGCGGCCTCGATGACCGGCGTCTCGGTGCTGTCGATCACCAGCGGCGCGTTCACGCTGGCGGTGAAGCGGGTGATGACCTCGTTCATCTCGCGGATCTCGTCGCGGCCGACGAAGGCGGTGCAGATGTCGAGGGAGTTCGAGCCCTCGGCCACCTGCTCGCGCCCGATGGCGAGGCAGCCGTCCCAGTCGTTCGCCTCCTGCACGGCGCGCCAGGCCTTGGAGCCGTTGGCGTTGCAGCGCTCGCCGATGGAGAAGTAGCTGTTCTCCTGCCGCAGGCTGGTGGCCGAGTAGAGCGAGGCCACCGAGGGCACCCAGTGGTGGATGCGCTTCGCCGGCGCGGGCCGGTGCTGCGCGCCGCCCAGCCGGCGCAGCATCGCGTCCAGCGCCTGGATGTGGGGCGTGGAGGTGCCGCAGCAGCCGCCGATCAGGTTGAAGCCGTCCTCGACGACGAAGCGCTCCATCCAGGTGGCCAGCTCAGGCCCGCCCAGCGGGTAGTGGGTCTTGCCGTCCACCAGCTCCGGCAGGCCGGCATTGGGCTGCACGGAGAGCAGGCCGGGCCAGTTGCGGGACAGCCAGCGGATGTGCTCCGCCATCTCCTGCGGGCCCGTCGCGCAGTTCAGCCCGACCAGCGGCACGTCGAGGGCGTGGATCACCGCGGCGGCGGCGGCGATGTCGGGGCCGACGAGCAGCGTGCCCGTCGTCTCCACCGTCACCTGCACGAAGATGGGGATGTCGGACTTCGCCTCGCGCTGGGCGAGCTTGGCGGCGTTCACCGCGGCCTTGATGTAGAGCGTGTCCTGGTTGGTCTCGGTGAGGATGGCGTCCGCCCCGCCGGCGATCAGCGCGCGGCACTGCACGGCGAGCGCTGCTTCGAGGTCGTCATAGGCGATGTGGCCCAGCGAGGGCAGCTTGGTGCCCGGCCCGATGTCGCCCACCACCCAGCGGTGGCGGCCGTCGGCGAAGCCGTCCGCCGCCTCGCGCGCGATCTCGACGGCGCGCTTGTTGATCTCGAAGGCCTTCGCCTCCAGCCCGAACTCGCCGAGCGTGACGGGGGAGCCGCCGAAGGTGTTGGTGAGCACCATGTCCGCCCCCGCCTCGTAGTAGGAGGCGTGGATCTCGCGCACGATGTCGGGGCGCGAGAGGCAGAGGATGTCGGTGCAGTTCTCCTGCCCCCAGTAGTCGCGCTCGATCTCCAGGTCCATCTGCTGCACGCGCGCGCCCATGCCGCCGTCGCACAGCAGCACGCGGTCGCGCAGGGCCTGGAGGAGGTGCGGTCGGGACATGGTTCAGCGTTCCGTGTGAGCGAGGACGGGGGATTTCTGCGCCACCCACAGGCGGGTGGCGAGCGGGCCGGGAATGGTGCGGCTGCCGGCAAGGGCGCAGCGCGCCTCGCCCAGCCAGCCGGCGATGGCGGCGTCGTCGAAGCCGGGCCAGCGATGGGCGAAGCGGTCCATGAGCTCGGCCCGGCCATGGGCGGCGAGGTCGGCCAGCAGCAGCGTGCCGCCGGGGCGCAGCACGCGCGCCGCCTCGGCCAGCGCGGCCGCCGGGTCCTCGGCGTAGTGCAGCACCATCTGCATGGTCACCGCGTCCTGCGATGCGTCGGGCAGCGGCAGGCGGTACATGTCGGCCTGGCGGACCGCCGCGCGCTCGGCCAGGCCGCGTTCGGACAGGCGGGCGCGGGCCAGGGCCAGCATCTCGCGGCTGGCGTCCACGCCCAGCGCGTGGTCGGCGCGCGGCGCGGCCAGCTCCAGCAAGTGGCCGGTGCCGGTGCCGATGTCGAGCAGCGCGCCGATGCGCGCCGGCAGGGCGCCGAGGATGGCGGCTTCCACCGCCGCGGCGTCCAGGCCGAGCGCGCGCATCTCGTCCCACTCCATCCCCGCGCGCTGGAACAGGTCGGAGGCGGCCCGCGCCCGCTCGGCCGCGATGCGCGCGGCCAGGCGGCGGTCGGCCTGCAGCAGGGGGTCGTCCTCCGGCAGGCGGGCCAGCAGGGTGCGGGCGAGCGGCGCGCCGGGGGGCAGCTGGAAATAGACGTTCGGCCCCTCGGGGATGCGCTGGAGCAGGCCGGCCTCCGCCAGCAGCTTGAGGTGGCGGGACAGGCGGGGCTGGCTCTGGCCCAGGATCTGGCACATCTCGCTCACGCAGAAGGCGCCGCGGGCGCACAGCGCCAGCAGGCGCAGGCGCGTCGGCTCGGCGGCGGCGCGGAGTTGGGCGAGGAGCTCATCCATCAGGGCGGCGGTATCGCATAAACATATCCTTATGTCGAGGATTGGCGTCGGGCATCCGGCGCGGCATGCTGCCCCCATGCAGGATGGCCGGATTCCCGTGAGCTTCGCCCCCGCCCTTGGCGACGGCCCGCCCGCCGCCTGGCTGGGCGCGGGACGCCCCCCCGGCGCGGTGGCGGCGGTGGCGCCCGGCGGGGCGCGGCACGTCTTCGGCTGCCTGTGCTGCAACGGCCGCTCGCCCGAGGCGGAGGCGCTGGACCGGCTGCACCAGGGCCGGGTGCGTGGCGCCCTGCCCTGGTTCGCGCGGGTGGTGGCCGACCCGGAGCTGGAGCCGGCGATCCGCGCCGCGCTGCGGCAGGACGTGATGGCGGCCGCACGGTTCCGGCTGGCATGAGCGGGGCGAGCAAGGCGCAGGCCCGGCGCGTCGCCCGCTACTACCGCTGGCTGGACGGGCTGTCCTTCTTCCGCGAGCGCCGCGCGGAGGGCGAGGCGGCGCACCCCGTCCACCGCGCGCTGGACGACCCCGATGGCGGCCCGCCCTCCCCCCTCGTGATCCACCGGCTGATGCTTGAGGGGGTGGCGCTGCCGCAGGGCTTCCGCGCGCTGGACGCCGGCTGCGGCTACGGCGCCACCATGCTGGACCTGGCGCCGAAGCTGGGCGGGGAATGGCTGGGCCTGACCCTTTCGCCCGAGCAGGCGCGGCGCGGCATGGCGGCGGTGCAGGCCCAGGGGCTGGAGGGGCGGGTGCGGATCGAGGTCAGGTCCTACGACGCGCCGCCGGCGGGGCCGTTCGACCTGATCTACGGCATCGAGAGCCTGATCCATTCGGCGGACCCTGCCGCCACGATCCGCGCCTTGGCCGGCGTGCTGGCGCCGGGCGGCCACCTGGTGGTGGTGGACGACATGCCGGTGGAGGCGATGCCGGACGAGGCGCGCGGGCGGCTCGCCACCTTCCGCCGCTTCTGGCGCTGCCCGGTGGCGCCGACGCGGGCGGGGTGGCGCTCGGCGCTGGAGGAGGCGGGGCTGGCGGTGGTGGCGGAGCGTGACTTGTCGCAGCTGCTGCGGGTGCGAAACATGGCGCAGGCGGCACCGCGGCTGCGGCAGATTCGGTGGAAGCAGCGACTGCTCGGCCCGCTGGCGGTTCGGCTGGAGGCGGAGATCGGCGGGATCATGCTCGAAACCCTCCAGACGGAGGGCTTCGTGGAATACCGCGTGATGGCCGCCCGCCTCACCCCCCCAGCAGCGCGTCCGGCAGGAAGGTGACGATCACCGGGAACACCGTGATCAGCACCACCGTCAGCACCAGCATGGAGAAGAACGGCAGCGAGGCCCAGGCGACCTCCGTCTGCTCCTTGCCCGTCAGCGTCTGCATCACGAACAGGTTGAAGCCCAACGGCGGCGAGATTTCCGCCAGCTCCACCAGCAGCACGATGAAGATGCCGAACCACACCAGGTCGAACCCCGCCTGCTGCACCACGGGCACGACGACGGAGGTGGTGAGGACGATCATGGAAACGCCGTCCAGCGCGGTGCCGAGGATGAGGTACACCACGGTGAGGATGGCGATGATGGCGTAGGGGCCGAGCTGCGCCGCCGTCACCGCCGCGGCCAGCGCGCCGGGGATGCCGGTCAGCGCCATCGCCTTGGTGAGGAAGGCCGCGCCCGCCAGGATGAACATGACCATGCACGACAGCCGCGTGGCGCCCGCCAGGCTGTCCACGAAGCTGCTCCAGGACAGGGTGCGCGTCACCGCCGCCAGGATGAGCGAGCCGAGCACGCCGAAGGCCGCGGCCTCGGTGGCTGTCGCCCAGCCCACGAACATGGAGCCGATGACGCCGGTGATCAGCAGCGCGCAGGGGAGGAGCTGGGCGGATTCGCGCAGCTTCTGCATGAAGGTCAGACGCGGCCCGGCGGGGGGCTGCTTCGCCGGGTTCAGCAGCGCCCAGACGATGATGTAGAAGGAGAACAGCCCCATCACGAGCATCCCCGGGATCATCCCGGCGACGAACACGCGCACGATGGAGACCTCGGCCGCCACGGCGTAGACCACCATGATGATGGAGGGCGGGATGAGGATGCCCAGCGTGCCCGAGGTGGCGAGCGAGCCGATGGCCGTGCGCTCGTCATAGCCGCGGCGCTTCAGCTCCGGCAGGGCGATCTTGGAGACGGTGGCGCAGGTCGCCGCGCTGCTGCCGGAGACGCTGCCGAAGATGCCGCAGGCCAGCACGTTCACGTGCAGCAGCCGGCCCGGAATGCGCCGCACCCAGGGTGCGAGGCCGTTGAACAGCTCCTCGCTCAGCCGCGTGCGGAACAGGATCTCGCCCATCCAGACGAACATCGGCAGGGCGGCCAGCGTCCAGGAGCCGGTGCTTTCCCAGAAGGCGGAGGCGAGGAACAGCCCCGGCTCGGGGTGGACGATGCTCATCGCCACCCAGCCGGTGCCGGTCAGGGCCAGGGCGATCCACAGCCCCGCGCCCAGCAGCAGGCAGAGCAGGAACAGCAGCAGCAGCGCGATCTCCAGCAGCCCCACGGGATCACACCTCCGCCGAGAAGTCGCCGCGCGCCGTGCGCTCCGCGGCCGCCGAGACGTATCGCGGGGTGCGGCCGGCCAGCACCGCCACCAGCTCCTCGGCGATGGCGATGCACAGGATGCCCGCGCCCAGCGGCATGGCCAGCTTGGGGATCCAGATCGGGAAGGGCACGGTGCCCTGCGCCACCTCCTCGATCTCGCGCGAGAACATGGCGTCGGAGAAGGTGAACCAGGCGATGGTGGCGGTCAGCGCCACGGCCAGCGAGAGCACCAGCGCCTCCATCCAGCGGCGCAGGCCGGGCGGCAGCTTCTCGATGAACAGGCCGACGCGGATCAGCTCGCCCCGCTTGAAGGTCCAGGCCAGGGCGAAGAAGGAGGTGGCGACGGTGAGGTAGGCCACCAGGTCGTCCGCCCCGGGGAATTGCCGCCCCATCTCGCGCAGCACCACCTGCGCCATCATGGCGAGGAAGATGCCGAGCAGGGACAGGGCGGCGAGCACGGCGCTCGCCCGGTACAGCCAGTCGAGCGGGCGCCGCACCCCCTCAGCCCCGCGCCGCGCGGTAGGCGGCGATGACGCGCTGCCCGTCCTCGCCGGCGCGGCCCAGCCACTCGCGCACCATCTCCTCGCTCACGCGGCCCATCGCCTCCATCACGGCGGGGTTGGCCTGGGTGACGTTGAGGCCGCGGGTGCGCAGGGTGGCCAGCGCCTGCTCGTGCGCCTGCTCGGCCATCTGCCAGCCGCGCGACTCGGCGGCGGCGGCGGTGGCGCGGACGGCCGCCTGGTCGGCCGCCGGCAGCGCCTCCAGGGCGCGGCGGTTCACGAAGACGGCGTTGCGCGTGAAGGTGAAGCCCACATGGGTGTAGAAGCGCGCGTAGTCCCAGGCCGAGCTGTCCACGCCGGTGACGGCGGAGGTGACCATGGAGTTCACCACGCCGGTGGCGAAGGCCTGCGGGATCTCGGCCGCCTGCACCAGCGTGGGCGTGGCGCCGACGGCGGTGGCGAAGCGGTTGGTCATCACGTTGAAGGTGCGCATGCGGGTGCCGCGCAGCGCCTCCAGGCTGTCCACCGCCGTGTTGGTGTAGAAGCCCGAGGGCGGCCAGGGCACCATGTAGAGCAGGCTCAGCCCCTGGCGCTGCAAGCGCGCCTCGATGAAGGGGCGCGCCGCCTCCATCAGCCGCCGCGCGTCGGCGAAGGAGGTGACGAGCTGCGGGATGCCGTCCACCTCGAAGAACGGGTCCTCGTTGCCGTAGGCGCTCAGCAGGATCTCGCCGAGCTGGACCTGGCCGCGCTGCGCGCCGGCCTTGATCTGCGGCATGGGCAGCAGGGCGCCGTTGGTGTGCACCTGCACCTGCACGCGATCGCCCGTGGCGGCCTGGAGGTCCGTGAGCCATTGCCGCACGTTGCGGGTGTGGAAGTTGCCGTCCGGGTAGGGGGTGGCCATCTGCCAGCGCGCCTGGGCGTGGCTGCCGCCGGCCCATGCGGCGGCGAGCGCCGGGGCTGCGAACAAGGTGCGGCGGTTCAACATCGGGTGTTCCTCTCCACGTGGCGCGGTGCCGGATGGTCGGCACGCGGGGGGAAGACCGCAAGGGGGCGGGGCGAAGCCAACCCGTCAGGCGGCGCGGCCCTGCCCAGGCGGCAGGCCGCGCCTGCCCAAGCGGGCGGCAGGCCCCGTCACGCCATCCCTCGTCAGCATCCCTTGCCGGGGACGCTGGGGGGTTGGTGACAAAGTGTCAACGAGAATCGGCGTCCGTCAGAGCGGGTAGTCCCGGGCGGGGTCCACGCCGGCCGCCTCGATCAGCTTGCGCAGGCGCACCACCTCCTCCGTCGGCACGGAATGGCCGCGGATGTGGAAATGGCCCTGCGCGCCGTTCAGCGTGACCGACAGGCTGCCCTGGGCGGAGTGCTTCGTCTCCGCGCCCAGCTCCTCCAGCACGTGGACCACGGCGTCGGGGTCCAGGTTGTGGTTAAGCGGGTGCGCGAACAGGCCGTGCAGGACCTTGCGGTGGCGGTGGTTCATGGTGCGGTGTCCCTCCGTGGTGACGAAGGGAGTGCAGCACCGCCGCCGCGTCCGCGCCTTGCGCCGCCGCAAGGCGGGGCGAGTTCAGCCGCTGTTCGTGACGAAGAGCTTCAGCTCCTCCGCCTCGTGCTCCGCCTCGGCGATGCGGGCCTTCACCAGGTCGCCGATGCTGACCATGCCGGCCAGGGCGCCGCCCTCCTCCAGCACCGGCAGGTGGCGGATGCGCCGGTCGGTCATCATCTGCAGCGCGTCCTGCACCGTCGAGCGGGGCGAGACGGTGAACAGCACCCGCGTCATCAGCTGGCCCGCCGTCATGCGGGTCACGCCCTCGCCCAGGCTGGCAAGGGCGCGCACGATGTCTCGCTCGGAGACGATGCCCAGCACCTGCCCGTCGCGCTCCACGACCAGCACGGCACCGATGCGGTGCTGCGCGAGCGTGCGCGTGATGCTCGCCACCCCGTCCTGCGTGCGGACCGAGACGACTTGGCTGCCCTTGGCCTTGAGGATGTTCGCGATGACCATGTCCGCTGCTCCGGCATGTTAATGCGCGTTCATCTTGCGCAACCCCCCGGCGAAACCGCAAGGGGGAATACATGCGGCGCAGCATTCATTCAGGAATGGTTCATGAAACCCCGGTGAGCTGCGTCTTCACCAGCTCGGCGAAGCGCCCCTGCTCGGCCAGCAGCGCCTGGAAGCTGCCGCGCTCCACGATGCGGCCCTGGTCGAACACCATGATCTCGTCCGCTTCGCGCACCGTGCTCAGGCGGTGGGCGATGATGAAGGTGGTGCGCCCGGCCATCAGCGCCTTCATGGCCTTGCTGACCTTGGCCTCGGTGGCCGCGTCCAGCGCGCTGGTCGCCTCGTCGAGGATCAGCACGGGCGGGTCCTTCAGCAGGGCGCGGGCGATGGCCAGGCGCTGGCGCTGCCCGCCGGACAGCGAGGCCCCGCGCTCGCCCACCAGCGTGTCGTAGCCCTTGGGCTGGCGGGTGATGAAGTCGTGCGCCTCCGCCATGCGGCAGGCGCGCTCCACCTCCTCCTGCGAGGAGTCGGGGCGGCCCACCAGCAGGTTGTCGCGGATGGTGCGGTTGAACAGCATGGATTCCTGGAACACCACGCCGATGTTCCGCCGCAGGCTTTCCAGCGTGATGTCGCGCAGGTCCACGCCGTCCAGCAGGATGCGCCCTTCCTGCGGGTCGTAGAGGCGCTGGAGCAGCTGCATGGAGGTGGTCTTGCCCGCCCCCGTGGAGCCGACGAGCGCCAGGGTCTGCCCCGGCAGGGCGCGGAAGCTCACCCCGTGCAGGATCTTGCCTGAGCGCGGGTAGCCGAAGCCCACCTGGTCGAACTCCACGGTGCCCTCGGCCCGCGCCAGGTCCTGCGCGCCCGGCTTCTCCGGCACGGTGCTCACGGTGTCGAGCACCTGGAAGAACTCGGCCATGGAGGGCGCCTGGAACAGCATGTGCGAGATGAAGGCGACCGCCCCCTCCAGCCGGCCGATCAGCAGCCCGGCGAAGCCCATGAAGGAGACGATCTCGCCCACCGTCGCCTGGCCGTTCAGGTGCAGCCAGGTGCCCAGCAGGAAGATGAGGATGACGGTGACGGTGGAGGACGCCCGCGTCATCACGTTCACCAGCGCCCACCAGTTCAGCACGGGGAACTGCTGGTCCAGCACGCGGCGCATGATGTCGCCGAACATCTTGGCCTCGGAGTTGAGGCGGGTGAAGGACTGCACGACCACCACGTTGCTCAGCGCGTCCTGCACGTTGCCGGCCAGCTCCGTGTGCAGCCCCTCCACCTGGGCCTGGGCCGCCTGTGTGCGGCGGATCACCAGCGTGGTCAGCACCGCGAAGACGATCACCAGCGCGATGAGCAGCAGCCCCAGCCGCCAGTTCATCGTCAGCGTCAGCGGCAGCAGCACGACCATGGAGACCAGCGTGATCAGGTGCTCGCGGAAGAAGCTCAGCCAGATGCCGAACAGGTTGTCCGTGCCGCGCAGCATCACCTTCATCAGCCGGCCCGACTGCACGTCGCCGTGGAACTCCAGCGGCAGGGCCAGCACGTGCTGGAAGTAGTGGCTCATGCTCGTCAGGCGGTTGCGGTGGGCCATGCGGTCGGCCAGCAGGGCCACGGCGACGTTGGCGACGATGCCCGAGACGCCGACGGCGGCCCAGACGCCCAGCAGCACGAAGGCCTCCGTCCACACCACGTCCACCGGCAGGCGGTCGGTCTTGCTCAGCAGGTCCACCACCTTGCCGAACAGCACCGGCTCCAGGAATTGCAGCCCGGCCAGGGAGACGGCGGCGGCGGACAGCCCCACCGCCACCCAGCGGTCGTTCTTCAGCAGCGCCAGGACGCGCCAGTAGAGCCGGAAGAAATCCATCACGCCGTCCCGGTTCCAGGATGTGGGTCACACCAGTGGTAAGCCCGCGGGCCTTGCACCGCAAACGCCCATGCGCCAGCTTTGTTGGCGAGGAAACAACGAGGGACGTCCATCCATGGCACCGGGCCGCCGCATGGCGCTCGCCCTGCCCGGCCGCGGCCGCGGCATGCGCCCCTCCCTCGCCTCCGCCGTCCCGCAAGCCCCCACGGAGTCGCCCATGCGCCTGAACCGCCGCACCGCCATCCTGGGCGCCCTCGCCCTGCCCGCCGCCGCCGGGGCGCAGGAGCGCTGGTCGCCCACGCGCCCCATCCGCCTGGTGGTGGGCTTCACCCCCGCGGGGACCACCGACATCGCCGCGCGCATCATCGCCGAGCCGCTGTCCCAGCGCCTGGGCCAGCAGGTGATCATCGAGAACCGGCCCGGCGCCGGGGGCAACGTGGGCGCCGACGTGGTGGCCAAGGGCGAGGCGGACGGCCACCTGCTGCTGATGCAGACCATCTCCTCGGGCGCCATCAACTACGGCCTGTACGGCGCGCGCATGCCCTACCGGCCCGAGGAGCTGGCGGCGGTGTCGCTGGTCACCCGCGTGCCCAACGCCATCTTCGTCAACCCGCAGGTGCCCGCGCGCACCCTCATGGAGCTGGTGGAGCTGGTGCGCCGCAACCCGGGGCGGATGAACATCGGCTCCTCGGGCGTCGGCACCTCCCTGCACATGACGGGCGAGCTGCTGAAGCTGGCGACGGGCATCGACCTCACCCACGTGCCGTTCCGCGGCGCCGGGCCGATGATGCAGGAGATCATCGCCGGCCGCATCGAGGTGGGGGTGGACAATCTGCCCAGCGTGATCGGCCACCTGCGCGAGGGGCGGCTGCGCCCGCTGGCGGTGACCACGGCCACCCGCACCCCCGCCCTGCCCGACGTGCCGACCACCGCCGAGGCCGGGCTGCCGGCCGTGGAGGCCACCGCCTGGTTCGGCGTCGTCGGCCCCGCGCGGATGCCGCGGCCCGTGGTGGCCCGCCTGAACGCCGAGATCGAGGCCGTGCTGGCCGACCCCGCCGTGTGGCGCCGCTTCGAGGACCTGGGCGGGATGCGCGCCGAACTGGCGCCCGGCGGCGGCTCCACCCCCGAGGCCTTCGACCGCTTCATCGCCGCCGAGGTGGCAAAGTGGACCGATGTCGTGCGCCGCTCCGGCGCCTCGGTGGAAGGGTGATGCGCCGCCGCGCCCTGCTGGCGCTTCCCGCGCTCGCGCCCCTCGCCGCCCGCGCGCAGGGTGCGTGGGCGCCCACGCGCCCGCTGCGCCTCGTCATCCCCTTCCCGCCCGGCGGCACCACCGACCTGGTGGGCCGCATGGTGGCGGAGCGGCTGGGGCCGCGCCTGGGCCAGCCGGTGATCGTGGAGAACCGCGCCGGGGCCGGCGGCAACGTGGGCGCCGAGTTCGCCGTGCGCGCCGAGCCCGACGGCCATACCCTGTTGTTCACCACCATCGGCACCGGGGCGATGAACCACGCCGTCTACGGCGCGCGCATGCCCTGGCGCGTGGAGGAGATGGCCAGCGTCGGCCTCGTCACCCGCGTGCCCAACGTGCTGATGGCCCCCGCCGGGTCGCCCGTGCGCGACATGGCCGCCTTCATCGCCGCCGCGCGCGGGCGGGACGTGACCTACGGCTCGTCCGGCGTCGGCGGCTCGCCGCACGTGTGCATGGAGCTGATCGGCCAGGTGGCGGGGCTGAAGCTGACGCACGTGCCCTTCCGCGGCTCGGGCCCCATGCTGACGGAGCTGCTGGCCGGCAGGCTGGATTTCGGCATGGACAACATCCCCTCGGCGATCGGCCACATCCAGGGCGGGCGCATCCTGGCGCTCGCCATGACCGGCGCGCGCCGCGCCACCCTGCTGCCCGAGGTGCCGGTGGTGGCCGAGACCATCCCCGGCTTCGAGGCCACCGCCTGGTTCGGCGTGCAGGCCGGCGCGCGCAACCCGCCCGCCGCGCTGGCGCGGGTGGGGGCGGAGCTGGACGCCATCACGCGCGAACCCGCCTTCCTGGCCCGGCTGGCCGAGTTCGGCGCGGCCGGCCCGGCGCTGACGCCCGAGGGCGGCACCACGCCCGAGGCCTTCGCCGCCTTCGTGGCCGGCGAGGTCACGAAATGGGGCGAGGTGATCCGCCGCGCCGGAATCCGCGCCGAATAGCGACGGGTGCGCGGGTGGTGTATGGCCTCCGGCACCCATGCCGGAGGACCCGATGAGCATCACCCGCCGCCTTGCGCTGGCCCTGCCCGCGCTGATTCCCGCCGCCGCCCTCGCGCAGCCCTGGGCGCCGGCCCGCCCGGTGCGGATCATCGTGCCCTTCACCGGCGGCGGCGCCACCGACGCCACCGCGCGCATCCTGGCCGAGCGCCTGACGGCGGCCATGGGCCAGCCCGTGGTGGTGGACAACCGCCCCGGCGCCGGCGGCAACCTGGGCACCGACATGGTCGCCAAGGCCGATCCGGACGGGCACACGCTGCTGATGGGCACCATCGGCACCGCCTCCATCAACCAGTTCCTGTACCCGCGCCTGCCCTGGAACCCCCAGGCCGACCTGGCGCAGGTGGCGCTGGTGAACAGCGTGACCAACGCCATCATCGTGAACCCCGCCGTGCCGGCGAACACCCTGGCCGAGCTGCTGGCGCTGGCCCGCGCCCGGCCCGGCGCGCTGAACTACGCGACGCCCGGCAACGGCACCTCGGGCCACATGTGCGGCGAATACCTGAAGTTCCGCACGCGCACCGACCTCACCCACGTCCCCTTCCGCGGCACCGGGGCGCTGATGCCCGAGCTGCTGTCCGGGCGCGTCGAGGTGGCGGTGGACAACCTGCCCGCCTACATCCCGCACATCCGCGCGGGCGCGCTGCGCATCCTGGCGGTGACGAGCCGCGACCGCTGGTTCGCGGTGCCCGAGGCGCCGACGGTGGGCCAGTCGGGCGTGGAGGGCTTCGAGGCGGTGGCGTGGTTCGGCATCCAGGCGCCGGCGCGCACCCCCGCCCCCATCCTGGCGCGCTGGACGGAGGCGGTGCGCGCCGCCTGCGCCGAGCCTAGCGTGATCGCCCGCTTCCGCGAGATCGGCGCCGAGGGGACCTTCCTGGACGGCCCGGGCTTCGACCGCTTCATCGCCGCCGAGAACGAGAAGTGGCGCGAGGTGGTGCGGGTGGCCGGCATCCGGCTGGAATAGCGAAGGGGGGCCTGAGCCCCCCTTTCTAGAACTCGCGGCGCGGCGGCCTTCTGTCGCGCGGCGGGGGCGGGGGGGCGGCGAGGTCCGCCTCCAGCTCCTTGATCTTCGCCTTCACGCTGTCGCGCAGCGCGGGCGTGGCGTGCGGCTTCATGGAGGCCAGCACCTCCTTCAGGTCCCGCAGCTGCTTCTCCTTCTCCACGCGGGTGCGGGAGATGGGGCGGTTGTCCGAGAGTTGTCCTTCGCGGGAGCGCATGGCCGTCAGACCGAGAGCAGCAGGCGGCGGGGGTCCTCGATCGCGTCCTTCACGCGCACGAGGAAGGACACGGCCTCCTTCCCGTCCACGATCCGGTGGTCGTAGGACAGGGCCAGGTACATCATCGGCCGGATCTCCACCTTCCCGTTCACCGCCATCGGCCGCTCCTGGATCTTGTGCATGCCCAGGATGCCCGACTGCGGCGGGTTGAGGATCGGCGTGGACATCAGCGAGCCGTAGATGCCGCCATTGGTGATGGTGAAGGAACCGCCCGCCATCTCCTCCAGCTTCAGCTGGCCGTCGCGCACGCGCTTGCCGAAATCGGCGATGCGCTTCTCGATGTCCGCGAAGCCGAGGTCCTGGGCGTTGCGCAGCACGGGCACGACCAGGCCGTTCGGCCCGCCGACCGCGATGCCCATGTGGACGAACTGGCGGTAGATCAGCTCATCGCCCTCCATCTCGGCGTTCACGGCCGGGAACTCCTGGAGGGCGGCCACGCAGGCCTTCACGAAGAAGGACATGAAGCCGAGCTTCACGCCGTGCTTCTTCTCGAAGTGGTCCTTGTACTCGGCCCGCAGGCCCATCACCGCGCCCATGTCCACCTCGTTGAAGGTGGTGAGCATGGCGGCGGTGTTCTGCGCCTCCTTCAGCCGGCGCGCGATGGTGACGCGCAGGCGCGTCATCTTCACGCGCTCCTCGCCCGCCTCCAGGGCGCGGGCGGGCTTGGCGGCGGCGGGCGCGGCCTGCGCCGCGGCGGGGCGGGCGAGGAAGTCCAGCACGTCGCCCTTGGCGATGCGGCCATCCTTGGCGGAACCTTGGCCGACCTGCGCGGCGGAAACGTTGGCTTCCGCCATCAGCTTGGCCGCCGCCGGCAGCGGGGCGTGGGCCGAGGCGGCGGCGACGGAGCCGCCACCCGTGCCGGGCGCCTTGGCAGCGGCGTTGCCGGGGGCTGGAGCACTTGGCGCGGGTGCGGCCGCCAGCGTCGCGGCCGGCGCGGGCGCGGCGGCGGGCGGGATGGGCGCCGTGCTGCTGGCCTGGGCGGCGGCCGCGCCCGCGCCGGCGGCGATCACCCCCAGCACGGCGCCGGGCTCGACCTCGCCGCCTTCCTGCACGGCGATCGCCTCGATCACGCCGGCGGTGGGGGCGTTGACCTCGACCGTGACCTTGTCGGTTTCCAGCTCCACCAGCGGCTCATCGGCCTTCACCGCCTCGCCAGGCTTCTTCAGCCAGCGGGCCACGGTGGCGCTGCTGACGCTCTCGCCCAGGGTGGGCACCAGGATTTCGGTCGCCATGTCGTCTCGTCTTCCTCGAATGTCTCGTCAGAGGCCCAGGGCCTGCTTCACCAGCGCGTCCTGCTCGGCCGCATGCACCTTGGCGGAGCCGGTGGCGGGGCTCGCCGCCTCCTCGCGCCCGACATAGACGGGGCGCTGCGCCTTGCCGCCCAGGGCGCGCAGCACCTTCTCGATGCGGCGGTCCACGAAGGTCCAGGCGCCCATGTTCTCCGGCTCCTCCTGGCACCACACCACCTCGGCGTTCGGGTAGCGCGCCAGCACGGGCGGCAGGGACTTCGCGGGGAAGGGATAGAGCTGTTCCATCCGCACGATCGCCACGTCGTCCACGCCCTTCTCGCGCCGCTCGGCCAGCAGGTCGTAATAGACCTTGCCCGAGCACAGCACGACCCGCTTCACCTGCGCGTCCGCCACCAGCGTGTCCACCTCGGGGATGACGTGGCGGAAGGCGCTGCCCGGCCCGAACTCGGCGAGCGGCGAGACGGCCAGCTTGTGCCGCAGCAGCGACTTGGGCGTCATCACGATGAGCGGCTTGCGGTAGTTGGCCTTGAGCTGCCGGCGCAGCGCGTGGAAGTAGTTGGCCGGCGTGGTGAAGTTGCACACCCGCATGTTGCGCTCGGCACACAGTTGCAGGTAGCGCTCCAGCCGCGCCGACGAGTGCTCCGGCCCCTGCCCCTCGAAGCCGTGCGGCAGCAGCATGACGAGGCCCGACATGCGCAGCCACTTGGTCTCGGCCGAGGCGATGAACTGGTCGATGATCACCTGCGCGCCGTTGGCGAAGTCTCCGAACTGGCCTTCCCACAGCACCAGCGTCGAAGGGTCGGCCAGCGAGTAGCCGTAGTCGAAGCCCAGCACGCCGAACTCGGACAGCAGGGAGTTAAAGGCCTCGAACTTCGCCGGCTGTCCCTCGCGGATGTGGTTCAGCGGCGTGAACTCGGCCTGGCTCGCCTGGTCCACCAGCACGGCGTGGCGGTGGGAGAAGGTGCCGCGCTGCACGTCCTCGCCCGACAGGCGGACGCGGTGGCCTTCCAGCAGCAGCGTGCCGAAGGCCAGCGCCTCGCCGGTCGCCCAGTCGATGCCCTCGCCCGTCTCGATGGCCTGCTTCTTGGCCTCCATCTGGCGGGCGATCTTGGGGTTCACGCCGAAATCGCCGGGCACGCGGCTGATGGCCGTGCCCACCTCGCGCAGCGTGTCCATATCCACGGCGGTGGCGCGGTCCAGCTCGCCCTCGTCCGTCTTGGCCTGCAGGCCGGACCAGTGGCCTTCCAGCCAGTCCGCCTTGTTGGGCTTGAAGGCGTTGGCCGCCTGGAAGGCCTCCTCCAGCACCGCGTTGAAGCGCTCCTGGATGGATTGCGCCTCATCCGCCGGGATGCTGCCCTCGGCGGCCAGGCGCTCGGCATAAAGGGTGCGCGTGGTCTTCATCTGCCGGATGCGGCTGTACATGGTGGGCTGCGTGAAGGCCGGCTCGTCGCTCTCGTTGTGGCCGTGGCGGCGGTAGCAGACGATGTCGAGCACGATGTCGGCGCCGAAGGCCATGCGGAACTCGGCCACCAGGCGGGCGCACCACACCACCGCCTCGGGGTCGTCGCCGTTGACGTGGATGATCGGGGCCTGCACCGCCTTGGCGATGTCGGTGCAGTACAGCCCGCTGTAGGCGTGGGCCGGCACCGTGGTGAAGCCGATCTGGTTGTTGGTGACGATGTGCACCGTCCCGCCCGTGCGGTAGCCGACGAGCTGGCTCATCGCCATCGTCTCGTACACCACGCCCTGGCCGGCGAAGGCGGCGTCGCCATGCAGCAGGATGCCCATGACGGAGCGGCGCGCGGTGGTGTCGCCTGCCTTGTCCTGGCGCGCGCGGACCTTGCCGGCCACCACCGGGTCCACCGCCTCCAGGTGCGAGGGGTTGGGCTGGAGCGAGAGGTGGACCTGGCGCCCCGCCACCTCGATGTCGGTGGAGGTGCCCAGGTGGTACTTCACGTCGCCCGAGCCCTGCACGTCGTCGGGCTTGAAGGAGGTGCCGCGGAACTCGGCGAAGACCTGCACGTAGGGCTTCTTCACCACGTTCACGAGCATGTTCAGCCGGCCGCGATGGGCCATGCCGATGGCGATCTCGTTGCAGCCGCCGCGCGCCGCGGCCTCGATCACGGCCTGCACGGCGGGGATGGTGCTTTCGCCGCCTTCCAGCCCGAAGCGCTTGGTGCCGACGTACTTCTTCGCGCAAAAGCTTTCCCAGCTTTCCGCCTCCGTCAGCTCCTGGAGGATCTGGCGCTTGGCGGCGGCGTCGAAGGCCGTCGTCCAGGGCGCGCCCTCGACGCGCTGCTGGATCCAGGACTTCTGGGCGGGGTCCTGGATGTGCATGAACTCGACGCCGATCGGCCCGCAATAGGTGGCGCGCAGCCGGCCCACGATCTCGCGCACCGTGGCCGTCTCCAGGCCCAGCACGTTGTCGATGAAGATGCGGCGGTCGAGGTCCGCCTCCTCGAAGCCCCAGAAGGCGGGCGACAGCTCCGGATGGGCCGGCGGGACCTGGAGGCCGAGCGGGTCCAGCCGCGCCTCCAGGTGGCCGCGCACGCGGTAGGAGCGGATGAGCATCAGCGCGCGGATGGAGTCCAGCGCGGCCTTGCGGACCGCCTCGGGGTCGGTGGCGCGGGCCTCGCCCTTCTTCGGGGCGGGCTTGGCGTCCTCGGCGGGGGCGAAGCCGCCGCGCGGGCGCGGGGCCCAGGAGGCGCCCATCGCGTCCGTCAGCACGGCGCGGGCGTCGTCGTTCAGCGTGGCGAAGAGCTCGGCGAAGGAAGGGTCCACGCTGGCCGGGTTCTCGACCCAGCGGGCGTAGAGGTCGGCGAGGAAGGCGGCGTTCGCGCCGTTCATCGCACTCGCGAGGATGTCCACTCCGGCCATTCGTTCCTCCCGGCCCGCGTTTCGGCGGCCGGTCCTTCTTTCCACGCAACGGGGGCCGCACCTGGCGGTCGCCGGGGCGGGCGCGGCCTACATAGCGCCCTTGCGGCTGCCGCGGCAGCCCCCTGGGGGAAAATGGGCCATGACCGCAGGGCGGGTCCGGCGTTAGGATGGCGCCATGCCCGATACCAACCCGCCCCCCTATGACCTGGACGAGGCCGAGCGCCCGCTGCTGGAGGCGGCGGTGAAGGAGGCGCGGGAGAGCGACGAGCCCGACGTGCCGCATGAGGTGGTGCGGGCGGAGATGCTGGAGGAGATCGCGCGGCTGCGGCGGCCCTGACATGAAGAAGGCGGGGGTGGTGCCCCCGCCCTCCGTCACGCCGCGCGCGGGCGGCCTTAGCCCCCCAGCGCCTTCACCATCGTCGAGCCGAGGCTGGCCGGGGTGTCGGCCACATGGATGCCGGCCGCGCGCATCGCCTCCATCTTCGCCTCGGCCGTGTCCTTGCCGCCGCTGATCACGGCGCCGGCATGGCCCATGCGCCGCCCCGGCGGGGCGGTGGCGCCGGCGATGAAGCCCACCACCGGCTTGTTCGGCTTGCCGGGGCCGAAATTCTCGCGCGCCAGGTATTCGGCCGCGAGGATCTCGGACTGCCCGCCGATCTCGCCGATCATGATGATGGACTTCGTCTCGTCGTCCTGGAGGAACAGATCCAGCACGTCAATGAAGTCCATGCCCTTCACCGGGTCGCCGCCGATGCCGACGCAGGAGGACTGGCCGAGGCCGGCCGCCGTGGTCTGCGCCACCGCCTCGTAGGTCAGCGTGCCGGAGCGCGACACGATGCCGACCGAGCCGCGGCGGTGGATGTGGCCGGGCATGATGCCGATCTTGCAGGCATCGGGGGTGATGACGCCAGGGCAGTTCGGGCCGACAAGGATGGAGCTGGACCCCTGCAGGGCGCGCTTCACCTTCACCATGTCCAGCACCGGGATGCCCTCGGTGATGCAGATGATCAGCGGCACCCCGGCGTCGATCGCCTCCATGATCGAATCCGCCGCGAAGGCCGCGGGGACGTAGATCACGGACGCATCGGCCCCCGTGGCGGCGCGGCATTCGGCCACCGTGTTGAACACCGGCAGGTTCAGCGTCGGGTGCGTCGTGCCGCCCTTGCCCGGCGTCACGCCGCCCACGTAGTGGGAGCCGTAGGCGATGCCCTGGGAGGCGTGGAAGGTGCCCTGGGCGCCGGTGAAGCCCTGGGTCATCACCTTGGTGTTCTTGTCGACGAGGATGGCCATGGCTCAGGCTCCCTTGACGGCCGCGACGGCCTTCTGCGCCGCGTCGGCGAGGTTGTCGGCGGCGATGATCGTCAGGCCGGATTCCGCCAGGATCTTCTTGCCGAGCTCGACGTTCGTGCCCTCCAGGCGCACCACCAGCGGCACCTGCAGGTTCAGGTTCTTGCTCGCCTGCACGATGCCGGTGGCGATCATGTCGCACTTGGCGATGCCGCCGAAGATGTTGACCAGGATGGCCTTCACGTTGGCGTCGCTCGTGATGATGCGGAACGCCTCGGTGACGCGCGCCGCATCCGCCGTGCCGCCCACGTCGAGGAAGTTCGCCGGGGAGGAACCGTAGAGCTTGATGATGTCCATCGTGGCCATCGCCAGGCCCGCGCCGTTCACCATGCAGCCGATCTCGCCGTCCAGCGCCACGTAGTTCAGCTCGTGGTTGGTGGCGTCCAGCTCCTTGGGGTCCATCTCGCTGTCGTCGCGCAGCGCCTCGATGTCCTTGTGGCGGTACAGCGCGTTGTCGTCGAAGCTCACCTTGGCGTCGAGCGCCACGATCTCGCCCGCACCCGTCACCACCAGCGGGTTGATCTCGACGATCGCGCAGTCCAGCTCGACATAGGCGCGGTACATCTGCTCCACGAACTTCGTGAAGTGGGCGACCTGCTTGCCCTCCAGCCCCAGCGCGAAGGCCAGCTTGCGGCCGTGCCAGCCGCTGATGCCCGTCGCCGGGTCCACGTGGACCTTGAGGATCTTCTCCGGCTGGTGCTCGGCGACCTCCTCGATCTCCATGCCGCCCTCGGTGCTCGCCATGATGACGATGCGCGAGGTCTCCCGGTCCAGCAGCAGGGAGAGGTACAGCTCGCGCTTGATGTCGCAGCCGGCCTCGACATAGACGCGCGAGACGAGCTTGCCCTCGGGGCCGGTCTGCTTGGTCACCAGCACCTGGCCGATCATCGCCGCGGCGGCGGCCTTCGCCTCCTCCGGGGACTTCGCCAGGCGCACGCCGCCCTTGCCGTTCGGGTCGTTGGCGAAGCGGCCGGCGCCGCGGCCGCCCGCGTGGATCTGCGACTTCACGACGTAGACCGGGCCGGGCAGCTTGCGCGCCGCGGCCTCGGCCTCCTCGGCGTTCCAGGCGACGTGGCCTTCGAGCACGGCCACGCCGTAGCGGCGCAGCAGCTCCTTGCCCTGGTATTCGTGGATGTTCATCCGGTTGGTGCCTTCCTCGGATACAGAAAGGGCCGGGGTGGTGCCCCGGCCCGGATGCGGATCAGACGCCGAGCGCCTTGAAGTCCTCGACCAGCTTCTTCACCGCGTCGCAGGACTTGTCGAAGGCGGCCTTCTCCTCCGGCAGGAACTCCACCTCGACGATGCGCTCCACGCCGCCGGCGCCGATCACCACGGGCACGCCCACGTAGAAGTCGCTCAGCCCGTACTCGCCGTTCAGCATGACGGCGCAGGGCAGCACGCGCTTCTTGTCCTTCAGGAAGGCCTCGGCCATCTGCACGGCGCTGGCGGCCGGCGCGTAGAAGGCGGAGCCGCGCTCGAGCAGCTTCACGATCTCGCCGCCGCCATTGGCGGTGCGGTGGACGATGGCGTCGATCTTCTCCTGCGTCGTCCAGCCCATCTTCACCAGGTCGGGCACCGGGATGCCGGCGACGGTGCTGTAGCGCGTCAGCGGCACCATCGTGTCGCCGTGGCCGCCCAGCACGAAGGCGGTCACGTCCTCGACCGAGACGTTGAACTCCTGGGCCAGGAACAGGCGGAAGCGCGCGCTGTCCAGCACGCCGGCCATGCCCACCACCATGTGCGGCGGCAGGCCGGACTTCTGCTGGAGCGCCCAGACCATCACGTCCAGCGGGTTGGTGATGCAGATGACGAAGGCGCCGGGCGCGTATTGCTTGATGCCCTCGGCCACCTGGCCCATCACGCCGGCGTTCTTCGTCAGCAGGTCGTCGCGGCTCATGCCCGGCATGCGCGGGAAGCCAGCGGTGACGATGATGACGTCCGCGCCGGCGATGGCGCTGTAGTCGCTGCCGCCGGCCATGGCGCAGTCGAAGCCGTCCACGGGGCCGGACTGCATGATGTCGAGCGCCTTGCCCGCGGCCACGCCGCCGAAGACGTCGAACATCACGACGTCGCCCAGCTCCTTCAGGCCGATCAGGTGGGCGAGGGTGCCGCCGATGTTGCCGGCGCCGATGAGGGCGATCTTCTTGCGGGCCATTGCGCGTCCTTGGGTGCTGCTGTGCCAGATGCGCCGCGATGCCTACCCGTTGGGGAGCCATCCGGCAAGGCGGGCGGCCGAAACGAAAAAGGGCGCCCGAAGGCGCCCTGCCCGACGCCTGGCCGCGCAAGGCGCGGCCCGCCGCCCACGAGCCCGTCCCGCCAGCGCATCAGCGGCGCGGCGAAGCCAAGGCCGCGGATGCGGCCGCCCGGCGTTTGAGGGCGCAATAAAGCTCTGCCTCTCTAGCACCGAACGGCCGATGGCCGTTCGGTGCTAGAGAGGCACGCAGCGCGTGACGTTGCTGTGGCCGATGGCCGTGGTGGCGATGGTGCCGTCCGGGCAGGTGCTCTGCGCCAGGGTCGGCGGGCCGAGGTCGCCGCCCCAGCGGAAGGAGACGTTGCGCGCCTGCGCCTGGGCCGGCCCACAGGCGCGGCGGCCGTTGCGGGTGGTGCAGGTCGCCATGGCCGACTGCCGCAGGCCGGCGGGTGCCGCGGCCTGCTGGCGGCTGTAGGGGATCGCCGCCATGGCGCGGCTGCGCTGGCTGCTCACCGCGGCCAGGCGGCCGTTGCGGGTGGCGAGGCTGGCCTGACGGCCGCCCCGCGCGGGCGCGGCGGCGGATTGCGTGCGCCCGGCACGCGCCGGCGCGGCGGCCTGGCGGG
>LNFM01005977.1_pt1 | contig 25200 bp, 21 predicted proteins | sample 596031 | NCBI WGS metagenome assembly LNFM01 (sample SAMN04254537, study PRJNA301005) | activated carbon metagenome | isolation source: dual media filters at the Ann Arbor, Michigan drinking water treatment plant | place: USA: Ann Arbor | reverse complement strand
TTGCGCGCGTCGCGGAGCGCCACCAGATACGCCTCGCCAGCGGGCGTGGGGCGGCGCAAGAATGCCCACGCCCCGACGACGAGAGCGTGACCTTCGGCGTCGGCGCCGGGGCGAGAGATGTAGCCGCACCAGCGCGCGAGCTTCACGCGCCCCGCGGGGACGAGCACGTGACGCGCGAGGAGGGGGGCGACGACCGGGAGCGCCATCAGGCCGGCCGGCACGGGCGCGAGCCACCACAGGCGCACCTCGAGGAGGAACCAGGTGAAGAAGACCCCGATGCCGAGGAGGATGCCGGCGAGGAGGCCGGCGGCGACCGAGTAGGCGACGAACCTCCACGTGCGGTCCTTGCGCCGCGCATCGATGGCCGCCCGATGCAGCCAGAGGAGGACGTAGTAGGGGAGCGCGTACACTACGGCCCCCAGCCGAGCTTCGGGGCGAGGCCGGGCACGCCGGGGGCCGACGGCACGGCGGCGACGGGCGAGCGGAGAGCGGGCGGGGGCGCGTGGCGCGCCCACAGCTCGGCGACGAGGCGACGATACGGATCGCGCAGGGCGGCCACGGCCGCGCGGACGGTCTCGGCGGTGCGAGGCTGGGGCCCGAGCGGCGTCTGGTAGGTCTTCGCGTCGGCGAAGTCGAGCTCGAGCATGCCGAGGAGCTTCTGCGCCTCGCGCTCGAGCTCGATCCGCGACGCGTCGGGCGCGAGGCCCAGCACGAAGAACGGGTTGTCGACGATCATCGGACTCCCGAGTCGAAGCCCTTCTTTCGCGCCTCGCTGTCCTCGGGGAGGAGTCGCCACAAGGCCTTCACCACGCGGCGCAGGTCCTCGTTGTCGCCCTTGGCGATCGCGGCCTTGCCTTCGGTGACGAGGCGCTGCCCCGTCACGATGTCGCTCATCTTCGAGAGCTCGCTCGAAGCGTCGCTAAAGTACCACTCCCACGCCTCGGGGTTGCGGTTGTATGCGGCGTTCGAGAGGCGGTGACACAGGCGCATCTGCCGCTCGAGCTCGGCGGCGTCCTTGTCCTTGCGGGCCTTCTCCATCGCGGCCACGACCTCTTGCAACAGCGTGCGCTCGGCATCGGTGCCATACATGCCGACGGACGCCGACGCATGGATGGCCGCGCTGCGCGCCTGCTCGTCGAGCTCCGGCCACTTCTTCGCGAGGTCGGCCTCGGCCATGATGCCGTCGACGTCGAGCAGCGCGCGCCGCGCCCGCTGGGCCGCATCGGCATCGCCACCGTGGGCCGCGTCGATGTCGCGCTCCGCCTCGGCGAGGCGAGCTTCGACCTGATCGAGCTTCTCGATCACCTTGCCGAGACCGTGGCGGAACGCATCGGTGCGCAGCTCGGCCAGCTGGTTCCGGAGCTCGCGGATCGATGCATCCAGCGACTCGGGCGACGCGTCGGGCACGAGCAAGTGCGCCACGTGCTCGAACACCTGCTCGATCGACGGCACCAGGGCGCGCGCCGAGAGCCGGCCACCGCGGTCGAGCTCGATCGTCACCTCGACGGCCGTGCCGGTGGGCATCGTGTCCTTCACGGCGTCGCCGCCGATGTCGAGCGTGCCGACGAGCCGGCACAGGTGCGCCTGGTCGAGCTCGCCCTGCACGATCGGGATGCGCAGCACGCTCTCGGTCGAGCCCTTCGCGACCGTCTCGACGGTGTGATGCGTGAATGTGCGACGAGCGGGCAGGGGGGCGCCGCGCTGCAGGTAGACCTGGACGTGACCGTTGGCGAGGGCCACGCCGAGCGTGCGCGAGAGCGGCGGATCGCCGATGGTCAGGCCCTGCACGATCGTGATCGCGGGCGGGGTGACGGCGACCTGCTCGCCGCTGGCGTCGCGCGCATCGAGGTCGAAGGTGCAGGCGCGGCGCGGCAAGAGCGACACGCTCGCGAGGAAGGTCCCGTCGGGGGAGACGCTGGCGGGCGGGCTCGCCCAGCCTCCGTCGGTGCGCACGAACGTGACCTTCGCGGGCGGCTGCGCCCCGACGAACTTGCCGACGACGTGCGGCGTGAGATCCGCCGAGACCGCCGGGTATTGCAGCCACACCTGGCGCCCCGTCGAGGCCGCCGCCGACGGCGCGCGTCCGTCGAGGCCGGCCGTTGCCGCGTAGAGCGCCGCGCCCTGAGCGACGAGCGTCATGGGGTCGTGGCCCTCCGCGATCGTCGTCTCGAGGCGGGCGGCCACCCGCTGGCGCACGAGCGGCATCACCGTCGGACCGCCGACGAGCACGACCTTCGCGATGCGGCCCGGGCCCAGCCCGTGTTGCCCGAGGAGCCGCAGGCACACGTCGACGGCGCGATCGACGAGCGGGGCGCACAGCCGCTCGACCGTCGCGCGCGTCAGCTCGAGGTCGACATCCACGTCGTGGCCATCGATCGCCAGCGCCTGCGCCAGCGTCACCTGCGCCCGGTCGCCACGCGACAGCTCGATCTTCGCGTCCTCGGCGGCGAGCCGCAGGGAGCGCAGCGCCGACGCATGCGCGGGGTTGCTGCGATCCGGCGGCGTGCCGAGCTGGCTCGCGAGGTGGTCGGTGATGATCTGGTCGAAGTCGCGGCCGCCGAGGAAGTTGTCGCCGTCGTGGCCAACCACGCGCAGCAGGCCATCGCGGGTCTCGAGGAGCGAAGCGTCGAACGTCCCGCCGCCGAGATCGAAGACCAACCAGGCGCCGCCGCCGTCGTCATCCGCCCGCCAGCCCGCCGCCAGCGCGGAGGCGATCGGCTCCTGGAGGAGCTCCACGCGCTGAAAGCCGGCGAGCCGCGCCGCCTCGGACGTGGCCGCACTCTGGGGCAGCTCGAACAGCGCCGGGACCGAGATCACCGCCCGCTCGACCGGCGCGCCGACCTGATCGGCCAGGTCCTGGCGCAGCGCCTTCAGGACCTCCGCGGACAGCTCCTCGGGCTTCTTCGTGGTGCCCGCGGCCGGAAAGGCGATGGCCTTCCCCGTGCCCATCAGGCGCTTGAATTCGGTGGCCGTGTTCGCGGGATCCTGCTCCACGAACCGCCGGGCCCGCGAGCCGACCGTCACCCGGCCTTGCTTGTCGAGGCGGACCACCGAGGGCGTCACCGTGCCGCCCTGGGCATTCCGGATCACGTGCACCCGCTCGCCGTCGAAGTACGCGGCGGCGCTGTTGGTCGTGCCTAGGTCAATCCCGACGTAGAGCGGAGTGTCTCCCACGAGAGGGAGAGTAGCTCAACGCTGGCGGTAGACGATGAAGCCGCGGGTCGGGTCGTACGGGGAGACCGCGACGGTCACGCGGTCGCCAAGGACGACGCGGATGCGGTGGCGACGAACCTTGCCCGCGAGCTTGGCGAGCACCTCGTGGCCGTTGTCGAGCTTCACGCGAAAGTTTCCGCCTTTCGCGATCAGGATGACCTCGCCGTCGAGATGAACTAGCTCTTCTTTGCTCACGTAATGGGTCCTCGGGGTGGGCCACTGGGTAGCACTTCCAGCTACGCAAGAAAAGCGCTCCGGAGCCAAGGGTGATCTACCCTATCTGCGTGGATCGCCAGCAGCCTCGCGCGAGTAGCGACTCGATCGACCTGTATGTCCGGACGTATTACTCGCTTCTCCGCTCGAGCGGCGATGTGCGGGTCCGGGCCCTTGAGGAAGCGCACCTGTACTCGGGCAGCTCGCTGCACCTGGGTGCGCAGGACCCCGAGCCCGACCTCGCGGCCTTTGCCTACAGCGCGGGTCGCTTGCCCGACTGCATGCCCCGGATCCGCCGGATCGTCATGGCGCAGAGCCCCCGGCAGTTCCGTGCAGCGGGCCTGCCCATCGAGCAATGGCAGGTGGTCCGCACGCGCGGCCGTCGGCGTCCGCTGCGCTGGGATGGCGGCACCACGCTCGCGGCGTTCATCGCCTCGGCCAGCGACATCGATGACCTGATCCCGATCGTGACCGCGTACCAGCTCGAGTGGAACAAGCTGCGTGGTCAGCTGCTCGCGGCGCGGATCGCTGATGTCTCGGATGACGCGGCCCTCGCGGAGGCGCTCGGTGATGCGGCGGCCGTCGTGCGCCTGCGCGGTGCCCTGGGGCCGCGCTCCAACGACATCCTCCGCGACATGCTCGCGCACGAGTGTGATCTGTTCGTGCGCCTCCTCGACGGTTCGTTCCGCGAGTACCAGCGCAGCGCCAAGCGCTGGTGGCACGCCATCGCCCCCTCGATGCCGCCGAACCGGCCCGTGTACTTCGTGTCCTCGAATAGCCACTCGCTGGTCAATCTCCTCGGCGGGTACGCCCGCATGCACAAGGACGAGATTGTCGGCTTCTTGCGGCGGCACAACGTCGAGGATCTCGCGCCGCGCTACGACGCCGCCATCGCCGCGGGCGATCAGGGCCTCGCCACCAACATCCTCTACTACTCGCTGCGCGCCTTCATCCACGAGCCCGGCACCGAGGCCTCCGCCCGCATGCTGCAGGTGCAGGAGTTCGACTCCGCATCTGGCGTTCGCTCGATCCCGTCTCCCGGCAAGATCGACGTCGACGCGCAGATCATCGAGCTCTCCGCGCTGAAGCTCGACCGCCTGGATCCGCGCGTTCACGTGAAGGGCATCGAGCGGCTCGCGGAGAGCAACGCGGTCATCGTCAACATCGACTACCCCCTCGGGATGGCCGCGTACCACCACCTGATGGCGGTCGCGACCGGCGTCGACGAGCTGCGCGGGATCTACGTCATGGGCAAGGCGGCCACCCTGAACGGCCGGGTCGGCGACGTCATGATCAGCAAGGTCGTTCACGACGAGCACTCGGCGAACACGTACCTGTTCAAGAACGCCCTCGTCGCGTCCGACGTCCAGCCGTTCATGAAGTACGGCACCGTGTTCGATAACCAGAAGGCGCTGACCGTGCGCTCGGCGTTCCTCCAGAACCGCGAGTACATGGACGTCTTCTACCGGGATGGCTACACGGTGATGGAGATGGAGGCGGGCCCGTATCTGTCTGGTGCCTACGAGATCGCCGAGCCGGTACGCCATCCGCAAGACGAGATCGTGTCGCTCGTCGACCACGAAGCGAAGATCGACCTCGGCATCATCCACTACGCCTCGGATACGCCGTACTCGCGGCGCCAGAGCCTCCTGTCGAAGTCGATGTCGTACTTCGGCATCGAGAGCACGTACGGGTGTGCGAGTGCGATCGCGCGCCGCATCTTCACGAGCGAGCTGAACCGTCTGGACAACCCGTGACCGCCGTCGATCCAACCGCGTTGCCATGCGGCAACGCTGACGGCGAGGCGCACCTCGCCGTCGACTTCCTGGTGATCGGGGCCGGCATGTCGGGCCTCGGGTTCGCGAACTGGGCGCGCGAGCGAAACCCCGCAGCGCGCGTGCTCGTGCTCGAGGCCGCGAACGAACCCGGCGGCTACTGCCGGACCATCGTGCAAGACGGGTTCGTCTGGGACTACAGCGGCCACTTCTTCCACTTCAAGGATCCGGCGATCGAGGCGTGGTTGCGGGCGCGCATGCCGGGACAGGACGTCCGCACCGTCGCGAAGCTGTCGTCGATCCGCTACGCGGGCCGCGACATCGACTTCCCGTTCCAGAAGAACATCCACCAGCTCCCACAGGACGAGCTCATCGAGTGCCTCGTCGATCTCTTCGACGCGACCACGACCACCCACGCGACGCCGCCGCGCTCCTTCGGGGAGATGCTGTACCGGCGCCTCGGGCGGGGCATCACCGAGAAGTTTCTGCGCCCCTACAACGAGAAGCTGTACGCGACCGACCTCGACGCGCTCGACCCCGACGCCATGGGGCGCTTCTTCCCGCACGCGAACCTTGCCGACATCATCGGGAACATGCGGCCGGGGGCGAAGGACGGCGGATACAACGCGACCTTCACGTATCCCGCCGGCGGTGCCGTCCAGTACGTGAACGCGCTGCTGCACGACCTGCCGGACGACGTCGTGGCGTGCAGCGAGCCCGTGATCAGCATCGATCTCGCGGCCCGGGTCGCGACCACGCCGGTGCGGCGCATCACCTATCGCCACCTCGTGTCGTCGGCCCCGCTACCCGCGCTCGCCCGCATGGCCGGCGTCGCGCACGAGGCGAGCGTCTTCACGTCGAACCAGGTGCTCTGCTTCAACCTCGGCTTCGACAAGAAGGGGCCGGGGGGCGTGCACTGGATGTACTTCCCCGATCGCACGCTCTCGTTCTACCGGGTCGGCTGGTACGACAACATCCTGGGCGGTGATCGCATGAGCCTCTACGTCGAGGTGGGAGCTCCCCATGGCGCGACGTTCGACGTGCCGACGCTGCTCGCGCGCGTGCTCGCGGATCTCCAGCGCGAGCGCATCGTCACCGATCACCGGCTCGTCTCGCATCACAGCGTCGTGCTCGATCCGGCGTATTGCCACATCACCCAGGCGTCGCTCGCCGAGACGGCCCGGCTGCGGGCGGTGCTCGCCGCGCAGGGCGTGCATGCCGTCGGTCGCTACGGCGGTTGGACCTACTGCTCGATCGAGGACAACCTCATCGAGACGCGCGCGCTCGCCGCCACGCTCACCTAGGTACGCGCGCTACAGCGGCAATCGCGCGATCGCGAGGGGGCGATTGTCATCCTTCGCATCGAGCGTTCCGAAGATGTCGACGGCCTTGTCCGACGCGTGGACGGCGACGGGGAGGAGCCGCTCGGGGAGCGCGAACAACTGCACCGGCGCGCCCTCGCGCCACACGGCCGCCGCGCGGTCCCGGACCGCGACGAGGATCGGGCCCTTGCCGGCCACGCCCGTGAGCGCGTACGTGCGCGGACCCGAGATCGTGACGTCGCGGCAGGTGAGCTTCGTCGCGATCGGCTTCGACGTCGGGGGCTCGGTGGGTGGGGTCGCGACGGGCTTGCGGGTGAGATCGGGGTTCGCGCCGAGCGCGGCGTCGTCGCCGCACACCGTGAACTGGCCCTGGTCCTTGCGGGAGAGCACCACCGCTTCCGGGGAGCACCCGAGGATGTCGAACCGGTGCGGCGACTCCCAGGTCGCGATCGCGCCGGTGGCGTCGTAGGCCACGAGGTTGGCCCGATTGCCGCGCCACGCCTTGGTCTTCGTGAGGCAGCCATCGGTGTAGTCGATGAGGCTCACGGGCAGCGGCAGGAAGGTGAGGGGAGCGCCGCTCGTCGCGCGTGCGGTGAACGTCGTCTGCGCCGGATCGCTGAACTCGATCAGGATCGACTTGCCGGCGAAGTCAGGGAGGACAGTGCTCCCGAAATTCGGAATGGGCGGATCGGCCGTGAGCGTGCCGCCGGCGGAGTGAATGATGTGAAGCCCGTCCGCCGAGCGATAGACGATGAGTCCGTCCTTCGCGTCGCCCACCACGCCGAGCACCTGGCCGAAGCCGGGCAGGGCAACGCTCGTGCTGCTGGCGGAGACGACACCTTTGTCGTCGGGGGTGCCGGCCATCACGCCCGTCTCCGTGGTGACAGCGGCCCAGTTCGCGCTCACCGAGCGCACGACGCCCGCTTGATTGGGCTGCACGTCGGGCGCGGCGCCGGGGTGGAGGACGATCTGCGCATATCCCGTCCTGGCGCTGGCGAACGCGAGGCCTGCGTCCAGGAACGAGTCCTGCTCGAGGTTCACGAGCTGCTCCGTCCCCAGCTTCAGCGGGATGAGCGTGGCTGCGGTCGCGTCCTGCGTCGTCAGCGGCGGAGGCGCCGCCATGCCCGCCGACTCGCGGAGGAACGCGTACGATGCGGCCAGCTCGTCGAGGGCGGTGGGGAGCTTGTCTTCCTTCTGGACCTTACCCGCCACCGGCAGGTCGCCGTACTTGGAATTCACGACCCAGTCGCCGAACGCCTTCGCGAGCGCGATCACGGCGAGGTCCTGGCGCGTCCACGCGCGCTCGACGGCGGCGAGGCCCGTGTCGACACCTGCCTTGCGGGTGAGGCCGCCGAGCTTCGTGGTGCACGAGCCCGTGTCCCACGGATCGGGGAGGAGCTGCCGGGCGGCGAGGGCGACCCGCAGGTCGCTCGACGCGGGCTTCGCGCCGATGAGACACGCGCGCGCGTCGTTCCACTGCTTTCCCCATTCCTCGATCTCCGCCTGCGCCGCCGCCTTCTCCTGGCCGGGCTGATGGATCCCGAAGAACCAGTAGCCCGCGCCTCCCGCCACGAGCACGAGCGGCACGATCACCTTGAGGGCACCCTTCGATTCGCTCATCTGGGCGAACGCAATAACACGGGGCACACTGCGCCGCATGACCGACCTCGCACGCGACGCCTACATCGATGGCCGCTGGGTGACGGGAGCGCGCTTCGAAGTGCGCGATCCGTTCGACGACAGCGTCATTGCGGAGGTGACGGACTGCACCGATGCCGACGTGGACGCGGCGATCGCGGCCGCGGCGCGGGCGTTCGTGACGTGGCGAGCGCAACCGGGTCCGGCGCGCGGTGTCCTGTTGCGCAAGCTCGGGGAGCGGATGCTCGCCGACGAGGAGCGACTCGCGCGGCTCTGCGTGCGCGAGAACGGCAAGCCGATGAAGGAGGCCGTCGCCGAGGTCCGCTACGCCGCGAGCTTCCTCGCCTGGTTCGCGGGCGAGGCCGAGCGCACCTACGGCGAGATCATCCCCGCGAGTGACGCCACGAAGCGCATCCTCGTGACGCGCGAGCCCGTCGGGCCGTGCGCCGTGATCACGCCGTGGAACTTTCCGTACGCGATGCTCGCGCGCAAGCTCGGGGCGGCGCTGGCCGCCGGGTGCACCGTCGTCGCGAAGCCGGCGGCGCAGACGCCACTCGGCACGCTCGCGATGGCGCAGCTCGGCGCCGCGGTCGGCATCCCGGCCGGCGTGTTCAACGTAGTGACGGGCACGCGGGCAGGCGCGATCGGGGCGCGGCTCATCGCCTCCTCCGCGATCCGCAAGCTCAGCTTCACCGGCTCGACGGGGGTCGGCCGTGACCTCGCGACGGCATGCGCGCCGGATCTCAAGCGCGTGTCGCTCGAGCTCGGAGGCAACGCGCCGTTCGTGGTGCTCGCCGACGCGGATGTCGATGCGGCCGTCGAGGGCGCGCTCGTCGCGAAGTTTCGCAACACCGGCCAGTCGTGTGTCGCGGCCAATCGCTTCATCGTGGAGCAGGCCGTCGCGGAGGCCTTCACGTCGAAGCTCGTCGCGGCGGTCGCGAAGCTGACGACGGGCCGGGGAGACAGTGGAGTCGATATCGGGCCGCTGATCGATGATAAGGCGTCGCACAAGGTGGCGAAGCTCGTCGCGGATGCGCTCTCCAAGGGAGCCACGCTCGCGCACGGCACCGCGCCCTCGGGGCAGCCGGGCCCGGCGCATCGCCTCGTGGCCCCCGTCGTGCTCACCGGCATCACGCCCGCGATGGCGCTGTGGCGCGAGGAGATCTTCGGCCCGGTGGTCGCGATCCGCGTCGCCGCCGACGAGGCGGACGCGCTCGCCCAGGCCAACGACACGGAATACGGCCTCGTCGGCTACGTCTACACGCGCGATGCCGCTCGCCAGGCGCGGTTCGCGGACGGTCTCCAGACCGGCATGGTGGGCATCAACGACGGCCTGGTCTCGACGGCGCAGGCCCCGTTCGGCGGCATCAAGCAGTCGGGGTACGGACGCGAGGGCTCGCATCACGGTGTCGAGGACTACACCCAGCTGAAGTACGTGGCGCAGAAAGTTGGGTAACCTGGACGTATGAGCGGCCCCCGCGTCCGGCAGCCTCGCGATCCGGCCGCGCCCCTCGAGGGTGCGCGCATCACCCTCTGCGTCGGTGGTGGCATCGCGGCCTACAAGGCGGCCCAGGTCGCGCGGCTGCTCGACAAGGCGGGCGCCATCATCGACGTCGCGATGACGAAGCGGGCCCAGAAGTTCGTCGGGCCCATGACGTTCCAGGCGCTGACGCGTCGTCCGGTCTTCACCGACCTGTTCTCGCTGACCGACGAGGCGAACATCGGGCACATCCAGCTCGCCGACACCGCCGACCTCGTCATCGTCGCGCCCGCCACCGCCAACATCATCGCTCGCCTCGCGGCCGGCGCCGCCGACGACGCCGTGTCCTCGGTCATCCTCGCCACGAAGGCGCCGGTGTTGCTCGCGCCCTCGATGAACGTGAACATGTGGAGCCATCCGCTCACGCAGGCCAACGTGCGGCGGCTCGTGGACGTCGCGGGCTACAAGACCGTCGGACCGGGGACGGGCTTCCTCGCGTGCCAGTGGAACGGGCCCGGACGCCTCGCCGAGCCGACGGATATCGTCGAGGCGGCCGCGCACTATCTCTCCGTGCAGGACCTCGCGGGCGTGAAGCTCGTGGTGAGTGCGGGGCCGACCTACGAGGCCATCGACCCGGTCCGCTTCGTCGGCAATCGCAGCTCCGGCAAGATGGGCGTGGCCCTCGCCGCGGCGGCCCGGCGCCGGGGCGCCGACGTTCGGCTGATCCTCGGTCCCAGCGCCATCCCCCCTCCGCTCGGCGTGACGACCACGAGTGTGGAGAGCGCGGCCCAGATGCAGTGGGCGCTCGCCGACGCGACCAAGGACGCGGACGTGGTCGTGATGACGGCGGCGATCGCCGACTACCGCCCGGCCCACGCCGCGGATCAGAAGATCAAGCGGGGCGAGATCGGGCAGACGATGACCGTCGAGCTCGTGGCCAATCCTGACCTCCTGGCCGAGCTCGGCAAGGCGCGCGGGGACGCCACGCGGCCGCTCCTCGTCGGCTTCGCGGCCGAGACGAACGACGTGATCGAGAACGCGCGCAAGAAGCTCGCCTCGAAGCGCTGCGATCTCGTGGTCGCCAACGACGTGGGCGAGCCCGGGTCCGGCTTCGCCGTCGACACGAACCACGTGACGCTCGTGGATCGTACGGGTGCGGTCGACGTGCCCGCGGGCCCCAAGAGTGTGGTCGCCCACCGCATCCTCGACAGGGTCGTCGCGCTACGCTCCGGGCGGTAGGTCGTGCTGGACGCGGTCATCGGGAATTACAAGATCGTCGCGCTGCTCGGTAAGGGCGGCATGGGCGAGGTCTGGCGCGCCGAGCACACGACCATCGGCACGCGCGTGGCCATCAAGACCCTGCGCAGCGAGATCAGCGAGGAGAAGTCGCACGTCGATCGCTTCTTCAACGAGGCCTTGATCGTCGGCAAGATTCGCCACGCCGGCATCGCGACCGTGTTCGATGTCGGGCATCACGCCGGCCGCGCCTACATCATGATGGAGCTGCTCGAGGGCGACACCCTCGCGCAGCGGCTCCGCAAGGTGGGGCGCCTGCCGATGTCCCGCGTGTGTGACATCGGGCGTCAGATCGCGAGCGTCCTCGAGGCCACGCACGACGCCGGCATCACCCACCGCGATCTCAAGCCCGACAACATCTTCCTCGTGAAGGATCCAGAGGCGGAGTCGGGCGAGCGCGTGAAGATCCTCGACTTCGGCATCGCGAAGCTCGGCGGGGGCGTCGGCCTCACCTCGACCAGCGTGTCGTCGATGGGCACGCCGCTCTACATGTCGCCCGAGCAATGGCGCAGCGTCGCGAAGGTCGACTGGCGGACCGATGCTTACTCGCTCGGCTGCGTCGCGTTCGAGATGGCCATCGGGCATCCCCCGTTCCAGGCGCAGTCGATGGGCGAGGCCTGCGCGAAGCACCTCACCGAGCCGCCGCCGATTCCCTCGCACGAGGTGCCCGGGCTACCCGCGGGCTTCGACGTGCTCGTGAATCGCTTGCTCGACAAGGAGCCGACGCGGCGCCCCAAGATGCGCGACGTCCAGGTCGCCTTCGAGGCGATCGGCGAGGACCGCGACATCGACCTCGGCGAGACCAGCATCCCCACCCTCGGGGGCGTCGAAGCCATGACCCGACGCGACAGCGCGATGGCCGAGACGTTGATCTCGACCGGCGAGACCAAGGACGCGGTCGCGACGCAGCCGACGATGGCGATCACGGATGGCGCCCTGGCGGTGAACACGCCGACGAATCGCGGCGAGCGGCCCGATTCGGCCGCCACCCGCGCCGAGCGGCCGTCGGGGCAACGGGCGGCGCCCGCGTCGCAACGTCGCGATCCGGCTTCGAAGTCTCACGGCGAGCGCCTATCGGGCGCGCGCGAGCTACCCCCACCAGCGCCGGCCGCGGGCTCGCGCTGGATCATGGGCGGGATTGCCGTTGGGGGCCTCGTGATCGCTGGCTCGGCGTACGTGATCGCCACGCGCGCCGACGAACCGGCGGTGGTGCCCCCGGATGCGGCGGTGGTGGTGGTCACGCCGGACGCCCCACCGCCCATCGATGCGGTCGTCGTGCAGGTGCCCATCGACGCGCCGGGCAAGCCCACGCGCATCGTCGGGGTCAAGCAGATGAAGCGGCTGAAGGGGACGCTACCCGACGTCGCGGTGCGCGTGCCGTTCGAGCTGTGCGTCGACGAGACCGGCGCGGTCACGCACGTCGTGATGTTCGACGACGTGGCCGCCGACGTGGCCACCCGCATCGAGCCGGTGATCCGGACCTGGAAGTACAAGCCCTACGTCACCGGCGGCGCCGCGGCCGGGGTCTGCTTCAACGACTCCATCGCGCCCAAGAAGGTGGTCGTCGCCACGCCCGTCGGCGAGGATCGCTCGCAGTACCCTGACCAGCCCAACGCCTACGAGTTGCAGCGCGCCCTCCAGTATGCCGAGTTCCGCATCGATCAATGCGGGACTCAGTTCCCGACGGAGACTGCGGGGGTGCGGGTCTCCCTTCAGATCAATGCCGACGGCCGGGTGCAGCAGGCGGATCCGTCGCCGATCTCGGGGCTCGGCTCGTGCGTGGCGTTCGTGCTACGTGGCACGCCGTTCCCCTACACGAAGGCGGGCTTTCGCTACACGTACTCGCGCTCGTTCACGGCACAAAAGGCCGCGACGCCACCGCCGGCGACGCCGTAGGGCGAGCCCGTCTGCGCCTAGATCAGGATGCCGGGCGCGGGGAACTTCGCGCAGAGCTCGCGGATCTCGCCGGCGACCCGCTCGTGCAGGCCCGTGTCGGTCGGCGCGCTGACAACCGCGTCCATCCACGCCGCGATCTGCTTCATCTCCGGCTCGCGCATGCCGCGGCTCGTGACGGACGGCGTACCGAGGCGGACGCCACTCGGATCGAACGGCTTGCGCGGGTCGAACGGGATGCTGTTGTAGTTCAGCTCCATGCCGGCCGCGTCGAGGGCCTTGGCCGCCACCTTGCCGGCGATGCCCTTGGGGGTCACGTCGGCGAGGATGAGGTGGTTGTCGGTGCCGCCGGTGATGAGCGACCAGCCGTGCTCGACGAGCGCGGCCGCGAGGGCCTTCGCGTTGGCGACGATCTGATGCGCGTACTGCTTGAACTGGTCGGTCTGCGCCTCGCGCAGCGCGACCGCGAGGCCCGCCGTCGTGTGGTTGTGCGGGCCGCCCTGCAGGCCCGGGAACACCGCGCGGTCGATCGCCTTCTGGTGCTCGGCCTTGCACATGATCATGCCGCCGCGCGGACCTCGCAGCGTCTTGTGCGTCGTCGTCGACACGACGTCCGCGACGGGCACCGGCGAGGGGTGCGCGCCGGCCGCGACGAGGCCGGAGATGTGCGCGATGTCGGCCGCGAACACCGCGCCGACCTCCTTCGCGATCTCCGCATAGGCCGCGAACTCGATCGTGCGCGGGACGGCAGTGCCGCCGGCCCACAGGAGCTTCGGTCGCTCCTTGCGCGCGAGCTCGCGGACCTCGTCGAGGTCGATACGGTGCGTGTCCTTGCGGACGCCGTACTGCACGCTCTTGAAGTACGCGCCCGTGATCGACACGTTCCAGCCGTGGGTCAGGTGTCCGCCGGCGGGGAGCCCGAGGCCCATGACGGTGTCGCCCGGCTTCAGGAAGGCGAAGTAGACGGCGAGATTCGCCGGCGAGCCGGAGTAGGGCTGGACGTTCGCGTGCTCGGCGCCGAACACTGCCTTCGCGCGGTCGATGCACAGCTGCTCGATGGGGTCGATGTACTGCTGGCCCTCGTAGTAGCGCTTGCCGGCGTAGCCTTCGCTGTACTTGTTGGTGAGGATCGAGCCGGTGGCGGCGAGCACGGCGCCGGAGACGTAGTTCTCGGACGCGATCAGGCGAATCTTGTCGCGCTGGCGCTTCTCCTCGAGCGCGATGAGCTCGGCGATCTCGGGGTCGACCTTGGCGAGAGTCTCGTGCAGAGCGGCGTGCATGCCGCGTTGATACCACCAGGTTGGCTAGTGCGTGATCTTGTCGCCGATCTGGGCGAGGTCGGCCTTCAAGTCGGTCATGGACTCCTCGGGGACGAGGTCCATGTGCTGCTTGTTGCTCGGCATTCGCTTCACGAGCAAGACACCGACGACGACGGCGATGACCGTCGCGAGGGCAAAGCCCACCCAGCCGGGGAGGCCGAGCGCGACGAGACCGAGCGCGAGGGTCTCCCCCGCGAGGAGGGACGCGACGACCATGACGCCCGCGGCGATGACGACCCGCGCGAGGTACTGCTTCAACTCCGTCAGCTCGTCGCCGATCTCCGAGCGCATGCGGCCGAGATGGCCGATGGCAATCTCCTTCGCGTCCGAGAGCACCCCGGCAACGAGCTCCGGGGTCGAGGACTGCTTGACTTCGGGGCGGGTCGCCATCCCCGAGGTATTCGCAATCCGCGTGCCCGCCGGAAGGCGCCGTGAAGCGCGGTAGATCGGGCGAATTCGGGGCAGGGCGCGCGGTAGCGCACGGCGGGGCAGCGTGGGTATAACGGGGTCGCGATGTACACACCGTCACGCGACGACTTCGTCGCGGCAGCGGGGAAGGGCAACCTCATCCCCGTCTACCGCGAGCTGCTCGCGGACGGGGACACGCCTGTATCCGCGTACGCCGCGCTGGGCGCGGGCGAGCACTCCTTCCTCCTCGAGTCCGTCGTCGGTGGCGCGACCTGGGCCGCGTACTCGTTTGTCGGAGTGGCACCGCGCGCTGTGGTGCAGTGGCACGCCGGGACCGCCCGCGTGACGTGGCACGACGTCGACGGTGCCGGGGCCGCGCGCACGGCCGAATGGTCGACCCCGGATCCCACCGATGCGCTCTCGCAGCTCCTCGCCGACATGCGTCCCGTCGAGGTCCCCGGCTTGCCGCGCTTCTGGGGCGGTGCCGTCGGCTGGATCGCGTACGACTGCGTCAAGGCGTTCGAGGATCTCCCCGCGCGTCCGCGCCCGCCCGCCTATCCGCCGAGCGCCAATGGCGAACCCGTGCCGTCGATGTGCATGGTCGTCACGGACACGCTGCTGATCTTCGACAACCTGCGCCAGACCCTCAAGGTCGTCGCCACGCCGTACGTCGCGCGGCCCGATCGCGCCGATGCGGCGTACGAGCGAGCCTGCGCCCGGATCGATGCGGTCATCGCCCAGCTCCGCGCGCCACGGCGCCCGTTGTCCGAGATGGTGCCGCCCCGGCTCGGCGAGCCTCAGGTCGACATGCCGCCGTCGTCCCGCAAGCGCGTGGAGTTCTGCTCCGACGTCGACGCGGTCAAGGAGTACATCCTCGCGGGCGACGCCTTCCAGGTCGTGCTCTCGCAGAAGTTCGAGCAGCCGTCGGCGGGGACGCAGGCGCTCGACATCTACCGGGCGCTCCGGGTGATCAACCCGTCGCCGTACATGTTCCACCTGAACTTTCCCGAGGCCGTCGTCACCGGCGCCTCGCCCGAGACGCTCGTTCGCCTGTCCGGCAATCGCGTCGAGCTGCGCCCCATCGCCGGGACGCGCCCGCGCGGCGAGTCCCCCGCCGAGGATGATCGGCTCGCCGCCGAGCTCCTCCTCGATCCGAAGGAGCGCGCCGAGCACCTCATGCTCATCGACCTCGGCCGGAACGACGTCGGCCGCGTCGCCGCGACGGGCAGCGTGACGGTGCCCGAGCAGATGGTGATCGAGAAGTACTCGCACGTCATGCACATGACGTCGCACGTCGTCGGCAAGCTCGCCGCCGGCAAGACGTGGCTCGATGTTCTGCGTGCGGCCTTCCCTGCGGGCACGCTGTCAGGGGCTCCGAAGATTCGCGCGATGGAGATCATCGACGAGCTCGAGCCGCAGCAGCGCGGCATCTACGGTGGCGCCGTCGGCTACGTGAGCTACACGGGGAACCTGGACATGGCGATCGCGATCCGGACGCTCGTCGAGGTAGGCGGAACCATCCACGTGCAATCGGGCGCAGGGCTCGTCGCCGACTCGGTGCCCGACACCGAGTACGACGAGACCGTGAACAAGGCGCGCGCCATCCTGCGCGCCGTCGCGATGGCGCGCACCGCGGTGGAGGCCTCGTGAAGGTCCTCCTGATCGACAACTACGACTCGTTCACCTGGAACCTCGCGCAGTACATCGGCGAGCTCGGGGCGAAGGTCACGGTCGAGCGCAACGACGCCATCTCGCTGAATTCGATCCGCGACCGCAACCCCGACGCGATCGTCATCTCGCCGGGCCCGTGCACGCCGAACGAAGCCGGCATCTCGATGGATGTCATCCGCGAGTTCGGCGGCCACATCCCGCTCCTCGGCGTGTGCCTGGGGCACCAGTGCATCGGCCAGGTCTTCGGCGGTCGCATCGTGCGCGCGCCGCGCGTGATGCACGGCAAGACGTCGAAGATCTTTCACGACGAGAAGGGCGTGTACGCGGGCGTCGAGAACCCGTTCATCGCGACGCGCTACCACTCGCTCGTCATCTCGCCCGAGTCCATGCCCGAGGGCCTCGTCGTCACGGCGAAGACCTGGGAGGACGAGATCATGGGCGTCCGCGCCACGGCCGCGCTCGCCGGGGGCGCGCCGCTGGAGGGCGTGCAGTACCACCCCGAGTCGATCATGACGACGCAGGGCAAGACGCTCCTCAAGAACTTCCTCGCCCAGGCCCGCGCCTTCCGCGACGGGGATCCGGACGCGTGACGCCCCCCAGCGATCGGGCGGCCCCGCCCATCGGCGGTGCTGCGGGCGAGGGTGCGCCCGCCATCGTTCGTGGGATCGCGAAGGCGATCGCCGGCACGAGCCTCTCGCGAGCCGAGAGCGCCGAGGTGTTCGGCGAGATCATGGAAGGGCAGGCGACGCCGGCGCAGATCGGCGGCTTCCTCGTGGCGCTGCGCGCGAAAGGGGAGAGCGTCGACGAGCTGGTCGGCGCCGCCTCCGCGATGCGCCTGCGGGCGACGCCGCTCACGTGTCCGCGCGTCGAGCGCAGCATCGACACCTGCGGCACTGGCGGCGATGGCGCCGGTACCGTGAACATCTCGACGCTCGCGGCGTTGCTCATGGCGGCGTGCGGCGCGGCCGTGGCGAAGCACGGCAACCGCGCCCTGTCCTCGAAGTGCGGCTCGGCCGACGTCCTCGAGGCGCTCGGCATCCAGGCGGATCTCGAACCCGCCGCCGTCGAGCGCTGCATCGCGACGGCGAACATCGGCTTCGCGTACGCGCCGCGGTTTCACGCCGCGACCAAGCACGCCGGCGCCGTGCGCAAGCAGCTCGGCACGCGCACCATCTTCAACCTGCTCGGCCCGCTCACCAATCCCGCCGGGGTGCGCCACCAAGTGTGTGGGGTCTACGACGTGCGCTGGTGCGAGCCGATGGCGGCCGCACTCGGCGCCCTCGGGCTCCGGCGCGCCGCGGTGGTGCACGGGACCGGTGGGATCGACGAGATCGCCGTTCACGGCGAGACGCATGTCGCGATCTTCGACGACGACGTCGTCCAGGTCCGGGCGCTGACGCCCGCCTCGTTCGGCATCGCGGCGCTGGATCCGGCGGGCCTGGCCGGCGGTGACGCCGCGTACAACGCCGGTGTCCTCCGCGCGGTCATCGGCGGCAAGGAGGTCGGCGGCGGCGAGCGGTACGAAGCCGTCCTCGCCGCTGCGGCCATGACGGCGGCCGTGGGCCTCGAGCTCCTCGAATCCGGCGCGCTCGACCTCGACCGCCTCCCTGACCAGTACATCCGGGCGCGCACCGTCGCGGTCGATGGAGCCGCCGAGCAGACCCTCGAGCGCTGGCGCGCGGCCTCGCAGGGGAGCCACCCGTGAGCGACATCCTCGCCACGATTCTCGCGACGAAGCGCGACGAGGTCGCAGCCGCGAAGGCCGCCCGTCCACTCGCGGAGCTCGAGCGCGTGGCCCGTGCTCCCGGGGCGGTGCGTGGGTTCGGTAAGGCCCTCGCCCGGCCGCCCGGCGCACCCGTCCGCGTGCTCGCCGAGATCAAGCGCGCCTCGCCGTCGGCGGGAGCCATCCGCGCGGGCGCCGAGCCCGAGGCCATCGCGCGCGAGTACGCGACGAACGGTGCCGCGGCGATCAGCGTGCTCACCGACCGGCAGTACTTCGACGGTGACCTGTCGTTCCTCGCGCGGTGCCGTGCGGCCGTGAGCGTCCCGCTCCTGCGCAAGGACTTCCTCGTCGACCCGTACCAGGTCATCGAGGCTCGCGCCGCCGGGGCCGACGCGATCCTCCTCATCGTGGCCGCGCTGCCGCCCCGGCTCCTGGCCGAGCTCCTGTCGGTCGCCCATGCCTGGGACCTCGATGCGCTCGTCGAGGTGCACTCCGTGAAGGAAGCCGAGGTCGCGCTCGCCGCCGGCGCGGGCCTCATCGGGGTGAATCACCGCAACCTGAAGACGTTCGCGATGGACATGGGCCTCACCGGCGAGATCGCGCCCATGCTCCCCGACGACGTCGTGCTCGTCGCGGAGTCCGGCATCAAGACCGCCGCGGACGTCGCCACCCTCGGCGCCGTGGGAGCTCATGCAGTGCTCGTCGGCGAGACGCTGATGCGGGCCGCATCGCCGGGCCACGCGCTCCTCGAGCTGCGCGGCGCCCCGTGATCCAGGCCGCGCGATGACCAAGGTCAAGCTGTGTGGCTTCACCCGGCCCGACGACGCCGCGCACGCCGTGCGCGCGGGCGCCGACTACCTCGGCCTGAACTTCTGGCCGCGCTCGAAGCGCTACATCGACGTCACGACGGCGGCGTCCATCGCGGCCGCGGCGCGCCTCGCGGGCCACATCCAGCTCGTCGGCGTGTTCGTCGATGCGACGGCCCCTGACATCGCCACCATCACCCGGGCCGTCGGCCTCGACGTCGTCCAGGTTCACGGGGGCGAGGATCCCGACACCATCCGCGCCATCGCCGCGCTCGCGAACGTCCCGGTCTGGAAGGCCCTCGGCGTGCGGACCGCCGAGGACGTGGCGGGGCTCGATCGCTGGGCGGAGGCAGCGGCCCTGATGCTCGATGCGGCCACGCCGGGGCGCGGCGGCAGTGGCACGACCTTCGACTGGGCGCTCGCCGCGAACGCGGTTCGCCGGTACCCTGAGGTCGCCGTCGTGCTCGCGGGCGGGCTCACCCCCCTCACCGTGCGTCAGGCCATCGAGCAGGTGGGGCCGTGGGCGGTCGACGTGGCCAGCGGCATCGAGTCGGCGCCGGGCGTGAAGGATGCAGCCCTCGTGTCCGCGTTCGTGAACGAAGTCCGTCGCCAATAGAGCGCGCGGGACACGGGCCGGGCGACCTCACTCCGCCTATACTCGCGACAGATGTCCACCGTCGACGCGATCGCCGCGCTGCCGGAGCCCGAGCGTGGTCGGTTTGGCGAGTTCGGCGGCCAGTATGTCGCCGAGACCCTGATGCCCGCGATCGCCGAGCTCGAGGCGGCATGGCGCACCGCACGCTCCGAAGCTGCGTACTGGGCCGAGGTCGAAGGCCTCTTTGTCGACTACGTCGGCCGGCCATCGCCGCTCTATCACGCGAAGCGCCTGTCCGCGGAGGTCGGGGCCACCGTCTACTTGAAGCGCGAGGACCTGAACCACACGGGGGCGCACAAGATCAACAACTGCATCGGGCAAGCGGTCCTCGCGCGCCGTATGGGCAAGCGCCGGCTGATCGCCGAGACCGGGGCGGGCCAACACGGCGTCGCGACCGCAACGGTGGCGGCGCTGTTCGGCCTGCCGTGCGAGATCTACATGGGCGCCGAGGATGTCGTGCGCCAGGCGCTGAACGTGGAGCGCATGAAGCTGCTCGGCGCCAAGGTCCACGCCGTCCAGTCGGGCACGCGCACGTTGAAGGATGCGATGAACGAGGCCCTCCGCGACTGGGTCTCGAACGTGGAGGACACGTTCTATCTGATCGGCTCGGTCGCCGGTCCGCATCCGTATCCGTGGCTCGTGCGCGACCTCCAGTCGGTGATCGGGCGCGAGGCGAAGGCCCAGCTGCACGCCGCGATCGGTCGCTTGCCCGACGCCTGCGTCGCGTGTGTCGGCGGCGGTTCGAATGCCGCCGGCCTGTTCGCGCCCTTCGTCGCCGATCCCTCGGTGAAGCTCGTCGGCGTCGAGGCCGCGGGCGATGGCGTCGACACCGGCCGGCATGCGGCGACGCTCACCGCGGGGCGCGTCGGCGTCCTCCACGGCAGCAAGAGCTACTTGCTGGTCGCGTCCGACGGCCAGATCGCGCACGCCCACTCGATCAGCGCCGGCCTCGACTACCCCGGCGTTGGCCCGGAGCACGCGTCGTGGCTCGCCTCCGGTCGCGCGACGTACCTGGCGCCTCGTCGCTCTCGAGCGCCTCGCGCGGACGGAGGGCATCCTGTGCGCCCTCGAGACCGCTCACGCGGTCGCGGCGCTGGACGAAGTCGCGAAGCTCGTCGGTCCCACGGGGACGATCGTCGTCGGGCTCTCGGGCCGCGGAGACAAGGACATGGTCACCGTCGCCAACCGCCGGGCGGAGCTGGGCCAGTGACACGCCTGAGGGCGGTCTTCGACCGAGCGGCCGCGGAGAAGCGGGCGGCGCTCGTCGCGTACCTGACGTTCGGTGATCCCGATCCGGCGACGTCGGTGAACGTCATGGCCGAGGCGGCGAAGGCCGGCGCCGATGTCCTCGAGGTCGGAGTTCCGTTCTCCGATCCGTCGGCAGACGGGCCGTCGATCCAGCGGGCGATGGAGCGGGCGCTGCTCGCCGGGGCGGGGCTCTCGAATGCCCTCGCAGGGATTGGCGAGCTGCGCGCGCGGGGCATCACGACGCCCGTCGTGCTGTTCGGCTACTACAACCCCGTGTTCACGTTCGGCCTCGAGGCCTTCGCCGCGCGGACGGCCGAGGTCGGCGTCGACGCGGTGCTCACCGTCGACCTGCCGATCGACGAGCTCGCCGAGCTGGCGGCGCCGCTCGCGGCGAAGGGCGTGGGCGTGATTCCACTCGTGGCGCCTACCTCGACGCCGGATCGCCTCGCGCGGCTGGCCGCGTTCGCGCCGCCGTTCGTCTACTACATCTCGGTCACCGGCGTGACGGGCAGCAAGGCCGCGGGGACGCTCGATCCGGCGCGTGTGTCCGCGATCCGGACAGCCGCCCGCGCGCCCGTCGCGGTGGGGTTCGGCATTCGCACGCCGGCGGATGCGGCGCGCATCGCCGCGCTGGCAGACGGCGTCGTCGTCGGTTCGGCCCTCGTGGATCGCGTGGCCGACGGTGCGCCGGACGGTGCGCCGGCGCGCGTGGCCGGCCTCGTGCGCGAGCTCGCGGGCGCCCTGCATCGCTAGCCCGACGAATGACCTCGTGGCGCTGTCGCCCGCGCGTCAGGCACGCGCGCGCGACTCATTCGGGCTCGGTGAACTTCACGCAGGTGCCGACGTTGTCGAACCCCGGCTCGACGGTGAGGGGGCCGGTGCCGCCGTACGTCGTGCGCTGCTCGCTGGTGAGCTCGCGCTCCGTGGCGATCGCCCGGAGGACGTCGGCACCCTCGGTGGCCGTACGGTCGTACGAGGTGTAGTCGACCTGGTAGAGGCCGAAGCGCGGGATGAAGCCTTCGGCCCACTCGAAGTTATCGGTGAGCGACCAGTGGTAGTAGCCGCGCACGTCGGCGCCCGCGGCTCGCTCGCGCGCGATCACCTCGAGGACGCGCACCACGTTCTCGGCGCGGCGGCGGCCGACCTCGGTGGCGATGCCAGACTCGGTCACGACGAGCGGGAGCGTCGGGTAACGCGCCGAGAACTCCTGGATGATGCGGCCGAAGCCGTCGATCCAGCCCTCGTAGCCCATGCGCGGGACGCAATAGGTCGGATCGGGCGGCCGGATGCACGCCCCGTTGTCGAATGGACCGAAACATGGCGTCACGCCGATCTCGGGGATGAGCACGGTCTCGGCGGTGACGCCGGCGCGGAAGTAGTACTGGAGGCCGAGCCAGTCGAGCGTGTTGGCCCACTCGGGGTGCGGCTCGTCGAGCCCGCCATCGAGGTCGGTGTCGAAGCCGCCCCGGGTGAGCGCGTCGACGAAGAGCCAGTGGAAGACGTAGACGAACTTCTCGCGGCCCTGGATGTCCTCGGCGAGCGTGGAGAAGGTGCCGGCGCGGGCCGGTTCCCAGTCGGCGACGGACATGGCGAGGCCCACATCGGCAGGGCGACCATCACCGTCGGCGTCGATCGTGTCGGCGGCCTTGATGGCGTCGTACATCGCCGCGTGCGCCGCGATGTAGTCGCGCAGGACGGGGATGAACTTGCCGGTCAGGTCCGTGAACGTGAAGCGACCCGGCGGGAACTGCGCGAGCAGGTAGCCGGCGATGAGGTAGTTCACCGGCTCGTTCAGCGTGCCCCACTCGTCGACGAGGTCGCCGAATTGCTCGGCCATGAGGCGCGCGTGCTCGGCCATCTCCTCGACGACCTGTGCGCCGCCCGCGCTGCCGACGCCGCAGAGGTTCGTGTCGCTGACGCCGCGCGAACACTCCGCGTCGCCGGGGTTGGCGACCCAGATGGGGTTCGAGAAGTGATGCAGCGTGATCATCGGCTTGATGCCGAGGTCGCGCATGCGCTCGAGCTGTGCGCGGTAGTGCGCGATCGCAGCGGTGTCGATCACGTCGCGCTGGGGCTCGATGCGCGCCCATTCGATGGAGAAGCGATAGCTGTCGAGCCCCAGGCCCTTCACGAGGTCGAGGTCCGCGTTGACGCGCGTGAAGCCCTGCGTGGCCTGGTTGATGAAGGTGCCCTTGCCGAGGCCGCCGTCGGCGAGCGGCTGGGTCCAGAGGAACCAGTCGACGGTCTCGTTCATGTCCTCGATCTGGGTCGCCGCCGTCGCCACGCCGAACCGGAAGCTGCCCGCACCCGCCGGAGAGGCCAGGGAGCCCATGGTGGGGAACTCGATCGTGGCTGGCGAGTCGGCAGCGTCGTCGCCGCAGGCGACGAGCAGGGCGCAACAGAGAAGCGCGCGTGTGGTCACGCGCCGACGATAGTCTATAGTGCGCGCCCTATGTCGAAGGTCGCGAAGGTCGAGGCCCCATACAAGGTGCTCGTGCGGGACATCCCGCTGCAGCGCACCTTCGAGGTGCCGGCCACGGATGTGGATGCGTGGCTGCGCGGCCTGCCCATGCGTGATGCGCTCGGACGCCCGGAAGGCGACCCGGAAGCGGGCCACGGCAAGGCCGTGCTCGAGCTCTACGCGGACGGGGAGCACGTCTTCGCGGTCGGTCCCTTCCAGGGGCACCTGCACGTGGCCTGCAGCCGCTGCGTGGAGCCCGTGAAGCTCGTGATCGATGAACAGCTCCGCGTCACGTACATGCCCAAGCACGAGATGCCGGCGGACGAGGACGAGGAGGACGCCGCGGATGGCGAGTCGGACGGGGCCGAGGTCGGCGCGGGAGACCTGGACGTGTTTCCGTACGATGGGGAGGTCGTGGACCTCGAGCCGCTGTTCCGGGAGCAGTTCGTTCTGGCCGTTCCGTACGCCCCGCTGTGCCGTGAAGACTGCAAAGGGCTATGCCCGCAGTGTGGCGTGGACCGCAATTCAACCACTTGCGAGTGCAAGCCGCCGATCGACCCCCGCCTCGCTGCACTCAAAGGCTTGAAACTTCCGCCGTGAGCCGGCATAAAGCCGCCCGGAGTCTTTAGCTATGGCACTTCAGAAACGTCGTCGTGGTCCCACGCGTACCCGTCAGCAGCGGTCCGCTTGGATGAGGAAGTCGGGCATGAACCACATCGTGGTCCAGGCCTGCACGTCGTGCGGCGCGCCCCGCCACGCTCACCGCGTGTGCATGAGCTGCGGCAAGTACGGCGACGAGCAGATCATCGTCAAAGAAGCCGCCGCGGAGTAACCGGGCGCTCGTAGTCGACGATGCGCATCGTCGTCGACGCGATGGGAAGTGATCGCGCGCCGGCCCCCGAGGTCCAGGGCGCGCTCAATGCCGTGCGTGCGGACCCGACGCTGTCGGTCCTTCTCGTCGGCGATGCCAACCGGCTCGAGCACGGACTCGAGCGGGCAGGGCGGACCGAGGCCGATCGCATCAGCCTCGTCCACGCCTCCGAGGTGATCACGATGCACGATCATCCGGCCCAGGCGTTTCGCGCCAAGCCGGACTCGTCGATGCGCGTGGCCGTCGGCCGCGTCAGCGGGGGCGAGTGCGACGCGGTCGTCTCCGCGGGCAACAGCGGCGCCATGCTCGCCTGCGCGACCTTCGGCCTCGGGCGCCTGCCGGGGATCGAGCGTCCGGCCATCGTCACCGCGCTGCCCACGCCATCCGGCCCCCTGACGCTCTGTGACGCCGGTGCCAACACGGAGCCCAAGGCGGCCATGCTCGCCCAGTTCGGGGTCCTGGGCGCCGCCTACGACCGCATCGTCCACAAGCGTGGGCGGCCGCGGCTGGGCCTCCTGTCGAACGGCGGCGAGCCCGGGAAGGGGACCCCGCTCACCCGCGAGGCGCACGCGCTCCTCGCCGCCGCGGCCGGTCCGAGCTTCTCGTACGTCGGCTACGTCGAGGGCAGCGACCTCTTCCGCGGCGTCGTCGACGTGGTCGCCACCGACGGCTTCACCGGCAACATCGTCCTCAAGACGTGTGAGGGCATCGCGGAGGGCCTTTTCGGCCTCGTGAAGCAGGAGCTCGCCTCCTCCCGGCGTGCCCGCCTCGGGGCGCCCCTCGTCGCGCCGGCACTGTCCCGCCTCGCCAAGCGCATCGACTACTCCGAGATCGGGGGCGCGCTCCTCGCCGGCGTGACGATGTCGGTCGTCATCGCCCACGGCCGCTCCGATGCGGCCGCTATCGCTTCCGCGATCCGCGCGGCGGCGCGCTTCGCCGAGGCGAAGCTGCCCGAGGCGCTTTCGCAGTCCCTCGCTGCACTGCCGCCAGCGCCGCGGGCGTGAGTCGCTTGCCCGTGTCGAGGGCCGCGCTCACGAGATCGAACGTCTTCGCGTCGAGGGCACGCTCCTCGGCGGATCGCCGCGGCAACCCGCGCAGCACCGGCAGCAGCCGCTGGTTGCCCTCGAGCTTCTCCTCGTGCCGGGCGAGATACGCCCAGTACAGGCGCGTGATGGGACACGTCGTGTCGGGATCGAACGCGCACCCGC
>LNFM01004596.1_pt1 | contig 25202 bp, 21 predicted proteins | sample 596031 | NCBI WGS metagenome assembly LNFM01 (sample SAMN04254537, study PRJNA301005) | activated carbon metagenome | isolation source: dual media filters at the Ann Arbor, Michigan drinking water treatment plant | place: USA: Ann Arbor | reverse complement strand
TGGCGAACGATTGACGATGGCGCCGAAAGAGAAATCGCAGAACGCCGGTTTGTCGATGACATTGACCGGCACGCCGGCGGCGCGCGAGGCGGCGGCGAAAGCCGCGGAGCTTTCATCGTCGTCGAACGCGCCGATGGCGACCGCCGCGTCCTTCAGATCGTTCGCAGACCAAGTGCGCTCGATGATCGTGATGACGCCGCCCGGCGCGTCGGCCGCCATCTGCCGCATCTCGTCGGAAACATCCTCGGCATAGACATCGACACGCGCGCCGGCCGCCGACATCAGCTCCGCTTTCCACGCCGCCGCCGCACTGCCGCCGGCCAGCACGACGCGCTTTCCCTCGAGCGCGAAGAATACCGGCAATCGCGCCAGCTTCGACATCCTGTCGGGACGGGCTTCAGACGGTTTGCGCGGGCCGCTCATGCCGCCACCGAAGGCTGCCCGATATTGGCGTGGAAGTCGGCGCCATTGCCGGTCTTGGCGACAAAGCCGGCGCGAATGGTGAAATCGCCGAAGCGTTCGCCGGCCTCGCGCCGCGTCGCGTAAGCGGCAAAAATCGGATCGAGCGCGGCGACGATGCCGTCATGATCGAGATCGGGGGCATAGAGCTTGGACAGGCGTGAGCCGTCAAACGCCGCACCAAGATAAAGGTTATAGCGGCCTGGTCCCTTCCCGACCAAACCGATCTCGGCGAGATAGGGCCGCGCGCATCCGTTCGGGCAGCCAGTCATGCGGATGACGATATCGTCGGCCGACAGGCCGTTTTTGGCCAAGCTCCTGTCGAGCGCGGTGATGAGGTCCGGCAGATAGCGTTCGCTTTCCGCCAAGGCCAAGCCGCAGGTCGGCAGCGCGACGCAGGCCATGGCGTTGCGGCGCAGGCCCGACCACGGCGCAAGGAGACCCGCTTCGCGCGCGATGCGCTCGATCCCGGCCTGCTTTTCCGTCGCCACATTGGCAATAATCAGGTTCTGATTGGCGGTGACGCGGAAGTCGCCGTCATGGACATTGGCGATCTCGCGCAAGGCCGCCATCTGCGCCTTGCCGGGCAGATCGTGAATGCGGCCATTCTCGACGAACAAAGTCAGATGGCCGCGTCCGTCGTCGCCTTGGCTCCAGCCGTAGCGGTCGCCGGTCGAGGTGAATTTAAACGGTTTGGGGGCTTCAAACGTCACGCCGGCGCGGCGTTCGACCTCGGCACGGAAGGCCTCCAACCCGCGATCCTCGATGGTGTATTTCAGCCGCGCGTGCTTGCGGTTCTTGCGGTTGCCCCAGTCGCGCTGCGTGGTCACCACCGCCTCGGCGACCTTCACGGCGTCAGCGTCGGCGATGAAACCAAGCATGTCGGCGGTGCGCGGATAGGTCTCCGGCTCGCCATGCGTCATCCCCATGCCGCCGCCGGCGGTGACGTTCCAGCCGGTGACATGGCCCTGCGCGTCGAGAATGGCGATGTAGCCGAGATCGTGCGCGAAGATATCGACATCGTTCGACGGCGGCACCGCCACCACGATCTTGAATTTGCGCGGCAGATAGGTCTTGCCGTAGATCGGCTCGACCGCCCCCTCATCGTGGCCGGCGATCTTTTCGCCATCGAGCCAGATTTCGCGATAGGCCGGCGTACGCGGCGTCAGATGCGCGGAAATGCTGCGCGCCAGTTCGATGGCCGCGGCATGCGCGCGGCTTTCACCGGGGTTGGGATTGCACATCACGTTGCGGTTGACGTCGCCGCAGGCGGCGATGGAATCGAGCAACACCGTGTCGATCTCGCGCATCATCGCCTTGAGGTTCGACTTGATGATGCCGTGCAGCTGCACGGTCTGCCGCGTCGTCAGCCGCATCGTCTCATTGCCATAGGCGCGCGCGACATGATCGAGCGCCAGCCATTGCTTCGGCGTCACCACGCCGCCCGGCATGCGCACGCGGATCATGAAGGAGAACGCCTTCTCCATTTTCTTGCGCGTGCGTTCCGGCCGCAGGTCGCGGTCGTCCTGCATGTACATGCCGTGGAATTTGACCAGCTGCTGATCGTCCTCGACGATGGCGCCGGTCGAATCGTCGCGCAGCCCCTCGGCCAATGTGCCGCGCAAATAGCGGCTGGCTTCCTTGATGTATTCGTTGCGCGAAAGTTCGTCGGTCATTGAATGGCCTCTCGCCCGCACTTTGTGCGGCGCTGCGCCCGGGACAAGGCTTAATAAGTATCCGTCAGATAACGCTTGTCGCGCTCGAGCGAGGCGACCGTCTGCTCGGCCGCTTCCGCCGAAAGCTGCCTGACGTCGGCATAGGCCGCGACCAGCGCCGCACGTACATCCTTCGCCATGTTCTTCGCGTCACCGCAGACATAGAAACTGGCGCCGGCGTCGAGCCATTCGATCAGGTCGCGGCGTCGCTCCCAAATCCTGTGCTGGACATAGACCTTCTCCGGTGTGTCGCGCGAGAACGCGACATCCATGCGGGTCAGCGCGCCGTCGGCCAAAGCTTCCTGCCAGTCGAGTTGATAGAGGAAATCGTGCGTGTACTGGCGGTCGCCGAAGAACAGCCAGCTCTTGCCCTTGGCCTTGGTCGCGCGGCGTTCCTGGACGAAGGCCCTGAACGGCGCGACGCCGGTGCCGGGACCGACCATGATGATGTCCTGCTCTGGCGTCGGCAGGCGGAAATGTTTGTTGGGCTTGAGCTTGACGCGCACTTTGGCACCGCGCTTGAGCCGTTCAGCGACATAATTCGATGCAACGCCCTTGCGGGCGCGGCCTTGCGTCTCGTAGCGCACGGCGGAAATCAGAAGATGCGCCTCGTCGCCGGCCTCGCTGCGCGCCGAGGCGATCGAATAGGCGCGCGGCGCCAAAGTGCGCGTCACGGCGCGCAAATGATCGGCGGTCAGCGTTATCGAAAAGGTTTCGATCAAGTCGATCAACTGGCGGCCGGCGATCCAGTCCTTGGCCTCGCCGTCGGCGATCAGCTTCTTGACATAGTAATGCCCGGTCTGCGCGGCAAAGGTCTCAAGCGACTTGAGCGACAGAGTCGTCACGTCGCGCGTCCTGATCAACTCGTCGCGCAATTTGGCGTCGCCGGACAGGCCGGCGAGCTTGAGCAATTCATCGACATAGGCCGGATCGTTCTCGGCATAGAGATCGAGCGAGTCGCCGGGCTCATAGGCCGGCGTGCCGTTCTCGAACGCCAGCGCCAGATGCACCGTCTCCTTGTCCGAGCGCGACGAATTCAAATTCACCAGTTCGGTCACTTCGGCCTCGACAATATCGGTGTTCGGCGAACCCGCCGGCTTGCTGCCGAAATCGACTTCAATGACGCGACCGCGATCGACATCGGCCGGCGGCGTCAGAACTTTCAACGCATCGCCGAGCCATTGCCCGGCAGGCTCGGCGAAATCAAGATCGCAATCGACGCGCTCGACCACGCGCTTTCCGCCCAGCGCGGCAAGCCGCTCGTCGATCTTCTTGCCGATGGCGCAGAATTCCACATAGGCCGTGTCGCCGAGCGCCAGCACACCGAACTCGACGCCATCGAGACGCGGCGCGCCCTCGCCCATCAGTTCACCATAGGCGCGCACGGCGCGCGCCGGCGGCTCGCCCTCGCCCCAGGTGGCGGCGATGAAGATCAGTTTTTTAGTGGACGCCAAAATGGCGACATCGAGATCGGCCATGTCGATCAAAGTCGGCTTCAGGCCGTTCTTGCGCGATGCCTTCGCCAGATCGTTGGCGAGCTTCTCGCAATTGCCGGACTCGCTGGCATAAACAATCGTAATCGGCTCGGCCGGACGCGCCGGCGCCGCCGGCTGCGCAGCGCCCAACGTCCCTTGCACCGACTCGACGCCGGCGAGAAAGCCGGCAAGCCAGGCGCGCTGCACCGCCGAGGCCGGCCCGACCACGCGGTTGAGCAGATCGACATCTTCCTCGGTGAAGGGCGCGGTCTTCGGGATGGTGGCAAGGTTCGGGGACATGGGCCGGGCCGCCTGATTTGAACGCGCGGCAAGGGCCGCGATAAGGACGCTGATTGCGGTCCAAATAGAAGGATTTTCTGTTTAAAGACAATAACTTCACAAAAATAAGGAGATTTGTCTCCTCACGCTCGCGCACGCGCTTAATTTCTTCCCCTATTTTAGCCTCCAGGGGCAGCATCGTCCGCGCCCGAACTAAGCTGTGGACCGGCGCCAGCGCCACCCCGCGCAGCACCCGATCCGCATAGATTGAACGGGCATGACCACACTCGCCTACCGCAACCGACTTCGCGCACTGCTGACGCCTGCCGAGCATCGAACCTTTGCGCGGCTCGACACGCCGCAGAAGATCCAGACTTTCCTCGACCGCGTGCCGGCCAACTTCTGCCTCGCCGGCGACACCGCGATGTCGCCGCGCACGATGCTGAAAGCGCGGCTGGCGCATTGCGCGGAAGGCGCGGTCTTTGCCGTGGCGGCGCTCATCTACCACGGCAAGCCGGCCTGGCTGGTGGACATGCGCGCGCGGCCGACAGACCAGGATCACATCATCACTCTGTTCAAGGTGCGCGGCCTGTGGGGCGCGATCAGCAAGACCAACCACGCCATCCTGCGCTGGCGCGATCCAATCTACAGGAGCCCGCGCGAATTGATGATGAGCTACGCGCATGAATACACCTTGGCCAGCGGCCAGAAGTCGCTGCTGGAATATTCAAAGCCGATCTCGTTGACGCGCTATGCGCCGCAGCGCTGGGTGACCTTGCCGGAAGACCTCGACTGGCTGCTGATCGAACTCGACACCGCGCCGCATATTCCGCTTGCGCCGAAACATGCCATGCGCAAGCTACGCCGCGTGACACCGGTCGAACTCAAGGCGCAGTCAATCGTCGAATGGCCGGACCCGCGCAAAAAGAAAAACAAGGCCAGGCGCAAGACCGTGCGCAAAGAGAAACGCTGAATTTCAGGAAAACGCGCGTGCCGCCAATCATTCTGCGCCGAGAATTGACCATCGTTTGGGGCGACTGCGACCCGGCCGGTATCGTGTTCAATCCGCGCTTTTTCGAATTTTTCGACGCCAGCACATGGGAACTGTTCGAAAAGGCCCTCGGCGTCAAGGCGCGTGAGCTTAATGCGATCTACGGCATCACCATTCCACTGGTCGATGTCGGCGCCAATTTTCTCAAAGCCGTGAAGTTCGGCGACACGATCGACATCGCCTCGCGGGCGGCGAAGTTCGGCCGCAGCAGTTTTCAGATCGAGCACCGGCTCTCGGTCGGCGGCGAACTGCATGTCGAAGGCAACGAGACGCGCGTCTGGGCGGCCAAGGACCCGGCTAATCCGGACAGGATCAAGGGCGTCGCCATTCCGGCAGACGTGATTGCGAAGCTTGGGTAATCGTCATTCCGGGGCGCGAGCGAAGCGAGGCGAACCCGGAATCCATAATCACTAACCGGGGTTATGGATTCCGGGTCCGGCCAAACGGCCGTCCCGGAATGACAGATTCTAGGCGATCTTCACATACTCGAAATCGCCTGGCTTGTTATCGATGCCGACTTTCGGCGGTGCGATCCAACTGGCGAATTTGCCGACTTCGGTTTCCGGCTGCATCAGGCTCTCGATGAATTCCCGATCGCTGTCCGACGGCAGGAAGTCGCCCTGACGCTCGGCCCACTGCGCTTCGGTGAGTTGGTTGCCATCGACATCCGCCTTGACGCTCTGAAACTCCCCGATGTGCCGATGAAAGGCGACGCTCGGCAATTTGATCTGGAACGGAATGCCGAAGCCTTCGATCACCTTGTTCCAGCGGCCGACGCCGACATTGCAATCGACGACATAATCGTCACGCAGCCGCATGTTGAGCGCCGACAAAGCCGGCGCATCGACGTTCTCGATCTTGCCATCGACGAGGCGTAGCACCGGATAGGTGTCGCTCTCCAGCAGGTGATCGTCCTTGAGCCGGTCTTCGCGGAAGCGGCCCTTGATGCCGGAATGGAAGGCATTCGCCGCATTGGTCGAAATCTCATTGCCGAACAGATCGAGCGTCAGCGAGAAATGCAAATTGGCTTTCTTCTGGATGGTCGGCAGGTCGATGACGCCGAGCTTGCGGATCGCCGCGATGTCGTAAGGATCGCTGATGCCGGCTTCCTTCATCGCCTCGCAGGTCTTCTGGATGATGCGGGTGACGCCGGTCTCGCCGACGAACATGTGGTGCGCTTCTTCGGTCAGCATGAAGCGGCAGGTCCGCGACAGCGGATCGAAGCCGGACTGCGCCAAGGCCTCGAGCTGCATCTTTCCGTCGCGGTCAGTGAAAAACGTGAACATGAAGAACGACAGCCAATCCGGCGTCTTCTCGTTGAAGGCGCCCAGCATGCGCGGCGTGTCGGCATCGCCGGAGCGGCGTTGCAGCAGCGCTTCGGCCTCCTCGCGGCCGTCGGCGCCGAAATATTTTTGCAGCAGATAGACCATCGCCCAGAGATGGCGGCCCTCTTCCACATTGACCTGAAACAGGTTGCGCAGGTCGTAAAGCGACGGCGCGGTCTTGCCGAGATGACGCTGCTGCTCGACCGAGGCTGGCTCGGTATCGCCCTGGATGACGATCAGGCGGCGCAGCAGCGCGCGGTATTCGCCCGGCACTTCCTGCCAGGCCGGCTCGCCCTTGTGGCGGCCGAAAGGAATCTTGCGGTCCGGCACCGCCGGCGCCAGCAGCACGCCCCAACGATATTCCGGCATGCGAACGTAATCGAACTTCGCCCAGCCTTTCGGATCGACGCTGACCGCGGTGCGCAGATAGACCAGCGACTCCTGAAAGCCTTCCGGCCCCATGTCGTTCCACCAGCTGATATAACCGGGATGCCATTTCTCCAGCGCGTGCTTGACGCGGACATCCTGTCCGAGACCGACATTGTTCGGGATCAGGCCGTCGTAATCGACCGCGGCGATGTTCATGGCTACACCCTTTCCTTATTGTAGGTCGGCGACACGCCCGAGCCGTACAGCTTGAGCGCGCCTTGTTCGCCGATGGCGTTCGGCCGCTGGAAGATCCAGTTCTGCCAGGCGGTTAACCGTCCGAAAATCTTGGTTTCCATCGTCTCGGGGCCGGCGAAGCGCAGGTTGGCTTCCATGCCGGTCATGGCGTCCGGCGAGAATGAGGCACGGCCTTCCAGCATCACGCGTAACTCGTCGTCCCAATCGAAGGTTTCATAGGCCTGCGTGATGAGGCCAAGCTGGTCGGCCTGTTCCGCCTCGAGCGCCACGCCGGATTTGCTTTGCGCGATCTTGATCGAGTCCGGTTCGCCAAGAAACCGGGTCTGCAACCGGCTAAGACCGTTGCCCATCGGGTACAGGCCGAAATTGACATGGCCGAGCGTGATCGCCGCCGGCTTGCGATTGTCGCCGTCGCGCGTGCCGATCAGCATATAGGAGCGGTCGGCGGCGAAGGCCAACTCGGCGAGCGTGCCGGCAAAGCACGAACCGGGCTCGATCAGGGCAATGAAGCTCTTTGGCGTGGTGTCGATGCGCTTGAGCGTGCGCTTAAGATAATGGCGGATTTCGCGCATCAGCCAGTCGCTGTCGTACTGGCTGAGAAACGCATCGTAATCGAGCACCGCGAGCGCATTGCCTTCGGTGCGCAACAGCACGACGCCGATGGACGGCTCATTAGCGCGCAGGTGCAGGATGGCGTCTTCCAGTTCGCGCGCCACCGCGAGCGGCCAGAACTGGTCGCCGAGCGCATGCGCGGCCTCGAGCGAAGCCGGCTCCGGCGCTGAGGGCCCGCGCACCGTAATCGAGACAAGCCCACGGGCGCGATCGATGTCGACGTCCACATGCGAATAGGAAATCCGGTCGCCGTCGATCTTGCGCGCCAGCGGATTGAAGGTAATGCCGTTGGCGTCCTTCGGGCGATCGGAACGCGCGGCGATTTCGTGCGCACGTTTCGAAACGGTCTCGGTCCATTTGGAGTTCGGCACGATTTCATCGACCAGCCGCCATTCTTTGGCCCTGGCGCCGCGGATGCCTTCCTCGATCGAGCAAAACACGTCGGCCCGGTCGCGCCGCACTTTCCTTTTGTCGGTGACCCGCGTCAGCCCGCCGGTGCCCGGCAGCACCGCCAGCAATGGCGTTTCCGGCAAAGCCACGGCGGAGCGGCGGTCATCGACCAGCATGATGTGATCGGCGGCCAGCGCCAGCTCGTAGCCGCCGCCGGCGGCATTGCCGTTGATGGCGCAGATATAGGTCTGTTTCGAATTCTCGGTCGCGTCCTCGATGGCCAGCCGTGTCTCGTTGGTGAACTTGCAGAAGTTCACCTTGTGACCATGTGTGGCTTTGCCCAGCATGCGGATATTGGCGCCGGCGCAGAACACATTGTCCTTGCCGGACTTGATGACCACCGCGCCGACACCGGGATACTCGAAGCGCAGACGCTGCACCGCGTCGTTCAGTTCGATATCGACACCGAGGTCGTAAGAGTTCAACTTGAGTTCGTAGCCTTCATCGAGCCCGCCGGCCTGATCGACATCCATGATGAGATAAGCGACGTCGCCATCGCGCTCGATGCGCCAGTGGCGATATTTGGATGGGTCCGTCTGGAAATCGATAGGCTTCATGTGACTGGAACGCTTCCCGGCGGCCACGATGGCCATGCATTATTTTGCATGATAATAACACCGCGGCGACGCCACCACAACGGCGTTTTTCGACAAACTGAGCGAGCGGACCCTTGTTTCGCATTATAGTGCATGTTAGGCAGGAGCCATGAGATCCGCACCTCTCAAGGACGCGCCTGCCGCCGCCCGGCCCTTGTCCGGCCGCGATGCCGACGCCTATTTGCGCCGACTCGGCGAGCGCGTGCGCACCTTGCGCAATCAGCGCGGCATGTCGCGCAAGGTGCTGGCCAGACAGGCCAAGGTATCCGAGCGCTACATCGCGCAAATGGAAGCCGGCTTAGGCAACTGCTCGATCGTGCTGCTGCGCCGCATCGCCCGCGCCATTGGCCTGCCGGTGACGCAGCTTGTGCACGATGGCGCGGAACCCGCGCTCGACCTGGTGCTGCTGACGCAATTTCTCGAACGGCTGCCGCCCGCCGCGCTGGCGCAGGCGCGCGACCTGCTGATGCAGAATTTCAGCAAGCCTTCCGACGACAGCCGCCGCCGGCGCATCGCGCTGATCGGCCTGCGCGGCGGCGGCAAGTCGACGCTCGGCGCCTTGCTGGCCAAACGCATGGACGTACCCTTCATCGAGCTCGACCGCGAAATCGAGCGCCGCTCCGGCGCCTCGTTGAGCGAGATTTTCGACATGTTCGGCCAGGAGACCTTCCGCCGCGCCGAGCGCGAGGCGCTCGACGACGTGCTGCGCCAGCACAAGAGTTTCGTCATCGCCACCTCGGGCTCGATCGTCACCGAGCCCGGCACGCTTGAAATTCTGCTGTCGTCCTGCTTCACCGTCTGGGTGCGCGCCGAGCCGCTGGACCACATGAAGCGGGTGATGGCGCAAGGCGACATGCGGCCGATGGCCAATAGTGGCCGGGCGATGGAGGACCTCGTTTCCATTCTCAAAAGCCGCGAACCGCTTTATGCCCGCGCCGAAGCCACGCTGACCACCACCGGCAAATCGCCGGAGCAGAACCTCGACGAATTGTTGCAGGCGATAGCCCTGCCCGACAAAGAGACAAGACAATGAGCGACACCATCAAGACCGACGTCCTGATCATCGGCGCGGGGCCGGTCGGGCTGTTCGCCGTGTTCGAGCTGGGCCTTTTGGACATCAAGACGCACCTCGTCGACATTCTCGACAAGGTCGGCGGTCAATGCGCCGAGCTTTATCCGGAAAAACCGATCTACGACATTCCGGGCATTCCCCTCATCACCGGCCACGGCCTGTCCGAAGCCTTGATGGAGCAGATCAAGCCGTTTCACCCAGTCATCCACCTCGGCGAAATGGTGACGACCATCAAGAACGTCGGCGACCCGCTGTATCAAGTAACGACGGATGCCGGCAAAACCTTCGAATGTAAATCGGTGGTGATCGCGGCCGGCGGCGGCTCGTTCCAACCGAAGCGGCCGCCGATTAATGGCATCGAGGCCTACGAAGCAAAGTCGGTGCACTACGCCGTGCGCAAAATGGAAAATTTCCGCGGCAAGGATGTCGTCATCGTCGGCGGCGGCGACTCGGCGCTCGACTGGACGCTGAACCTGCAACCGATCGTCAAGCGGCTCACTTTGGTGCACCGGCGCGACGATTTCCGCGGCGCGCCCGACAGCGTCAACAAGATGCGCGCGCTGGTCGCGGCAGGCCACATGGATTTGAAGATCGGCCAGGTCTCCGACCTCGAAGGCGCCGACGGCCAGCTTGCGGCGGTCTCGATCAAGGACAAGGACGGCGCGGTGTCGCGCGTCGCTTGCGACGCCATGCTGCCATTCTTCGGCCTGACCATGAAGCTCGGCCCGGTGTCGGAATGGGGCCTGGAAATGGAAGACGACCTGATCAAGGTCGATGTCTCGACCTTCGAGACCAACCGGCACGGCATCTTCGCCATCGGCGACATCAACACTTACAAAGGCAAGCTCAAGCTGATCCTGTCCGGATTTCACGAGGGCGCGCTGATGGCGCAGCGTGTTCATCACTACGTTCATCCGGAGAAGCGGCTGGTGTTCCAGTACACCACCTCCTCGACAAGCCTGCAGAAGAAGCTGGGAGTAGTCTAAACACAATGCCGAAAGTCACGTATATCGAGCACGACGGCACCGTTCACACCGTCGAGGCTGAACTCGGCTCAACCGTGATGGAAACCGCGCTGCGGAATGACGTTCCCAGTATCGTCGCCGAATGCGGCGGCGGCTGCACCTGCGCGACTTGTCATGTCTATGTCGATGAGGCCTGGCTGGAGAAAACCGGCGCGCCGTCGGAACAGGAAGAAACCGAACTCGACGCCGCCTTCGATGTGCGGCCGAATTCGCGGCTATCGTGCCAGATCAAGGTGACGGAAGACCTCGACGGCCTCGTGGTGCGCACGCCGTCCTATCAGGGGCGGTGAGCGTCCAGGATCGTCAGGTGATGTCCGGAAAAATGGTGGGCGCACAAGGATTCGAACCTTGGACCCGCTGATTAAGAGTCAGCTGCTCTACCAACTGAGCTATGCGCCCGGATTGCCTGTTTGCGGGGAGTACCGCAAGGCGTGCGTCCTCTAGCAAAGGCTTTCCGCCCTGTCCAGCCGCGCAGCCGCGGCGGGAAATATTTATACAGGCACGAATTTCAGGCCCAAAAACAAAGCCGCCGGGTTGTTCCCGACGGCTTTTTGAGGCCACAGCGAGGCGTCGTTAAGCCCGCCTCGCCTGCCCCACTACTCGTGCGCTGCGGCTACTGCGGACGCCCGGCGGGGCCGCCATCCGGACCCTTCGGGCCGCGCTCGTGACGCGGGCCGCCGTGATGCTTGCCGCCGGGGCCGCCGCGATGACCGCGCATGCCCTGGCCCTCAGGGCCGCCGAGCCTGGCCAGCACCATCAGGCGCTTCTTCTGGCCGTCGTCGAGGCTCTTGTAGAGCGGGCCGGCCGCGTCGGCGAGTTTCTTCAGCGCCGCGCCCTGCTCCGTCATCCTGTCAGCGCGCAAGTTCAGGCGTTCGATCGGGTCGGCCGGTCTGTCGGCGCTGGCGCGCGCGGTTAAGCGCTCGGAACGCTGCTTGGCTCTATCGCGGAGCGCCGCTTCGAACGCCGGCCAGTTCTTTTCCTGCTCGGGCGTCAGCTTGAGGCCGGCGCGAACGGCAGCGATGCGGGCGTCGCCATAGGCGGTGATGTCTTCAGCGGTCATCCGCGCATGCGGTCCGCGCTCGCCGCCGCGTCCGCCGGGGCCCTGCTGCGCGTAAGCGAGCGTGGAGCCGGCGATCGCCAGCACGGCGGTGCCGGCGAGAAGAGTCTTGAACAAAGAGCTTCGCTTGGTCGTCTGCTTGGTCGTGTGCATGGATTTCCTCCAAAGGCATTTCTGATGCTTTTGATAATGAAACTCCGCACCGTTGGTTCAAGTTAAGGTTTGGACAGAGATTACGGCAATGCAATCTTCATGGACGCTTGTTCATCTACGCAACGGGCGACTTATTCTTGATGTTTATTAAACACCATCGGCGCCAATACACTTACCGGACGTGGCGGCGGCGGCGTTGACGAGGACGCGGCTGGCGGGACAGCAGCCTCCGTGTCGACGGAAAGCATTCGCCGAACAACCGGAGAGGTATACAGATTTATCGTGTCGTGGTTCGTTATTGGCACCCATTACTTAGTTTAAGTACAGGCATCACCAGACTATATGCAGGATATACATATAGCTTCGTTCCAGTATTCTGTATCTGTACGAATAATATCATCTAATATTTCGTCATACTTCTATTTTACAATAAAACTACCCTCCTCTTTCTGTGTCTTGCCGATTTCTGGCAGGCCGCGATCCTTCGACGCGCGGTTGCATGAGTTTTCGGCTTTGTCTCTTCGAGATAGTCGGCGATGATGTACGACCACCGATGGCGCGGCCGCAGCAATGGCCGCGTCTAAAGAACAAAAATGCGCACAACCGGAGGATACCGAATGAAGACAAGATCACCCATTCATGCATTGGCGGCATCGACCGCGGCCGTCGCCATCCTGCTGGCCGTTGCCGCGCCTCAGCAGGCGGACGCGCAGGAACGCAAGTCGATCCGCTGGGCCACGTCCAGCATCGACTCGTATGGCTACAAAGTTGCTGCGACGATGGCGAAAGTCGCCGAAGAAGCGCTCGGCGGCGAGTATACCGTCACTGTCAACCCCTACCCGTCCACGACCGCCGCGATGAAGGCAGCGATGGATGGCACCGGCGAGATCGGCTACACGGCCGACGTCGGCATGACCCAGCTTTACGAAGGCGACGGCGGCTTCAAGAACTACACCGCCACCAAGGGCAAACTGGTTCACACCTGGTACGCCTATCCGATGGAATCCTTCATGGCGGTCGCGGCCGACAAGGCATCGCAGTACAAGTGCCTGAAGGATCTCAGCGGCAAGCCGACCTTCTTCACGCCCGCCGGCTTCATGAACTGGCTCAACTTCCAGCGCATGTACAAGGCGCTGGGTTACGACTTCAAGCACGTCCAGATCGATCCCAAGACGCAATCCGACGCGCTCAAGGGCGGCACGATCGCCGGCTCGGTGGCCTATACCACTGCCGGCGCCTCGCTGGTGCCGTACTGGAAGGAAACCGAAGTCCGCATGGATATCTCGATCGTCAATCCGTGCCCCGATGAAGTGGCGAAGCTGAAAGCCGCCGGTCTTTCGGTCGCCGAAGTCGATCCGAAGGTGTTTGCGAAGGACGTCGGCGTAAAGGCCATCCAGGGCGTGCCGATCCTATTCGCCTACAATGTTCGCGCCGACATGCCGGAAGACGTCGTGTACAAGTTGGTCTCGGCGTTCAACAAGAACGCTGCTGCGATTGCCAAGTCCGAACCCGGCTTCGGGCCGATGGCAAAGGACTTCGTCGGCATGCAGGTCCAGGGCATCAGCGCCAATCCGGAAATCCCGGTGCACCCCGGGCTTGCCAAGTTCCTGAAGGAACAGAAGGCCTGGAACGACAAGTGGAAAATCTCGACCAGCGGCAGCTGATCGGTCGCCAGATAGCAGGGCGGGAGTTCGCATTGAACGCGGGCTTCCGCCCTCGCTTATTCAAACATTTGCGCCAAGCCTTTGCCCGCCTGAGAGCGCGGTGTTAGAAGGCGCGACGACGCCACGGCATCGGAGAAATTGCCGGGCACGATGAGAGAGTTGACGTGGGGGGACGGTGCGCGATGACCAGCGAACATATCAAGAGCCAATTCAGCCTGACCAACGTGATCCTGGTCTTCTCGCTGATCCAGTTTGTCTGGCTGTCCTGGTATTTCTACACGGGCTCTGGCGGTCCACAGGAACTGGTGGCGCGCGTCATGTCGATCGCGCTCATTCTGCAGATTCTGTTCATGTACAGGGAAGCGTACCTCTACAAATGGCTGCCGCCGCGCGTGAACGACATCATCGTCGTCGGCTATATCGCGATTTGCTGCTACGCCTTCTGGCACTTCCATACCGAGTTCGAAGAGATCGCGATTTACCGGCAGGGCTCCTACACCACGCAGGATTTCATCGTCGGCCTTCTGGTGTTCCTGCTGGTGATGGAATTATCGCGGCTCGCTCATCCGGTTCTGTTCTGGATCAATCTCGTTCTGGTCTTCTACACTCTCTACGGATATCTTAGCCCGCTCGACTTCTTCTGGCATCCGGGTACGTCGTTCTACCGGATCGTCACCTCCAGCACCGTCGAGTTCTCGACGGGCATCTACGGCATCTATGGCCAGATCGCACTCACCTTGATCGCCGCATTCCTGTTGCTCGCCGCGGCTGCGCAAGGCTTCGGCGCCCAGAGCGGCATGATCAACGTGATGCGGAAACTGGCCGGGCGATCGCGCCAGATGGTGCCGCAAACGGCCGTCATGGGCTCGCTGTCGATAGGCATGATCAGCGGCAGCGGCTCGGCCAATGCGGTCGTCGTCGGCAGCATCACCATTCCGCTGATGAAACGCTACGGCGTCCCGCCCGCGATCGCCGCCGCGATCGAGTCCGCGGCATCCATGGGCGGCCTTATCATGCCGCCGATGATGGGCATCGGCGCGTTCCTGATGTCCGAATTCCTCGGCGTGCCCTACTGGGACGTCGTGCTGCGCGGCTTCTCGCTCGCCGCCGTCTATTACATCACGCTGGCGCTGGCGGTGTACCTGCTCTGCGTCCGCCTGCTGCCGTCCGACAGCATCGCCTCCCCGCCCGTGCCGCTCTATGACCGGGTCAAGACCTTCATCTTCTTCATCTCGGTTCTGTTCCTGATCTACCACCTCGGCTATCTCGGCACCGGCGAACTGCTGTCCGCCATTTATGCTTCCGGCTTCATGTTCGCGGTCCTTCTCTCTGCGTTCGTCTATTTCAAATATGTGCTGAAGGATCCCGAGGTCGCGAACCAGACTGTGCTCGGCAACATACGGCTATGCCTCGAAACGCACGGCGACATGACGTCGTATTTGACGCTGCTGCTGGCGACGCTCGGCATCATGATCGGATTGTTCACGGTCACCGGTTTCATCAACCGGATGGGCGGCATGCTGCTGGATCTCGGCTCATGGCACGTCGCCGCCATGATCATGATGGCGTATATCTTCGGCTGGCTGGTCGGCGCCGGCCTGCCGCCGACCGCGACCTACATCATTGGCGCGGTCGTCATCGTGCCGCCGCTTACAGCCCTCGGCATCAACCCGTGGGTGGCGCATTTCTTCATCTTCCTGCTGTCGGTCTGGGGCGAGCTGTCGCCGCCGACCTCGCTCACGGCGGCGATATCCGCGCGCATTGCCGAAGCATCGTTCATGCGAACGATGTGGGAAGCTTTGAAACTCTGCCTGCCGATTACGCTGATGACCTTTGCCATCTTCACCCGGTCGGAAATGGTCATCACGCCGGGCTGGATGCAGATCCTCAACACCATCGCGATGACGATCGGTACCTGTGGCGCAGCATTCGCGATGTTCGGGCGCTGCAGTACCAACACGGCCCTCGATATCGGCCTGAGGCTGCTGCTGGCCGCCATCTCGGGCCTGGTGCTCTTCCACCCGAACGACACTGTCGCGCTGTCCCTCAGCCCCTTGGTGCTGGTCGCCATCGTGGCCGGCATCTGGCGGCACCGGCTCATTGCGCCGCCGGCCTCACTGACCGTCACGGAAACCGGTAGTGACGAAAGCACCCCCGTTCTCATCAAGGATGCAAAAGGCGAGTACTGAGAGGACCACCGGCGACGGCGGCCACTGCCGGCACCTGCTCTCACATCGACAAACAAAAAACCGCGCCTTTTCCGGGCGCGGCTTTTTCATTTTCGCGGTCAGTGTCAGCCGACATCCGTCGAATGGATACGGTTCTCGACGCCGGGCACCCGGCCGCTTTTGCTGGTCAGCTTGTTGAGCGCGCCCAGATACGCCTTGGCCGACGCCACCAGAGTATCGGGGTCGGCGCCCTTGGCGGTGTAAGCGCGGCCGCTCTCCGACAGCCGCACCGACACCTCCGCCTGCGCGTCGGTGCCCTCGGTGACGGCGTGCACCTGGTACAGTTCCAGTTTGGCCTCGTGCGGCACCAATGCCCGGACGGCGTTGAAGATGGCATCGACCGGGCCGTTGCCGGTCGATTGCGTGGTGGCGTGCTTGCCCTCGATGTCGAGGGTCAGGGTGGCCGATTGCGGACCCATCGTGCCGGCGATGACGGTGAGCGAGATGATCTTGATGCGGTCATGCGCGTGCGCGATTTCCTCATCGACCAGAGCCTCGATGTCTTCGTCGTAGATCTGCTTCTTCTTGTCGGCCAGCGCCTTGAAACGCACGAAGGCGTCTTCCAGCTGATTGGCCTGCAATTGATAGCCGAGTTCTTCCAGCTTGTGCTCGAAGGCATGGCGGCCGGAGTGCTTGCCCATGACCAGCGAGGTCTGCTTCACGCCGACGGTTTCCGGCGTCATGATCTCGTAGGTCTGCGCGTTCTTCAGCATGCCGTCCTGGTGGATGCCGCTCTCATGCGCGAAGGCATTCCGTCCGACGATCGCCTTGTTGTACTGCACCGGGAACGACGTCACCGCCGACACCAGCTTCGACGCGCGCGTCAGCATCGCTGGCTTGATGCCGGTGAAATACGGCATGACGTCGTTACGCACCTGCATCGCCATCACGACCTCCTCGAGCGCGGTATTGCCGGCGCGCTCGCCGATGCCGTTGATGGTGCATTCGATCTGCCGCGCACCGCCGGCGACGCCGGCCAGCGAATTGGCCACCGCCATGCCTAGATCGTCGTGGCAATGCACCGAGAACACCGCCTTGTCCGAATTCGGCACGCGCTCGCGCACCATCTTGAACAGCGCCATGTATTCTTCCGGCACCGTATAGCCGACGGTGTCGGGGATGTTGATCGTAGTAGCGCCGGCCTTGATCGCGGCCTCGACGCAGCGGCACAGGAAATCGTGCTCGGTGCGGGTGCCGTCCTCGGCCGACCATTCGACGTCGTCGGTGTGGCTGCGCGCGCGGGTGACCTGCCCGATCACCATTTCATAGACTTCATGCGGCTCCTTCTGCAGCTTCCACTTCATGTGCACCGGAGAGGTCGACAGGAAAGTGTGGATGCGGCGGCGCTTGGCCGGCTTGATCGCCTCGGCGCAACGGTCGATATCCTTCGGCGAGGCGCGCGACAGGCCGCAGATCACCGAATTCTTGGCGCGGCGCGCGATTTCATTGACGGCGGCGAAGTCGCCCTCCGAGGCGATCGGGAAACCGGCCTCGATGACGTCGACGCCCATATCGTCGAGCAGCTCGGCGACTTCCAGCTTCTCTTCATGGGTCATGGTGGCGCCGGGGCACTGCTCGCCGTCGCGCAAGGTGGTGTCGAAGATGATGACGCGGTCCGAAGTACGGTCCTTGTCGGACTGGGTCTGGGCCGTCATGGGATTATTCCTTCTCGTCGCATGCGCCGCTTGGGGCGCTTTTAGGGGTGCTGTCTCTTTGCCGCCTTACCCCCGAGTGCCCAGGCGCGTTGCGCCCAGCCGGCCCTCAGGGGCGGATAAGGAGAAGGAGCGAGCCCAGAATGAGGGTCACAGGTTTGCCAACCGCAACAGCCTTGGCGGCTGCCGGTTCGATCGCGCAGATGGTCTGCCGCGTCGACATTGGCGAAAGGACCCTCGTTCGGCTGCCAGTATGACGAAAAAGCTTTAAATCGTCATTAACCCTGACCGATGCGGCACCTTTTAGCGGAAAAACCACCCAGGACGCAAGGGAGCTGCGTTTGACCGCAGCGGTTCATCCCGACACACTCAAGAAGGGGGTACGGGACGATGTGCGGCCATAGGGTGCGCTTGGCGTTGGTCTTCGTCACAACGGCGTTTACAGCCGCCTGCGGATCGACCTCCAATATGCCACTCAATCTGCCCGCCAGCCTTTCCGGCGCGGGTAACCCCGTTCAGCCGACCGTCACGTTTGCGAACAATCCTGCCCCCACGCCGCCGCAAAACCGCCCGGGCGGCAGGACCACTTTGCAGCCCGGATTCAAACATACCGTTCACGATGACCACTCGGAGCTCGCGCACAGCGAACTCACGGACGATCCCATCTACATCGGCTTGACGTTCTCCGGCGGCGGCACACGCGCAGCCGCTTTTGGCTACGGCATCATCAAGGAAATCGAAGCGACGAAAGTCCAGGTTCTAAATCGTCAGACTTCGCTATTCGAGCATATCGACATCCTTTCGGGCGTTTCCGGCGGCTCGGTGCTCGCCGCCTATGTCGGATTGAAGGGGCGCAGCGGACTCGCCGATTTTCGCGAACGATTCTTGCTACGTGACGCAGAGGAGAGCATCAAGACCAACATAGGAATTGACACGATCGCCGCCGCGCTCGGCGGCGGCATCAACGACCAGACCAAGTTGCCGCGCTGGCTTGACGATAATCTGTTCGACGGCGCCACTATGCGAGATCTGGAACGTGCGCAACCGCAGCACATCCATATCTATGCATCCGATTTGTACAATCGGCATCCGTTCGTTTTCTCGCGGACAACATTCGACGCTATCTGCAGCGATTTCGATTCATATCCGCTTTCGCATGCTGTAGCGGCATCGGCCGCGGTCCCTTTCGTCTTCTCGCCGATCGTGCTCGAAACATTTCCGGACAGCTGTCACAGGAAACTGCCGGCCTGGGTCGATCGCGTCCTCAATGACCGCCACGAAAGTGAAATTCTGCGCTCGGCGGCGCGCGGGCTGCGGCGCAACCGCGATCCCAATCAGGTCCGTTTCGTCAAACTCGTCGATGGCGGCCTGAGCGACAATTTCGGCGTGACCGGTTTCGTAATCGAGCGCGGCGCCCACAAGACGCCGTACTCGCCGCTCTCTGCCGAGCACGCCGTGAAATTCCGGCGCGCGTTGTTCCTGGTGGCAAATGCCGGCGTCGCCCCATCGTCAGGCTGGGCCAAATCGATCGAGGGTCCGGCAGGCATCGACATGGTCAACGCTATCAGCGACACCGCGATCCGCGCCAATGTGCGCGCCAATTTCGAGTCCTTCCGCCACACATTCGAACACTGGCGCGAGGACCTCATTCGCTGGCGTTGCTCGCTGCCGCTTGCCCAAGTCAAGAAACTGCGCGGCACACTGAGCGGTTGGCAGTGCCGCGACGTGCAGTTCTTTATAGATGAGGTCGCCTTCGACCAACTCGGTCCCGAACGCCTCAAGGCGCTTAGCGCGGTGGAGACGCGATTCAAGCTACCGGAAGATCAAGTCGATATGCTGATCAAGGCGGGCGGCGACGCGCTGCGCGAGAACGACGAATTCCGCCGCTTCATGGCGAGCCTCTCGACCATTGGCTCGGTCGCATCGCGCAACACCACGCCGACGGTCTCGGCCGGGACGCGCGCCCCAGCACGCTAACGCCTGCTACTTCTCTGCCAACAGCGCCTTCTTGGCCGCCTGAAGTGCCTTCAGCGCCTCGCCCTCGACCGTCGGATAAGCCAGATCGAGGCCTTCCATGGCATCGACGATCGCCCCCGCGACCGCCAGCCGCGTGAACCATTTGTTGTCGGCCGGCACGACGTACCACGGCGCTTCGTCGCGGCTGGTTTCACGGATCATTTCCTCATAAGCGTCCATGTATTTCGGCCACAGCTTGCGCTCGGCCACATCGCCCATGGAAAACTTCCAGCGCTTGCCGGGCTCGTCGATGCGGGCGAGGAAGCGCTTGCGCTGTTCTTGCAGCGACACATTGAGAAAGAATTTCAGAACCAGGGTGCCGTTTCGCGCCAGATGCCGTTCGAAGGCGCGAATGTCGTCGAAGCGGTGCTGCCATAGCTTCTTGCCCATGACGGCGTCCGGCAGCCGCTGCTTCGCCAGATACTCCTGATGCACGCGCACCGTCAGCACTTCTTCATAATGCGAGCGATTGAAAATGCCGATGCGGCCGCGCTCCGGCAGCGCCTTCCCGATGCGCCACAGGAAATCGTGATCGAGTTCCTCTTGGCTCGGCTGCTTGAACGAATGCACCTGCACGCCTTGCGGATTGACACCGCTCATGACGTGCTTGATGACACCGTCCTTGCCGGCGGCATCCATCGCCTGAAAGACCACCAGCACCGACCATTTGTTGTTGGCGTAAAGCCTCTCCTGCAACTCGGACAGCCGTTCGATGCTGTTCTTGAGCATCTCCTTGGCCTCGTTCTTGTCGATCGACAGGCCGAAGCAGTCGGCCGGATCGCAATCGGCGAGCTTGAACTTGTCCGGCCGGTCGATGCGGAATCGCTTGGCGATCTTGTCAAGGTTCATGGACAGTTCTCCGTTCAGATCATCTTAAGCAACGGCAAACCGATGCGCCAGGAATGCCTTGGCGAAACCGCGCATCAGGGGATGGAAATCGGCCGGCCCACGGATGATGCGAATGTCGGCAAGCTCGGGCTGGCGCTCGCGCGCCATGTTTTCCAGAATGAGCGCGCGCAACGGCTCCGCCGCGAGCGGCGAGCGCATCACCTTGATGGCGGCGATCAATCTGCCTTCGAACGCCAGCGACCAGCCCGGCTCAACGGCAAGCGTCTCAAGATCGAGGCCGGTCTCTTCTTGCAGTTCGCGCCTGACGCTGAAGTCGAAATCGACGGTCGATCCATTGACGATGTCGTTTGCATCGGGCGTACCGCAGGGAAAGTAGATATGCCCGGCATTGTAAGTGTGGCTGCCCATCACGCCGAGCAGAAACGCGCCATCGGCCGACTGGATCGCCGCCGCGGCAAAGCAATCGTAAATCCCAACGTCCTCGCGGCCCCAGCGTTGCCAGGCGACGAAGGAGGCGTAGTCGGCCTCCAGAAACGCTCCGCGCATCGTGCCATTGTCGATGCCGTAACGATGCATCAGCAGGACGCGGCCATTGAACAACGCCGGCTGCGCGCGCTTGAGTTCGGCAAACAGCGCATCGATCTCGGCGCGGCGCTCGTTCTCGAAATCCCAGGTGACGTTATCCATACCGAGTTCGAGGCAATCGACATGGCGGAAATATGGAGCTTCGCTCATGCCTCGATCATGCCTTCGGTGACGACGATGGCGTCGCCGCCGATCGAGGCCGATGCCAGTCTGCCGTTCGCCATGACGAAAGAGAGGTTCATAAGGCTCGGCCGGCCCATTTCATAACCCTGCTCAATAGCCAACTGATGCGTTCCATCGCCCGGCTTGACGTGCGCGGCGTGCAAGCCGGCGAAGGCGGCCACCGCGCTGCCGGTCGCCGGATCTTCGGCAATGCCGTTGGCTGGTGCAAACATTCTCGCGTGCAAATGGTGACCGGGTTCGGCGGTCTCGGTGCACATCACATAAACCATCGCCGGGCCGCCAATGCCGAAGACCTTCTCGAAGGTCGCCGGCTGCGGCCGAGCGCGCACGACAGCGGCAAGCGAGCGCACCGGTACAAACGTATAGGCGACGCCAGCCGACCAACGCGCGGGCGGATAATCGCCGCCGATGTCGCTGTCGCTCAAACCCAAGGCTGCCGCCATCGCTGCCGCGTCCGGCACCTGCCCGACATCAGCCGGCAAACGCGGCAGTTCAAACACTGCCTGCCCGCCGGCGGTATCATGCGCCTGCGCCGTGCACGACACCGGACCGATCTTCTCCTCCAGCACGAATGTCTGCTGCCCGGCGCCGCCCGCCAGTCGCGCCAGGCCGACCGCAGCACCAACGGTCGGGTGCCCGGCGAAAGGCAGTTCGTTGGCCGGCGTGAAGATGCGCAAGGCCGCCGTGTGCGCCGGATTGGCCGGCGGAAAGACAAACACGGTTTCCGGATGGCTAAACTCGCGTGCGATGATCTGCATCGCCGCGGTGTCGAGCCCTGCCGCATCGAGCACCAGCGCCAACGGATTGCCGGCAAAGCGCGTCCGCGTGAACACGTCGAGGGTCATGAATTTCCTGCGCATCTTAGAGCACCCTTTCCGGCGCGGCCGGCTCGCTCAACCGCTCCGCTTCGAACACGCAGCTGGGCTTAACGATCTCGTCCTGGGCCGTCACCACCTGGATTTCCCTGGCACCGGCGTCGAGGGTCTTTTGCAGCACGCCGAAAATCGCCGAGCCGGCGCTCGACAGCGCGCCGCCGATTTTACCCTGCCGCAAATAATGCGCAAAAAACAGCGCGGCGATGGCGTCTCCTGCGCCGCTAGCCACCACGTCGAGCCTCGGCGTGCGCAGCCGGAAAATGCCGGTCTCGTCCGACGCCAGCATATCGAGGTGCCCCTCCGGCGTCTCGGCGGTGATCAGCGAGGTGACCAGCACGGCACGCGGTCCGAGATCGTGCAGCGCCTTGGCCGCATCGCAAGCCTGCACAAGCGTCGTCGAGCCACGTCCGGTCAAATAATCAAGCTCGAATTGATTGGGCGTGACGATGTCGGCCAGTGCCAGCGCCTTCGTCTTGATGAATTCCGGAATGCCCTCAGCGACGAACACGCCCTTGCCGACATCGCCGATCACCGGGTCGCAACAATAGCGTGCCGACGGATTGGCGCGCTTGACGGTCGAAACGCAATCGAGAATGGCGGCGGCGGTCTCGGCGCTGCCCATATAGCCCGACAGCACGCCGTCGCATTCGCCGAGCACGCCGCGCGCCGCGATGCCGGCGACGACATTGCGGATCAGCGGCGCGCCGAACACCTGACCCTTGAAATCGCCATAGCCGGTGTGATTGGAGAACTGCACGGTGTGCACCGGCCATACTTCCACGCCCATGCGCTGGAGCGGAAACACCGCGGCCGAATTGCCGACATGGCCATAGGCGACATGCGACTGGATCGAGATCAGGTTCATGGGGACAATACTAACAGACACGGCGGGGAATTTCCCCGCCGTGCGCCGCCATCAAACACGAAATGAAGCGTCGAGCCGCCTTTAGTTCGTCTTGTTCGCCGCCTCGACATACTTGTTGGTGTAGGTCTTGGACAGATCGATATTGGCCTTGGCCACTTCGGGTGACGACTGGCTGAACACCGCCAGCACCGCGGCGGCGCCCTTCGGATCCATCAGGCCGGTTTCGGAGTACATCGGCAGCGTGTTCTTCAACGCGGCGATGTAGCCCGGCTTGTCCTTGCCGATCAGTTCCGGCGGCATCTTGTCGGCGATCTCTTCCGGCGTATGGGTGTGGATCCACTTCAGGGTCCGCACGATCGCATTGGTCATCGCCTGCACTTCCTTCTCGTGCGACTTGATCCACTCCGTCTTGGTGTAGAGCGCGCCGCCCGGATATTCGCCGCCGAACACCGCCAGCGTATCCTTCTGGGTCCGCGTGTCGCTGAGGATGGTCAGTTCCTTATGCCGGCCTTGCAGCACGGTGACCGCCGGATCGAGCATGATGGCGGCTTCGATTTCGCCCTGTTCCATCGAAGCAATCGCGGTGGCGCCGAGGCCGACGCCGATAACGCCGATCGAATTCGGATCGACCCCGTTCTTTTTCAGGATGTACTTGAGGAAGAAGTCGGTCGATGAACCGGGCGCCGAAACGCCGATTTTCTTGTTGGCGAGATCCTTGATCGACTTGATCGTGGCCGTGTGCTTGGGCGAAACGACAAGGGCAAAACCCGGATAGCGATCATAGACGACGAAAGATTGGAGTTCCTGGCCCTTGGCGGCGAGATTGACAGTGTGATCGAAATAGCCGGAGACCACGTCGGCCGAGCCGCCCATCACCGCTTGCAGCGACTGCGAGCCGCCCTTGAAGTCGATCACTTCGACATTCACGCCGGCCTTCTCGAACTCGCCGAGTTGCTTGGCCAGCATGGTCGGCAGATAGCACAGGCACGACGCGCCGCCGATGGCGAGCGTGACCTTGCTTTGTGCCTGCGCGATGCCAGCCATCAGGCCGGTCGACAAAACCAGGGCGGTCAACGCGATTACGGCCCTTCGGAATATTTTGGGCATTAATTCCTCCATTGCTATGGCCTGTCAACGGCCAATTGGACCGCAAGATAGGCTAGCGCGCGCGCCATGCCTAGGCCAATTGAGTGGCCGGCTTTTTAAGGCCGTGCGTCGCCCACCACCGGCCGCCAGACCAACAGCCGCTTCTCGACGAGGGTGACGATGGTGTCGATGACGATGACGAAGGCGGCCAGGACGAACATGCCGGCGAAAACCCCGGCGACGTCGAACACGCCTTCGGCCTGCTGGATCAGGTAGCCCAGCCCCGCCGCTGCGCCGAGATACTCGCCCACCACCGCGCCGACCACGGCAAAGCCCACCGACGTATGCAGCGACGAGAACATCCACGACAAAGCCGACGGCCAGTAGACATGGCGCATCAGTTGCCGTTCGCTCATGCCGAGCATGCGCGCATTGGCGAGAACGGTCGGCGAGACTTCCTTGACCCCCTGATAGACGTTGAAGAACACGATGAAGAACACCAAGGTCACGCCGAGCGCCACTTTCGACCAGATGCCCAGGCCCAGCCACAAAGTGAAGATCGGCGCCAGCACGACGCGCGGCAGCGCATTGGCCATCTTGACGTAAGGATCGAACACCGCCGCCGTGCGCGGCTGGCGCGCAAACCAGAAGCCGACTAGCACGCCGCCGACCGAGCCGATGATGAAAGCGAGCGTCGCCTCGATCAACGTGATGTAGAGGTGTTTCCAGATCACGCCGGTCGAGAACCAGACATAGATCTGATGGGCGACATCCAGCGGATTGGAAAAGAAGAATGGCGGCAATATCGGCTTGCCACCGACCAGCGGATAGCTCGTCAGCACGTGCCACAGCGCCAGCGAAAGGACAGCGACGAGAACCTGCAGCGTGAGCAAAGTGATCCGGCTCATGTGCGGTTCTCCGCCTGCTGATAACCCTTGATCACTTCGCTTTTCAGCATCTGCCAGATATCGCGGTGCAAGTCATGAAAGGCCGGGTCAAGCTTGATCTCGGCGATATCGCGCGGCCGCGACAGCTTCACACGCCAGTCGCCGATGATGCGTGCCGAAGGCCCCGCCGACATGATGACGACGCGGTCGGACAATGCGATGGCTTCTTCGAGATCGTGGGTGACAAAGAGCACCGCCTTGCGGTCGGCGCTCCACAGATCGAGCAACAGGTTGCCCATAATCTGACGCGTCTGCGCATCGAGCGGGCCGAACGGCTCGTCCATCAAGAGGATTTTCGGATCGCGGATCAGCACCTGCGCGAGGCCGACGCGCTTTCGCTGGCCGCCGGACAGCATGTG
>LNFM01004595.1_pt1 | contig 25204 bp, 19 predicted proteins | sample 596031 | NCBI WGS metagenome assembly LNFM01 (sample SAMN04254537, study PRJNA301005) | activated carbon metagenome | isolation source: dual media filters at the Ann Arbor, Michigan drinking water treatment plant | place: USA: Ann Arbor | reverse complement strand
GGCCGTGGCTGGTGACCTGGCGCATCGTGATCCCGCAGGCCACGCGGGTCATCGTGCCGCCGCTGGGCAACGACTTCAACCACATGCTCAAGACCACCTCGCTGGCCAGCGTGATCGGCGTGCAGGAGATCTTCCAGATCACCGAGAGCCTGTCGGCGACGACCTTCAAGACCTTCGAGCTGCTCAGCGTGGTGGCGCTGAACTACCTGCTGCTGACGGCCATCTGGAACGTCATCCAGGGCGTCATCGAGACCCGGCTGCGCGCGCACGAGCTCGACGAATCGGTGCGGGGCTGGTGGCAGAGCCTGCTGTACTACCTGAAGCCGCGCGCTTCCACCGTGGAGCGGCGTTCATGAGCAGTGCCCTGGTGCGTGCCGTCGAGGTGCGCAAGTTCTTCGGGCCGACCGAGGTGCTCAAGGGCGTGAGCCTGGAGGTCGCGCGCGGCGAGGTGCTGTGCATCATCGGCCCATCGGGCTCGGGCAAGAGCACCTTCCTGCGCTGCATCAACCAGCTGGAGACCTACCAGGGCGGCCGGCTGTACGTCGGCGACGAACTCATCGGCTACCGCGAGGCCGGCCAGCGCCTGCTGCCGCTGCCGACCAGCCAGGTGGTGGCGCAGCGGCGCCGCATCGGCATGGTGTTCCAGCAGTTCAACCTGTTCTGGCACATGACCGTGCTGCAGAACGTGATGGAAGCACCCGTCAAGGTGCTGGGCGAGGCGCCGGCCCAGGTGCGCGAACGCGCCCTGGCGCTGCTGGAGCGCGTGGGCCTGTCACACAAGGCCGACGCCTACCCGATGAAGCTCTCGGGCGGGCAGCAGCAGCGCGCGGCCATTGCGCGTGCGCTGGCCATGCGGCCCGAGCTGATGCTGTTCGACGAGCCGACCAGCGCGCTGGACCCCGAGACCACCGGCGAGGTGCTGGCCGTCATCTCGGAGCTGGCGGCCAGCGGCATGACCATGATCATCGTCACCCACGAGATGGGTTTCGCGCGCCAGGTGGCGCACCGCGTGGTGTTGATGGAAGACGGCCTCATCAAGCACGATGCGCCGCCGGCCCGCTTCTTCGGCGACGAGGCGCCGGCGCGGCTGAAGGCTTTCCTGTCCACCATCCACTGAGCTGCCTGCCATGGCCGTGCGACCTGCCTCCGCCTCCATCCGGCCCAAGTCCGCAGCCAAGCCCGCGCGCAAGCCCCCGCGCTCGCCGGAGCCCGAGCGCACCGAGCGCCTGCCGGCCGCGGCGCGCCAGCAGCGCATCCTGGAGATGATGGGGCAGGAAGGTTTCGTCGGCGTGGCGCAGATCGCCGAGCGCTTCGGCGTCTCGCAGATGAGCGCACGGCGCGACCTCGACGTGCTGAGCGCGCAGGGCCGCCTGGTGCGCTCGCACGGCGCGGCCGTGCCGGCGCCGGTCGCTTCAGCCACCCGCGAGGGCGCCGAGGCCGAGACGCGCGAGCTGCAGTACGACACGCGGCGGCGCCGCCAGAACGCCGCCAAGCAGGCCATCGCGCGCAGCGCCGCCGCGCTGCTGGGGCCGCAGGACAACGTGGCGCTGGACGTCGGCAGCACGGTGCTGGCGCTGGGGCGCGAACTGGCCAAGGGCCCGGGCCTGCGGATCTTCACCAACCACCTGCGGCTTGCCGCGCTGCTGGCCGGCACGCGCTGCGAGGTGCTGATGCCGGGCGGCATCGTGCGCGCCCAGGAGCTGTCGCTGTGCGGGCAGACGGCGCTGGCGCAGACGGCGCAGCACTGGTTCAGCAAGGCCTTCATCGGCGTGGCCGGACTGACCGAGCAGGGCGGCTTCGATTCGTCGCCCGAGGACACGCAGGTCAAGCGCGTGTACATCGAACGGGCCGATCAGGTCATCCTGCTGTGCGACGCCAGCAAGTTCGGCCAGCGTTCGCTGGCCCAGGCCTGCACGCTGCAGGAGATCCACATGGTCATCACCGACGCCGCCCCGCCGGCGCCGCTGGCCGCGGCGCTGAAGGCCGCGGGGGTGACGGTGCGCATCGCGCCGCGGGGTTGAGGCGGGCGTCCTCCAGTCTGGTTAATATACTGTCCAGCGTTCCCCGGACAGTTCTCCGGACATTCACCCCTTTCATTCCATGAAGTCCATGTTGTCAACTGCGCCCGCCCTCGACGTGGACGAGATCCTGGCCGGCATCCGCGCCTGGATCGAGATCGAGAGTCCGACCGACGTGCCCGAGGCCATGGCGCGCATGGCGGCCCGCGTGCAGCAGGACTACGAGGCCATCGGCGCGCGCGTGGAACGCATCCCCGGCCGTGACGGATTCGGCGACCATGTGCTGGCCATCGACGACCGCCATTGCCCGCCGCAGGCCGCCGCGGGGCCGGGCGTGCTGGTGCTCAGCCACATCGACACCGTGCACGCCATCGGCACGCTGGCCGGGCCGCTGCCCTTCCGCATCGACGGCGACCGCGCCTACGGTCCCGGCGCCGAGGACATGAAGGGCGGCACCTACCTGGCCCTGGCCGCGCTGCGGCAGATCCACCGAGAGGGCCTGCGCACGCACCTGCCGGTGCGGCACCTGATGGTCAGCGACGAGGAGATGGGCAGCGGCACCTCGCGCGAGCACATCGAGCGCGAGGCGCGGCGGGCGAAGTTCGTGCTCGTCACCGAACCGGCGCGCTCGGGCGGCAAGATCGTCACCGCGCGCAAGGGCATCGCACAGTTCACGGTCACGGCCCACGGCGTGGCTGCCCATGCCGGCGTTGAACACCACCTGGGGCGCAGCGCCATCCACGAGATCGCGCACCAGGTGCTGGCGCTGGAGGCCATGACCGACTATTCGCGCGAGCTCACGGTCAGTGTCGGCCTGGTGCGCGGCGGCACGCGCTCCAACGTCGTGCCAGACCGCGCGAGCGTCGAGGTCGACGTGCGCATGCCCAACCCCGAGATCGGCGAAGAGATCGTGCGCCGCATCCGCGGCCTGCAGCCCCGAGTGCCTGGCGTCACGCTCAGCATCGAAGGCGGCATCAACCGGCCCGGCTACGAAAAGACGCCTGGCATCGCGGCGCTGTACGAACACGCGCGTGCGCTGGCTGCCGACATCGGCTTCGACCTCGTCGACCTGAAGACCGGCGGCGGCAGCGACGGCAACTTCACGGCGGCCATCGCCCCCACGCTGGACGGCCTGGGCGTCGACGGCGATGGCGGCCACACCCTGGAAGAGCGCCTGTACATCAGCAGCATCGTGCCGCGCACGCGCTTGCTGATGGGGCTGATGCAGACGCTGCGCTGATCGGGCGGACGGCCGGAGCGCCGCAGCTTCACATCGGCCAGGCCCAGTAGATCCTGTCCTGCGGCGTGGTGCCCACCAGCAGGTGTTCGGTGCGATCCGCATAGGTCGTGCGGTAGCGGCGCATGCGGTAGCCGGGTTGCACCTGCTGCTCCACCAGTTCGAAGCCCAGGGGTTCGGTGCCGGTCCACAGGTTGGGCACGCCGCGCACCGCGCTGCCGTGCGCGGCCACGCGCAGCAGTTCGTCGGCGAAGCAGGATCGGTCCAGCGTGTCGCCTTGCCGGAAGAGCTGCGCGCGGGCCGTCGCCGTCAGTCCGGGCGCATCGTCATGCATGGGGTTCAGGGACAGCGGCGTCGACCCCGGCGCCCAGGCCTCCAGGGCCTGCGAGGCCAGATGGCGCACGGCGCGTGTGTTCCCGGGGGCCAGGTTGCACATCACGATCACGCCGCAGCCGCGAGCGGGCAAGACGATGGCCATGGCGGTCCAGCCATCGAAGTGTCCGCCGTGATGGCCCAGGCGCTCACCGCGCAAGCTGTCCAGGAACCAGCCGCTGCCGTAGGCCGCGGGGCGTCCGGTCCGCTGCACCGCAGGCTCCATCGACGCCAGCAGGTCTTCAGGCGCATCCAGCAAGGTCTGCAACCAGGCAAGCGCGCCCTTCGCGGTGAACGAGACGTCACCATCACCGATCACCTGGCGCGCAGCGCTGGCGGCGTCGCGCGCATGCGCCCCCAGGCCCTGCGCGTTGGCCTGACGTGTCCAGGCCGGGCTGGCCACCGTGGCGCCCGGGCAGACGGCGCGGTCGAACAGCGACTGCACGGCCGCCCCGTAGCTGCGACCCGAGGCCCGGGCCACGAGCAGGCCCAGCAGGATGTAGTTCGTGTTCGTGTAGATCCAGCCCTCCCCTTCGTCGAAGGCCGGCACGAGCTGGCCATACAGGCGCATGAAGTCTGCCCCGTCCTCGGGCACGGGTTCGGAGCCGGTGTAGGACAGGTACTCGGGCAGGCCGCTGGTGTGCGTCAGCAAGCTGCGCACGCTGCGCCCGGCCCAGGCCGGCGGCAGGTCGGTCAGGTGCGCTTCGATGCGATCGTCCAGCCCGAGCCGGCCCTGGCGCGCCAGATCTTGCACGGCGCAGGCCGTGACGTGCTTGCCCAGCGAGGCGACCGAGAACCAGGTGTCGTCGCTCACGGCGCGGTTCGACCCGGCCGCTTCGACGCCCCAGGTGAACAGCGACCGGCGGCCCGGCGCCACCAGCGCCAGCGCCAGGCCGGGCACGGCCAAGGCCCCGGCCTGGTCGGCCAGCCAGTCAGCCTGCCGCGGGGACAGAGGTTCGAGTGCATCCATGGTCGCCTTCGTGTTTGTTCATTATCCTATCCAGCGGCCAGGCCGGCATCAAGGCGTGGGGGGTGGTCGTTAAACTACCCACCAGCCGTTGCCGCCCCCAGCGCCCCATGCCCACGAAGACCAAGCCCCTCCCAGCTCCTCGCAAGACCACGCCGCGCGCGCCGGCTGGCGCGGCTGCCGGCGGCGCGCTGGCGGCGGCCGCGTCAGCCAGCCCGGCGGACACCGAACTGTCGTTCGGACTGGGCGCCCGCCTGCGCTACGTGCGCGAGGTGCACGGCCTGTCGCAGCGCGAACTGGCACGGCGCGCCGGGCTCAATCACGGCACCATCGGATGCATCGAGAAGGAGACCATCTCGCCTTCGGTCGGCTCGCTGCGCAAGATCCTGGACAGCCTGCCGATGACGCTGTCGGAGTTCTTCTCGCTGGATCCGGGCAGCGAGACACAGATGTTCTTCCAGCATCACGAACTGATGGAAGTGGGCGGCGGCGGCATCTCGCTGCGCCAGGTCGGCACCAACCTGAAGGGCCGCCCGCTGCAGGTGCTGCTGGAGCGCTATGCGCCCGGCGCCGAGACCGCGGCGCAGCCTTACAGCCACCAGGGCGACGAGGGGGGCGTGGTGATCCAGGGCCAGGTGGAGGTCACGGTGGGCGGCAACACGCGCGTGCTCGGCCCGGGCGACGGCTATCTCTTCTCCAGCCGCCTGCCCCACCGCTTCAGGAACGTCGGCGACGGCGAGGCGGTGGTGGTCAGCGCCAACACGCCGCCGCTGTAGGGGCTGCGCGCGGACCACCTCCCGGGCTGCTCGCAGAACTCCGGCGCGCCGTCGGGCGCGCGTGCTTTACCGATCGGAGTGGATGAAATAATATCCACTCCATGCCGCTGCTTCGCAAGCCCTACCTCATTTTCCTGGGCGAAGTCACGCTCAAGTCGGATGCCAAGACCGGCTTCGGCCTGCGTGACTGGTGCCCCGACGACGTGATCGGCCAGTGGGCCCTGCCCGCTGGGACGGTGAGCCTGGACCTGCCGGTGCTGTCGCCTGCCGATGCGGCGGCGCGCGGTGCCGGCTCGCTGCTGATCGGCGTGGCCGCGGTCGGCGGCACCTTGCCCGAGCGGTGGATACCGACGCTGGTGCAGGCGCTGGATGCGGGGCTGGACATCGTCAGCGGGCTGCACACACGCCTGGAGCAGCACCCCGCGCTGGCCGCCGCGGCGGCGCGCACGGGAGCACGGCTGATCAACGTGCGCCATTCCGACCGGTCCTTTCCCACCGGCACCGGCCTGCGCCGCGGCGGCCAACGCGTGCTGACCGTGGGCACCGACTGCGCGCTGGGCAAGAAGTACACCGCGCTGGCGCTGACGCGCGCGCTGCGGGCCCGCGGCGTGAAGGCCAGCTTCCGCGCCACGGGTCAGACCGGCATCATGATCGCCGGCGAAGGCGTGGCCATCGACGCCGTGGTGGCCGACTTCATCGCCGGCGCCGCCGAGACGCTGTCGCCGGCCAACGAGCCCGACCACTGGGACGTCATCGAAGGCCAGGGCGCGCTGTTCCACCCGGCCTTCGCGGGGGTCACGCTGGGCCTGCTGCACGGCTCGCAGCCCGACGCCATCGTGCTGTGCCACGATCCCTCGCGCACCACGATCGAGGACTACCCGCACATCCCGCTGCCGACGCTGCACGAAGCCATCCGCCGCTACGTCGAAGCGGCCCGGCTGACCAATCCGGCCGTGAGATGCGTGGGCGTGGCGATCAACTCGTCGACGCTGGGCGATGCCGCCTGGGCCGCCTACCGCGAGCAGGTCATCGCCGACCTGGGCCTGCCCGTCTGCGACCCCCTGCGCGGTGGGGTCGACGCCATCGCGCAGACGCTGCTGGCATGACGCTGGCCGTCAAGGTGGCCTGCGAGTCCTGGGCTCTGAACGAACCCTTCGAAATCGCGCGCGAGGTCATGCACCGGCTGCCGCTGATCCACGTCACCCTGACCGACGACCGGGGCCGATCGGGTCATGCCGAAGCCGCGGGTGTGGACTACGAAGGCGAGACCGTGCAGACCATGGCGCGCCAGATCGAAGCCGTGGCGCCGAAGCTTGGCGACCATCTGTGCGGCGAAGACCTGCTGGGACTGCTGCCCACCGGCGGCGCACGCAACGCACTGGACTGCGCGCTGTGGGACCTGCGCGCCAAGCAGCAGGGCCAACCGGCCTGGGCTGCAGCGGGCCTGGCCGGGCTGCAGCCCGTGCTGTCCACCTTCACCATCGGTCTGGGCACCCCCGACGAGGTGCGCCGCCGCGCCCGCGCCTCGCGCGGCTTCCCGCTGGTCAAGCTGAAGGTCGATGCGGCCCGACACCTGGCGCTGCTGCAGGCCTTGCGCGAAGAACGGCCCGAGGCGCGCCTGATCGTCGACGCCAACCAGTCCTGGTCGGCCGCACTGCTGGCGCGGCTGATGCCCGAGTTGCCGGCCTTCGGCGTGGAACTGGTCGAGCAGCCGCTGCCGCGCGGCGACGATGCCGCGCTGGCCGGCCGCACCTGGCCCATTCCACTGGCCGCCGACGAGTCCTGCACCGACCGGCGTTCGCTGCCCGCCCTGGTGGGCCGCTACCAGGCCGTGAACATCAAGCTGGACAAGACCGGCGGCCTCACCGAGGCCCTGGCGCTCGCACGCGAGGCCCGCGAGCTGGGCTTCGATCTCATGGTGGGCAACATGTGCGGCACCTCGCTGGGCATGGCGCCGGCCCACCTGCTGGCGCAGCAGTCGCGCTGGGCCGACCTCGACGGCCCGCTGCTGCAGTGCGACGACCGCGCCCATGCCATGCAGTTCATCGGCGGCTTCCTGCAGCCGCCCACGCCGGCCCTGTGGGGCTGATTCACTTCCACTTCGACGGAACCCTTCCATGCCTGCACCCACGCCTGCCCGCCCCACCAGCGAGATGGCCCTGAACGCCGAGGTCATCGACTTCAGGTCCCAGGTCAATGGCCGTGACTACCGCCTGTTCGTCTCGGTGCCCACGCGCCGGCCGACGCCTGCGCAGGGACACGCCGTGGTCTACCTCATCGACGGCAACCTGCACTTCGGCATCGCCGTGGACACCGCACGCATCCAGGCCTGCTGGCCCGACGTGGTCGACCCCGTGGTGGTGGGCATCGGCTACCCCACCGACAGCGTCACCGAGGCGCTGCAGCGCCGCATGATCGACCTGACCACGCCGATCGCACCCGAGCGGCTGCAGCAGGGCTTCATGGCGAGCATGCCCCCGCCTCCCGACGGTTATGGCGGCATGGACGACTATCTCCGTGTCGTCGAAGACGAGGTCAAGCCGCGGGTCGAGGCGCTGGTGAACATCGACCGCGGCGACCAGGTGCTGATGGGCCACTCGCTGGGCGGCCTGACGACGCTGCACGCGCTGTTCCGACGCACCACGTCGTTCCAGCAGTTCGTGGCCATCAGTCCGTCGATCTGGTGGAACGACGCGGCGGTGCTGCAGCACGAAGCGGCCTTCGCCGACCGGGTGCGGGCCGGCCAGGTGAACGCGCGTGCGCTCATCACCGTGGGCGGGCTGGAATCGACCCTGCGCTTCGCGCCCGGCGTGCCGGCCAGCGAGGAGGTCTTCCGCAACATGATCGAAGAGTGCCGCATGGTGCCCAACACGGTCGAACTGGGGCAACGCCTGGCGGTTCTGCAGAACGCGGGTTTCGCGGTCGAGGCCCTGGTGCACGACGGCGACGACCACAACATGGTGCCGCCGGCCGGCATCGCGCGCGGCATCCGCTTCACGATGCGCCGCGGCTGACCCGTGAACGCCACGCCGGCCCCTGGCGCACTGGCGGCGGCGCACGCCCGCCTGCACCGGCTGGGCCGCGCCGCCGACCGCAGCTTGCCCCCGGTCTGACCGACCCGACACCCAGGACAGCCTCATGCCTGAAGCCCCCGCGCCCACCGCCGCCGAGCCCCCGGCGACGCCACGGGCGCCAGCGTCCGCCTGGTGGGGCCTCGCGGTGCTGATCCTGGTGGGGCTGTACGTGGTGATGGACCGTCCGGTCTTCACGCTGCAGGTCGAGACCATACGCCAGCAGCTGCAGCTGAGCGACCTGCAGATCGGCCTGGTCTCGGGTCTGAGCGTGGCGGTCCTGGTGTCCGTGGTGGGCTACCCCATCGCCTGGATGGCCGACCGCTTCGACCGCCGCGTCGTGCTGTCGCTGTGCATCGCGGTGTGGAGCGCATCGATGGTGCTGATGGGGCTGGCCGGCGACTTCACCGCGCTGTTCGTCGCCAGCGCCCTGGTGGGCGCGGGTGAAGCCGGGCTGCTGCCCATCGCCTATTCGCTGATCCCCGAGTTCTTCAAGGGGCCGCAGCGACAGCTGGCCAACTCGCTGCTGCTGGTGGCCGGACGTTTCGGCGCCGGCTTCGTGATCGCCCTGTGCGGCTACCTGGTGCAGTACGTCGACCGCGCCAGACCCTGGCTGCCCGAGGTGCTGCAGGATGCCGAGGGCTGGCGGCTGGCCATGTTCGCCACCGCCATGCCCGGCGTGTTGCTCATCGCGCTGGTGATGACGCTGCGCCTGCCGGGCGTCGCGCGTCCAGCGCGTCCGCCCCGCACGGCCAGGGAAAGCAGGCCGGCGCCGCCGGTGCGGCCTTTCCTGCGCCAGCAGGCCATCACCTTCGGCAGCTTCTACGCGGGCCTGGGCACCCTGATCTTCGGCATGTCGGCGATCGGCGCCTTCCTGCCCGTGGTGGCCATGCGCCAGATGGGCGCCACTGCGGTGCAGGTCGGCAACGGCATGGGGATGGCCACGGCGTTGGCCACCGGCATCGGCCTGGTGGTCAGCACGCTGGGCTCGCGCGCCCTGGCTCGACGTCTGGGCGACCGGCTTCCCATCGTCTTCCTGATGGTCGCCTCGCTGCTGGCGCCGCTGGCCTGTCTGCCCATGCTGCAGGCCACCACGCCGACGCAGCTCTTCGTGCTGTTCGGCGCGCTGACCACCTGCGTCTTCACCGGCTCGATGATGTTCCCCACCGCGCTGCAGGACATGTCGCCGCAGCCCCTGCGCACCCGGCTGGTCTCCATCGTCATCATCGTCAACACCGTGCTCAGCTCCCTGGCGCCGGCCGTGGTGGGCGCGCTGTCGGATCAGCTGAAGTCCTACCCCGACGGCCTGCTCAGGGCCGCCGTGGGCACGGCCGTGGTCGCGCTGGTCGTGTCGGCCGCGATGCTGGCCTGGTGCAGCCGGCACTACGGGGCGACGGTGCGTGCCGCACGTCTTCACGAGACCGCTTTGCAGCCCCCGGACGCTGGCCAGGATACTGACCATCGGCCGCCTGTCTGAGAAGTTCAATCACCAGACGACTCCCGCATTGACGTCTATTATCCTATCCACTAGCATGATCCTCACCCTCAAACTGGCGGAGCGAACTCCCATGCGAACCCTTGGTCTGACTCTGCTGCTGAGCCCCTATGTGGTGTTCCTGGCCGCCCACCCTGCCCACGCCCAGTCGGCGCCCGGGGCAGACGTCGTGACGGTCACCGCCACCAAGCGCTCGGAACGCATCACCGACGTGCCCCTGGCCGTCACGGCCATCGGAGAGTCGGAGATCCGCGATCGGGGCGCGGTCGACATCCGCGACCTGCAGTACTCGATTCCGGGGCTGAACATCCAGGAGCAGTCGCCAGGGGCCAACCGCATCCAGCTGCGCGGCGTGAACGCCGGCGCCGGCACCGGCCTGCCGATCGTCGGCACCTACGTCGACGAGATGGGCGTCACCATCGACCAGCAGCAGCGCGACGCCCCGTTCCCGCTGGTCGACCTGGCCCGCATCGAAGTGCTGCGGGGCCCGCAGGGCACGCTGTACGGTGAAGGCTCCCTGGCCGGCACGATCCGCTACATCACGCGCAACCCCAGCCTGACCCAGAGCAACGGATTCGTCGAAGCCAACGTGCACAAGCAAGGCGAGGGCGAGATGGGTCACCGGCTCAGCGGCGCCTTCGGCATGCCGCTGGTGCAAGGCAAGGTCGGCCTTCGCGTGGCGGCCGGCAGCGACAAGGTGGCCGGCTGGATCGACTACCCGCAAATCGGCGCCAAGGACGCCAACTCGGCCAAGCGCTACTTCGTGCGTCCCAAGCTGATGATCCAGCCGAACGATGCGCTGAGCATCTCGCTGCTGGCGCTGCACTCCGTCTACGAAGGGGACACCGACAACTACGCCAGCGTCGCGATTCCCGGACTCCGCCAACGCGGCACGCTCTATGCGGGCAAGGACAACAGCGACCTCGCCAACGCGGTGGTCCAGTACGACTTCGGACCGGTGACGCTCACCTCTTCGACCGGCTACCTGAAGCGGGCCTTGCTGTTCAACGCCTCGCTGGGCCCCGGAGGGGCGCTGCGTGTCACCTTCGACAGCAGCTTCAAGCAGTGGAACCAGGAACTGCGCCTGAGCTCGAACGGCAGCGGGCCGCTGCAGTACACGGTGGGCGTCTGGGCGCGGGACTTCAAGTCCGATGTCGACCGCGTCTCGACGCCGGCGGTGCCGACGCTGCGCCGCGTCGGCGACGACCCGGTCGACTCCAAGTCCTCGGCCGTGTTCGGAGACGCCACCTGGAAGTTCAGTCCTCGCATCGAGCTCAGTGCAGGCGGCCGCTACTACCGCGACGAGCGCTCCTTCGGGTCGACCATTCCCGCCTTTGCCACGCGCCAGGCGAGCTTCGACGCCTTCAGCCCGCGCCTGTCGTCGCGCTACGAATGGAGCCGCAACGCATCGACCTATGCCACTCTGTCCAAGGGCTTCCGCTCCGGCGGCTTCAACGGCAACGGCACGACCTACGATCCCGAGACCTTGTGGAATCTCGAGCTCGGCCACAAGGCGATGCTGATGGGCGGCAGCCTGTACCTCGACAGCGCGATCTACTACGCCGACTACAAGGACCGGCAGGCCCAGGCGGCCAGCGAGATCAGCCCCGGCGTCTTCCAGGCGCTGACGAAAAACGTCGGCAAGGCCGCAGGCCCCGGCGTGGAAGTGGCCGTCAGCGCCCGCCTGGGTGCGGGGCTGGAGCTCACCGGCACGGTGGGCTGGAGCGACATCAAGGCCAAGACGTCCAACGTCGAGGTGCTGGAAGGCGAAGCCTTCGACGGGGTCTCGAAGATGACCGGCTCGCTCGCACTGAGCCAGCGATTTGCCCTGACCGGCAGCCTCAAGGGCCTGTGGCGCGTCGACTACCAGCACGCCGATCCCTACGCCTTCCGGGTACGCCAGGGCCTGCCCAACGGCACCGTGGCCACCCTGCAGGATTTCCGCAGCGCGACCCAGGACTACATCAACCTGCGCGCCGGCGTCGAGGGCAAGGACTGGAGCGTCTCGCTGGACGTGAAGAACCTGACCGACAAGCAGCCTCTGCTGTTCCCGATCGCCCCGCTGTCGTCGTCCCAGGAAGGCAACCACGCGGCGCCGCGCAGCATCGGGCTGACACTTCGCAAGAGCTTCGGCTCCTGACGTGAGCGAATCGGCGCCTCCAGCCCCTGAAACACCCCCGGCGCCGTCCGGGCCGGGGCGCGCCTTCGCCACGCAGACCCTGGCCGCGGTGCGGCGCATCGCCACCCCAGAGGGCATCGAGCGGCTGGAGCAGGTGGACGTGGGCGGCGACAGGCAGTGGATCTGCATTCGCGGCCGCCACCGTGCCAACCCCGTCCTGCTGGTGATCCACGGTGGCCCGGGCACCCCGGCGATGCCCTTGAGCTGGGCCTACCAGAACCCCTGGGAAGACTTCTTCACCGTCGTCAACTGGGACCAGCGCGGCGTGGGCAGGAACGCCGCCGACGCCGATCGCGAGCAGCTGCTGCCCACGATGTCGCTGGAGCGCATCGTGAGCGACGGCGAGGCCGTCATCGAACACCTGCGGCGCAGCCTGGGCAAGGAGCGCATCGCCGTCCTCGGCTACTCGTGGGGCGCGCTGGTCGGCGTGTTTCTGGCTGCGCGCCGGCCCGAGCTCCTCAGCGTCTACGTGGGCACCGGACAGGCGGTGTCGGCCGCCTTCGAACCCCTGATCCATGGCGAAGTGCTGGCGGCGGCACGCCGTGCCGGCGACGAAGCCGCGGTACGGGAGCTCGAAGCGATGGACGTCGCTGCCGGCGGCACGGGCAGCGACGGCGTCTTCCCGCTGGAGCAGGTGCGCGCGCTGCGCCGCCATGCGGCGCGTTACGACGGCATGTGGTACGGGCGGCCCGACCTGCAGTTGATGACGGACCTGTGCAGCCTGGCGCCGGAGTACGACGAGCGCGACCTCGCCGCCTGGCGCGCCGGCTCGGCCTGGATCGTCGCAGGGCCCCTCGGACAGGATCTGGCCACCTGCGACCTGCGAAGCCTTCGCTCGCTGCAGGTGCCGGTGGTACTCCTGCAGGGCCGCTACGACCTCGCCACGCCGCACGCCGCGGCCGCGGCGTGGCTGGACGCGCTCGATGCCCCGTTCAAGCAGCTGGTCAGTTTCGAGCGCAGCGCCCACTTCGTGATGCTCGAGGAACCGGGGCGCTTCCTGCTGGCGCTGGTGCAGCATGTGCTGCCGCTGACCGAGGGTGCGCCGCCTTTCGCCAGGCTGCCGCGATGAGCAGCACGGCCCGCGCGCGCCCGCTGCGCGTCGCGGCGGCCCAGCTCGGGCCGATCGGCCGCCACGAAAGCCGCGCCGCCGTGCTGCGTCGCCTGCTGGCGCTGGTGGAAGCGGCGGCCGCCGGGGGCGCGGCGCTGGTGGTGCTGCCCGAGCTGGCCCTGACCTCCTTCTTTCCGCGCTGGGTCATCGACGACCCGGCCGAATTCGAAGGCTTCTTCGAGGACGCCGTGCCGGGCCCGGGCACGCAGCCGCTGTTCGACGCCGCACGACGGCTCGGCATCGGCGTACACATCGGCTATGCCGAACGCGCAGTGATCGACGGCGCGGTGCACCACTTCAACAGCAGCGTGCTGGTCGATCGCAGCGGCGAGGTGATCGGCCGCTACCGCAAGGTGCACCTGCCGGGCGATCGTGAACCGCGGGCCGGCGCGGCCTTCCAGCACCTCGAGAAACGCTGCTTCGAGACCGGCGACGGCGGCTTCCGGGCCTGGCCCGCGCTGGGCGGCATCGTGGGGATGCTGATCTGCAACGACCGCCGCTGGCCCGAGGCCTGGCGCGTGCTCGGGCTGCAGGGCGTGGAGCTGGTGCTGGTGGGCTACAACACGCCCCTGCACAACCCCGAGGCGCCCGGGCACGACGCCCACGTGAAGGCGCAGCACCGGCTCGTGATGCAGGCCGGGGCCTACCAGAACGCCACCTGGGCGGTGGCGGTGGCCAAGGGCGGTATCGAGGAAGGCCAGGCCCTGCTGGCCGACACCCTCATCGTGGCGCCGTCGGGCGAGATCGTCGCCGAGTCGCGCACCGAGGGCGACGAACTGGTGCTGGCCGATTGCGATCTCGAGCTGACAGGCACGTACAAGAGCACCATCTTCGACTTCGCAGCGCACCGCGAGCCGCGGGCCTACGGGCTCATCGTCGAGCGCCGGGGCGCCGGCCCGCCGCTGCAGGACTGAACAGCGCGCAGCCGTTCGCGGCCCAGCTCGCCGGCGCCTAGGGAGCGGCGCCCAAGCGCGCCTCTTCGTCGCGCGCCGCGGTCACGGTGGCCGGGAAGCGGCGCAGCACCGGCACCAGCAGGGCCGCCGACAGCAGCATGGCCGCGACGGCGACGGCCACCATGGCCGTCAGCAGGGCATCGGCCTGGCCTTTCCACTGGTCGGACAGGGCGCCCACCGCCACAGGCCCGAGCGAGCCCAGCACGATGTTGGTCGTGACCCCGATGGACACCAGGCGCGCGCGCATCGGCGCCGGCGTGATGTCCTGCAGTGCGGTCGGGTAGAGCAGCGTGCCCGCCATCACCGCGGTGAGGTAGAGGCCCACGCCGATGAACAGCTGCGTCGTGTTCTGCGTGAACAGCATGCCGACGGCGACCGTCGCGCCCAGGCCGGCTGCGCCCAGCAGCATCGCGGCCGGCAGGCGCAGGCCGAACCAGGGCTCCAGCCGGCGGTAACCCACCTGCGCGATGAAAAACCCCGCCAGGGTGGCGGCAAAGGTGGCTGCGCCCATGCCGTTGCCGGTCACCAGCGGCGAGGCGCCCATCTGCCGCATGGCCACCGCCGGTGCGAAGGCGAGGACACCGCCGATGCCGAACACCATGCAGCCCACACCGAGGTAGAAGCTCACGAAGGCCGGCCATTGGCGGCGCAGGAAAGGCAGCACGGGCGGCGCGCGCCGGCTCGCGCGCTGTGCGTCTGCAGGGCCGGCGGCCGGCACCGTGGCCCGCACGGGCCGGGAGATCGGCGCCCACAGGATCAGCGGCACGAAGATCAGACCCGGCAGGGCCGTGGCCAGGAAGGCCAGGCGCCAGGTGGGCAGGCCCTGCAGCAGTTCCGGCAGCGCTTCGCGCCAGAGGTCGATGCCGTGGATGAGCCAGCCGCTGAAGGCGATCACCAGCCCCATGCCCAGGCGGCCGCCCAGGATCAGGGTCGAGTTCGCCAGGTGCCGCTGGCGGCCGCGGAACAGTTCGGGAATCAGTGCATAGGCAATGGGCAGAAGACCGATCTCGCCGATGCCGATCAAGGCACTGGCGATGAAAAGCTCTTCGAAGCTGCGGGCGGAGCCGGCCAGTGCCATGGAGATGCTCCACAGCGCGATGGAGCAGGCCAGCACGATGCGGCGGTCGAAACGGTCGGCCAGCCAGGCGATCGGGTAGCCGGCCACGGCGGTGAACAGCGCCACGCTGACGCCCTGCACGAGGCCGATCTGGAAGTCGCTCAGCGTCAACTCCTGGCGCAGTGCATCGACCTGCAGGCTGATGATCTGGCGGTCGACCAGCGTGTACAGCGCCAGCGCGACCAGCAAGGCCAGGGTCCACCACGACGACGGCGGCGCGCCGGGCTCGGCGGCTGCGGTTGGGGTCGGCGTGGGGTCGCTGCCGAGCGGGGAATCGGCCGGCAAGGCCATGGGCGAGCTCCAGGAGACGGCTGCGGACACGATGGCCCTGATCGAAGCCTTCGCTGGACGACGGAGCGCAGAGGAGGGAGACCTCGTCGTGGGTGGATAATATATCGTCCACCTTCGCTGCGGCAAGCCGGCAAGCGCGGGCCCGGGCCGCCGCGGCGCTGCGCGGGGCCGTCAGAAGCTGCCCAGCGCCGTGCCCAGCACCACCACTGCCACCAGCGCCAGCAGCGGCACCAGCACCGCCACCACGAAGATGTCGAAGTAGCTCTGGCGGTGCGTGAGCCCGCAGATGCCCAGCAGCGTGATGACGGCGCCGTTGTGCGGCAAGGCATCGAGGCCGCCGGTGGCGATGGCGGTCACGCGGTGCAGCAGGTCGGGCGCGATGCCGGCCGCGCGACCCATCTCCAGCCAGGTCGCGCCCAGCGTCTGCAGCGCGATGCTCATGCCGCCCGAGGCCGAGCCGGTGATGCCGGCCAGGATGTTGATGGCGATGGACATGGACACCAGTGGGTTGTCCGGCGCGATGCCCAGCACCGCGTCGCGGATCAGCGTGAAGCCGGCCAGCGACGCGATGACCGCGCCGAAGCCGACCTGGGAGGCGGTGTTCATCAGCGGCATCACCGACGCGCCGGCGCCTTCTTCGAGCACCGACTTCAGCGGCAGGCCCGGCGCCGCGGCCCGACGTCGTGCCAGCCACCACAGCCCGGCCAGCAGCACGATGGCGGCACTCAAGGCGCCGATGACGGCCCAGATGCCGCGCACCGCCTGCACGCTGGTGCCGCCGTAGCGGGCTTCGGCCAGGTAGCCGGTGTCCAGCGCCGGCCAGAGCCAGGTCGACAAGGCGTAGTTCAGCACGATGACCAGCACCACGGGCGCGATCGCCATGCCGAAGGGCAGCGGCAGGGGTTCGGGGCCGGCTGCGCCCACGATGGCCACGCCTGGCGGCGCCTCGTCGCCGTAGCCTTCGCCGCGGCGCCGGGCGGTTGCCGCGCGGCGGGAGATCCACCACCAGCCGCCGGCCAGCATCACCGCGCCGCCGATCAGGCCCAGGCCGGGCGCGGCAAACGGCGTGGTGCCGAAGAAGGGCATCGGAATCGCGTTCTGGATCGCCGGCGTGCCCGGCAGCGCCGTCATCGTGAAGGTGAAGGCGCCCAGTGCGATGGTGGCCGGGATCAGCCGCCGCGGCACCTGCGCACGCCGGAACAGGGCTGCCGCGATGGGATGCACGGCAAAGGCCACCACGAACAGCGACACGCCGCCGTAGGTGAGCACCGCGCAGGCCAGCACGATCGCCAGCACGGCGTGACGCGTGCCGAGGCGGCCCACGATGCCCTGCGCGATGGCCAGCGCCGCGCCGCTGGCTTCCATCAGCTTGCCGAACACCGCCCCCAGCAGGAACAGCGGAAAGAAGGCCACGATGAAGCCGCCCAGCGCGCTCATGAAGACCTGCGTGTAGCTGGCGAACAGCGGCGCCTCGGGGCTGAACAGCACGGCCAGCAAGGCACACAGCGGCGCCAGCAACAGCACGCTCACGCCGCGGTAGGCCAGCGTCATCAACAGCACCAGCGCCAGCACGATGCCGGCCATACTGGTCATTCGAGGAAGTCCCGCCCGAAATCGAAGGTCGAGCAATGGCCGAGGTCGGCGCCGTGCGCCTTCAGCCAGCGGTCGGCGGCGTCCCGCCCCAGCCCGTGCAGGCGCGACAGGAAGCTCCAGTGCGTGTCCAGCTTGGACGAGGCGCCGAGTGCCGCCAGCGGCTCGCCGCCGTCGATGCGGTGCACGCGCAGCGCCTCCACGCGCTGGAAGGTGCGCTCGCGGTACTGGTGCCCGGGGCGGCCCTCGGCCTGGATCAGCTGCTGCAGCAGGGCGATGGAGCGCAACTCCTTGAGCAGGCTGGCGTTGAAGGTGACCTCGTTCATGCGGTCGAGGATGTCGCGCGCGGTGGTCGGCACGCTCTCGCGCAGGTGGGGGTTGATCTGCACGAGCAGCAGGTCGTCGGCCGGCGTCTCGGTGATCAGCGGCAGCAGCGACGGGTTGCCGGCGAAGCCGCCGTCCCAGTAGGCCTCGCCCTCGATGTCCACCGCCTGGAACAGCAGCGGCAGGCAGGCCGAGGCCAGCACCACGTCGGCCGTCATCTCCTGCTGGCGGAAGATGCGCAACCGTCCGCTGCGCACGTGGGTGGCCGAGATGAACAGCTGCAGCTTGTCGCAGCGGCGGACGACGTCGAAGTCGATCGTCCGGGCCAGCAGCTCGCGCAGCGGGTTCAGGTTCAGCGGGTTGAGCTGGTAGGGCGACCAGGTCCTGGCGATGGCGTCGGACCACCAGCCCTGCACGCCGCGCGCCCAGGCCTGCGAGGGCGCGGTCCAGGCCTCGGCCCAGGCGCGCGCGGGGGCCGGCCAGGAAAACATCCAGGGCGACAGGGACGCGCCGGCGGGCGCCGCTTCAGCGCCGGGTGCCCCGGGTGCAACACCGGGCCCTTCCTGCCACGGCGCCCGCTGCGCCACCCCTTCCCACAAGCGCCGCAGGGCGGCACGCGCGCCGTCGCGGCCGCCCTCCATCAGGCCCGAGGCCAGTGCCACGGCGTTCATGGCACCGGCGCTGGTGCCGCTGACGCCAGCGATCACCAGAGGGTGCTCCTCGAGCAGGCGGTCAAGAACCCCCCAGGTGAAGGCGCCGTGGGCACCTCCACCCTGCAGGGCCAGGTCGATGGGTCGGCGCTGCCGGCGCCCGGGGCTTTTGGAAGTCATGCCGTCAGTGTGACATCGGCCGGTGACGCGACGCCGTGCGCCGCCACCCAGGCCCTGCATCCCTGGGGACGAGCGCGACCTGCCGGGGCGGCCATCCCTGCCCTTGCCGGGGGCTTGCCGGCCAGGGACCGAGCGCGCAGGCCGTCACCCACAATGGCCGCTCGCCGCTGCCGTCGTCGCATGCCCTCCGAGTCATCCTTCGTCCAGACCCTCGGCACCATGGCCGGTGGCCTCGGCCTGTTCCTGCTCGGCATGGGCCTGATGACCGACGGCCTGAAACTCGCTGCCGGGCCGGCCCTGCACCGCATCCTGGCCGGTGCCACGCGCACACGCGCCCACGCCCTGGGTTCGGGGCTGCTCGTCACGGCGCTGGTGCAGTCGTCCAGCGCGGTCACGGTGGCGGCGATCGGCTTCGTCAACGCCGGCCTGCTGGCGCTCGGCCCGGCGCTGTGGGTGCTGTTCGGTGCCAACGTCGGCACCACCATGACGGGCTGGATCGTGGCCTTGATCGGCCTCAAGTTCAAGGTCGAGGCGCTGGCCATGCCGCTGGCCGGCCTGGGCGCGCTGCTTCGGCTGACCGGCGAGGGCCGGCGAAGCGGCGCCATCGGCACCGCGCTCGCCGGCTTCGGCCTGCTGTTCATGGGCATCGCCCTGTTGCAGCAGGCCTTTGCCGGGCTGGCCGGCCAGATCAGCCTGCCGCAGGGCACCGGACCGCTCGCGGTGCTGGCGCAACTGGGCATCGGCGTGATCATGACGGTGCTGATGCAGTCGTCCAGCGCAGCCATGGCCATCACGCTGACCGCCGCGCAGGGCGGGCTGATCGATGCGCAGGGCGCGGCGGCGGTGGTCATCGGCGCCAACGTCGGCACCACGGTGACGGCCGTGCTGGCCGCCGTCGGCGCGACGCCGAACGCCCGCCGAGCGGCAACGGCGCACGTCGTCTTCAACCTGCTCACGGGACTGGTCGCGCTGCTGCTGCTGCCCTGGCTCATCGGCGCGCTGGGCCTGGCGCGCGAGGCGCTCGACCTGCCGCCCGACCCGGCCACCCAGCTGGCCTTGTTCCACACCACCTTCAACGTGCTGGGCGTGCTGCTGATGTGGCCCCTGGCGGCCCGGCTCACGCACTGGCTGCAGCAGCGCTTCCGGGCGCGCGAGGAAGACGAAGCGCAAGCCCAGTTCCTCGACGACAACGTGCTGGCCGTGCCCACGCTGGCGCTCGACGCGCTGGCGCGCGAGGCGGCCCGCGCCGGGCAGGTGGCCTTGCGCATGACGCGATCCGCCCTGGGCGGCGCCCCTGCGTCGGCCCTGAAGACGGACCAAGCCGTCTTCGCGAGCCTGGACGCCGCCATCGAGCGCTTCGTCGATCGCCTGCGCCGGGCCTCGATGTCGCAGGCCGCGGGCGCCCGGCTGGCCGAGCTGCTGCGCATCGAGCGTTACCACGAGGAAGCAGCGGAGCTGGCAGCCAGCGCCGCCGCATTGGCGCCGCCCGGACCCGCCGATGCACACCTGGCCGCGGCAGACACTGCCTTTGCCGCCGCAGCCGGCCTGCTGCTGTCGCGATGCGAGGCCGACGAAGCGCCCGGCGCCACCGAGTGGCAGGGCGACCTGGCCGCGCTGGACGCACGCTACCAGGAGCTCAAGGCCGCCCTGCTGTCCGCCGGCGCCGAAGGTCGCCTGGCCCTGACCACGATGGAAAAGGCCCTGCGACGCAGCAGCGCGCTGCGTCGTGCCACGCAGCAGCTCTGCAAGGCCAGGGGACGCCTGGCCGACGCCCCCCGTGCGCCCTGACGCGGGCAGCGCAAGGCGCGGCCGGCGCAAGCCCCGCCGGGTCGGCAGGCCTGCGCCTGCGCTGCCCCTTCTGGGATACTGAACCGATCCACTCCAGGAGGACGACCGATGAGCCCTCTGCGCGCCATCATCGCGGCGACCGACTTCTCTGCGCCATCGCGGCATGCGGCACAGCGGGCGGCCCTGCTGGCCCGCACCAGCGGCGCATCGCTGACGCTGATGCACACCGTCGGCGGCTCGGCGCTCGATGACCTTCGCCGCTGGCTTGCCGACGACAGCCAGGCGGCCAGCGCCATCGAGGCCGATGCACAGCAGCAGTTGCAGGCCCTGGCGGCCCAGCTGGCCACCGGCCAGGGCCTCGAGGTGCGCACCCATCTGAGCACCGGGCACCCGGTGGAGCAGGTGATCCGCCACGCCGACGACACCGACGCCGATCTGCTCGTGACGGGCACGCGAGGCGCCGGCTACCTTCGAGGGGTGGCGATCGGATCGACCGCCGAGCGCATCGCCAAACGTTCTTCCCGACCGGTGCTGATGGTGCGCCAGCTGCCCCACGAGGCCTATCGCCGGGTCCTGGTGCCGGTGGACTTCTCGGACTGGAGCCGCAGCGCCATCGATCTGGCGCGGCAGGTCGCACCGCAGGCCTCGATGGTGCTGATGCACGCCGTCGAAGTGCCTTACGAAGGCAAGATGCGCCTTGCCGGCGTGACCGACGACGTCGTGGGGCGGTACCGGGAAGCCGCGCGGAGCGAGGCGCAGCATCGGCTGCACGATCTCGCAGCCGATGCCGGGCTCGACACGGCGCGGCTGCGGCTGAGCACGCCCAGCGGCGCAGACCCCTGGATGCTGACCGTGATGGAAGAACAGGAGCAGGACTGCGACCTGGTGGTCATCGGCAGGCAGGGACGGCACGCCCTCGACGAGTTCCTGCTCGGCAGCACCACCCGCATGGTGGTGGCCGAAGGCGCGGCAGACGTGCTGATCTGCAGCCGCCGATCCGGCTGATCGGGGCCCGCCTACCGGGGCACTGCGCGGCCCGAAAGTAGACTCCGCGGCGATGTCCCTGCTCCTGCTGTTCCTGTTGCCCTTCATCGGCAGCGTGGTTGCCGCGCTGTTGCCGACCACCGCACGCAACCTCGAGTCGCTGTGGGCCGCGGCCGTGGCCCTCGTGATCGTGGTGCAACTGGCCTGGCTGTACCCCGACATCAGCGCCGGCGTGGTGTTGAGCGAACGCCTGGCCTGGATGCCCGGCCTGGGCATCGACATCGTGGTCCGCCTGGACGGCTTCGCCTGGATGTTCGCCATGCTGGTCAGCGGCATGGGGCTGCTGGTCATCGTCTACGCACGCTACTACCTGTCGGCCGACGACCCGGCGGCGCGCTTCCATTCACTGCTGCTGGGTTTCATGGGGGCCATGCTGGGCGTGGTGGTGTCGGGCAACCTGGTGCAGTTGGTGGTGTTCTGGGAACTGACCAGCGTCTTCTCCTTCCTGCTGATCGGCTACTGGACCCATCGCAAGGACGCGCGCCGCGGTGCCCGCATGGCCTTCACCGTCACCGCCACGGGCGGGCTGGCCCTGCTGGCCGGCGTGCTGCTGCTGGGCCACATCGTGGGCAGCTACGAGCTCGACGTGCTGCTGCGCTCGGGCGACCTGGTGCGCGCGCACGCGCTCTACCCCCTGGCGCTGGGCCTGGTCCTGCTGGGCGCGCTGACCAAGAGCGCACAGTTCCCTTTCCACTTCTGGCTGCCGCACGCCATGGCCGCGCCCACGCCGGTGTCGGCCTACCTGCATTCGGCCACCATGGTGAAGGCCGGTGTCTTCCTGCTGGCCCGCCTGTGGCCGGTGCTGTCGGGCACGCCGGAGTGGTTCTGGATCGTCGGCGGCGCAGGGCTGGCCACGCTGCTGCTGGGCAGCTACGTGGCGATGTTCCAGAACGACCTCAAGGGCCTGCTCGCGTATTCGACCATCAGCCACCTCGGCCTGATCACGCTGCTGCTGGGACTGAACAGTCCGCTGGCCGCCGTGGCGGCGGTGTTTCACATGATGAACCACGCGACCTTCAAGGCCTCGCTGTTCATGTCGGTGGGCATCATCGATCACGAGAGCGGCACGCGCGACATGCGCCGTCTCGACGGCCTGTTCCGCTTCATGCCCATCACCGGCACCCTGGCCATCGTGGCCTGCGCCGCGATGGCCGGCGTGCCGCTGCTCAACGGCTTCCTGTCCAAGGAAATGTTCTTCGCCGAGACCGTCTTCGTCACCGCCCATCCGGCCATCGAATACGGCCTGCCGGCGGCCGCCACACTGGCCGGCGTGTTCGCGGTGGTGTATTCGCTGCGCTTCGGCCACGACGTGTTCTTCGGCCCGCCGCCCACCGACTGCCCGCGCCAGCCGCACGAGCCGGTGCACTGGATGCGCGTGCCGGTGGAACTGCTGGTGCTGGCCTGCATCGTCGTGGGCACGCTGCCGGCCTGGTCCATCGGCCCGGTGCTGGCCCTGGCCGCGCAGCCGGTGGTGGGCGGCACGCTGCCCGACTACAGCCTGGCGCTTTGGCACGGCTTCAATGCCCCGCTGATGATGAGCCTGATGGCCACCGCAGGCGGCCTTCTCGTCTACCTGTTGTTCGCCGCACGTTTCAAGCAGCACCGCGGGCGCGGCGCGCCGCTGCTGCTGGGCCTGGACGGCAAGCGCCTGTTCGAAAACGGCCTGGCCCGCGCCTCGCAGGCCGCGCGGCAGCTGGTGCGCTGGCTGGGAACGCGGCGGCTGCAGCCGCAGTTGTTCATGATGCTGCTGATCGCCGGCTTGGCGGGCCTGGCCTCGGCGCTGATCGTGCCGCTGACCTGGGGCGACCGCGAGCGCGTGCCGGTCACGCCCGAGTTCGTGCTGCTGTGGGTGATCGCCGGAGCCTGCGCCATCGGTGCGGCCAACCAGGCCAAGTTCCACCGCCTGGCGGCGCTGGCCATGCTCAGCGTCGTCGGCCTGGCCCTGTGCATCACCTTCGCCTGGTTCTCGGCACCCGACCTCGCGCTGACCCAGCTGGCCGTCGAGGTCGTCACCCTGGTGCTGTTCCTGCTGGGCCTGCGCTGGATGCCCAAGCGAATGGAGGAAGACGACCCGCGCACGGCCGCGCGCGCGTGGTGGCGCAGGCGCCGTGACCTGGTGCTGGCGGCGGCCATCGGCATCGGGCTGTCGGCGCTGTCGTACGCGCTGCTGACGCGGCAGGCGCCGCTGTCGATCTCGCCCTTCTTCATCGAGAAGGCCCTGCCTGAAGGCGGCGGCACCAACGTCGTCAACGTCATGCTGGTCGACTTCCGTGCCTTCGACACGCTGGGCGAAATCACCGTGCTGGGCATCGTCGGGCTGACGGTGTATGCCCTGCTGCGGCGCTTCCGGCCGGCGCCCGAGACGGTGGACCCGACGGAGCAGCAGAAGGCGCCCGCCCGTGCCTCCGGCGAAGACCTGATCGATCGCGACGGGGACGGCGACGTGCACTTGCCGCCCTATCTCGAGGTGCCCGCCGTGCTCGTGCGCCTGTTGCTGCCGGTGGCCGGGCTCTTTGCCTTCCACCTCTTCATGCGCGGCCACAACGAGCCCGGTGGCGGCTTCGTCGCCGGCCTGGTGGTGGCCATCGCCTTCATCGCGCAGTACATGGTCAGCGGCACGCGCTGGGTGGAAGACCGCATGCACCTGCAGCCGCAACGATGGATCGCCGTCGGCCTGCTCATCGCCCTGGCCGCCGGCCTGGGTTCGCTGGCCCTGGGCCATCCCTTCCTGACGACACACACCGCCCACGTCACCTGGCCCCTGGTGGGCGAGGTGCACCTGCCCACCGCGGCCATCTTCGACCTCGGCGTCTTCGCGGTCGTCGTCGGCTCCACGCTGCTGCTCCTGACCTCTCTGGCGCACCAGTCGCTGCGCGCCCGCCGGCGCTACGGCATGGCCGTCGTCGACACGAGGAACGGCTGATGGAGGTCGTCATCTCGATCGCCATCGGCGTGCTGGCCAGTGCCGGGGTGTGGCTGGTGCTGCGGCCGCGGACCTTCCAGGTGCTGATCGGCCTGACCCTGCTGTCCTATGCCGTCAACTTGTTCATCTTCAGCGTCGGCAGCCTGGCAGTGGACCGCGAACCCATCGTGAAGCCGGGCCTGGCGGCCGACCTCGTCAACTACAGCGACCCGCTGCCGCAGTCGCTGGTGCTCACCGCCATCGTCATCGGCTTCGCCACGACTGCGCTGTTCCTGGTGGTGCTGCTGGCGCTGCGCGGCCTGTCCGGCGGCGACCATGTCGACGGCCAGGAGGAGCGCCCGTGACGGCGACAATGAACCACCTGCTGGTGGCCCCCGTGCTGCTGCCGCTGGCCACGGCGGCGCTGATGCTGCTGCTGGGCGAGGGCCGGCGCGGGATCAAGGCGGTGACCAACGTGCTGTCCACCGCGCTCGGGCTGGCCATCGCGGTGAGCCTGCTGCTGGACGTGGCCGGACGCGACGCGCCGGCGGCCTTCGGCATCTACCTGCCGGGCAACTGGCCCGTGCCCTTCGGCATCGTGCTGGTCGCCGACAGGCTGTCGGCGCTGATGGCGGTGCTGACCGGCTGCGTGGGACTGGCGTCGATGCTGTATGCGCTGGCGCGCTGGCAGCACGCCGGGGTGTACTTCCACGTGCTGTTCCAGCTGCAGCTGATGGGGCTGTACGGCGCCTTCCTGACGGCCGACCTGTTCAACCTGTTCGTCTTCTTCGAAGTGCTGCTCGCAGCCAGCTACGGCCTGCTGCTGCACGGCGGCGGCAGCCCGCGAGTGCGCGCCGGGTTGCACTACATCGCCATCAACCTCGTGGCTTCGCTGCTGTTCCTGATCGGCGTGGCGGTGCTCTACGGCGTGACCGGCACGCTGAACATGGCCGACATCGCGCAGAAGCTGCCCGCGGTGCCGGACAGCGACCGCGGCCTGCTGCACGCGGGGGCGGCCATCCTGGCCATCGCCTTCCTGGCCAAGGCGGGCCTGTGGCCGCTGAACTTCTGGCTGCCCCCGGCCTATGCCGCCGCCAGCGCGCCGGCGGCGGCGGTGTTTGCGATCCTCACCAAGGTGGGCG
>LNFM01008508.1_pt1 | contig 25212 bp, 36 predicted proteins | sample 596031 | NCBI WGS metagenome assembly LNFM01 (sample SAMN04254537, study PRJNA301005) | activated carbon metagenome | isolation source: dual media filters at the Ann Arbor, Michigan drinking water treatment plant | place: USA: Ann Arbor | reverse complement strand
AAGGTATCGGGAATGGAACGCTCTACAACGCTTTGCTGACATTTGACGAAACGGGAAAGCTGGTCAATCATCATCGCAAGCTTATACCGACGTATACCGAACGTCTCGTTCATGGACAGGGAGATGGCAATGGCCTGAAAGCTAGCGACACGTCAGCCGGACGTGTCGGCGGACTTGTGTGCTGGGAACACTGGATGCCCATGGCACGTCAGGCAATGCACAATTCTGGTGAGCAGATACACGTTGCTGTTTATCCTACGGTTCACGAAATGCACCAGGTTGCCAGCCGCCATTACGCGTTTGAGGGGCGGTGTTTTGTTCTCGCGGTCGGGTCAATCTTAAAAGTCTCGGATTTACCGAGACAGTTTTTGTCTAAAACGATTACCGATGACCCACTCTTGCTGCGAGGCGGAAGCTGCGTCATCGCACCCGATGGTAGTTTCGTTGTTGAGCCTGTTTTTGATAAAGAAACAACCATAACTGCTGAAATCGATCTATCAAAGATCGCTGGCGAAAAGATGACTCTGGACGTTTCCGGTCACTATCAACGGCCAGATGTCTTCGAGTTTAACGTTAGGCGGAATCTTCGAGCAAAAATTGAATAACCTCCTTTAGGCTTTCAACTGATTATTGGTGTTCATGGGCAAGCTGGCTCAATGGGTGGCTGTAAAACGGGCTATTGCAGCACTTGACGAAGCGGCTTCTCGAGCGGGCGATGGCAATCGAGACACCGTTTCACCTGATTCACCCAAAAAAGTGTTCATGCGAATTTTCATGGGCATGAATCGCCGCCTATACGATTGAAATAATTGTCCGTCATACCAAGATACTGTAGACAATTTCCCTTACTTTCGGCACGACCTCAAGCTCAAACCAAGGATTTTTCTTTTGCCAAAGCCGGTTTCTGGGCGAAGGATGGACAAGCGGTAGAAACTGCGGCAAAAAGTCACGAAAACTCCTGACGTTTTCGGTCAAAGTCGGGTTGAATTTATCGCCGAGATAAAATTTTTGTGAATACTGCCCAATAAGCAAAGTAAGCTGGACGCACTTCATTTTTGCTAAGAGTTGATGATGCCACAGCGGAGCACATTCGGGTCTGGGCGGCAAATCACCTGACTTGCCCTTGCCGGGATAACAGAACCCCATCGGCATCAAGCCGAAGACCTTCGCGTCATAGAACTGCGCTTTTTCCACGCCCAGCCATCGACGCAGTTCATCGCCGCTCTGATCATCCCACGGAACGCCGCTATAATGAACCTTTCTTCCGGGCGCCTGTCCTATAATCAGTATTCTTGACTCAGAGCTAACCTGCAAGATCGGTTTCGGATTGTTCGGTAAACACCCGGCACATATCTGACACTGACCAACTTGTTCCAGCAGACGTTTCATTCTGATTCAAGAGGAAAATCAAGGGCCGTCCACGCCGTAAAGCCTCCTGCTAAAGGTCGTACGTTTCTAATTCCGCGGCGATGCAGCTTGATCGCAACGCTTGCACTAGCGGCTTCATTCGGGCAGGTACAATACAAAATTATCTCACGGTCTCGGGGCAATTCTTCATGGCGTTTCTCTATCTCATCGACCGAAAGCCTGACAGTACCCGGAAGCATTCGCGGGTCCATGTTGAAATCGATCTCGTGACGCAGATCGACGATCATGGGCAACCCGCCCTTGTCGATCATTTCCTTTAGCTCCAGCGAAGTGATCCGGGCGGTCACAATGCGTTTCAAGAAGCGGCGCCGAATATAGTATTTCACCAACATATAGGTGAGGAGCCCCAAAACAAGTACGATAAAAACCCACGATCCAAACCGTTCGATATGTTGTGCGATCTGCTCGAGTTGGTCACTAAAGAGATATCCGATTCCGAGAAAGGTCCCTGACCAAATTAGACACCCGGCCAGATCATACAAAAGAAATGTCGAAACCTTCATTTTGATGATCCCGGCCAACGGCGGAGAGATCTCGCTCAAACCGGGGAAGAACTTTGCGTATAGTAAAGTTTTTGCGCCGTGCCTGATGAATTTTTTTTCCGTCTCACGAACACAGGTATCACTCTCCAGCGAATAACGGCAAAGAACACCGAGGACGCTGATCCCGCGTCGGCGGCCAATTTCAAACCAGACAAAATTTGCAATCAATGAAGCGGTGACAACCAGAATCAGAGTAATGGCAAGGTTAAGTTCACCGAGTCCGACAAGTGCTCCTGCGGCCATTACCATGAGCATCGACGGCAATGGCAAACCGAGTTGGTCGACGAGTACGCTGAAAAACAATCCAAGATAGCCGTATTGTGCCATCACTTCAATCATATAGATTAGCTAATAAAATGTTTATATCATCCAAAAACCATTTCGCCTCCGATACTGCCTTCATAGATCAAGGCGGCGACCACAATGGAAGCAAATAATAGATATGTATAGCTTGTTTCTTGTTCGGTGAAAAAAAGCCAGCCTCGCCATATTGCTTGTAATACAAACAAAAAAACACACAGAGTTCCGAGCCATTGATGAATGTAGATTAGATCATCGGGCAGGGCTGCTGCCGGAAGTGTACTTTTCCAGAACCATCCGGCAGCAACTGTCAGCGGCGTGACCAATGCTGCATACAGGATCGTCCACCATGCGGCAGATCTGAGAGATTCGCTCTTGGCTAACTTCCCGAAAACGTCACTTCCGACCGATATCGGAACCAGAGCGGCGGTGAAATTAACCAAAATCGGATGGATGTGTTGCCACGGGATTGACGAAGAAAGAGTTTCAGACATTGGTTGCTCCAAGAAATATTCGGTCAAACAGCAGCTTTATTTGACGACGATCGTAGCCTTCATATTCGGATGGGGTGTGCAGTGATAGGGATAGGTTCCGGGTTTATCGAAAGTTCGGGAAAACTCCTGGTTTTGTTTTAGTAAGCCCGAATCAAAAACCTTATCGTCGCTGGTCACCGAATGCTGCATTGCATCCTTATTCAACCACGTTACTTTCGTACCGACCGGAACGGCCATCTGAGCAGGTCCGTACGCAAAGTTTTCAATTACAACTTGGTTGTTCTTGCTTGCTTCAATTGGTTTGGGTGCTTCGGTGGCCGAATTGGTAGTTGCGGTATTGACTGCTCTTTCATTGTCCACAACTTTCGTTGATTGGTTGCAGGAGGCGGAAACAAGTGAGAACAATAAGAAAATCACAACTGCGAATTGGCGTCCATGTATATTTAAAAAAACCACAAAACCCTCCTTATGTTTGCTTCAAGAGCCGCCGAAACGATCTGTCTGGCGGCTCTTTCAGGTTATCCGCCAAAATGGCGACATCCTACTTAACGATTAATTTTCCTTTCATCGTTGGATGAAAGGTGCAGATGTAAGCAAATGAACCCTTTTTTTTCGCGGTAAAACTCCATGATCCTCCCGCGGCGATACTTCCGGAATTGATCCCTTTACCCGTTGCCGTATGCGGAGTTACATCACCGTTTCTCCAAACCACGGTGTCGCCAACGTTTACCGTTAGGGTCGCGGGCGAAAACTCGTAATTTTTGATATTGACAACGACAGTCTTCTTCGCCGCTTTTGGCTTAGACTGTGCCTGTGCGACGCTTGCCGTGCAAAATGCAAAGAGTAGAAATGCCGAAAAACACATCAAAGTTCTTCCGATCTGCCGATTAAGTTTGTTGTGATTCATAAATAGTTTCCTTAATTATTTCTTTGTGAACTGACGCAAAACAGGATAGCCGCGAAGATAAATCCAATCGTCTTTCTGTGCCGGAACATGACAAGTTCTGCAATCAACTCCGTAATTTGTGGCAACTTGTTTCTTTGAATCTTTCCCTTCAAACAAAGCCCATCCCCAGCCTTCACCCCAAAGTTTGTTGTCTTTGAAGCGTCCGACTGAGTCTTTGATCATCACAAACCAGACTTTTGTCTCTGTCGCCCGTGAGGAATCGCCGGTGGTCATAGTCTCCATCTCGGCCCCGTAAACCTCTTTTACGAGGATGGCTCCATCGGGAAACTTGCCGTCCCGCTGAAAAGCAGCTACATCCTCAGCCCGTGTATACACATTGTGCAGTTCATCCGTGTGGCCACCTGCTTTGGTTGCAACTGAAAACGTTCCCAGATGGGAAAACTTCGTTCGGTAGTCGTTCGGAAGCGAGATGTTACCTTTTTCGTCAACATACTCGGAGAAGCCTCCGTTCTGAACCTTGGCCGTATCTACGGACTTGTCGCAAGCATTAAAGGCTCCGACCAAAAAGATCATCGCGCCGAACATCGTCGCCGCAAGTGTTAATCTATACGAACGATGATTGTTCATTCCGTCCTCACTTCTTGGGCATCGCGGCACGCAGGACTGGATAGTGTTTGATAAAAACAAAGTCTCCGCCAGCATTAGCTGCGTGACACGAATTGCAAGATGCTACCGGTTGCTTTGCGATCGTTTCTGCCAAAGGATATTTGTGTCCGAAGCTGAAATACGCCCAGTTGCCCGGTTCGTCCTTAAAGCGCTTCGAATCTTTGACAGTTACTTCGAGACCGATAAACTCGCCTTCAAAATAACCTTTTCCGCTAGACGCTTCTTTAGTTCCAACGCTGACCAATTCCTTGACGATTACTGTGCCGTCACGGTAAGTCCCGGTTTTCTCAAAGGCTGCAAAGCTTTCCGGATCCATATAAACATTATGGAAATCAGGAAATGGAGCTTCACCGCCATTCATATCATTCGGCGTAACGGGCGTACCGAGATAGATCCATTTGCGGTAAGCTGCGGAACTCGGCTGTTTCATCTGTCCGTCGGCGGTATATTCGAGGATCGGCTTGCCTGAACCCTGATCTGTTTTTGGTGCGTTCGAGGCAACCTCAGTATTTTTCGCGACATTACCTGTGTTTACCGATGGTTTTGAGGCTTGTTCACAAGCCGAGCTGATCAATGCAATCGACATAAAACATGCCGCTCCGATCACCAGTAGCTTAATGTACCGCTTGTCATTTATCTTGGTCATTGGTTTCCCTCCGTCCTGCAAACTAAAGTTGGGTATCCCCCGAACTTAGTGGCTCATCGTCGTTGTCGGTTTCTTGCCCTTGTTTAGCGACGCCTGAATCATCTGACAATGTTCCAAATGCCTTTTGAATAAGGGCAGAGTATTGACAAGAGCCGTTTTCAATTCAGCATTCTGGGCGTTGGCGATTAAGACGGTTTCGGTGGCACCGACCACAAGCGTGTGATAGGCGACTTCATTGTCGATGTAGTACTTGTCAAACGCCTTTCCTTTCAGTGAGTTCAGCTTTGCTTTAACATCGATTCCCCCAGCAGCAAGTCCCCGGCTCGTGTCGTTCTCTTCCGGTGTTAGTCCAAGCTTTGCCGCCAATGCTGCTACGGCGGCTTGAACGGCCTCATGATCCGTTATCATTCGCTGGGCAAATTCTTTTACCTGTTTGTTTTTTGATCTTTTCAAGGCGATTTTGCCGTAATCAATATCAAGCCCGTCGGCAACGGTAACGATAGCGACAATGTTGGCATCGCTGACCGTCTGAGCAGTCGCCGTCGTTGCCGAAAATAAAAATATCGCCCCAAGACAGACTACCGCTGCAATGCTCATGTTTTTTAGAATGAGTTTTCTCATTTTGTTTCCCCAAATTGATGGCGGAAGCTAAATGGTCTTTGAAAAATAAATGCCGTAAAAACCGGAACTCGGACACTCTTGTCCGAATTCCTTTGCAAAAGGCAAAAATGCTGGTAAAAAATTAAGTTGAATTCTTTGTCAGGAGCTTTTGATTGCTCCGCAATCAGTCGGACAAGAGTGTCCGAGTTCCCATCTCAACACAATTTCTTTTACGGCTTTCATCTTTCAAAGAACATAAAACTCCCGCCTGTTAATCGGCATTTACGCCTTAAAAAATTGTTCGCTGACGATTTTGCCGTCTTTCCAATGTGAACGGATGATTTCGTGCCAGAGAATTTTACTTCCGTCCGCCATATCAAAATCGAAGGTAAATTCGGCAAACGAAACGTCGCCGCCGACTCCCGAACTATGGAGCGTGATACCGTTCACTTTTTGGATTCCGCTGGTGAATCCTTTCATTTTGGTGACCATTTCGTTTCTGCCTTTGGTGATTGTCTCGTCAAAATCAACGGTTTCCGCGTTTTCTGCAAAGAATTGTTCCGCCGCTTCGACAACTTTTCCCAATTTCACCATTTCGTTTTTTGCCGACGCAATGTCCGACAAACTTTCTGTTTTTACTGATACACTTTCCATTTTTTTATATCTCCTTTTTATGTTATTTTTTCTCAACGATGTCCGGTTTAAGCGAACCGATAATCGCCAATAATTCCTTCTGTTCGGCTTCCGGCACTTTGAATTCGTTGAGCGTGTCAACCAGATGTTGAACAACGATTCCAAAATCTTTTTCCGTAATTCCCAAACCGCCATGCACAACTTTTGCCGTGCGGCTAATTACATCGCATTTTCCGCCGGTGACGTTGCAGACCAGATTTTTATTTTTTTGTTTGAACTGTTTTCGGGTGTCCGTCCCCATCCCGACGAAAAATTTGCCAATAATCGGGTCGGCAAATAATTTGTCGGCGAAAGATTCGACTACTGCCGAAATCGCGTCGTAACCGCCCAGCCGTTCATACAAAGTCTTGGCTTTTTGCGGTTCGACCGTTTTTGTTTTGGTAGTTTTGGCTTTCGGCTTGATATTTTTAGCCACTTTTTGTGCCGAAGCAAAAGTTGCTCCGCCGACTAAAATCAAGATTCCGATGAACATCGCCAAAATTGACTTTTGGATAGTTTTCCAATTCTTAATATTCATTATCTTTTTTCTCCTCAGATAAATATGGTTGATAAATACAACCGTTTCCCGTTTTCCAACAATTGAAAAACGCATTTAGTTTTTGGATGATTTTCGTTTTTCGGACGAAAAAGGTGTAAAAATAAAATGTAGCTTCACATTAACATCGCTAGCGGAGATAACTCTTATGAAAGCGTCCTAATTATTTTCGCTATCGTCCAAATTAAATCTTCAATTCTCGACAGATTTATTTTTCGAGGTTAATCTCTAAAATAAAGGGATTTTTTGTGTATGGATTTGTTGACGGACATTCTGCATTCATTAAGATTACGGGGCAATTTATATTTTCGCACCGATTTGAGTAAGCCGTGGGGAATTTATGTCCCGCCCGATGGAAAAGTTGCCCGGTTTCATCTGGTTATTAAAGGGGAATGTTGGGTGGCGATTGCCGATGACGATGATTCTTTTCTGATCTCCGAAGGCGACCTTGTAATTATTCCGCACGGCAATTCGCATCGTTTGATGGACGCACCGAAACGCGATTGTCGCCCTTTGCAAGAAGTTTTGGCAGAACAAAAACTTACGGATGAAGGCATTTTGCGATATGGCGGAGGTGGTTCAACCACAACTTTAGTCTGCGGCTTTTTCGGATTTGACGATGAAGTAATGCACCCTTTGATTGAGACTTTGCCAAGAAAAATCCATATGAAAGGAAGCGACAATGGCAATTTTATCTGGCTCGAAACCGTCATGAAATTTATCGGAAGCGAAGCCGAGGGCAACCATCTTGGCTCGCGTGCAACGATGGAACGCCTCGCGGAAATTCTTTTTATCCAAGTAATTCGGGCTTATGCGAAAATTGCCCCGGAAAATATCGGTTACTTGGCGGCAATCAACGATAAGAATCTTTGCAATGTGTTGAAACAAATTCACACCAAGCCGGAAAATAAATGGACTCTGGAAGAACTTTCGCACGAAGCCGGTTTGTCGCGTTCCGCACTCGCAGAAAAATTCAAAACGACGATGGGATTGCCGCCGATGGAATATTTGACCAGATGGCGAATGATGCTCGCCAAAACCGCCCTGCGAGAGAGCAAACACAGCATCGTAGAAATCGCGGAAAAGGTCGGATATCAATCAGATGCCTCATTCAGCACGGCGTTTAAAAAATACTTCGGGCATTCGCCGGGCCATTTTAGGCATATTGATTCGTGACATAAACCCGGGCTAAGAAATAGCAGGCGTTCGGGGTTTTTAATTGTCTTCCTTAACCGTTCGGCAGTATAGCAAAACGAGCAGGATCAAACGCCATGTGTTGCTCGACGACTTGACCGGCGTATTTGAAAACACTACCCAGATCGGTACTTTCCATGATTGTTATTTCCAATCTGTGTTTCATATATATCTTTTAGACTTTTTATTTCGTCTTCGAGTTTTTCAATTTGATCCCGCATCGGCTTTGTGATTTGTTTGATCTCTTCAATCGTAAATCTTGGCGTGATGTGCTGCGGGCAGTTCCAGTCAAACGCTTCGACGTGGAGGATCATTGCACGCTCGATCTTCGCTTTGTAACCAGGCATTTTCAACTGTTCGATAAGTTTTGTATCGTCGCTTGCGTCCTTGACCTCGACGCGGGCGAGAACCTTTAGCCGTCTTTGATTAGCATAGTCCATGAGGAAAAGCGCTGCTTTGTCGTTCGCGGCGAGATTTCCGATGCTTATATATTGCAGGTTTCCGCGAAAGTCGGCGTATCCGAGTGTTCGATCGTCAAGTACCTTCAAAAACCCTTGCGGCCCGCCGCGAAACTGAATGTACGGCTGGCCATCTTCGCTGGCCGTTGCCATGTAAAACCCGTCACGCGACTCGATAAAATCATTCTCAACGTCCGTCAGCCCGTAAAAATCCGGTCCATCGCCCTCAAACCTCTCGTAGTTGCGGAGCGTTCCGTAGTGTTCCTGGGCGGCTTTTACGCTCGGTGTAAATGTCAGATCGTAGAATTTGTGTGACATCTATTTATCCTCAAAAAAAGATCGTGTGGCCGACCCTTACGTCGAGCCACACGATTTTGCTCCAAATAGTTGTTCGTCGTCGATCAGATCTGGCCCATGCCGCCGTCGACGTCGAGATCGACGCCCGTGATGTACGAGGATTCGGCGGAGGCGAGAAACGCGACCGCATGGGCGACTTCGGCGGCCGTACCTAAGCGTTTCATCGGCACACCGGCCGCCATTCCTGCTTTTGCATCCGCCTTTGCGTCCGCCGGCATTCCGAGCCTGTCAAAGATCGGAGTCTCGATCGGTCCCGGGCTCACCGAATTGACGCGGATTCCACGGCCAACAAGCTCGGCAGCGAAAATACGCACTAGGGAGTGGATCGCCGACTTGCTAGCGGCGTAAATACTGGCTCCGGCCATACCAACCTTGGCCGCGACGGTAGTCGTGAAAATGATCGATGCCCCATCATTTAGGAATGGCAATGAATATTTGACCGTAAAATATGACCCCTTGAAATTAATGTTGACGATCTCGTCAAACAACGCCTCGTCGCTCTCCTCCAGCGGTGCGAACTTGGCGATGCCAGCGTTGACGAAAAGAACGTCAACCTTACCAAACCGCTCGTTCGCTCGCTCGAACAAAGCCTTTAGATCGTCCGCACTCGTCACGTCGGTCTTTATTCCAAGTGCGTTCTCGCCAAGAGTTTGTACCGCTTCGTCCAGTGTTTTCTGGTCCCGACCGGCGATGACCACTTTTGCTCCGCTCGCGATCAATTCCTTTGCTGTCGCCAGCCCAATGCCGCTATTACCACCTGTGATAACTGTTACCTTTCCAATAAATCGACTCATAACTTCCACCTTGTCCTTTTTTCCTTACTTCTACCTACGATTTGGTTGAATGATGAACTATGGGCGCCAAATCGTTCCGCGCCCATAGTTTCTGTAGTTATCAGCCCTTGGCCGATCTCGCCAGCGGAAGTGTTACCACCGGGAAATCGATCTCAGTTGCCGCTACGTTATTAAAGTAGTTGGTAAAGATGTTGAGAGCAACATTCGCAACGATCTCGACGATCTCCGCGTCGGAAAATCCGGCGTTTCGAACCGTTACCAGATCCGTGTCTGCAACGAATCCACGTTTCTCGATCACTGCCTGAGCAAACTTGAGTGCCGCGTCATGTTTCTCATTCGACGAAGTGCCGCCGCGTGCGGCCAGCGTATCGTCATCGCTCAAACCTGCTCCTTTGCCGATCGCCGTGTGGGCCGAAGCACAGTAGCCGCAGCCATTCTCCTCGGCCGTTACGAGCGAGATCTCTTCGCGAAGCTTTGCATTCAGTGTTTTGCCCAGCGCTGCGCTAAATCCAAGGTAAGCCTCCAAAGCATTTGGCGAGTGGGCCAGAGCTTTCATTAAATTTGGTGCAAAGCCTACTTGCTTCTTGACCGCATCAAGCAACTCTTTCGCTTTTCCTTCCGCCGTTTCATGATTGACTGTTGTAATTCGTGACATTGTCTTTTCTCCTGTTTCTGCTTTTTGATAAGATAGAGCAAAATCTTTGTTCTAACTATCTATATAAGGTGTGTTAAGTTAGTTTATATTCCCGAGGACATTACTTTTTCATACATTTTTTCATAAAGCACGAGATCTTTGCCGCGATCTCATCGCCATATTCCTCTAAAACGAAGTGCCCGCCGTCAAAATAGTTGACTTCGATGTTCTTAAGGTCCTTCTTGAAACCGTTTTCGACACCGTCAACCGTGAAGAACGGATCGTTCTTACCCCATACGATCAACGTCGCCGGCTGATACTGGCGAAAGTACTTGTGCCACTCACCATATTGACGGATGTTTGTTACGTAGTTCTTGAAAAGCGCGAGTTGAATTGCCTGATTGCCTTCGCGATCAAGCCCGATCTGGTCAAGCGTCCAGGTGTCAGGCGAGATCAATTCAGGGTTCTTTGCTCCGTGCAGGTATTGAAATTTTGTCGTTTCAAATTTCAGGAAACCCTTTAGGGCCTCACCGATCTTTTCGTCGCCTGTTTCACCGTAAGTTTTGAGAGGAGCGGCGGCTTCTGAAAGGCCGTTTTCGTAGGCGTTTCCGTTCTGGACGATTATTGCCTGGATCCGTTCGGGATGTTTGACGGCGAGTCGGAAACCGACTGGCGAACCGTAATCTTGAACGTAGATGCTGTATTTCGTTAGATTTAGCCGTTGCGTAAATTTATCAACAACATTCGTTAAGTTCTCGAACGTGTATTCGAATTCATTAACTCGTGGCATCGAACTTTGCCCGAAACCTGGATAATCGGGTGCGACCAAGTGATATTTGTCCGCCAATTGCGGGATCAAATTGCGAAACATAAATGAGGACGTTGGAAAGCCGTGAAGCAAAAGTATCGTGGGCTTGTCCGGGTCTCCGGCCTCGCGGTAAAAGATGTCAAGGCCGTCGATTTTGATGGTCTCGTATGTTACCGGAAACGAATTGATCTGTGACGACGATTCGGGTGCGTGAGTTGCTGAGCCTGGTCCGACCGGCGCATTTCCGAAGGCAAGTGTTACAAGGCCTAAACTAGCGAGAATGCCTTTTGCGATAGAGATGCCTGTAAACAGAGCGATTGAATAGGACCGATTTGATTTGAAGTTGTTCATAAATTTCCCTTTCCTGTTCTAACTGGCTATCAAGCTACTGACAAGTTATAATACGAATATTAACTTGTCAAGCGAGAAAACACAGGTTAGAATTATTTATGTTGGCTATGGGGGTTTTAATGGAAAAAAACACTAAGTTCTATTTTGTTGGAAATAACTTGAGTCTGGATTTTGTAAATTCTCTGGTTGCATCGAACGCAGGCTCTGTAGATCTGCTTGAACACACGAACGACCTCGTTAACTGGTCGGTAGCGGCCGGACTGATACAGAATTCAGAGCGAGCGAAGCTTGAGGATGACTGGTCTTTAGAAGGCGACGAGATAATTGTCCGGGCGAGAAGATTTCGAACGACTCTTCATGAGATGTTCGACGGGATCAGGCGGGACGCAACGGCAGACGATACATCGCTCAAACTTCTTAATAAGGCATTGGGGAGACAAACCGGCCGAACTCAGATCGTAAGAAACGAGTTAGGCTTTGCCAAGCGTTTTTTGACTGATCATTCTGATCCGGAACAGCTATTTGCCGCGATCGCGAATTCAGCCGCTGACCTGCTTTGTTACGCCGAGCTTTCTCTAATAAAAAAATGTGAGAGCGACGACTGCGTACTTATATTTCACGACACGTCAAAAAATCATTCGCGCCGTTGGTGCTCAATGGCTCACTGCGGCAATCTCGCTAAGGCCCGGGCCTTTTACTCTCGAAAAAAAGACACAAAAGTGAGAAAAGGATGATCCTTTGTGATTTGGCCTAATTGGATGTGGATTCACGTTCATCATAGAACAATGGGTTTTGCCGAATTCCCTTAGTTCCGACTTTTTTGACGGCTCCTCAACCGGAAAACAGCCGTTCCACCCTTATTAATGGCCTTAAGCTGTTTCCCTTAACTATTATCCAGATTCATGAAGCCTTTTCACCGCCTCTACAATCGCTTGTCATCCGTTTGAGCGCACATTGTTGTGACGCTCATATCGGAATAGGCAACTAGATTCTGGACTATCGGCGGACAAGTGTTACGGCGGATCAGTTCGCTGGCGAAGTAGCTGCGCAGGTAGTGGTTCCACCGCGCTTGTTGATTCAAGGCATTGCGAAGTGCTGTGTGCTATAGCTTACGGAACTCTTTAACGGGCAAAGGCAACAAGATCGAGAAACGAGAAGGAAAAAATAACAATCACGCTTTTTCGTCACCTGCTTTCCATCCATAAAGTTGCTGATTCGAAGAACCACGATATTCTTCAGTCTCGGCGTTGAGAGATTGATTGAACGGTCCATCAACCAAAAGATCAATGTGGGTGAGTATATAATCAATACATGGATCGTGCCTCGCAAAAAGGGTTCCGAGCGTATACCCGCTGTACACCAATACCTGTATGTTGAATCGTTTGAGCCGTGACACTAGTTCGGCGACGGTTGCGGCTTGGTCAAACGGTTCGCCGCCCAGAATCGTAACCCCATCATGCTCAGTGCGGCTCGATAGAATCTCACTGAGAATCGAGGAAACGGAAACCAACTTTCCATTATAGCGATCGTGAGTTTCGGGCACGTAACAGCCGGGACAACGAATTGTACATCCCGCAACTTGAACTACGCTTCTTCGACCAGGCCCATCAACGACCGAATTGTGATATATCCGGTAGAGCCACATGGACTGCTTGTCATCGGAGGTGGAATCGGGTATCGGTTGTGGTTTCGCAACATTTCTTAGGAGCGGCTTTCCGCAATTCACATTCTGGGAGGTGCCAAGGTCATCTCTTAGATCGGTGAGTACAGCGGTTGACATACCTGATACTTCGGTCGTGAGGTTTCCGCTGTCGGGTTCAAGTATGAAAGTGATCTCTCTTCTCATTTCCGTTTGCTGGTCAGTTTGGACCTCGGTGTAACGAAATACTCTTGCTTTTTAGTTTCGGCAGAGGGATTGCCGAGAACTTCCTTTAGCTGCCTTGCGGCCTTCTCACAAGCGGCGCCTTGATAGCCTTTAATCTCGGTTTCGCAGGTTCCGCGTTCGGTATCGATCTTAAATTCAACCTCGGGCATAATCCACCTTTTCCTTCTCAGTATTTGATACGTATTTTGAGAGTCTTTCCGATCCTTTCTTTGATAAGCGTACCGCCGAGTTTCTTAGCCATCTTTCGTGCAGCCGCCTCGTGATAGCTGTTCTGGAGCCTGATCACAAAGTCCTTGCCTAAATGGTAATTCAAGTCCATATCGTCAATGACAGCAACATAACCTTTTGCGGTTTTCCGGAAGCCAATATCTCCCAAAAGCGATCGTCCCGGTACTTCACGACGTCTAATTACGACGTCAGCTGTTTGTGGATCGCGTTTATCCCATCCTTCAAGGGGAATGTCAGTTCCGACAGTCGGAGATGCGAACCCGCATTCGGCCAAGGCTTCTAGAAGCAACTCTTGATTCGGAAATGACTGAGAGTCGAATGTCATGTATTTACTCATTGAAATTCTCCGTGCTTAGAGTTCATAGATTCGATCGGTGCGGTTTCCGCCGGGGCCGGTATTCTCGTTTCGTGAACCGACGCCCTTGATATTGTTCCGGGCCCATTTCCGGATCTCCTCGATCTTTTCGCTCATCATCTGGGCAGTAGGTGTGATGTTCTCGGCGGCTTTAATAATGTCGCGAGTCTCGGCCTGCCGGTCGCCGTCAATGAAGGCTTCAAGAACTCCGTCTTGCACTGCACCTTCGATCTCCGCCCCGGAGAAGTCCTTGCTCTTATCTACCAGCTTATCGAGATCAAAGTGCTCCGCATCGAGTGCTCTTTTCTTCAGGTGAACGCGAAATATTTCCTTACGGTCCTCTATCTCCGGAAGATCGACGAAGTGTATATATGAGAAACGGCCGATCCTGAACTGTTCGGATTCGAGCTCTCGAACATCGTTCGCGGTCGCGAAAACGAGAACGTCCTTGTTGTCCTGCATCCAGTTGAGAAGGTACGAGATCGTTCTCGCCGTTTCTCCGCCGTCGGTCTTGTTGGAAGACTTCATGCCTGAGACTGCCTTCTCGAACTCACTGATACCGAGAATGCCTTTGATCGTTCCCGCGATCGACAATGCCCGCTTTATCGACATGGCGGAAGAGCCAATTACGCCTCCGCCCTCACCCATGATCGAACCGAAGTCCAGATCAAGCAGGGCCCGGTTTGTAATGCTTGAAGCGACACGTTTACAGAGATCCTTTCCGCATCCCGGCAATCCAACGAGGAGAATTCCTTTGCAAGGTTCGACGTGGCGAGCTTTTGCTCTCGGACTAAACGTATACGCTGCACGTTCGAGGATGGCTCGAAGCGCTTGGTAGCCTCCTAAGTTGCTTGCCGGTTCAGGATGAACATAGGTAAGTGAACCGCTGCCTCGAATCACGTTCTTCTTTTCCTCAAGGATGACATTGATGGAGTCCTGATTCAGGCCGTTACAGCTAATTACTGCCTTTGCAACCACATTGCTGATCTCGACGGCTGTTAGCCCAAGTAGAGATTGCTGCAGTGCGTCCTGGGTTTCTTTGGTAAGGCTAATATCGAGGCCGTTAGACCTCAGGTTTTCGAACTGAAGTTCGATCGAGTCTTCGATCTCGGATTCCCTCGGAAGATCCAGTTCTATCTGCGTTACTTCCTTTTCAAGGGTTTTGAGTTCCGGGAAATTCGGTCCTACAAAGAGAACTGTGGCTTTCGTCGATTTCAGCTTCCAGGCGATCTCACGAAGCCTTCGAACGAGCAGCGGGTCTTCCTGCCCATACGGTGAGATATAAGGAGCGTAGTCACACAGCAGGAAAATACCCGTCTTCTGCTCGCCAATAAAACCAAGAAGACTTTCGGGATCTTCCGTATCGCCAATCGTTTGGGGCGAGCTTAGTAGTCCGTCTTTCGGATCGACCACCTTCTGAAGGCCGCTTGGACGGCTCCAAAAGTAGAGAGACTTTTCCTTATGAACGCCTCTCTTACGCGGTCTTCTTCGAATGTATTGATTGCGATGAGCGGGTATCGGGCTCTGATCCTGATATCAAGCTCATGCAGGAACTTCCAGATGCTGTCAGCACCGGTTTCTAATTCAGACATTATTTGTTTACTGGAAAGTGTTTTAAGAAACGGATTGTGTGACGAGACGCCCGTTATGGCCATTTCGTCCATTGTTGCCGGTCGGCTTCGCTGCATCGGTCATTCTTTCGACCTTTTGCATTTCTTCTCTTGAGGCGATGCCGTTGTCGATTTTGAACCCTAGATTTGCTAAAGCCCTGCCGACAGCACTGGTTTCACCGTTTTCGATAAAGGATGTTGTGTTTACATATCCCTGGCCGCGGATCTCGAAGGCATGACCGGTAGAACTGGGTTCTGCATCATCTCTGCTCCGATACGCACCGGCCTTTATACAGACAAAGCCGCTGTCTTCGTTTAGCCTTATGATCTCTGTAACGATCCGGCCGTCAGGATACTTCTCATAGAACTCCGCTATTCGTGCATGAACCGGTATGTATTTGCTCAGGTCGAAGTTTGCCATTTCGGGCCTCTTATTTCGCTTATCTAGAATTCGAGAGCGCTTAGCCGATCTTCATCGAGGAGTTTCTTTGAATGAACGGAGGTCATCCTCAGAAGATCGCTCAGAGCGGTTCGCATCTCTTCCGGCGAGCGCTGTTTGGCTTCCCGGCCGGCAGCAGTCTGCAACTGTTCGAGTACGTTTTCGAGAGATGTATCGCCTGTGAAATTCATCAACTGATACCATTCGCACATCTGACGTGCTCGTTTGGCCAATGAACCCGACACAAACTCCGCATCCTTCATTCGTTCTGCCATTTCCGAAGCAGATTCAAAGATCTTCGCAGTGATCTGGGCAAAGCCTTCCTTGATCGGAGATACTGCCTCTTCGGCTTCACGTTGGGCGGCTTCGATCTTCACCTCACGGATGCGCTCTTTAACCTCTCGTTCTCGCCGCGTCTCGGCGGCTACCTCATCAACTTTTATTTCTTCGATACGGCGTTTTGCATCGATCTCAAGATCGATCTTCGTCTGCTCAGAATTGATACGAGTCGTTTCGAGTGCAAGAGATTTCGCGAGGTTACGCTCGGCGATCATCTCCGACCCGAGAATGATCACCTTCGGCTTCATTGTAATCACGAGGCCATCGCGGATCATCTCGCGTGTCGGAACCATTCCGATGGCTTGTGCGGCAACGGCATTGACGAACTCCTCTCGATCAAAAGCTTCGTCGCTTGTCGCCTCGAACCTGTCGGCAGAATCTCTCGCCAGCTGATAGAAACTGTCCTGAAGGATGTTCAGGATCTCGTCGTATTTGGAAAGAACCTCGCTCTTTGCTGCGGCAAGAGTTTCACAGGCTTGAAGGTATGCCTTCTCGAAAGATTCAAACGCGGTCCAAGGTATCCACTTGTATTCGCTCGTTCCCCAGACGGTCTCGCAGAGCGTGAATCTGAAGCCGAATTTGCTTAGGGCGTTATGAGCCTGGGCCGCACCTCGCATGAGGCGATTCCTATAGACATCAGGCAGCAACCCAGCTCGCGGCGGACTCACTCTGACGGCGGCATTCTCAGGTAACTGAACTCCGAGAGTTTTCCATTCCAATTGCCGAACAAGACTACCGAAACCTCGACAATCGATGTTCATGAAGATGCCTTCACTTTCCAGTGTCGACAGATCGAATGGAAGAGATTCGACTTCTTCAGCACTGATACCCAACTCCGTCGCAGCTCGTTCCTTTCTAGTTTCAAGCCGAGTCAGGACTTCTCTGGCAATCTCAGACGGCTGCTCAACCGAAGAATCCCGAGAAATTTCTTCGGTCGATGTGTCCTCCATCTGAGAGCCACCGAACACGTTTCGGAGCACCGATGTTGCTATCGATGGCAATGCCTGCCTGCCGGTAACTTCGGCAGATGTTTGAGTTTCCATTCGCATCCTGTCCACCGCTCAATTTTCAACGATTCCGTATTGCTGCAGACACTCGGATAACGGCCTCGGAGCGTGATCCTCATCACGACAGACTTTGACCCCGTCGATATCGACGGATCCCAATTCACTGAGACAGAAATAGCCCCATTCGCTCTCAAGCCCAACGACATAGCGAAAGAACAAAAAGTCGTCGTCGATAGCCTCGCCTGCTTAATTGAAATTGAAACACTGCATAGACGGTCGGATTCTTGTTCCCCTCTTGGTCACTGATCTTCGGCAGTACAGCTTCAAGTTTTTTTGGTAAAAGTCCCGACATACAGTTTTGACCCTTTCCGGTTGTCGCCTGATGTCAGCCGCCTATTTTTGTAATAAGATGATTCAATGATGAAAGATCATCCGGGGGCACAAATCCGCGACAACGCCGTTTCCAAAGCCCGTTTTGAATTCCGCTGGAAGATCAGTTCAACCTCGCACTCGACCCAATCATCGCCCGCGAATATCACGAGGAAACCCTGCCCGCGACAGGTGCCAAACTCGCCCATTTCTGCTCAATGTGCGGACCGCATTTCTGCTCAATGAAAATCACGCAAGATGTAAGGGAATATGCAAAAGAGCAAAACGTCGAAGCCGAAAAAGCATTAGCAGTCGGAATGGCTGAAAAAGCTGCGGAGTTTAAGGCAACCGGAAGCAAGATTTATCATGGGAATTTGCCTGATGGGGTGAAAGAGCATTATTAAATTTGAGAGAAAAAAAATTTATTAAAATTTTCGGTTGCGACGAAACCAAACGCGATCACAACCACGAGGTTCAGGCAATTTGTAAATTGCTCCAGTTGCTGAACTCTTTAATCTTAAAATGTATTATCAATATCATAACGTAAGCCAACAAATTTCAGATTATGTAAGAACTACATTAATAGTTAGTAATTCTAAGCAATTTACAAATTCCGATTTGCCGTTAATTGCATACGGAATGCCGGCTTTGGTTTGTGTAACTAATGAAAAAATTAATGTAATTACTATTTGTCGAAATTTTGTTTTAGAGGAAAGGTCTTTATCACTCAAAAACACCACTATTTTTATTTTCTACTTCAAACCGTTTTTACTGAATACTGTTTTTAATATTTCAGCAAAGGCATTAAGAGAAAAGGACATAAATCTATGCGATATTTTCGCACAACAGAAACTTGCATTAGATGTGCAACTTTTTCATTCACCAACCGACGAACAAAAATTGGGTGTGTTGATAAATTTTATCCAAGTTCAAATTCAACGTAATCAAAAAGTCTGCCACATAATAAAATTTGCAACTGATCGGTTATTACAAGATAACTACCCGGAAATAATTGCAGAGACAATTAATGAATTAAATTTAACTGAACGAACGTTTCAAAGAATCTTTAAAAAGTATGTAGGCATAACCGCAATTGAATACAAACGAATTTGTCAGTTTAATTCCGCCTTTTGGCAGCTTAAAAGCGGACATTATCAAAAACTGATCGAGGTTGCCTATGATAATAGCTATTTCGATCAAAGCCATTTTGTGAGGACATTCAAAAAATATACCAAAACCACTCCAAACGAATATTTGAAACACGGGCTTTCAAAAAAAGAATAAAGCTGTCGGTTTTATACAATATCGACTCATATAAGTGGAATAAGTTTGTAATATGAAAATCAAGAACATGTTACAACAAATTACGCCTTGCCTGTGGTTCGATGCTCAGGCACCCGAAGCAGGAGCATTATATTGTTCCGTATTTAACAATGCCAAAATTGTGGCACAGTCGCCGTATGTTACGGAAATTGAAGTTGGAGAACAACGAATAACTTTGTTGGATGGCGGTCCGAAATTCAAGCCCAACGCCTCAATTTCGTTGTTCTATATTTGCGAAACGGAAGAAGAAATTAATCGCATCTATCAACAGTTTTCCGACGGTGCTGAAATTTTAATGCCGTTAGACAAATACGAATGGAGTGAAAAATATGTTTGGCTAAACGACAAATTTGGGGTTTCCTGGCAGTTTGCACTTGGGAAAATAGAGGATGTCGGACAAAAAATCACACCTTGTTTTACTTTTGTCGGGAGACAATACGGAATGGCGGAGGATGCAATAAATTTTTACTGCACGGTTTTCAAAGAACATAAAATAGACGGCATTTTGCGATATGGAAAAAACGAGCCGCCTGATATAGAAGGTAAAGTTAAACATTCGCAAATTGCATTTAACGGGCAAAAATTTATGTTTATGGAAAGTGCCGAACAGTATAATTTTTCATTTACCGAAGGAGTATCTTTAGTCATAAATTGTGAAACCCAGGAGGAGATAGATTATTACTGGAGCAAATTAACTGAAAAGGGCGAAGAGAGTATGTGCGGCTGGCTAAAGGATAAGTTTGGTGTGTGGTGGCAAATTACGCCGATTATATTAAACGAAATTATGAATGATCCAAATAAAGCCGGCAAAGCAGCACAAGCATTTATGGAAATGCGTAAATTAGATATAGAAAAAATCGTGCAGGCAACAATGAAGTAATTGTAATTTGGTATTAGGCAGTTGTATCGAGGAAATTTGTTCGGAGGGTCGAAAAATATCTAATAAAAATTCAAGAGATAAGTACAAAAATGGACAATAAACTACAAATCAGCAAGAAAATTAAGATCAACGCCAGTCGTGCCAAAGTCTGGGAAATTCTTACAAGTGAAAACAATATTGAAAAGTGGTTGGGCGTAAAAACCAAATGTGAATGGGCTACTGACAGCAAAATTGAATTTCACTTTAGTTGGGAAGGGAAATCGTATATTGACAAAGGAGTAATCCTCGAATTTGAACCGGAAAATTCATTTTCATATTCGTATTGGAGTATATTTTCCGGCGTTCCTGACAGTAAAGAGAATTACTCGGTTATTAAGTTCACGCTTGATACCGGCAATGGTCAAACAGAACTTACGCTTAGTCATTCTAATTTTTCAAATCAAACTATGTATGAGCATTCCGACACAAATTGGGATGATTCATTGGCTACCATTAAGAAGTTGGCTGAGCTTGAAAGCCGAGACGATAAATGAAACCTGAGAAAACAATTCCGATTCAGAATTTTTGATGAAACCCTAAACTGGGACCATTAAGGACATATTTGGTCAAAGCGGTAAGTAAGTTTCCGACACATTGAAAATGGATAAGATTGAACAAGAAATTTTGGACATTGCCGATGATTGGGCAAATGCTATTGTTGCGAACGATGCAAAACTAATCGGCGGTTTTATGGCTGATGATTGGGTTATCGTTGGCGAAAATGGTGCTACAGGCAAGAAAGAATTTTTATCCTGGGTCGAGTCGGGAACGGTTACACACGAAGCGATGTATATGGTCAGCAAACCGCGAATCCGAATTTTTGATAACATGGCTATTTTAACTGCCCGCGTGAAAAATAATGGTCATTACAACGGTCAACCATTTAGTGCGGGTGAGTGGACAACTGACGTTTTTATCCGACACGAGAACGGCTGGCTATGTGTCACAAGCCACATTACGCCATCGGATGAAGGCAAATGCTGAAATTGTTCCGGATCCGAGAATTGCTCAAACAAGCGGGGAGATTTATCACGGGAATTTCGCTTGAAGGGGGAAGGAGCATCAGTTAATTATTGTGTAAAATATGATTTCAATTCGACCCGCCGTTGAAAATGACAGCAATTCGCTCGGTTGACTTAATCGCACAGCGTGAAAATGAACGTCGGGAGTTTATTCGGTGTGCCGTAACTTCGGGCGAATGCGTTGTCGCCGTGGCGGGCGAAAAAGTTAGCAGGTAAGGCGTTCAACTACAGTTTTTGTCACAGCGGTTTTATTGAAATGCTTTACATCCGCTCGCGACTATCGGCGAAGCGGTGCAGGTGCGGCGTTGGTGAAGTATCTCGAATCACTTTTGCCAAACACCGACATTGTTCACTTTCACAAACCTTGCAGATTTTTGTCGCCGCGGGAAGCACCATCAAAATTTCCCGAACACCGACGACATCGGGCGTAGAATCCGAGAAGTTTTTGTTTTTTCCAGATTCGTTTATCATCTTTTTGTGCCGACCACTCTTTGAATTGTCTCCTGTGTGCAGTAAACGGAGCGGCTCGTACCGCTTTGAAGATCGAAGTACACTGCGAATCTCTTAAGACTTCTCGTCAGAAGCATTGCGGAAAGTATTTCAGCAATTTCTATGGCCACTCGCTGATTAACATTAAGCCCTTGCTCGCCCAGACGAACCCGTTCGGGACATGATACATCGCTCTTGGCTTCGATTTTTTCTGGTTCAAGCAAATCGGCGTGCTGAAGCGACGGTGCTGGCAGTGCCCGGCAGATACTAGTGCCTGTGAAATATTGCTCAGGATTTAGACGTTTGGTCGTCGAACCGAGCAATACTTGGCCCGACGATTTTCCGTTACCACCGTCTATCCACCAGAGTCTGGACGCGTCACCGTAGCCGCGAAACTCATCAAGTGCTCGATGCGTCTCTCGTCTAGCCAGATAATTGTCTACACAACCGACGATGATCATCAGGTTTCGGTAATCGCTGTTCGAGCTTTTTAGATGTTTCTCGGAATCAAACTTCTCACAGGAAAAGCTTGTTTCTATTCCCCACGCCATAGAGATTCGTTCCGCTAGCGTCTGTGCCTTGTACCGCCCGACTTCGGCGAAGCAGAAATTGCTGCGCGGAATATTTCCGATTTCTACCACGTCCGGGTCAACGATCAGCATTTCAGCGGATCTATTTTGCTGCTGCTTTAGTTCGAAGATCAATCGGGCTAGCGCAGGAACGACAAACGAACCTGTTCCGCCGGCACCGACGACAATGAATCGAACGGTGTTGTATTCGACAGGCATTACAACCGCGGCCTGTGAGAAGCTAAGATCGATTTCCATCACAACATCATCTGAAGCAGAGCTTCGACCTCATTCAGATCGACGGCTCCGCTTGGCAGCTGGCCGATCCAGGAAAATGGAATTGGTATAAGATTGTCGTAAATGCCGCAACGGAATCTGAACTTCGGCTTATCGTGGACGTTGGCCATAATCCCGAATATTCGGAACTTCCCTGATTCATCGCGGTCGTCTGCAGTGCTGAACTGGTATGCCCCATCCGGGTGCGTATGGATCTCGATACAGGCCTCAGAGTATTCCGGCCGTCTATCATCGGCTATCGTTGAGACATATGTCCTGTCCCTACTCGACGTACTCCACTGCCACGCGTATCGCTCGCTATCCCAGTAGATAAGATAAAGTTCTTCTCTAAAATTCTCCTTCGAGTTCGAGGTCCGGGCGTGTCGGCAAATTTCGTCCCACACACGACTTGGAACCTTCGGCTTATGCCACCTGATACCTACAAATCCTGTTGGGAGGCCTTTTATCTCTCTGAACACTAAAGGAACTGAAACCGTAAATTCAACACGCTGAGCTCTTAGAAGTACGCCGTTGCCGGCAAGAAGGTGCTCGTAAAGAATGGCCTCTACCGGCTCGAATCGTTCTTTTGCGATCCGGTGGCCAATAAACTCGTTTCGTCTTTCCATATTTCATTTAGAACCGTGAGTCGTATCTTCGCTGTTCAACGATCGTTTCCCATGCGTCGTCGATCGTAGTGCTTGATAAGAGAAGTTCGGACTTCGGAAACTTCTTCGCCATGTCAGCCGCCAGTTTCCAAAGAAGTTCGCGAACATCTTGTGGTTCGGAAAGACATCGCTCGCTGACATGGTCTGCATTGAATGGCGTGTCGAAAATTAATTTCCAAACTTCGATTAGAGTAGAAGGATGGGTCTCAGGGATTTCATTCTTTCCAAAGCAGATCTTACCGGAGCCGATATTGGGAAGCGGTGCGACAGCAAGGTTGGTGTTAGCCGATATATGAGATGAAGCCGAGGCCCACAGATAATATTCCCGCCCTTTACCGAGTAGGATGAGAGGGGGCAACGGGACCGAGATCTCAACAAGTCCCTTGTCAGTAAAAGCGACGATTATCTTTCGCATTGCGGCTGGCTCGTACGAGAGGATCGCGTTGCCTTCGGGAGCCTCGCGGTAACGCAGAACCCGTTTGCCAAGCCATCCCGTATCTGTATGAACCTTTCGAAAAGCTCTCGCCACTTGGTCACTCGAAAGAGGCTTCAAAGACACCGATGATTCTTTAAGATCAGCAAAGAGATATTGGCCGGGCAGAAAATACAGCATGGCGGAAGCATCGACAGGTACTTGCAAGTGCTTATTCATCGCTTAGCTTTGCCCCTCAGGCCCGACCTTTCCGATATTCCAGAACGAAATAAGCTCGTAAAAGAATGTCTGTGCATCTTCTTCGATCCTTTTGTCTAACTGTTCGAGATTCTTGAAGTACAGGTTTGCGGCTCTATGCGCCTCGGTCAACCAATCGACAGTCTCTTTGTCCCATTCAAACAAATCCGGATATTGGCAGTTAGTAATGTCCAGCCACGGGTTGCCGGTGGAGTGATCGACCAAGCGGATCAGATCGCTGAAAGGTTTTGCTCTTGCCCCGTGCTTTTCTTTCCAGATATTTTGATGTGCCGTCTTGATCGCCGGTAGTGCCTCCCTATCGACCGTGTACTTTTCAGAAAAGTAATTCCAGATCTCATCATCTCCATTGAAATAGAACACCAGGCCCGCCAGGTAACTGTCTCGCAAGTGTGCGAAGTCAACTTCTTCGCAACACAGGTCGAAGTTCATCGGCGGGATGGCAAATCGCTCAAGTTCCAGCTCCGGTTCGTCATGCCAGTATTCGAGTAATGGAAAGCGCTTGTCATTTATGAGCTGAAAGAATTCATTTGTACGTTCGCTGTACGCCTTAAAATAACCTGCTTTATAGAGACTCTTTGTTGATCGTTCCCAGTCTTTTGGAAACATTTCAATATAAAGCCGGTATTTGTGCTGTTCCGATACGACTCTGGAGACTGTTTCGCAGGCATATTTGGCGTTGTAACTCCTAGCCTTAAATCGAAGATATTCGAGAGAGCGGTTTAGGCGTTCGCTAAAGCCAAAGATCACTTTTCCATTCTCGGCCGTCGCCAATCCTAGTCCGGTCACGGAGCCTCCATACCTCAGAATCCAATCGGAACATAGTCGATCGCTGATGCCGGACTCTTCTGAAACGCCTTTCGGTGCGATTCGATTACTTCGATCTCCTGAGTGCCGATGGCCAGGATGTTCTCGGCCTCGTTTACTTCCTCGACGCTCAAAAGTTCTGTAGCCTCTCGCCGCATTAAGCGTTCGGCAAGAATGATCGCCGGATTGATCTGCTCGTTCTCAGCCCGCATAAGTTCGAGGGGCGATTCATCAGGCTGCATGGCCCTTATGCTGTGCTCGTTTGACGATGTTGACGCTGAGTTTGCCGTCCTTAACCTCACGCGTGATGTTTGCGTTCTCGATCGAAGCGAAGTGAGGCTGAAGGACAACCTTTAGAGTCTTATCTTCCTGTGCGAGCGATGCATCCAGTTCGAAAGTCTGGCCCTCGATCTTAATGGTCGCCTTGGGATCGGTTACAGGAGTCGCCTCGGCCGCACTTTCCACCAATTCTGTCTCGGCACTATTGGCTGCGCCCGCTGTGTTCTCCTCGGGCGGCACATTTGTTTCGTTTTCCATAATTTTCTACGAAGCGAAGAGGGACTGTTGATCCTTCGCTGGTTCTTGCGGTATAGCACTTAAGGCTGAAGATCCGTCGGCGTTCGTATATGCTTTCTCGCCAGTTTTGTTGGGATTTTTTGATGCCGCCTTGGGTGTTCGCTTTTTGGTTGCGGCCTGCTCCTTCTCAATCTTCTCGGCCGCTAGCAGAGGAAGTGAGTTTCTGTACCGTTCGAGAGCCGCCGATAACGGATTGGATAGATTTAGCTCACCAAGTTCGCTACACCGGTTAATAAATG
>LNFM01013715.1_pt1 | contig 25215 bp, 27 predicted proteins | sample 596031 | NCBI WGS metagenome assembly LNFM01 (sample SAMN04254537, study PRJNA301005) | activated carbon metagenome | isolation source: dual media filters at the Ann Arbor, Michigan drinking water treatment plant | place: USA: Ann Arbor | reverse complement strand
TGCGGGGGTGGCTGCTGGTGAGCTGCATGGAGGTGCTCCGAAGCATTGATGCGGTTATCGAATCAATAGCTTAGCGCGCTTTCATTGGACGGCGAAGGGTTGAAGCGCGAGCATTGGACCCAAGGATGAGCTTCATCCCTTCTCAGGAGTCCCGCCATGAACACCCTCTCTGCCCACAACGTCGCCGCCCTCAACAGCTGCATGCCCGCCCAGGGCTGGCGGCTTGACACGCGCCGTGCGATGAGCCTGCGCCCACAGGTGCCGAGCCGCCTGCATATCACCCAAGGCCGCGCCTGGGTGACGCTGGGCAAGGCGCACGAGGGCGCGGGCAACGAGTCGGGCGACCTGGTGCTGAACGCCGGCGAAAGCCTGGCGGTGCCGGCCGGTGCGCGACTGGTCATGGAGCCCTGGCAGCCCGGCGCCGGCCCGGTGCGTTTTGACTGGTGCTCCGAGCCCGAGGCCCACTCCCCGGAGCCCGCCGGCCGGTTTGGCCGCGAGGTGGTGGCACCGTCGCGCGAACTCGGGGTCGCGCTGGGTCAGGCCGGTCTGGCGTTCGCGCGTTTGCTGCGCGGTCTGTTTGGCTACAGCGAATTTCTGGTGGCTGGCCGGGGCAGGGTGCTCGCGCCCTTTGAATCCAACCCACCTTGAGGTGCACTAGCCGCGCCTTCGCCGCTTCGGCTTGCGCGCCGCCACCGCAGCCTCCAGCGCCAGCCTCGCCCAGGGCAGCATGAGCGCCGGCGATTCGAGAGCTTCGTCTGGCGGCGTGAAGTAGTTCAGCTTCAACGATTTGCCCTTGGCCTCGTACACAAAGGGCCGCCCGCCCGCAGCGAGCCATTGCGGCTCGGTATCGGCGTTGGTCTTGAGAAACAGCGTGTCCCAAGCAATGATCGCGATGTTCATGCCCTCGGTGGAAATGCCCCAACCGCCGAACATGCGCCGGGCCACGCAAGGTCCCACGCCCGAGAGCAGTTCGCAGGCGTGCAGCGCGAAGGGATCGACCGGTTTGACCATGGCCGCATGGTAAGGCGCGGTGCGGGCGACAATCCAGTCCCATGGCCCGACCCAAATCCGCTTCCCATGACTTGAAACGCGACGAGATCCTCGATGTGGCGGCCAACTGTTTTGCGCGCCAGAGCTTCCCTGCCGCCAGCATGAACGACATTGCCAGCAAGGCGCGGCTGTACCACTACTACGAGAGCAAGGAAGCGATCCTGTTCGACCTGCTCGACCGCTACACCCAGCGCCTGCTCGCGCTCATCGGTGAGTCGGAGGCGCGCGCGCAACGCAAGAACCTCAGCGAACGCGACGCCTTGAGCGAGCTGGTGCGCGCCTTCCTGGCCGAGTACGAAACCTCGGCTACGCGCCACGTGGCCCTGGTGTCCGACACCAAGTTCCTCGGCGAGCTGCAGCGTGAACTCATCCTGAACCGCCAGCGCGACGTGGTCGCCGCGTTCACCCGTTTCCTCAAACGCGCCTATCCGGAGCGCGTGACACCGGGCAATCAGACCGCACTGACCATGATGCTGTTCGGCATGATCAACTGGACCTTCACCTGGCTGCGCCCGGGTGGCCCGATGAGTTATGCCGCCTTTGCCGAGGAGGTCGTGGCCATGATGGAGCGGGGTCTGGCAGGGCCGTCGCAGGATTGAAAACCATTCACCTATGTGAAACGAATTTCGTTTAGGTAAAATTTGCCACTTCCCCACACGGAGACCGCCATGAGCAAAGCATTCGCCTCCCAGGCCGACCTGGACGACAAAAAGACCACCTTTGAGCAACTGAGCCCGCACTGCTGGGCCTACACCGCCGAGGGTGACCCGAACTCGGGCGTGATCATCGGCGAGAAGTTCATCATGGTCAGCGACGCCACCGCCACCCCGGCCATGGCGCGCGACCTGATCAAGCACATCCGCACCGTCTCCGACAAACCCATCAAGTACGTGCTGCTGACCCATTACCACGCGGTGCGCGTGCTCGGCGCGAGTGCCTACGTGGCCGAGGGCGCCACCGAAGTGATCGCCAGCCGCGGAACGTACGAGCTCATCGTGGAGCGCGGCGCACAGGACATGCAGAGCGAGATGGAGCGCTTCCCGCGACTGTTCCGTGGCGCCGACAGCGTGCCCGGCCTGACCTGGCCGACGCTGGTGATTGGTGACGGCCAACCGGGCCGCCAGGGCAGCCTGGAGGTGGACCTGGGTGGCGTGAAGGTCAGCATCTGGCACCCGGGCCCGGGCCACACGCGCGGAGACACCATCGCATGGGTGGAAGAAGAAAAGGTGCTGTTCAGCGGTGATCTCGTGGAGTACGAAGCCGGCGTGTACACCGGCGACGCGCAGCTTGAAGAATGGCCCGCCACGCTCGAAGCCCTGCGCGCCCTGGGCGCCGAGGCCATCGTGCCGGGCCGGGGCGAAGCCATGAAGGGCAACGCCGACGTGAACAAGGCGCTGGATTACACCAAACGCTGGGTCACCACGCTGTTCCAGGCCGGCAAGGAAGCCGCCGCAGCCGGTATGGATCTCAAGTCCGCGATGGCCCACACCCGCAAGAGCATGGACCCGGTGTTCGGCCACGTGTTCATCTATGAACACTGCCTGCCGTTCGATGTGAGCCGCGCTTACGACGAAGCCAAGGGCATCAAGAACCCGCGCATCTGGACGGCTGAGCGGGACAAAGAGATGTGGAGTGCGTTGCAGGCCTGAGCCCGCTGCGCCTCTCACCACACCAGCCGCCTTCGGGCGGCTTTTTGCTGCGCCGCGCTACGATCCACGGCATCTCACCCGATCCATGTCCACCCAAGCCCTGCACCCCACCGCCACCGACTGGGGCATCGTCGCTGTTTTCGCCACCGTTTACCTCGGCATGTTCCTCGGCGGCTTGCCGCGCTTGAAACTGGACCGCTCGGGCGTGGCGCTGCTCGGCGCGATTGCGGTGATTGCGCTGGCGGGCATGCCGGTGGAAGACGCGGCGCGCGCGATCGACTTGCCCACCATCGTGCTGCTGTTTGCTTTCATGGTGGTATCGGCCCAGATGCGGTTGGGCGGTTTCTATGCTGCGGTCACGCGGCGCGTGGGCGCTATGCCGCTGTCGCGCAACGGTCTGCTGGCCGCGCTGATCGGTGTGGCGGGCGCGTTGTCGGCGGTGTTCTCCAACGACATCGTGTGTCTGGCCATGACACCGGTGGTGGCGCGGCTGTGCCTGCAGCGAGACATCAACCCGCTGCCCTTTCTGATCGGCCTGGCCTGTGCGGCCAACATCGGCTCGGCCACCACGCTGATCGGCAACCCGCAGAACATGCTGATCGGATCGGTGCTGCAACTGCCGTTCGCCGGTTACGTGCGACAGGCGTTGCCGCCGGTGGTCATCAGCCTCGTGTTGTTGTGGGGCTGGCTGGCGTTCGGGCCGGGCCGGGGGAACCCTCACCCCAGCCCTCTCCCACAGGGAGAGGGAGCGGACAGCCCTGGCGTTGAAGAGCCTGCGTTCGACGGGTGGCAGACCACCAAGGGGCTGGTGGTGGCCGGCGCGCTTCTGCTGTTCTTCCTGTTCACCGACTGGCCACGCGACGTGGCCGCGCTGGTGGGCGCGGGCCTGCTGCTGATGAGCCGGCGCCTGCACACTTCGCATTTCATGGGGCTGGTCGACTGGCCCTTGCTGATCCTGTTCATGGGCCTGTTTGTGGTCAACCACGCCTTCGAAGCCACCGGCCTGGCGGCGCAGGCGGTGGGTTGGCTGGGCGCGCAGGGCGTGGTGCTCACCGACCCCGGCCCTCTGTTGGTGGCGAGCGCCGTGTTGTCCAACCTGGTGTCCAACGTGCCGGCCGTGATGTTGCTGCTGCCGCACCTGGGCGGCAGCAGCGAGCAAGCCGGCGTGATGCTGGCGCTGGTCACCACCTTCGCCGGCAACCTGTTGCTCGTCGGCTCCATTGCCAACCTGATCGTGGCCGACCTCGCGCGCCAGCAGGGCATCGACATCGACTGGAAGCGCCATGCTGTCACCGGCATTCCGGTGACGCTGGTCACGCTGGCTGTGGTGTGGGTGTGGATGCGCTTTGTGGCCTGAGCAGCCGCGCGCAATTCACCGCTGTGCGCTGAGCACCCGCAGGTCGTTTTCGTAGTCCCGCAGCACCCGCACGGCGTGGGCGCGCTGCTCGGGTGTTGTGGTGTTGTGCAGCTGTGCGAACTGGGCGCAACCCTGACGAATCAGCTCGTCCGCATAAGCCTTGTAGCCCGGCGTGGGCGACTGGCCAATGCGCGCGATGTGACCGCGCACGCGTTCGGCGGCGGTCTCGGGTGCCGCCTGGGCCTCTTTCACCGTCTGCAGCAAATCGGCCTGGCGGCGCAGCCGCTCGGCCTGGGTGCGTTGCGCGTCGAACGGTGAGGCCTTGATGTTGTTGCGCAGCAAATCCTTTTGCGCGGCGCTCAGGGTGCCGTAGAGCATTTCGCTGCGGCCCAGCGCGCGGTCGAAGCGCTTCGTGATGCGCGCTTCATCCGATGCTTGAAGGAAGTCGTCTGCAAACTCTTCATTGCTCTTGGCCTGGCGGCTCTTGAGGTGCTCCAGCTGGGCTGCGTCAAGCTGGAGCGCCAGACGCGCCATGGGTTGCACGCTGGCGTCGGCCGCGCGGTCGATCCGCTGGCGGATCACGTCGAACTCGGCGCACACCTGCGCGCCAGTCATGTCCTGCGAGGCCAGTGTCTGCCAGCGTTGCAGCAGTCCCGCGTACACCGGCAACTCGTTGGCACGGTGCCATTGAAAGAAGGCGTTGATGTCGCCGCGCACCGGGGTGGACTGGCCGTTGTTGAAGTCGACGTGGCTGTCGAGCCACCAGTATGTGGCGTTGTGCGCCTGGTTGTAGGCTAGTCGCGTGGCAGTGCATGCGGTGAGGGTGGCGGCCATCAACACCAGCGCACAGACCCTGGACACCCTGAGGGCGATAATCCGGCGCACGTGACGCCCGGCAAGAACGCCTGGCAACGATTCCCCGAAAGAGGTGTTCATGTCGTTCCCTTTCGGCCGGCAAGGGCACGCGCATGAAAAGTCAGCGGCCCAAAGTGTTGCACCGTTTGGGCGGCCGCGCACTGGCCCAGCACGTGATCGACTGTGCCGCGCGGTTATCGGCTCGCTCGGTGGTGGTGATCACCGGCCACGGCGCCGAGCAGGTGGAAGCCGGTTTGCAGGCACCTGCCACCACCACGCTGAGCTTCGTGCGCCAGGAGCCGCAACTGGGCACCGGCCATGCGGTGCAGCAGGCTGCCCCGGTGCTGCCCGACGATGGCGTGACCCTGGTGCTCTCGGGCGACGTGCCGCTGACCCGCCCCGAGACCCTTCAGGCGCTGCTCGCCCTGTGCGGCGGCAGCCGGCTGGCCTTGCTCACCCTCGACATGCCCGACCCTACCGGCTACGGGCGCATGGTGCGCGCAGCCGACGGCTCGGTGCAGGCCATCGTCGAGCACAAGGACGCCAGCGACGCTCAGCGCGCCATCTCCGAGATCTACAGCGGCATCATGGCCGTGCCCACGCAGCTGTTGCGCGGCTGGCTGGCGCGGCTGGACAACCGCAATGCCCAAGGCGAGTACTACCTCACCGACGTTGTGAAGTTTGCGGTGGCCGACGGACTGAACGTGGCCGCACATCGCATCAACGATGCGGTGCAGGTGGCCGGGGTCAACAGCCCGGTGCAGTTGGCGGAACTGGAGCGCGCCTACCAGCGGCGCCTGGCAGACACTTTGATGGAGCAAGGCACGCGCCTGGCCGATCCGGTGCGGCTGGACGTGCGCGGTGAGTTGCTCTGCGGGCAGGACGTCGAGATTGATGTCAACTGCGTGTTCGAGGGCCGCGTTCAACTGGGCGATGGCGTGCGCATCGGCGCGAACTGCGTGGTGGCCAACGCCGTGATCGAAGCCGGCGCGGTGATCCACCCGTTCACCCACATCGACGGCGAAAAGCTCGGCGTGAAGGTGGGTCCCGGCGCGCTTGTGGGGCCGTTCGCAAGGCTGCGGCCCGGTGCCGATCTGGGCGCCGATGTGCACATCGGCAACTTCGTGGAAGTGAAGAACAGCACCCTGGCCGCAGGCGCCAAAGCCAACCACCTCGCCTACCTGGGTGACGCCACCGTGGGCGAGCGGGTGAACTACGGGGCTGGCAGCATCACCGCCAACTACGACGGAGCGAACAAACACCGCACCGTGATTGAAGCCGACGTGCACGTGGGCAGCAACTGTGTGCTGGTGGCGCCTGTGACCATCGGGGCAGGTGGCACGGTGGGCGGCGGCTCCACCATCACCAAGGACACTGCGCCCGGTGCGCTGTCGGTCGCGCGCGGCAAACAGCTGGTGATCGCCAACTGGCAGCGGCCGCAGAAAAAGAAACAGGCTCCCTGAGGAGCCTGACGAAGGGATTGGCCGAATCAACGGCCGCCGCGCACGTCCAGTGAATCGAATCGGCTTTCGCCCGGGGATCGGCTGCGTGGGCCGTTTCGTTGGCTGTTGCGAGGCTGGTTGAAGCCGCTGTTGCTGTAGGCGCTGCTGAAGCCACCACGGCGGGATTCCTGCTCCAGATCCATCAGGCCGCTCAGGCCCATGACTTCGGAGTCGCGGAACACCGTGTTGGTGTTGAGCGAGTCGAATTCCGAGAACTGGCTCTCCAGCTGCTGGCGACGGCTGTCCCGCACTTCTTCCACCGCCTTCGGCTTGGGGAGCTCCGCCAGATTGAGTTGCTTGCGAAAGTCCGCGGGTGAGGGCATGCGATGCAGGCCGTTCTTCAAGAACACAAAGCGCACACCCGCCGTCTTGAGGATGCGGTTCTTGAGCTTGACCAAATGGGCTTTGTGTCTGGCGTTGCTCAGGGGGTGTTGCTCGATGTCGAATGCAAAGGCGGCCTTGCCGTCATCGCCGCACACCACAAAATCCACTTTCTGCAGCTTCAGGCGAGCTTCAGCACGCTTGCGGTTGGAGGCGCGGCGCACGGACAGGACGTTCTTCAGCATCATGTTGGGCAGCACCACCTGTCCGGGAAAGGTGTCTTGCAGGTAGTCCAGCATCTGAGCCTGTTCTGTCGTCATCAGGCGTTCAGGGCTGTAACGGTCATCCCGGCCAGAGGATTGGGACGCTTCGCGATAGCGCCACCATGCCAGCGCGGCCAAGCCCAGCACGGCCAGTGTTCCCAGCACTGCAATCCACGTCGTATTCATGAAAACCTCCTGAAGACAAGCCGAATTTTCAGTTCGGCTAAAAAGCGAAGGTTGTTACATAAAGTATGTTTCGTCAACTCGCAGAGGGGGTAAGAAGCGCTACAGGCGTGCGATTTGTATCAGTTTTCGGCACGCGATGAGTACCAATGTGGTGTCTTTGAATCACTGCGGCGTCTTGCGCGTCAGCGCGAGGCGCGGTTCAAACTTGGCGCGCTTCAGGCTGAAAAATGCCTTGATGTTGCGCACGTTGGCGTAGTTGGTGAACAGCCGCTGCGCCAGTGCAAGGTAGTCGGGCATGTCGTGGCAGTGGACCACCAGCATGAAGTCGGGACCGGGGCTCACGCGGTAGCACTGTTGCACTTGAGCCACCGGCAGCACCCGGCTTTCAAAAGCGTCGAGGAATTCGGCGCCTTGTCGTTCCAGCGTGATTTCCACCAGGGCCGTCAACCCGTGACCCAGCACCGGAGCAAGGCGGTCGGCGCTCAACAGCGCCACTTCGCGCTCGATCAGCCCCAGCTGGCGCAAGCGTTTGACGCGGCGCAGGCATGTGGGCGGCGAAAGATGCGCCAGTTCGGCCAACAGCTGGTTGCTGCGGGAGGCATCGGATTGCAGCAAATCCAGCAGACGAAGATCAGCTTCATCGATAACGATTTGTTCCATTCAGGTTCTGATGATGAAGTTTTTGATGTTGCATTTCTGAGTGTGAAATTATCCCTTGATAAGGCTAACGATTTGGACTTTTATTTCAATCGTAAGTCACTAGCATCGGTGTTCATTCATTTTCGGGAGTCGCATATGTGTGGGATCGTCGCAGGCGTTTCGGGGCGCAACATCGTTCCAGTCTTGGTTCAGGGTTTGCAGCGGCTGGAGTACCGGGGATACGACTCGTGCGGTGTGGCCGTGCACAGTGGTGGTCTGCAGCGCGCCCGGAGCACGGCCCGGGTGTCCGAGTTGGCGCAACAGGTTGAGCACGATGGCATTGCCAGTGGCACCGGCATCGCCCACACCCGTTGGGCCACGCACGGTGCGCCGGTGGTGCACAACGCCCACCCCCACTTCAGCCATGGCCCGGGCGCGTCGGCGGGCAGCGCCGGCCGGGTGGCGCTGGTGCACAACGGCATCATTGAAAACCACGACGAGCTGCGCGCGGCACTGCAGGCCAAGGGCTATGTGTTCGAGAGCCAGACCGACACCGAGGTCATTGCCCACCTGATCGAGTCGCTGTACGAAGGCGATGTGTTCGCGGCGCTGCAGGCCGCCGTGGTGCAGCTGCACGGCGCCTACGCGCTGGCGGTGTTTCACAAGGACGAGCCCCACCGCGTGGTGGGCGCACGCGCAGGCTCGCCTCTGGTGCTGGGTGTGGGCACTGTGGACGGTGTACTCGGCGCCGAGCATTTCCTGGCCAGCGACGCGATGGCCCTGGCCGGCGTCACCGACCAGATCGTGTACCTGGAAGAGGGCGACCTGGTGGATCTGCAACTCGGCCGCTACTGGGTGTTGGACGCCCAGGGCCGCGCGCTCGACACGGCCCGGCGCCCGGTGAAAACTGTGCAGGCGCACAGTGGCGCGGCCGAACTCGGCCCCTACCGCCACTACATGCAGAAAGAAATCTTTGAGCAGCCGCGCGCCATCGGCGACACGCTCGAAGGCCTGGAAGGCATCACGCCCGAACTCTTTGGCGACGGCGCGTACCGCATTTTCAAGGACATCGACAACGTGCTCATCCTGGCCTGCGGCACCAGCTACTACAGCGGCTGCACCGCCAAGTACTGGCTGGAGAGCATTGCCAAGATTCCCACCCAGGTGGAGGTGGCCAGCGAATACCGCTACCGCACCAGCGTGCCCAACCCGCGCACGCTGGTGGTGACCATCACCCAGAGTGGCGAGACCGCCGACACGCTGGCCGCACTGCGCCATGCGCAAGGCCTGGGCATGAAGCACACGCTGACCATCTGCAATGTGAGCACGAGCGCCATGGTGCGTGAGTGCGAACTCGCCTACATCACACGTGCAGGCGTCGAGATCGGTGTGGCCTCCACCAAGGCCTTCACCACCCAGCTCGCAGGCCTGTTCTTGCTCACGCTGGCACTTGCGCAGGTGCGCGGCCACTTGAGCGACCAAGACGAAGCCAGCCACCTCAAGGCCATGCGACACCTGCCCGTGGCGCTGCAAGCCGTGCTGGCGCTGGAGCCGCAGGTCATCAGCTGGGCCGAAGACTTCGCCCGCATGGACAACGCGCTCTTCCTCGGCCGTGGTCTGCACTACCCCATTGCGCTCGAAGGCGCCTTGAAGCTCAAGGAAATCAGCTATATCCACGCCGAGGCCTACCCGGCCGGAGAACTGAAACATGGCCCTCTCGCGCTGGTGACCGCCGCCATGCCGGTGGTCACTGTGGCGCCCAATGACACCTTGCTCGAAAAGCTCAAGAGCAACATGCAAGAGGTGCGCGCGCGCGGTGGTGTGCTGTATGTGCTGGCCGACGCCGACACCCGCATCGCCAGCAGCGAAGGCATCCACGTCATCCGTATGCCGGAACACTACGGAGCGCTCTCGCCCATCCTGCACGTGGTGCCGCTGCAGATGTTGGCGTACCACACGGCGCTGGCCAAGGGAACGGATGTGGACAAGCCTCGTAACCTGGCCAAGAGCGTCACGGTGGAGTGAGGGGTGGGGCGGGGCGACTCGCGAAGTCGTTGCGCTCCGATGTCAGAAGATCATGATCTCGACGCGCCTGTTCTTGGGCTCCGCTGCGCGCGAGGCTGATCGCGTCAGCGGCATCGTGTCACCGAAGTACTGCACATCGATGTCGTCCAGGGTGGGATCGTGGGCTTTGAGCAGACTGGCAGCGGCCGCAGCGCGGTCGGCCGAGAGCCTGACATTGCGTTCCTGGGAACCCAGGGCATCGGCGTGCCCGAAGATGGAAATTCTGGAGGGCTTGCGTTCACGCACGGCGCTGTACAGGGCGGGCAGCGATGCCTTCGATTCATCGGTGAGCTCGGTCCTGTCGAGCAGGAAGGTCAGGATGAAGGTGATGGGTTTGGCCGGCTGCATCTTGAGCAGTTCGCCATAGGCCGTGCTGACCGTCTCGCGGCTGAGTGTTCTGCCGCTGGAAGGTGCAGCGTTGATGCCATTACCGGTGGTGTAGCTGTACGCCTTGTCGAGCGTCTGGGTTCCCGATGGCGTCAACATCGAGACGGTACCGACCTTGCCGTCTTCGTCCGGGAGCAGCACGACGGTGGTTCGGGTGGACGGGACGGTGGTGCAGCCGCCCAGGCAGGCGACGGCTATCAGAAGCTGGAGGGGGAAACGAACGCTTCGGTGGTCTGGTGCTTTCATCGAAAGATTCAGTCTGCTTCGATGATGAAGCGCGTGCCCCGCACCCCGATGGTGGCCGTGGGTGTGGCTACCCTGACCGCATCGGGCGCGAGCCGGGCGATGAGGCCGGAAGAATAGACGGCAGCCCCTTTGGCGAGGTAGACAAAGAAATCGTACTTTGCCTGCTTGGGCTCGAAGGCATAGTCGCGCACCTGGATGTCGGTGGACGGACCGACGGTGAGCAAGGTACCGTCCTTGAACACGATGCCTGCCGATGATCCGGTGCCGGAGACGATGCGGTCGGAGACGAACAGAGGCATGCCGGAGACGGCGTCCAGGGTGGCGTCCTTGCGGGCAATGTCGATATTGCCTGTGACGTTCTTGAACGTTGCAATCTCGCCGTCGTTCGCGGCGGCCTGGCCGATCGGTCCGAGGGTTGCTGCCAAGGCCAGCACGGAGGGAAACAGAACACTCTTCATGAGACTTCCTTGGGTGATCATCACGACGACGATGCTCATGGGTGGGCTTTTTTCGGTCTGTTCGTTGACGAACATATCGTGTGGATGTTCATGGACACCATGACATTCGGCACGCAATGGTCGATTCCTTTGCGCCGGGTTGCAGCGCACCGAACGCTGTCAAACGAACGCCCTGAGCCAGCGGGCGGCGGGTTTGTGGGGCTCGACCAGGGGCGTTTCATCTTGCTGAAGAGTGCATAACATCGGGGGGTACCCACCCTGTTTCAAAGGCCCACCATGACGACCCTTGCCGACGACCGCCCGACCATGACCGCGCCCACCACCAACCCCGCGCCCATGTCGCCTTTCCATCTGGCTTTTCCGGTGCACGACCTGGAGGCCGCGCGCGGCTTCTACGGCGGTTTGCTGGGTTGTTCCGAGGGCCGGAGTTCGCCCGAGTGGGTGGACTTCAATTTTTATGGGCACCAGATCGTGGCGCACCTGGCGCCCGATGCCTGCGGTGTCGCCGCCAGCAGCGCCGTGGACGGGCACGGTGTGCCCGTGCGCCACTTCGGCATGGTGCTGCCCATGGCCGAATGGGAGCGCATGGCGCAGCGCCTTCAGGCCTTGGGAACGGAGTTCGTGATCAAGCCCTACATCCGCTTTGTGGGCCAGCCTGGCGAACAGGCCACCATGTTCTTCATGGACCCGTCGGGCAACGCCATTGAACTCAAGGCATTCGCCGACATCAACCAGCTGTACGCCAAGTGATGGGGATTTCAGCCCCTCGCTCACCTTGGGTGCGCGTCAGGGCTTGATGTAGGCAAAACCCTGCTTCTGCAAGCGGGTGATCCTGAGCACGCCCGAGGGCGTGAAGTCGGCTTCCTGGATGAACTGCTCTTTCTTGAGACCGCGGTTGCTCAGGGTGATCTCGCAGATCTCGAACTTCACGCCACGGCTGTTGAGGGCCGACACCAGTGAAGCGAACTCGGTGCCGTTGGCCGCCTTGGCACCTTCCATCAGCATGTCCACCCCGTCGGCGTGGGTGACGATGGTGATCTTGGCCTTGGGGTCGGTGTCCAGGTGGTTGCGCACGTTGCGCAGACCTTTGAGGCCCTGTGAGGCGGTGTCATCAAAGTGGTAGACGACGGTGTCCTGGGCCATGGCGACGCCGGCAGCCAGAGCCAGGGTGAGGCTGGCGAGCATGGGTTTGATGGTCATGGGTGTCTCCTGTGGGTGGTCTGGGTGGTGGGGTTTTCAGCTGGCGGGTGTTCGTTCGGCCGTGCCAAAACCGTCACGTTCCTGCCCTGACCGCGCGGAGCCACCGCTTATTCGGCGTGTCCTGGGCGGCAGTTCGGAACTATGCTTGTCACTGTACCGGGTATCGGAGGCCTGTTCTGGCCTTCCACCCTTTTGCGTGAGCGTCAGCCTGGAGGGGTTTATGGCGAGTGATTTGGACACCGTGCGGGTTCTGCGGGCCTTGTTCAACGACATGCCCCGTGCGCCGCAGGGGCTGTCGGGGCTGGAGCTCATGGCCTGGATCAAGAGCTCGATGACCGACTATGAGGGCGGCGAGATGGCCTACATGATCGAGCACATCACCCGCAATTCGATGCTGGACATCGTGCTGCACATGCGCGAATCCGGACACCTGCAGGACGACGCTGCGTTCGACGAAACCGTGGCCTTGATCTCCACCGAAGAGGGGCGGCGCATCTTTCGCGACCGCTGCATCAACGCCCAGAAAACCGTGGACGCGACCGAGCGGCTCATCAAGCGGGCCCGGCAGACCACGCCCGTTCAGCAGGCCTTGTTCGAGCCAGACCCGCAGGAGATCGAACGCTTTGTTCAGGAGCAGTTCAGCGGCCCGGGTCCCCTGTTTCACGAGTACGCCGCGCGCGAGGAGGTGGTGGAGATCGGCGTCTTTGCGCAGCCACCCGTGCAGGTGCATGAGTTCGCCTGGGGTTTCGTGGCGGAGCAGCACGGCGCCTGGCATGTGTACGTTGCCCAGGCGTGGCGTCAGGGCACGGTGGGCTACTTTGACCGTTTCCTCAGCGCCTGGAAGTTGGAGGCCGCCACACCACTGGATGACGCCGCCTCGGCTGCTCCGCTGCCCTCCGGGTTGCTGGTGGACGACGGCATTGGCAGCTTCAGCAGCCTGAGCTTCGAGATCGAACCCGGCGCCTCGGTGCCGCAGCTGCGCCGCTGGCTGGGCGAAACCTTCATCGGCCGCATGCTGCCGCGCATGGCGGCCAAGGCGCTCGACGATACCTACGACTTTCCGTCGAATTGAGCCGGCTTTACTGCGCGCGCGCCCGTGGAGGCCGCCACGGTCTTCCAGCGCTGCCAGTCGCGCTGCACCATGCTGGCAAACGCCGGACCCCCCTGGTAGTTCACTTCGGCGCCGCGCTGCCACATGAGGCCGCGCAAGCGGGTTGATTCCGTCACCACCTTCACGTCTTGCGCGACCTGCTGGACGATCTCGGGCGGCGTGCCCACAGGCGCGAAGAAGCCGTACCACTGGTCCACTGCAAAGCCGGGGAATCCGCTCTGCGCCACCGTGGGTACGTCGGGCAGCAGGGTCGTGCGCTGCGGGCCGGTAACGGCCAGCGCACGCAGCTTGCCGCCTTCGACCAGCGGCAAGCCGGAGACGATGATGTCGATCATGAAACTGGTGCGCCCGGCCACCAGGTCGGGAAGGGCTTGCGCGCTGCCGCGGTAGGGCACGTGCATCACCTGCACCTTCGCCTGCGAGAGAAGCCACTCGGTGGTGAGGTGGGGCAGCGAGCCTGCGCCGTTGGACGCGTAAGACAGCTTGCCCGGGTTGGCGCGCGCAAACGCCAGCAACTCGCCCAGCGACTTGAACGGGGAGTCGGTGGGCACCAGCACCACCAGCGGTGAACTGGCAAAGCCGGTGATGGGCACCAGATCGGTCAGCGGGTCGTAGCCCAGGTTGGGGTAGATGTGCGGCGCAATGCTCACGCCCGCCGGGATGCCCATGACGATGGTGTAGCCGTCGGGCGCGCTTTTGGCCCCGATCTGCGTGCCGATGGTGGAGCCTGCACCAGAGCGGTTGTCGAACACCACCGGCTGGCTCCAGCGGTCGGCCAATGCCTGTCCGACCGCGCGTGCCGCGTAGTCGGTGGCGCCGCCCGCGGGGAAGGGAATCACCAGCCTCACTGGCTTGGCGGGATAGCTCGCGGCGCGCGCCACCAACGTAGGTGAGAGCGCAGCAAAGGTGGCCGCTTGCATCAGTTGGCGTCGGTTGATGGTGTTCATGTGGATTCCTGTTGGAGCAACGCAGGGATGTGCGCTGAGCGCTGCACCGTGCAAGCTGTGTGCCACTGCAGTCATGTGTTTCCGGGGGCCGCTGTACCCCTCTGGTGCGACCTGTGGTGCGGGCCATGCACCGGACATGGGCGCGTGCGGACTTTGCGCACTGCACCCGTGCCCGACAGGCGGCAGTGCGCCGGGTTCCGCCTGCCTGCAAAGGTTTGCAGTGCACCTGCGTACGCCCTTGCAGACCACTGTGCGAAGGCTCCAGGCAACTCCATGGCACGCCCATTGCTAGCGAAAGATCGTCTTGAATACAAGATGGTGTTATTTCGCAAGCCATCCAACGCAAGACCACCGATCACCCCAACAACGGATTTGAAAAGAGGTCACTCATGGACAAGGCAATGTGGAACCGTCGCGACTGGATTCTGGGTTCGGGCGCCATGGGCGCCGGGCTGGCATTGGGCGGTCTGCCGCTGTCGGCACTCGCGCAGGCGCCCATCACCGTGGGCTTTCTCTACGTGGGCCCGCGAGACGACTACGGCTACAACCAGGCCCACGCCGAATCGGCCGCTGTGCTCAAGAAGATGCCGGGCGTGAAGGTGGTGGAAGAGGAAAGCGTGCCCGAGACGCAAGCTGTTCAGCGCAGCATGCAGGGCATGATTTCGCAGGATGGCGCCACGCTGCTGTTCCCCACCTCGTTCGGCTACTTCGATCCGCACATCCTGGCGGTGGCGCCCAAAAATCCCAAGGTTCGTTTTGCCCACTGCGGCGGCCTGTGGACGGCCGGCAAACACCCGACCAACGCGGCGAGCTACTTCGGCTACATCGAGGAGGCTCAGTACCTCAACGGCGTGGTGGCCGGCCACATGAGCAAGAGCAAGAAGCTCGGCTTCATCGCAGGTGCTGCGCAACATCAACGCCTTCACCATGGGCGCGCGCTCGGTGGACCCGAGCATCACCACCACCGTGATCTTCACGGGCGACTGGTCGTTGCCGGTGAAAGAGGCCGAAGCCACCAGCAGCCTGGCCGACCAGGGCGTGGATGTGTTCACCATGCACGTGGATTCGCCCAAGGTGATCGTGGAAACCGCTGCGCGCCGCGGCAAGATGGTGTGCGGCTACCACGCCGACCAATCGAAGCTGGCGCCTCAGGCTTACCTCACCGGTGCCGAGTGGAACTGGGTCACGCCCGTGACCACCATGATCGACGCTGCCCGCACCGGCAAGCCGCACCCCAACTTTGTGCGCGGTGGTCTGCGCGATGGTTTCGTGAAGACCTCGGCCTACGGCCCCACCGTGAGCGAGCCGGCGCGCAAGCAGGCCGACGCGATCAAGGCGCGCATGCTCAAGGGCGATTTCGACATCTTCGCAGGCGAGCTCAAGGACAACACCGGCAAGGTGGTGGTGCCCAAGGGCAAGGTCTTCAAGCAGACCGCGATCGAGCTCGAATCGATGAACTACCTGGTCGAAGGCGTCGTCGGCAAGGTTTGAGCCACCGCGCCGCACAGGCCCTGCCATGACGAGTCGCTTCACAGAATCTGCCGAGGCCGTGCTGCTGCCGGTGCTCGCGATCGTGGGTGCCTTGCTGCTGTTCGGCCTGTTCGTGGCGCTGGCGGGATTCGATCCGCTGGAGGTGTGGAAGCTGCTGTTCTTCGGCGCCTTCGGCGACGCGTTTTCGCTGCAGAACACACTGCAGCGCGCCGCGCCGCTGATGCTCACCGCGCTGTGCGTGGCCTTGCCCGCGCGCGCCGGCCTCACCATCATCGGCGGTGAAGGTGCGCTCATCGTGGGTGCGCTGGCTTGTGCCGGCCTGCCCTACGTGTGGGCCGTGCCCGAGGGCGTGTTCGGCACCACCAGCCTCATGCTGGCTGCGGCGCTGGGCGGCGCGGCGTGGATCGCGATGGCGGGCTACCTGCGCCAATACCGGGGCGTGAACGAAACCATCAGCAGCCTGCTGTTGGCCTACGTCGCGGTCAATGTGTTCAAGCACCTGGTCGAAGGACCGATGCGCGATCCGGCCAGCCTGAACAAGCCGTCGACCTTCGCGCTCCAGGACGGCCTGTTGATCGGTCCCATCGGCGGCTATGACGTGCACTGGGGTCTGGTCTGGGGCGTGGTGTGCTGCGTGTTGGCCGCGGTGTGGCTGGGCCAGACCACGCACGGCTTTGCCACCCGCGTGGTGGGTGGCAATGTGCGCGCCGCGGGCCTGGTCGGTCTACCTGCGGGCAGGCTCGTCATCACGGCCTGCGCGCTCGGCGGCGCGGCGGCGGGTCTGGCCGGCGGCATCGAAATCGCGGCCGTGCACACAGCGGCCAACGCCTCGGTGATCGCCGGGCTGGGCTACACCGGCATCCTGGTGAGCTTCGCCGCGCGGCACCACCCGCTGGCCATCATCCCGGTGGCCATCGTGCTTGGGGGTTTTGGTGCAGCGGGCAGCTTGCTGCAGCGCCGCCTGGGCCTGCCCGATGCGTCGGTGCAGGTGCTGCTGGGGTTTGTGTTCGTGCTCATTCTCTCGGCCGAGGCCGCGCGTGGGCGCATCCGCTGGGGCGCCCTGATGCCGCTGCCAGCCCCCCAAAAAGGAGCCGCCTGATGGACATGGACGCGATCGGCGCGGTACTCTTGGCGATTCTGGGCGGTGCCATCCGGGTGGGTACGCCGTTTCTGTTTGTGAGCCTGGGCGAGTGCCTCACCGAGAAGTCGGGCCGCATCAACCTGGGCCTCGAAGGTGTGCTCGTGTTCTCGGCCATGAGCGCCTTCGGCGTGGCGTACTGGAGCGGCTCGGCCTGGCTCGGCGTGCTCGCCGGTTCGGCCAGCGGGGCGTTGCTGGCGCTGCTGCACGGCCTGGCGTGTTCCATGAAGCGCGTCAACGACATCGCCATGGGCATCGGCGTGATGATGCTGGGCATCGGCCTGGCCTTTTACCTGGGCAAGCCGCTGATCCAGCCCCAGGCGCCCACCTTGGGCTCATTGCCCCTGGGCAACTGGAGCGACTCGCCGCAGGTGCGCGCGGCGCTCAACATCAACGCCCTGTTTCCCATCGGCGTGGTGCTCGCGCTGCTCATGGCCTGGGCCTTTGCCAACACGCGCTGGGGCATGCTGGTGCGCATGGTGGGGGACTCGTCGGACGCTGCGCGGGCGCTGGGTACCTCGGTCACCTGGGTGCGTACGCTGGCCACCACCATGGGCGGCGCCATCGCCGGCCTCGGTGGTGCCTCGCTCTCGCTCTACTACCCCGGCAGCTGGAACGAAGGCCTCTCCAGCGGGCAGGGCCTCATTGCGGTGGCGCTGGTGATTTTTGCGCGCTGGCGCCCCATGGCCTGCCTGTGGGCGGCGCTGCTGTTTGGCGGCGCGGGCGCGCTCGGGCCCGCGCTGCAGTCGGTGGGCGTCACCGGCTACTACTACCTCTTCAACGCCGTGCCCTATGTGATGACGCTGGTGATCCTCGTGGTCACTTGTGCGCCGCAGCGGGTGCTGCGTGGCGCCCCCAGCGAGCTGGGCGTGCAGCGTTGAACCCTTTCCAAAACCGGAGCAATTGAAGATGAATGGATTGAGTGGACTGAACAAGTCACCGGGTGGTGTGGTGGTGGGCCTGGCCCAGCTGCAGCTGCCGGTGGTGGAGACGCCGGCGCAGCTGGCCGCGCAGACGCAGAAGATCGTGGACATGGTGGGCAAGGCGCGCCGGGGCTATGCGCACATGGACCTGATCGTGTTCCCCGAGTACGCGCTGCAGGGTTTGTCGATGAGCACCTCGCCCGAACTCATGGTGAGCATGGACGGCCCCGAAGTCGAAGCCATGCGCCAAGCCTGCATCAAGCACCGCATCTGGGGCTGCTTCTCCATCATGGAAGCCAACCCCGGCGGCAACCCGTACAACACCGGCATCATCTTTGATGACCAAGGTGTGCTCAAGCTCTACTACCGCAAGTTCCACCCCTGGGTGCCAGTGGAACCGTGGGAGCCCGGCAACATGGGTATCCCGGTGATCGAGGGGCCGCGCGGCATCAAGCTCGCGCTCATCATTTGCCACGACGGCATGTTTCCCGAGATGGCGCGCGAGTGCGCCTACAAGGGTGCCGAACTCATGCTGCGCACCGCCGGCTACACCGCGCCCATCCGCCACGCCTGGCAGATCACCAACCAGGCCAACGCCTTTCAGAACCTCATGGCCACCGCCAGCGTGTGCCTGTGCGGCAGCGACGGCAGCTTCGATTCCATGGGCGAGGCCATGTTCTGCGACCACGAAGGCACGGTGGTCACGCAAGGCGGCGGCCGGCCGGACGAAATCATCTGCGCCGAGATCCGGCCCGACCTGATTCGCGAAGCGCGCCTGCACTGGGGCGTGGAAAACAACCCCTACCAGTTCAGCCACCGGGGCTATGTGGCGGTGAAGGGCGGCGCGCAGGACTGCCCCTACACCTTCATGCAGGACATGGTGGCCGGGCGCTTCAAGCTGCCGTGGGAAGCCGACGTGGTGCACACCGACGGCCGCTCCTGCGGCTTCGAGCCGCCCACGCGCACCTTCGTGGGCAACGTGCCCAACCTGCTGGAGAAGTGATGAGCGCAGCGCCGGGCCGTTCCCAAGCAAGCTCGCACCGCAGCCTGCAAGGCGAAGGTACCCCAGTGCCTCTTTTTGCCCAGGCCCACCCCTACGCCTGGCCGTTCGACGGCGACCTGCGCGCGGCCAACACCGCGCTGGTCATCATCGACATGCAGATCGACTTTTGCGGCGTGGGCGGTTACGTGGACAGCATGGGCTACGACCTCTCGCTCACCCGTGCACCCATCGAGCCCATCAGCCGGGTGCTCGCCGCAGCGCGCGCCGCCGGCCTGCACGTGATCCACACCCGGGAAGGCCACCGCCCCGATCTGTCGGACCTGCCGGCCAACAAACGCTGGCGCTCGCGGCAGGTGGGCGCGGGCATCGGCGACGCCGGGCCGTGCGGCCGCATCCTGGTGCGCGGCGAGCCGGGCTGGGAAATCATTCCCGAGCTCGCGCCGCTGCCCGGTGAACCCGTGATCGACAAGCCCGGCAAGGGCTCGTTCTACGCCACCGACCTGGAACTGATCCTGCACACGCGCGGCATCCGCAACCTGATCCTCACCGGCATCACCACCGACGTGTGCGTGCACACCACCATGCGCGAGGCGAACGACCGGGGGTTTGAGTGCGTGCTGCTGTCTGACGGGACCGGCGCCACCGACGCCGGCAACCACCAGGCCGCGCTCCACATGATCCCCATGCAGGGCGGTGTGTTCGGCGCGGTGAGCGACACGACCGCCATCGTCAAGGCCCTGCAGTCGTTGTGAAGGACACCCCATGCACGCACTGCAACTCGACACCTACCAGCTGACCAAACGCTTCGGCGCCTTCACCGCGCTCGATGGGGTCTCGCTCACCGTGCGCCCAGGCACCGTGCACGCGCTGCTGGGTGAAAACGGCGCGGGCAAAAGTACCTTTGTGAAGGCCGTGGTGGGTTACCACCGGGGCGACGAAGGCTCGGTGCTGATCGACGGCCGCGAGCAGGACATCCACTCGCCGAGCGTGGCGCGTGAACTCGGCATCGGCATGGTCTACCAGCACTTCACCGTGGTGCCCGGCATGACCGTGGCGGAGAACCTGTTGCTGGCGCGCGGCGCGTTGCCCGCCGTGATCGACTGGAAGGCCGCGCGTGCCGAGCTCGGCGCCTTCATGGCCAGTGCGCCGTTTTCGCTCGACCTCGACGCCTACCCCATCGACCTCTCCGCCGGGCAGAAGCAGAAGCTGGAGATCCTGAAACAGATGCTGCTCAAGCCGCGCCTGTTGATCCTGGACGAACCCACCTCGGTGCTCACGCCGCAGGAAGCCGACGAGGTGCTCGGTGCGCTGAAAGCGCGCGCGCACGCCGGTGACTGCTCCATTGTCATGATCACGCACAAATTCCGCGAGGTCACGGCCTACGCCGACGACGTGTCGGTGCTGCGGCGCGGCCAGCTGGTGTTGAGCAAGGCCGTGGCGCAGACCGACCCCGACGAGCTTGCGCACGCCATGGTGGGCCAGGCGGCCGAGAAAGCCCTGCTGGAGAAAACCGCACAGCCGCTGGATGCCGAGGTGACGCTGGCGGTGGACGACCTCACGGTGATGGGCGACCGCGGTGACCTCGCGCTCAACGGCCTCACGCTGCAGGTGCGCGCGGGCGAGATCCTCGGCATTGCAGGCGTGTCGGGCAACGGCCAGAAAGAACTGATGCAGGCCTTGACCGGCCAGCGCGCGCGCCTGGGCGGTGACGTCACGGTGCGAGGCGAACCCTACGCGGGCAAGCGTCAGCAAAACCGCGTGCTGCAGGTGCGCAGCCTGCCCGAGGAGCCACTCATCAACGCTTGCGTGCCCGACATGAGCGTGGCGGAAAACATGGCACTGCGCCTGTTCGACGAAGCGCCGCAGGCCAACGCCGGCTTTGTGCGGTGGCCCCGGCTGCGCGCCATGGCGCAGCGCTGGGTGGACGAATACCGCGTGAAGACGCCGGGCATTGCGGCACCCATTCGCGCGCTCTCGGGTGGCAACGTGCAACGCGCCGTGCTGGCACGCGAACTCGCGGGCGAGGCGAAGCTGCTGCTGGTCAGCAACCCGACCTTTGGCCTGGACTTCGCCGCCACCGCCGAGATCCACGCCCGGCTGGTGGCCGCGCGCAACCGGGGTGCGGCCGTGCTGTTGATCAGCGAAGACCTGGACGAACTCATGCAGCTGGCCGACCGCGTGGCCGTGATCAGCGGCGGGCAGCTGGTGTTTGAGACGCTGGCCGATGGCGCCGACCGCAAGCTGCTGGGTGCCCACATGGCTGGTGGTCATGGCGAGGAAGCCGCGCAGAGCGAACCCCTGAATGAGGAAGTCCCTGCATGAACACCGTGACCGCCCGCCCGTTCAATTTCGAGCTCGACCCCGCGCATGCCGCGCTGCTCATCATCGACATGCAGCGTGATTTTGTGGAGCCCGGTGGCTTCGGTGAATCGCTGGGCAACACGGTGGAGCCGCTGCAGGCCATCGTGCCGGCAATAGCGAACGTGCTCGCCGCCTGGCGCGCCATGGGCGGCCTGGTGGTGCATACGCGCGAATCGCATGCGCCGGATTTGAGCGACTGCCCGCCCGCCAAACGCTTGCGCGGATCGCCCAGCCTGCGCATCGGCGACGTGGGGCCGATGGGCCGGGTGCTGGTGCGCGGTGAGCCGGGCAACCAGATCGTGCCCGCGCTGGCGCCGGTGGTCGGTGAAATCGTGATCGACAAACCCGGTAAGGGTGCGTTTTACGCCACCGACCTGCAGCAGCAATTGCAGGCGCACGGCATCTCGCAGCTGGTGGTGGCCGGCGTGACCACCGAGGTCTGCGTGCAGTCCACGCTGCGCGAAGCGAACGACCGGGGCTACGACTGTCTGGTGCTGGAAGACGGCACCGCCAGCTACTTCCCGGCCTTTCATGCCGCGGCACTGGCCATGATCACCGCGCAAGGCGCGATCGTGGGCTGGTCGGCGACGTCGAGGGAATTGCTCGAGGCGGTGTGACCAGCGGCCTCAAGCCGCCGGCGCCACCTGCTGCGCCAGGTACACCTGGTGCAAGGTGATCTTGCGCACTTCGCTCTGGCTGGTCTGGATGTGCGAGCGCAGCAACAGATCAGCGCGGTCGGCCTTGCGCGCGAGGATGGCGCGCAGGATCTTGGCGTGTTCGTCGTAGGTGGCGTCGATGCGTACCTGCTGCAGAAAGTCGAGCCGGCGGATGATGCGGATGCGCTCGGTCACCTCGTGGTGCACGCGCGCCAGCTCCGCATTGCCCGCCGCGCTCACCAGGGTTTCGTGAAAAGCCTCGTCCCAAGCGGCTACCTCGGCCGGGTCGGTGCTGCGCTCGGCCACTGGCACCAGCCAGCGTTCCTTCAGTGCCTGCAGCTGTGGCGATGAAGACGCGACATCGTGCAGACACAGCCGCTGCACTGCGGTGGTTTCCAGCACCATGCGCAGGTCGTAGAGCTGGTCGAACTTGTCGAAGTCGAACGGCAGCACGCGCCAGCCGCTGCGAAACATCACCTCCACCAAACCCTCTTGCTGCAGACGGAACAGCGCCTGGCGCACCGGCGTGCGCGAGACATCGAGCCGAGCGCAGAGTTCGTGTTCGGTGAAGCGGTCGCCGGGCACCAGGCGGAAGTCGGCGATGTCCTGTTTGACCAGGCGATACACCTCTTCAGCGCGCGACTGAAAGGGCTCCACGGTGGCAAGTTTGGCGGCGCGCGCGCGCACCGGGCGCAGGATGCGCGTGGGGGTGGTGGCGGGATGCTTGGGCATCAGGCCATCCAGCTCACATGGGCTGACACCACGCGCCAGCCCTCGGGCATGCGCACCCAGGTCTGGCTCTGGCGGCCAATGCGCGGGTTGCCCTCGCGCTGGAATTCGATGTTGGTGGTGGCTGCATCAAGGCCGTGTGTGGTGATGGACGTGCGCAGCACCGTGCGCTGCAGGCCAACGGCGGGGCGTCCGTTGCGGAACGCGCGGATCTCGTCGATACCGTATAGGTTTTCGGTCGCGCCATACCGCAGCGTGTGCGGGCTGTTCCAGAACAGTTCGTCGAGCACGGCCACGTCGTTCGTGACCAGTGCCTGTTCGTAGCGCTCAAAGGCGGCCGTCACTTCGGCCAGCACCTCGGGCAGGTTGGTATGCATTCAGAACTCCACGGGTTTGCAGTGGGCAAGGCCCGCATTGTGCAGCGCCATGCCGGCGCGCAGCGCCAGGTCTTCGCGCCAGGGCGCGGCAATGAGCTGCACGCCGATGGGCAGGCCGCCGGTGCCCAAGGGCCACAGGGGCGCGGCCACCACCGGGCAGCCCGCAAACGAAATCGGTTGGGTGAGCAGTCCCACGGAGGGGCGGCACGGCAGGCGCTGGCCATTGATGTAGATCCACTCGGTGCCAAGGGCCTGCGCCGGTACGGGCGTGGCGGGTGCGATCAGCACATCCCAGTCGCGGAACAGGGCGTTGACCTTGTCGCGGTAAACGCGGCGAAAGCGCTGAGCACGCGTGTACCAGGCTGCGGGCTGCAAGGCACCCGAGATGAAGCGGTCCACCGAGAGGGGTTCAAAGTCGGCGGCCTGGGTGCGCAGCTGGTGCAGGTGCAGGGCGCCACCTTCGCTGGCGCTCACGATGAAAGCCGCGGCGCGGGCCTGCACCGCGTCGGGCCATTCCAAGGTGGCAGTGGCCCCCAGCGCCTGCGCGGCCAGCGCAGCCACCTCCCGCGCGGGTGCGGTGGCGTGCTCGGCGAAGTAGCCGCCCAGCACGCCCACGCGCAGGCCCTTGATGCCCAGGCTCAGCGAACGCACGGTCGGCTGCACGGATGTGGCGTGGCACCCTGGGTCCAGCGGATCGGCGCCTTGCAGTGCGTCGTAAGCCAGTGCCAGGCCGGGCAGGTCGTCGGCAAACGGGCCGAGGTGGTCCAAGCTGTGCACGAACGGGTAGCTGCCGCGCCGCGAGAGGCGGCCGAAGGTGGGTTTGAGGCCCCACACGCCGCACAGCGAGGAGGGCACACGGATCGAGCCGTTGGTGTCCGAGCCCAAGGTCAGCGGCACCTGTCCCGCGGCCACCGCCGCGCCTGATCCGCCCGATGATCCGCCGGCCGAGCAGTCCAGGTTGTGCGGGTTGCGCGTGGGGCCGTAGTGGGTGTTTTCGGTGGTGAATCCGTAGGCGTATTCGTCCATGTTGAGCGAGCCCACCAGCACCGCGCCAGCGGCCTGCAGGCGCTCCACCAGCACCGCATCTGCATTGGCGGGTGGGTCGGTGCGGTTGACCCGGGAGCCGGCCAGTGTCACTTCGCCGGCGATGTCGAACAGGTTCTTCACCGCGAACGGCACACCGGCCAGCGGACCCAGCGGTTCGCCGCGCGCGCGTTGTGCGTCGACCCGCGCGGCTTGTGCCCGGGCGGCTTCGTAGCGGGTGCCGGTGAAGGCGTTCACCCGGCCGTCGGTGGCTTCGATGCGCGCGATACAGGCCTCCAGCACTTCGGCGGCGCTGTGGCTGCCACGGGCCACCGCCTGCGCAGCCTGACTCAGGGACAAGGGAGCGTTCATGGCGCTCCCTCAGAGTTGTGAAGGCTGAAACGGTGCAGGGCAATAGATCTCGGCCGGCTCGTCGTGCGGTGCCAGCTCAAAGCCGTCGAGCAACGCGGCCATGCCGGCAGTGCGGTGCAGGTGCGTCGCCACGCGTTGCGCCTGAGCCTCGCTCAGCGGCAGGTCCACCGCCACCGCAGCCGTCTGCACATAGGTCAGTGTCTGCGCTTCGTTCATCGGCGCACCTCACGCTGGAAGATCTCCAGGCTGCGCTTTTTCGCGGCCACAAAGCTCGGCTCGGACAGCGTGGCGGTGGTGCGCGGACGCGGATCGTCGTAGGGCAGGATCTCGGCCACCTTGGTGGGCCGCTTGGTGAGCAGCAGCACCTGGTCGGCCAGGTACACGGCCTCTTCCAGATCGTGCGAAACCAGCACCATGGTGGTGCCGGTCTGCATGAAGACCTCCTGCAATTTCTCGCGGATGAACAGCGTCATCTCGAAGTCGAGCGCGGAGAAGGGCTCGTCGAGAAACAGCACCTCCGGGTTGGGCGCCAGCGCCCGCATGATCGACGCCGTTTGCTGCTGCCCGCCCGAGAGTTCGTAGGGGTAGCGGTTGAGGTCGAACTTCACGTCGAACGAAGCCACCAGCTCGGCCATGCGCCGATCCACCTCGGCCTTGCTCCTGCCTTCGAGCTTGAGTGGGTAGGCGATGTTGTCGATGGTGCGCATCCACGGAAACATGGCTTCGCGGTAGTTCTGGAACACGTAGCCGATCTTGGTGTCCTTCAGGCTCTTGCCGTCGAAGAGGATCTCGCCGCTGTCGATGGGCACCAGACCCGCGATCATGTTGATCAGCGTGCTCTTGCCGCAGCCGTTGGGCCCGAACACCGACACGATCTTGTGTTTGGGGATGTCGAGATCGAAGTTCT
>LNFM01004593.1_pt1 | contig 25233 bp, 29 predicted proteins | sample 596031 | NCBI WGS metagenome assembly LNFM01 (sample SAMN04254537, study PRJNA301005) | activated carbon metagenome | isolation source: dual media filters at the Ann Arbor, Michigan drinking water treatment plant | place: USA: Ann Arbor | reverse complement strand
TGCGCGGGCGCGTATCAGCCATTAACGGTATCTTTATTGGCTCATCCAATGAGCTGGGCGCATTTGAATCTGGCTTGGCGGCGCGCATCATGGGCTTAGTGCCATCGGTGATTTTTGGCGGAGTGATGACACTTTCAGTCGTTGCGGCCACCGCTAAATTTGCGCCCAAATTACGCAAGCTAGAGTTGCATCAAATACAATAAAACTGGCTGGCTTAAAATTGGATAGAAAAGTGCTTTTAGCTAAATATAGGCGCTTTTAGTTAAAAATTAGTCGGCCAGCTTTTTAAAGCCATTTCCGCTACCCCAAGCAATTCTTCACGCGTTGCGCCTGTGCTAGCTTGTACTGACATACCTTGATGAATAGTCGCGATATATTTTGCTAACTTTTTGGCGTCAGCTTGTTGTGGCAAATCGCCATCACCTTTTGCCTGCTCAAAACGTTCTGAAAAGCCTGCTTCAAAATGTTTTCTGTAAGCCATTAATTCTTGTTGAATTGCGCTTGAACTTTGCCCACAAGTGAGCGCGGCTTGCACAATCAAGCAGCCATTAGGGGTATCTTTATTGGTAAAAAAATCCACCGCTTGTAACAAAAAACTTTCTACCACTTGGCGCGCTGTCGCTTGTTTTTTGACGGCTGCCACAAAGGCCACAGGCCCCGTAACATATCGCGCTAATGCCTGACGAAATAACTCTTCTTTATTGCCAAACGCGGCATAGATACTAGGCTTGTTGATGCCTAGTGCTTCTGTCAATTCGGCCATTGAAGTGCCCTCATAACCGCGCGACCAGAACACATTGAGCGCCGCATCTAGCGCCGCATCTTGATTAAATGCCAGTGGGCGGCCGCGTGGTTTGGCGGCTGGTTTAATAATTTTTTCTATATTAGCCATATGAATGATGGGTGTTGATTGCTGATAAAAATAATATTGTACCATTAGGTACAAAAGTATTTGACAAATTATTTTAACTCCTCTATTATTTATTTACCAATCGGTACAAATATTAATTACAAGGGTTTAATATGTCAACATCAGCACAAAAAATTGCATTTATTACAGGCGCTAACCGCGGTATTGGTTTTGAAACAGCCAAAGGTTTGGGCGCGTTAGGCATTACCGTTATTATTGGCGCACGCGATAACGCTAAAGGCGAAGCAGCCGCAAAACAATTACAAGCGCTAGGCTACCAAGCACAAGCCATTCATTACGATGCCAACCAAGCCAACTCGGCCGACCAAGTATTTCAGCATCTCAATAAACAGTATGGAAAATTAGATATTTTGGTGAATAACGCTGGCATTAGCCAAGAACAGCTTATGGGCAGCAATAACAGCAGCACGGTGAGCATTGATACTCTTCAACAAACTTTTCACAGCAACCTGTTTGCGGTGATTGAGCTGACGCAAAAATTATTACCGCTGATTAAAAAATCTGAAGCAGGCCGCATTGTAAATCTATCCAGCATTTTGGGCTCGCTTACTTTACACAGCATGCCAAATTCACCCATTGCCCCTGCAAAAGCCTTTGCCTATAACGCTTCTAAAACCGCGCTTAACGTTTACACCGTGCATTTGGCGCATGAATTAAAAGACACCAATATCAAAGTAAATTCTGCGCATCCAGGCTGGGTAAAAACAGAGCTAGGTGGTGATAACGCACCGATGGAATTGGCTGATGGCGGCAAAACCAGCGTGCAGTTAGCGACGTTAGATAGCACAGGTGCCAATGGCGGATTCTTTCATGCTGGCGAAACCTTACCTTGGTAATCACAAATTGAGCACTAAAATGAGCAACAAAATCGCTTACCGCTATCGCACACTATTGTTTGCCTTCATTATGTCGGCAAGCACGGCAATGATAGTCTCTGGCATTATTATCTTTATGCACAGCAAACCACATGCGCCCTTTTTCACGCAGTGGTTTGCTGCCTTTATAACGGCTTGGCCAATTGTATTTGTCGCTATTTTAATCATAGCGCCACTGGTGAATAAGCTGCTAAATCTGTTTGTAGAAGACCGCTGAAATGGTCTATTAACCCAGCCTCAAACATAATAAACAGGCGTATGATGCACAGATAAATTGTACAAAAACTGAAGGTTTCGTATGTCTACCAAAACCAATGTTGAAATTATTTATCGCCACCGTCTGCCAATCCGCATCATGCATTGGACAAATGTGATTTGCTTCACCATTTTATTAATGAGTGGACTCAACATTTTTAATGCGCACACTTCACTCTATTTCGGTAAATCTTCTTATAACGGCAAACCCGCGGTTTTAGAAATTAAAGCCATGCAAACCAGCAGTGGCGAATTAAAAGGTGTAACCAAAGTTTTTGGCTACAAATTTAATACCACAGGCGTGCTAGGCGCATCTACTGGCGCAAATGGCAAATTAGTTGCGCGCGCGTTTCCTTCATGGGCAACCATTCCCGGCCCAAAATGGTTATCTATGGCGCGGCAATGGCATTTCTTTTTTGCTTGGTTATTTGTAATTAATGGTATTTGTTTTGTGGCCTATGCCTTTGCCACCAAACACGTACAGCGCGATTTAGCTGTGACAAAGCAAGACCGCGCGACCATTTGGCAATCGATTAAAGACCATATTCGCTTTAAACACGACACGGGCGAAGACGCCAAACGCTACAACGTGTTGCAAAAAATGGCTTATTTGACCGTGATTTTTATTTTGCTGCCATTGGTGATATTAATGGGCTGGGCCATGTCGCCGTTTTTAAATTCTTTGCTACCTGGCTGGGTAGATTTATTTGGTGGCCGCCAATCGGCGCGTACCATTCATTTTATTGTGGCTTGGCTGTTAGTGGGTTTTGTGTTTATTCATGTGTTTCAAGTGATTATCACAGGCTTGTGGAATAACCTGCGCTCAATGATTACTGGATACTATCAAATTACAAGCCGTGAAATTACAGGCCATCAAAAAATCGAATCATCGCATCAGGAGAACAAATAATGGCGCACTTACCTGATAGAAGAAAATTTTTCGGCCGCATGCTGGCAGGCGCTGGGGCGATGGCTTTAGCGGGCTGCGATAAGCTTTCGCATTCAGATACCTTTACCAAAATGTTAAGCGCGGGCGAAAGCTTGAGCTATAACGCGCACCGTTTGCTCAGCACGCGTAAATCCATGGCGCAAGAATTCAGCGAAGCCGATTTATCGCCCAGCTTTCGCAGCAATGGCACATCATCACCTGACAACCCTGACTATCATGCGCTAGCAAAAAACGGTTTTGCTGATTGGACGCTGGAAGTTGGTGGCTTGGTTGAAAAACCGCTGCAATTTAGCTTGGCACAAATTCAGCAAATGCCAAGCCGCACTCAAATTACGCGACACGATTGTGTTGAGGGTTGGAGTGCGATTGGCAAATGGAAAGGCACGCCTTTACATGAGTTTTTAAGCTTGGTAAAACCAAAACCAGAGGCACGCTTTGTGGTGTTTTTCTGCGCCGATCCCATGAAAGAAGACGGCACCAATTTTTATTACGAAAGTATCGATATGGATGATGCTTACCACGCACAAACCATACTGGCTTATGAATTAAATGGTGAAACTTTGCCCATTAAAAACGGTGCGCCAATCAGGTTGCGTGTTGAGCGCATGCTAGGTTACAAACAAGCCAAATACTTAACGCGCATAGAGTTAGTAGAAAGCTTTGACCATATTGCAGGCGGTAAAGGCGGTTATTGGGAAGACACTGGCTACGAATGGTATGCAGGCATTTAACGTTTGATTTAAGGGGCGCAGTTAGATATCCAGCTTAAATGATGGGTTAGAGCGTATTTTCATTAACTAATAACTCCATTTCATTTGCATTTAAAGCTAGTGAGTGACTGTTACATTGGCCAGTCTCTGGAAAATTCCACTCTTTCATTACCCACTAAGAGCCATAATCATCTATCTCGTAAATCTCAAAAACTTCACCAATCATAGAGCGAACATCATCAACTTCATCGGGCGGTAGCGATGCTAGAAAAGACGGTGATAATTCAAGAATACGCACCTGCGAACCAACTGCCACGGGGCGACCATATTTATCTTTTGCTACGAACATAAGGTTTTGCTCTCCAAATAACTTTCACCCCACATTATTTTTTCGGCGCAGGCTTCATTGGAATCACAGAGCTTGATGGCACCACGACTTCTTTGCTTTTTTTAGGTTTTTTTGTCTCTTTATTACTTTTAATTTGGCCTTTTGCCATGATGATTCTCCACCTTAAATAATAGTCGCTTCATCATAGGCTGATGGCGCAATATAGGGTGATTATTTTTCAGCTTTTGGCACTAAGCTAACAGGTGCTTGCTCTCTTAAGCGATCAGCTAGCGCTTTTGCTGCGGCTTTACGCTGCTCTGCATAGTGCAATATATTTTCTAGTTGCGCGGCAGAGGGCAATTTGGGGTCACTCGGTAATTGCGATAATCGTTCAAAACTTGTTTCGTAGGGCTCGCTAATCGAGTAATCAATTTTTCCTGCAAGCTCATCAAAACTTACTTTACCCTGTTTTCCTTCATGCATAATTTCAAGCCAAGAGCGGTTAATCGCTTGGTCTTGAAACAAAAAGGCGCTAATTTGGCTGCGAAGTAGCAGCTCGTCGCTCCAACGGTAGCTGGGTGGCGGTATATTTTTAAATAATATAATGCCCGCCAAAATGGTGCTTAAAACCGCACCCAAACTGTATTTCAAAGGCATGATGCGTGCGGTAATCGTTTGAGAAAAAATGATGCTAGCCAACAAACCTGTTACAAATCCACCAATATGCGCCGCATTATCAATACCTGGAATCACAAAGCCCAGCACAACGGTAAGCACCGCAAAAGCACAGCCAGCGCCAAAAAGCCAACGGAATTCATACGCATCAATGGCGGCGCGTTCTCGCCATAAAAAAACCAACACGGCAGCATATACACCAAAAATAGCACCTGAAGCACCGCCAGAAACGGCAGAATTGCCTTGCACCACAAGCGATAGCAAATTGCCGCCCAAGCCGCTTAATAAGTAAATCGCCAAAAAACGTGTGTGACCATACATACGCTCTGCCAACTGACCTGCATCCCAAAGCGCGTAGCAATTAAGCACCAAATGCATGGCGCCAAAATGTAAAAACATCGCCGAGCCCAAACGCCACCATTCACCATCTTGCGTGGCTGGGCCAAAATTAGCGCCCCAGCTCAACTGTATACCGTTTGGTGAATGCCAAAAGCCTGCCCCGCCCACCAGCATGGCAGCAAAAACCAAACCATTAATGGCAATTAACAGTTTAGTCAGCGTGACATTGGGTAAGCGCTGTTTTAATATTTGATGAAAAGGTTGCAATACGAATCCAGTACACTAGCGGTTAAATTAAGCCTGTATGCACGTAGCAATTACGCTGCAGCTAGCATATAACAGTTTAATTTAATATGAATGACAAATGCGTTGCAAATGCGTTGAAAGCGCAACAATTCGCTCTACAATACAAACTAATCTATTTTAAATTGAAAGAATTTGCCATGTTAACAGTATTCGATGCCTCCATTTTGCCACTGGTTCACACCTTAAATACTTTAAGTCATATTTTGCAAAAAGGCGAAGCGCATGCCGATGCAAAAAAGATTGAGCATACCGTGTTGCTTAACGCGCGCCTTTTTCCTGATATGTACCCGCTTACTAGACAAATACAAATTGCCACCGATATGAGCAAAGGCGCTGCTGCAAGGCTTGCTGGTGTTGAAGTGCCAAAGTATGAAGACGACGAAACCACTTTTGAACAATTACAAGCGCGTATTGCCAAAACAATTGCATTTGTGCAAAGCATTGCGCCCGCGCAATTAACCAATGCCGAAACGCGCGAAATTACAATTAGCGTGCGTAAAATTGAGCTTAAATTTACGGGGCAAGACTATTTACTGAGCTGGGTGATGCCTAACGTTTATTTTCATGTAACCACAACTTATAACATTTTGCGTCACAACGGCGTTGAGCTAGGCAAGCCTGATTTTTTAAGAATCAAATCTTAAAATCTCGGTCTTAATATAATGGCTGTGTCACTCTAAAGGGTATCAATCGTGTTAAAACTTAACTTAAAAATTAGCATGATTGTACTCACCATTTTGGCTGCGATTATTTACTTTTTGTATATTCAATTGGCCACAGATACAGCGCCCAGCTTAAGTCCAGCCCAAATAAAAATCGCTAAAATAGGCGATAAGTGCCAAGATTTTGGCGAGCGGGCGGTGGCGGGCGATGTGCCGATTATTGAGTTTCAAATGTTGGTACGCTTGGCAAAAAAAACCAATGTAATTGAACAATGCATGACAGAGAACGGTTACAAACAAAACCCTGCATGGCTAAAATATGCACAGCCAATTGCGCAAGATAATGCCAACAAAAATAAAATCTCGCTAAGCGAAGCACTCACCAGCTTAAGCAGGGCCGATATGCAGATATTTGCGCCTATGGCTAATCGCCCAGACTATTGGATTAAAAAATAGTTAACCCGCGCTGCTAACAATACGGTTTCTGCCTTTTTGCTTGGCAGCATAAAGCAGACGATCTACCTCATCGATAAATGCCAGCGATTCACTTTCTGCGCTTGGGATAATAGTACTGACACCTAAACTAATGGTTAGTAACTGACTTACTTCAGATTTTGCATGCAGAATCTGTTCTTTAAAAATCATCTGATGACAGCGCTCTGCTACTTTTTTTGCCGCTGCCGCATCGGTTGATGGCATCACAATCACAAATTCTTCACCACCAAAACGCGCGCAAAAATCGCGCGAACGCGTTGCCACGGTGCTTAACACTTGCGCCACACGCTTCAAACAATCATCGCCTTGAATATGCCCATAGTGATCGTTGTATTGTTTAAAGTAATCAATGTCCACCATAATTAATGAAAGCGGCTGGTTATTACGGCGGGCATTCAGCCATTCTACTTCCATCACCGAATCAAACATGCGCCTGTTGGCAACACCTGTAAGGCCATCTTTAAACGATAATTCTTCTAGTTTTTTCTGTAATGTTATTAATTTTTCTTCCGTTTTTTTGCGCTCGCTAATATCAAACATAAAACCAAGCAGCGCGTTTGCCGTGCCATCTGCATTGCGCACCACATGCACCACATCGCGAATCCACACATAATCGCCATCTTTGGTCATGGCACGATAGTCCGCCTCATGGTCTTCGCCTTCTATCGATTTTGCAATACAGTAATCCACCACCCAGGTTTTATCATCTGGGTGCATTCTATCAATCCAATCTTGTGAAGAAGCCCAACTGGCTTGCGGCCAACCCAGCAGTTTTTCAATCTGCGGCCCAATGTACTCAAATTTCATGGTCGCCCAATCCAGCTTCCACGGAATCGCCTTAGTCGATTCAAGTAGCGTTTTATAAACCGCGCTATCTAGCGCTGAGGGCTCATTTATTTTAATCATTGCTTGTATCCACTATTGAATGGTGTAATTGCTTTAAAAATAATTCTAACTCACGCACCTGTATTTTAGTGCTCAACATCATACAAAATAGCCTTCTACGTCATATCGCGTATTCTTTAAACGCATTTTTATGGCTAATATGCATCATCTTTATTTGAAAAAGCCAACGTGAAACTACTTTCTGTGAATATATCACCAACAAAACTTGTTGAAATAAATGGTCATCAAGTATTAACTGGTATTTATAAAACACCTGTACAAGGCCGAGTTTGGCTTAGTAGATTAACATTGCTGGGCGATGGCCAAGCTGATACTAGCGTACATGGCGGCGAACACCAAGCCGCATACTGCTACCCGTTTGAGCACTACGCCTATTGGCAATATCGTTTTAAATCACCACATTTAGCTTATGGTACTTTTGGTGAAAACTTTACGGTTTCTGGCCTGCTAGAAGAAGATATTTGCATTGGCGATGTACTACAAATTGGCAATGCCATAACAGGTGCCGTCGTACAAGTCACCATGCCGCGCATTCCTTGTTTTAAATTTGGGCACAAAATTGGCCATCCAGACATTTTGGATGAGTTTTTGCGCAGCGGCAAAAGTGGGTTTTATTTGCGCGTAATACAAACAGGTGAAGTTGCTGCAGGGGATGCCATTACCGTGGTAGAGCGCGACCCACAAGCCATTAGCATTCGCGCCACACTTGGCATGCAAAAATTAAATGAAGGCGATAATGCACTGTTAAAACGTGCATTAATGGTGAAATCGTTAACGCCATTACTCAAGCAAATTTTTGAATCACGGCTTGTCAACAACAAGGCCTGATAAGCAGCAACGCCTCAATTAAGTGCTTGTTTAAAAATTTAAACGCCTGCGGTTAAAAGTGGGTACATTCCTACTTTAAATTCAGATTCATCCTATGTTTCGACTTTCTCATTCGCTATTTAATGTGTCTTCGCACTTTATATATTGAAAGAAGATACAAATGAATAAATCAATCTTGAATAAATTAATTTCTGCACTTTTTGCAACTGTATTAACAATTGGCTCAGCCTCTGCTTTTGCCGCAACTGGCACCGATAACAAAGATGATGCAAGCGCTTTAGGTACTGCTGAATCGCCACAAGTAGAACGCCAACAAAATCGCACTGACAAAGGCCCAACGGATGTTTATCAAACAGCGCCATCAGATAACTCAAGCAACCTTGGCAATATAGATAGTCCTCAAGTTGTTGAGCAAAATAAACGTACCGATAAAGGCCCAGCGCAAGATTTAAAAGCACGCAATGCCGATAAAAATAAGGTTTTGAAATCGAAAGCAGAAAACCATGGTACAACAAAAGGCAATAAGATTCAGCCAACTGACCCTGATTCTGCCGCGCCTGCTACAAAATAATGACGAACAAAGCTTTATGGGTGGATAATTCATTAATCCACCTTTTTTTATTGTAAAAGTCTTTGAAAGGTCTTTGATGCGCAAAACGATTGCATGCACAGTTTTAACACTAGCCGCCACTGCCCAATCCGCAGAAACGAATCTGCGCCCAGGATTATGGGAAATTGCTACTAGCTCTGATTTATTACTATTAGTGCCGCATATTCCTACCGATCAAATGCAAAGTATTAAAGATTTAGCCAATGAATATGGGCTTGATATGCCTCAAATTGACAATGGCGCGGCAATTTCTAAAGTTTGTATTACGCCAGAAATGGCCAATCAAAAATCGCCACCTATTTTTGCTCAAAACCCTCTTGGTTGCACCACCAAAAACTCAACACGCAGTGGCAATAACTACAAAATGGATTTTGTATGTGACAGCCCCAACCTTCAAGGCACAGGAACCGCAGAAGGCACGATTACAAGCGCAGAAAGCTTTACGGGCAAAACACATTTTAGCGGCAACGCGCAAGGCAACAATGTGAATGAAAATGCAGATATTAACGGCAAATGGTTGGGCGCCAGTTGCGGCGAAGTTAAGCCGCAACAATAAACATTGATGAAAAGGATTATGCAGCCATGGCAAACGATGATTTAGTAAAACCAGAACTTAAAAAAATTAAATTTGAACAGCATGTTAACGCGATTGAAAAACACAAAGAACTGCTAGAAAAATTGCATTTAGATTCAAACACGCATTTGGATGAAGTGAATAGCTCATTACAGCAACTCACCTTAACGCTTGAAGAATACCTAAAGGTTATTGGTATTCCTTAAAAAAATAGAAGTTTTTTATTTTAATAGTTGCAGCGCTAGCCGCATAAACGACTGAATAATCAGCTAGTCAGTTTTTCTAATATTCGTTGGCTCGTATAAGACTCTATTAATGACTTTAGATGGTATTCCAGCCTTTGTCATCATGCGCCTTGCTAACTGAAACTCTTTATTTGCGGCAAGCTTAATGCCGATTTTAACCAAATTTTCAGAATTTTTATCTACTCTAGCAAACACTTGCACTCCTATCTCAATTTAACGTTTGGCTATTATTAGCTGTATTACGCGTGGCTTCTGTCTTTTATCGTACACAGTTAAAATTGAATAACCCATGCAATCGCAAAATTTGAGCATTAAAAAAGCCTATTCAACTGAATAGGCTTTTTAATTTTTAAAGCGAATAACTTGTTCAACTTACTTATTCATAACGTACATTGTTACTTCAAAGCCAAAACGCATTTCTGTAGCTGCTGGTGTTGTCCACATGATATTTATCCTTTAAGTTAATTTGCAAGATCGCCTTGCATGTTTCACATGATACGCAACGCCCAAAAAATCATGCTATGCACAACACGCAATAAACTCTAAGTATTTTACTTAAAAGCTAGCAGTGTTAAATACTGGTATTTTTTGCTTTGTAATCTTGGTGAATAGCCTTGTAAACCGCTTCAATTTCGGCCTGTTCAGATTGGTCAAGTTTGCCATCACTATTTGCATCTACGTGTTTAAAAACTTTCTCGCTATTTGATTTATCCCCATCTAGATACTCGGCTTTGGTGATGTCGCCGTCTTTGTTTGCATCTAAGCCAGAAATACTAAAGCTGCCGTGAGACATGCCTTCGCATTTGCCACTGTCCATAGATTTACCTTCTTCGTGATGATTTGCGTAAGCCATTTGAGATAGGCCAACAGCGCATGTGATTACAAACAACAAAGTAGTTTTTTTCATACGGTATCCTTTTTAAATTAAGCCATTTCGGCCTATTTATTAAAGGATAAGTTCCACATTTAGCTGGCAAATTTATGGCAAAACAGATTTGAAATACTTTTTAATAATAGTGACTTCTATACTGCTGCTATTAAACACAGCCAGCATAATGTTAATACCTATTCTGAAGACTTGTCTTTAGTGCTTGCTGTTTTTTTCTTTGTTAAACGCTTCCAACCTGGCAAATTATTTAAGCTAAGCATGCCTACAATTAATATGGCGCAAAGCCCAGCTAAAATATACATACCAAACGCGCTTGCCATGCCAACTGCCGCAGTGGCCCATAAGGTTGCCGCTGTGGTTAAGCCTTGCACACGGCCACGCACTTGTAAAATAACGCCTGCGCCAATAAAACCAATGCCCGTTACCACTTGTGCTGCAATTCTTGTGGGGTCGCCCAATGTCTGTTGTGAAATAATGCTAAATGCACACGCGCCAACTGCAACAGCCATATAAGTTCGCAGGCCAGCATCTTGATCATTATTTTCACGCTCCCAGCCAATCATGCCGCCCAGCAATGCCGCATAAATAATGCGGCCCGCTAGCAATATTTCATGATGCCAATCCATTTTAATGTCCTATCGCTTTGCTTTTATTGCAGCAGTTAATGTTGAAAATATATCGCCATACTTAATAGCATCCTTATTTTGAACGCCCAGTTTATTCTATAACCAAGGACAATCCCATGTCTATTCTAGCCAAGCGCTGCGCCGTTTTAATGGTCGATTCACTAAAATTTTCTATCTCGGTATCGGCCAAAGAAATTTGTTTATATTTTTCGTATGCCGCCTCAAATGAGGATTCTTGAATAAACGCAATCAATTGCGAGTAGCGATCGCGCTGCTTAGTATTGTCATTTTTAGTCTGCTCGCAATAAATATTCTCTAGGTGCATCGATAAGTAAGCAATAAATTCCAGCTCAAAACTATTATGAATATCCATCTTAATGACAAACTAACTAGCTTAAATCTATATTTAAAATATCGTGAATTAGCCTTAATCGCGCCATTGGATTATCAAGTTCCATCAGGGCTTGCTTTTGCAGCAAAGGTAAATCCAACAGCTCAACCCAACGGTTAGCAACCCAAGCAGCATCTTCAAATTGATAGGGTTGCACAATAGGCATATCTGACGGCAAAACACCTTGGGCAGGTAAAGATTCAATTAAGCGCTGCAAAGTGCTGCCAGTAATTTCTAGCGCTTCAGGAATTGGCAGCGCCACATCATTGGCAATATCACTCACATCTGCAATCACTAATCCATCTGCTTGTTGTGTAAAGGTATTCACCTTAACTCTATGGCGCCCAACGCAACGAATCATCATCAGGCCAACTGTAGTCACATCCGCATCTACAATTTCAACCAATGTGCCAATATTAGCAAATGGAAAGTTTTGATCTGGATTGATTTGCTCTGCTGGAAATACAGCCACAATCGCAAATGATGTGTTATTTCTAAGGCAGTTTTTAACCATATCCAAATATCTGGCTTCAAATATTCGCAGTGGCATTAACCCGCCTGGGCAGATAACCATATTAAGCGGAAACAAAGGTAATAAGTAATTGTTCATTGTTTCAAACTGATGCCTTTAATTGAGTATTATTTTAGCCAAACAATATGCAGCAATAAGGCCAAAAATCACAGTAAAAGCGGCAAGCCTAATGATGCGTATACGATTTAATTCTATATTTTTTACAAGCTGTGCATTTTGATCAGCTAGCGCTTTAATTAATTCCGTTGTAGTCAACATTTGATTGTGCAGCTCTGCATGTGATGCTTCAACTTGAATAAGCCTATTTTTTAACGCGCTTACATCTTCATCATCGTTGGCATACACCGTGCGCAGCTCAATTTCTGGTGGCGGTGGTTTTCGTGCAACGGTGCTCCACAATTTTTTTGCGCTTTCAGCAATTTCTGGCGCCCTTCTGGCCACCTCTGCCCACGGCACTGCTTTTAATAATGCAAGCCAACCTATAGCCATAACAACCTTTCTTTGTACACGCCAAAATTATTATTGTAATGCAAAGATATTAACGCACACTTGCACCAACATGCGATGTTAGCTACCTAACACAGGCCCAATTAAATGGTTTGCTTATGCGCCTTTGTGTTGGTTTAGCAACTTTTTGTGTGGATACTTGCCATAGAAACAGTTATTTTTAGGCCTATAAGGCAAGCCACAATATGCAACAAGCTTCTAAAAGCATTACCGTTACTAAAAAGCTGCTGAATAGTAAATGGACAGCAGTTACACCCGCTAATAAAGAAAAACACTTTATGGTGATTAAGCTTATTGTGCCCGATGAACTGCATCAACCAGTTGAATATATTGAGCTAGAGGCAATACATTCTAAACGCATAATGTTACTGCCATGGCAGCAACTCAATAACACAAGCATTTGGCAGAAAGGCTGGCTGTAAAGTATGTTGCAGCCCACAAAAGTAGCCATTATTGGTGCTGGAATCGCAGGATTAAGTTGTGCAACTGCATTACAAAGTGCTGGTTTTAATGTCACAGTTTTTGAAAAAAGTCGCGGGCCATCTGGGCGATTAAGCACGCGCGTAACCGATGATTGGCAGTGCGATCATGGTGCGCAGTACTTTACCGCGCGCGATGCGCTTTTTGATGCCGAAGTAAATCGGTGGATACAAGCGGGCGTTGCAAGCTTATGGCAACCCAAGTTACAAATATACGATGGCAATAGTTTTGCCACTAAACATTCTGACCATGCATCTGAAACATTGCGCTATGTTGGATACCCCAGAAATAATGCGCCAGCCAAATGGTTGGCCAGCAGCCTCAATCTGCAAACAGAATCCACCGTGATTGGCATTCATCAGCAAGCGCACCAGTGGCAAATAATGACAAAAGAGCATGGCTTTTATGCTGAATATTTTGATGTAATAGTGCTAGCCCTGCCCGCACCACAAGCCGCCGCGTTGCTCACAAATATTGCATCAAGCGCAGCACAGGTTGGCGCTAGCGTTGTTATGCAGCCTTGTTTTGCACTGATGGTGCAATTAAGTAAAACCATACCTTGCGCATTTGATGGCTTATTTATTAACACTGGCCCACTCAGTTGGATTGCCAGAGACAGCGCAAAACCTGGCCGATTTAATCAAAATTCCAACACTGAAACGTGGGTGCTGCATGCCACAAGCCTATGGAGCAAAGCACATATTGATGATGATAAAGAAGAAGTTGCGCAATTAATGCTGGCCGAGTTTGCAAATATTATTCAACGCGCTAATGCATTAGCGCCCAGCATTGATTTACAACGCCATCAGTTGCATCGTTGGCTATATGCCGATTGCGAACAATATTTAAACAGCGTTTACCACTATGACAAAGCCAACAAAATAGCCATGTGCGGAGATTGGTTAAATGGCGGAAAAGTACAAGGCGCATGGTTAAGCGGGTTAAAACTGGCGCAGCATCTATTGGCTGAAAATAATCATCCATAATCATTTTTCACCCATTACACAATAAATAGATGCACTTATAAACGATTAAACGAGTTGTAAAATTGTTGAATTGAAAGCATTAAAAATGGCCAATAGAAACTCACCAAGCGATATCAAAGATGTAGACGACCTAATGCACATTGACGAAATAGTGGTAGATAAACGCAACGCAAAAAGAAGCGCGGCAAAAAAAGGCAGGCGCGATAGGCATTATAAAAACCAGCTCATTAAAAACAGTTTAAAAGATTTACTGGCTTGGGGCCAAGTATCTGATTAATCTTTAAACAACAGGCTTTTAATGCATTTTTAAGGCAACATAACACCTTATTTTAAGAGACATAAACTGTGGTTTAGTCATCCAACAAACCCAATTACCCGCTTACATTCAATTCAATCATTTATCAACAATCCGCTTAGTGCATGCCATATTAAGTACACCCAGCATGATAAAATTGCTTCAAAATCTCAACAAATTTTAAGTATCAATCAATGATTCAATACAACCCAAAAGACTGGATTACCTTCATTTTCCGTTTCCATGAAGCGGATACCTTTAGGCAGCTCATTCCCATGATGATTTTCATTGGGTTATACGCAGGCGGCATAGCCTATTTAGAAATAGAGTTTTGGCAACTTTCTGACAAAAGTCATGTAAAAAATATTCCGTTAATGCACAGCACAGTTGGCTTTGTATTGTCATTACTATTGGCTTACCGCACCAACACCGCCTATGAGCGCTGGTGGGAAGGCCGAAAACTATGGGGCGCGTTAGTCAACAACAGCCGCAATTTGGCCCTTAAGCTGTCAGCTTATTTATCAGATGAAGCCGACAGAAAATTCTTCAAAAGCGCAATTCCAACATACGCCGCTGTGCTTTCTAAACATTTATTAAATGAAGAAGTCGGCCAAATGCTGTTTGAAGGCTTAGATTTAGAAATAGACCACCAAAAGCATCACCCCAACCAAGTGGCTAAGCTATTGTTTAATAAAGCCAATGCGCTATACACATCAGGCAAAATTACAGGCGACCAGTTTTATATTATCAACGCCGAACTACAATCATTTACCGATATTTGCGGCGCCTGCGAACGCATTAAAAACACGCCGATTCCCTATTCTTACAGCGCGTTTATTAAAAAATTCATTTTCTTCTATATCATGACATTGCCGTTTGGCTATGTGTTTAGCTTGGGCTATTACGTCATTCCAATCGTGGTGTTTATTTTCTACGTGTTAGCCAGCTTAGAACTAATTGCCGAAGAAATTGAAGACCCTTTTGGTGGTGATGATAACGATTTACCGACTAAAAAAATTGCGGCGAATATTAAAAAGCATGTGGAAGAATTGCTTTAACCCTACCGTTTAATAAAGAGTGAAGTCCAGACACTGTCAATAACAAATCGAGATGTGGTTAGGTTTTGTTATTTAAATGGATTTTGAATTAACAACCCGTCAACATTCAACCCATGTTGCATATCTTCAGAAAGTAAAAGTGTGGACTGCGCAACTAACGCAGCAGAACAAATATGCGCATCATAAAACGATAATTGATACTGTTTGCAAAGTTTTATTGCCAATGCATGCGTAGTAACGGTTAGCGGCACAATATCTAAATTGGCTTTTAACGCTAGCAAAAGTGCATCAATTTCATCCCAGCTTAGTTTTAACTTCCGCCTGCAAACCGACACTATTTCGTTCAGTACCTGCACACTAATTACGCCACCCGCTGAAAGTATCAGTTCAGCTTTATCAGCCTTAACCGTATCATTAGAGAACAAATATAAAATGATATTGCTATCAATAAAAGGCTTACTCAATCCACTTCTCGCTCATTAGCTTCTAAGCGATCAAAACGAAAGTCTTCTGGCAAACGTCCGCGTAAACTACGCAACCGCTTTAAAAGCTCAATCGCATTAGGCTGCTTACTCACCGCCAAAGTTCTTTCGCCCAACACATGCAAATCCAACTCTTCACCCTCTTTTAAATCCAATGCTTGCACCACACTAGCAGGCAAACGCACCGCCAGTGAATTACCCCATTTTGCGACTTGCATGGCTTTTTCCTTAAATGATATACAATAAAATAAGTATATCATTATTGAATCATTTGGCTGAGAATAAATGCTGGGGAAATTTAACGAGCAAGCCAAAGTGTCAAATGTAGGGTGGGGTTTAACCCCACGCTATGCAATATTTCAAGTTTAGTTACGCGTGGGTTCAAGAACCCACGCTACTTGGCTAAATGCGAAAATTAAGCTCTCATACTGCGCAATTTGTCGCATTTATTTAGTCCTTCACTAACTGTTATTTGTTATTTTCTTTTTGGAAAGAAAGATTTTATATCATCAATACTCTCAGAAAATTTCAATGACTTATATTCAAACCTCGCTAAAGCGCCAGAACCAATCATGTTTTTAAACCTACTCTGTATTACACCACTATCGTCTGGGTTATAAACTACTAATTTTTTAATTAGCTTTTCTCCTACAGTTCCAAGACCATACAGCAACTTAAAGAATGCATCAGTCTCTGGCAAAGAGTAGCCTATAATAAAAATGTATTCTGCTTCTTCAAGCTCTTTAGCAGCCGTGCCCCAGATTTTAGTTAAGAATTGGTGATAGTCAGCCTTATTCCATGCGGGAGGAACTATAACTGGTTCCGCTTTAACTCTTACGTCAGTATGCTTTTCATAATATTCTTGAATTTGACTACCTATTGGAATAGTGCATGTCGCACTGCTACCATAACCTCTATATGTATATTTTTGAAAGTAGTCATCTAATGATAATGCTTGAACTGTATTTGTATCTGAGCGTACTGCCCAATTTAACGACCCATGAAGCTTCATTAACAAAATTGGTTTTTGAACACGAACGCTAGCGCCCAAACCGTATAAAGGCCCAAGACCTTTTCGATACATTGCCATATCTAAGGCTATATCGTAGTTAAACGTTATTACAGACGTAGATAACTTAGGATGTGCCTCTTCACTCCAGAAACTTAATAAATTAGAAAATTTTTCATATGATTTTGTGGCTAATATGTAACTACCATCTGTAGGAAATAATATTGTTCTTTCGAGGGTTATAACAATCATTTCCTTAAGTGAAGCAATTACAGTAGGTATTTCTGTAGGCTCAAAACCAGGAAGCTTTCCTAAAATATTAGCAATCTCTAAGGCTGTAAAAATTGATTCTATATTGTTTAAATCTATTTGGGCTTTTGAGTGAACTGCTTGCAGAGAAGCTATGGCCTTAAAAACTCTTTGGAAATCTTCATTTTTACCTGCAACATCATTAGTACTCAACAATCTCGAAGCAGTGTCAAGAAAGTCATTCATTAATGGAGCACCACAATCTCTTGAAGCGCCTGCGCCTAGAATAAAAACTATTTGACTCATAACATTATTCTCAATAATAAAAAGCCCGCTGTGGGTTAAGGCATAAGGCGAGATTCCCCACTCAACAAAATCAATTAGTTACCAAATAATTTAATACATTAATTTGATATTATAAATTGCCAATAATTGAGATTTAACTGGTGAATCGTAGCCACAAGCTGAGATTTTCTTTTTTAAAGGTTTTAAACAGTTGAATTCAGAAATTGCTTACGGAGTTTTATATTACAAAACTTTAAGTTATTTTTTAATTGCGATAAGCAGAATTAGAAGCAAAGCAGTCTTTTAAATCCGTTATCTAACTCAATTATTCGTTCGGAAAATGGCCGTGATATTGTTAAAAATTCTTTGTTGTGATTAACAACCAGTCATAGCCAACTACTTATAGGAAATTTTTCCATAAAACGGTACAGCATTATTTTTAACTAAAATTTAAAGTTGTAAATGTCGAGATTAGATTTTGACAAACCTTATCAATATTATCTAGGAGTTACAAATATGAGCAGAACTGCAAACGATGACAGAAGCGACAGCATGAATCCAAATAATGATGCCTATCATGACAGCATGGACAACCATTCTAATCAACTAAACCCAAACAACGAGCTTTATCAGGGTCCAATCGATAATGATGGATCAGATTAAATTCTCTAATTCAGAATGCCATCTAGATTGATACCTTTTAAGCAGCACGTCTCTTATAGATTGTTCGTGCTGCTTTAAATCTAAACCTGAAGACAAGGCTATGAATCTTTCTAAAAATGTAAGTATTCTTGCTATAGCATTAAGTTCGCGTGAGACACATGCCTTTGCCTCTTCAGCAATAAGCGTTTCAAGCAACTTAGCTGTGGCCCATTTCATATTCTGTGTACCCGATGACCATTTTCTAATTTGAGTGTAATCAAACTTGGTCTTGTCGTTAGCACTCTGCACATTTGCAATGTCAAACGCACTTTGTTTGTCTTGTAAAAAATCTGATAGCTCGCGAAAACTCTTAAAATTCAGTTCATTTTTCAAGTTAATCCACAATTGCTTGATAGGTGAGCTTATTGGATTCAATAATGGGGATATATAAGAGATTGGTCTATATTTCCTATCTGATTCTGACAGTTGATTTAAAGCTAAATCAACCTTAGCAAGGGCACAAAGAGTGGTTTCAGTAAGAATCAAATCCGCCAGTTTCATTTTGTCTGGATAACCAATTTTTGATGGATGTTCAAAGCCAAGAAAATCCATTATCAGCTTGTCACGTTGCACATTATCCATTGTCTCATGACTATTACGGAGTAACTCCGTAAACTCGTCACACTTTGCTAAATAGTTACAAGCACTTTCAAGCTCATGTGAAGGATTGTGAGCTACTATAGATTTGTGCAAAGTCCGCCATGATGATTCTTTAGGAAAAATCCCAACAGAAATGTAGTCATCAAGAACAGGTAAAAGTAACCCTGAAAGCACAGGGGCATTCTTAATGAAGCTCATACGACTTCTGTCTGAATAGGTAGTTTTACCGTTAAATGCATTCTTAAAGTTTAGGAAGTCGACTTCAATACCAGCGGACTTTAGTATTGTATGAATTGAATAATCAATTGACGCTAGCAATGTGAAAGGAGAAAAGGTCCAAGGACCTGAGTGCCATACAGGAATTTTACCAACCATATCCCGAGGCATCGGCATCATAGAATTTACATACATACGGTTAGCCTTTCTGGGAAGTATTTCGCTGAGGATGCTGCAAAGTGACTCTAAATCATCTTGACGTTTCCAAGTAGATCAATGTGTAGTGGTCTAAAATATGCAATTGGTTAAAAGTTTTCTGATGCCTTGTATTTTAACTCCCCCAATCCAATTTCGACATTATGATATGTCTGTTGATGCGGTGAAGACCATTACGTAAAATCATGAAGCAAAGGCAAATTCTAGGGAAATAAACTCTATTCAATTATTAAGTTTCAACAATCATCTTTTGATACGTATTCGAAGCCCCAGTTTAAGATTGGCTCGGGTTGAATTTTGAGTTCAGGTATGGCTTGAATTACTTTTTTTACATTTAAGAAACTTAACCCATATGCAACAGACATTCGATCAAAATCATCAACAGAAAGGTTAGGGGCAATTAATGACTTTGGTAAATTTAGTTTACGAAGTTTTGCATTAAGCCAACTCGCGCCTTCAGAATATATTGTATTTTCAATATTTTTGTAATAATCCATTCTTGCTCCGCCGCCGCATAAATACATTGGTATTCCCATTAAATCTTCTTTTGCTAAATAACCATCTTTCCAAGTTCGCCATAGCGTTTTACCACGAACTTGAGTGCCTATATTTTTAAAATATTTATTATCTGGATTTAATGCCGCATCCTTAAAGTTGAAATCGATACCAGTAAAATATGCATCAAACGACTCAGGAATGGAAGATAGATTATCTGTTTGATTCTCCAAATCTGAAATTTCTACGAAAATAGGATTGTCGATATGTAAGATTGAAAATTTGTGTAGTACGTATTTCCACCAAGTTAGGCGATTTCTATGAAGATTCATTACTCCGTGAGGTTGGACTTGTGTTGTGTAAAATATAAATTCCCATTTTCCGCCAGTAGATTTAATTACTCTAAATAGACATGAGTCAATCGTACCAGCACCAATATCAACCATTAAATAACAATTTTGTGCATTTGGATCAAAGCTGTTTGATGATACATAACCATATATTTGTGCAGCAATCTCAGGGACAATCGAGATTTCACAATAGTTTTCATCTGATAATAAGGGATATTTTAACTCATGCTCAACTCTTACTCTTTCAATATAATTGTCAGCTTGTAATGAAAGGGACCATGCTGCTTGAGATATTATTTTTAACAGATCCTGATGCTCTACTTTTAGATGATGGGCTGATGGAGTACCAAGGCAAAGCTTCCAAAATATTTTGATTTTTTGATAAATTCCGATATGTTCAGTCAATAACCAAAACTTTGCATGTTGGATAATTAACGCTAGGAATGCTGTTGTTCTAGTTATTGCACCTTGATTTTGTGAATCATTGAAGAGTGAAAGTTTTAGATTTCTATGTACATTACCGCCTGAAATTTTATTTAATTGATATGTATTATTTTTTTCATAAAGCCTGCTTGGTAAAAGATATTTCTTAATTCCATCATGCTGGCTGAATGGGACCGCAAAAGCTTTGCCTAGTTGATGATCGCCAATCACTACCTTTACACTAGAGGTACCAAAGTCTAATCCAATTACTATCTCCCGTTCTTCATCATAATTAGACTTTAAATTATGATTCGTGTTCAAAGGTGGTGATGGATAGAAATATTCAAAATAATCTGGATCATCAGTGATAAGAAAATTAATTTGATTTCTATCTTTTATAGTGACTTCAAAGGGAAAGTCTTTATTATCTAATTCCTGTGCAATTGAGTTTTTAGGGGGTGGTGGACTATATGCAGAAATTCCTGCTATGTTTATTTGTAATTTCTTTGCATTATTTACCTTATTCTCTTTTTTTCGTATGAGTGAACTTTTTATTATTGAATCACTTTGATCTTTATTAGGTTTTGTTTGGTGCGCACTTAGGTTTCTTGAGTTTTTAATATTATTAGTGGAGATATCTGGCAATTCAATCCCTTTTGATTGATATGCTTCTTTAAGTGCATCTTTTAAGCTAGAGGACATTTAAATCACCTATTAAAATAATTAAACTAAATGAATAACTCCAGCAGAAACAAAGCTTTCAGATATTTCTGCATGCTCTTTTTGTTTTAATTCTGCCATTCTGGTAAGTAGTCTTTCTGTTAATTTTTTAAGGCGCCCTTTTTCAGCAGGGATTAATTTTTTTTGTTTTTCTGTTCCCCACTCTTGATAGAAGTCAATACGATCTAGAATTTTTTGTTTCTGTTCATTCAGATGGTGATTTAGGAGGTTCAACATCAGACTAATTCTATCGCGATCCTCTCGACTGCTATCCTCACTGAAAAGCTTAAAACGTTCCTCGAGTTTGGTAGAGCATTTATCGTAAAAATTAGCAGCATTCTCTAAATTTAGATCATTTCGATACGACAACCAATCATTTCCAAACATTGCTGCGGTATTAACAATCTGTTCAGCAGCATCACCGTAATAGTAATCTTCAGTACTTAAATTGACCGCAATAAACTCTAGACGCTCAATAGCTCTGGATCCAGTAATAGACCATCTTGAAACTGCATAAACGTAATTTCCACGTTCAAACTTATCAAGTTTATAAGCTGGTAGTTCTATTGCGGAAACCCGATGATAGGGTAAATCATTTAAGTAAGTCTTGAGATATGAACTTACAAATCGAATTAAAGGGTGTTCTTGAGTAACTCTTTCAATATTAACTGCAGTTTTTCCAAGTTTATTTTCGAAAAGTAATTTGGGTGGATTTGAAGATAGGAGTTTTGTTGAGCCTTGTATACGATTTGTATTAACAAAATCTTCAATTTTAATTTTCGCATCAATTGAGAGCTCAAGATCAACAAGGAATTCGTCATTGTCGGAGTGAACGATTCTAGTTCCTGGGAAGTATTTTGGAAGGCAATCACTCACATAAGCAAGTAGGTCCTCACCTCGAATATACCTACCTAGCTCCTTTGAAGCACGAACTTTATTTTGTATAAAATCGCCGTGTGCTATTAAATGTGTAGCTTCAGACTCTAGGTTGGTCTGCTGACGATTCAAATTTTCAATAGCAATCTGTGCTTGTTCGATTCTTGAATTTTCTTGCTCATTGCTTAAATTGTGAGAAAGTAACTCGTAACCCAACTGTCGAATTTGGTCGCCTAAAATAGCTTCAAAGCTGCCTAATGCTTGTTTAAAAATGTTTAAACGTTCTAAGAGGCGGTCATATATTTTTTCATCAATCGAATCCTCATATATAAAGTTCCAAATCAGAATTCTTTCTGCCTCTTGACCAATACGATCGATACGACCAATCCTTTGCTCGATTCGCATTGGGTTCCATGGTAAGTCGTAATTGATAACCAGACTTGAAAACTGCAGATCAACACCTTCTGAAGCTACTTCTGATGAAAGTAGTATATTTGGACCGTTGGTACTTTCAAATTTTTGTAGTGCAACACTTTTATCTATTCCACCGAATACAATAATGCTTGATATCTTTTCTTCGTTAAGTCTTTCTTGTAAATAAATCAATGTCTTTCGGTAGAAAGAAAATAGTACAACTTTTTTGTTTGGGTTTTCATTCCAATATAATTTTAGATTCCTGATTAGAGAATTAAACTTACTATCTGATGCGCGCAACTCTTTGTAATTACCAATTTTTTTTGCGATTGTGACAAGCTCTACAAGAAGTGTACCCAGTTGTGGTGTACGGTTAGTTTCGTCAAAATCTCCAAAGTTTTCAGCTAAGGTTTCTTCATCAGAATCATCTAAATTGTCTCCAATTTTATCAACCCAAGCTCTACACGCTGCAGCCATTGAGCTTGACATTTGACGTTGAGGAATTGTTAACATGAATCCTGTTGAGATATCAATCTTTGAACAATATTCGCGAACTTGATTAGTTACTTTTTCATAAAATTCTGACTCTTTGCTATTCATCCTAACTCTGATTGCGTGGGGCATGCGTTGAACTCTAAATTCTTGAACATCTCTCTTAAGAGTTCTAGTAACCACTTTGGCAAGAGGATTAATTCTATCCAGTTTTTCAGCTATTTCAGATCTACCACTAGGACTTGCTAAAAACTCATCAGTGGGAGGGAAGTTAATCAGGTACTCTATTTGTTTGTTGTCTTCGAAAAGTCTTTCATTATTGATTGCAGTTTGTAATGTATATATAAAGTTTTTTTGAGTAATTATTGTTTTAAGTATTTCATCTCTCAATCTAACAATAGGCGCATTTGCTCTCAATGTTTCGTCAAATGAGCTCTCAAATGGAAAAGCGTCCTCATCAATTAAATGAAGGAGATTAAATAAATCTGTACTCCTGAGTTGAATTGGGGTTGCAGAAAGTAGTATCAGATTTTGTGCAACCGGCCTTAATAAATTGCCAAGCTTAAAAGTTTGAGTTTCACGGTTTCTTAGGTAGTGAGCCTCGTCAATTATGACTAAATCTAAAAGAGGATCATCAAGTTCTGCATCATCTAAAAATTGCGCAAGCCTTGCTGATGATGTATTACTTTTGTTATCTAAATCATCCCAGCCTTTTGGAGGCCTTAGTCCTTGCATACTAGCAATAAGTGCGAATGACTCTGTCGGAGACTCTTTTATTTTACTGAGGTATTTGAGTAGATCCCCAGCATCAACAATTTGTGCATTAACGCCAAATCGATTTGAAAGTTCCATTTGCCATTTATCACGGAGCATGGCTGGGCAAATAACTAAAAGCCTTTTAGCTTCTTGACGCGCCCTGAGCTCTGTCCAAATTAGGCCTGCTTCGATTGTTTTACCTAATCCCACTTCATCTGCAATCAAAATTCCATTACAAGGCGATGAAAGAAAATGTAGTACAGGTTTAAACTGATAAGCTAGAAACTGAGTGTTGGTGGTATTAAGACTGTAAATTAAATTTGCGAGTTTTCCACTCAATCTAAAATAAGTCATCAGTCCACGAAGGTCGGCCGAACGTCCATAACGGCCTTTTATCATTAATCCATAGGGCCCTTTCTCAGTAGCCATTAATGGTTCAAGTGCCCCTATTAAGACAAATTGATCATCTCCATCCAAGAAGTGTACTATAACTTTTCGACGTTGTTCAGGCCCATCTGTCTCGCTACCAAGTATTCCTATCCTACCAGGATTAGCTATCAACCTAACTTTATCTCCAGCTTTCATCTGTTCTCAAATCTAGGTTGTGCCTTATAAATAGTGAAGTTTCAAAAAAACAAATTTAGCAGTTTGAGATAATACAATTTTATAAGCAAATACTAGCAAAATTAATATCTAATGGTCTAGTTTAAAACAACACCTTCTTATAGGTTATAAATTTTAGAGTTGAAAATAAGTAATACTTGGGATCAATTTTCAACAGGCTTCCTAAAATTAGCTCTGAGTTAACTTAGAGCTAGACAAACAAGAAACACGTGAGCTAATATATTGGTAAGGCGCCAGCCGTACTTGCACACGAGTAAAAATCGGCACTTCAAATTACTTGATTTAAATGATGTAAAGCTAACCCTATAAATCGACACTGGGTTTTAAACGTGTGCGCTACCCAGAGTCCATATTTATAAAGGTACTTTAATCATGAAAATCAACACCACAGTTCACTCAGTACAACAAAGTCTTAAAAATCTTACAAATCCTCCTGTTAAGTTAACTCATGTGTATGAGTTGCTTGCAGCAGCATTTGGATACAACAGTTATGCATCTCTTAAAAGCGTTGCCATACTAACCAACTTCGACGATACAACAACAGCTAACCAGGATTCGATTCTGAGGAGAGCAAGTTCACTTGGATATCAAACCTTCCCAGCTACGGAACTGGTGACAATTGTTGAGGAAGAAGGGTTAGGTGCGCTCACTTTTTCAGAGCTGGCAATGAAGCTTAGAGAAGGCGATCACTTTATAGAGGATGATTTAGATCAAATCATTGCGGCGGAAAAAAATGCTTGGGCCAACTATTGTTTAGCACTTCATTATGCCGAAGAAGATGACGAAACTCAGGTGGGCAGTGAGTATTGGCATAACCAAATGCTGGCAGGTCGTTCTTTAAGTGGTCACGAAAAAACATTCGCACTAGAGTA
>LNFM01008735.1_pt1 | contig 25238 bp, 20 predicted proteins | sample 596031 | NCBI WGS metagenome assembly LNFM01 (sample SAMN04254537, study PRJNA301005) | activated carbon metagenome | isolation source: dual media filters at the Ann Arbor, Michigan drinking water treatment plant | place: USA: Ann Arbor | reverse complement strand
CGCTGCAGAACGCGGCCTCGATCGCCAAGAACATCATCACCACCGAGTGCGTGGTGGCCGACGCCCCCGAGTCCGATGGCGGCGGCGGGATGGGTGGCATGTCCCCCAACATGGGCGGCATGGGCATGGGCGGCGGGATGATGTAGACCGGTCACGGCCTCCCCGAGGCCGCCGATCGATCTCCTGACGCACGCGAAGGGGGCCCCATCGGGGCCCCCTTCGTCGTTCAGGCGCCGGCGGCGAGCAGGGCCGTGGCGCGGCGCAGGTGGCCGGAGAGGCTCTCGGCCACGTTCAGCAGCAGCAGGGTGCGCGTCTGCAGGGCCGGGTCATCGGAGAGGCGCTCCAGGCCCGCGCGAGTGAGGCGGTGGGCGGTGACCGGCGTGTCGGCGACCACGGTGGCCGATCGCGGGCCCCCGTCGATCAGGCCGACCTCGCCGGTGAACATCCCGGGCCCGATGGTGAGCACGCGCACCCGCGACCCGTCGTCGCGGGTCGTGATCACGCTGGCGCGGCCCGTGACGATCACCAGCAGATGATCCGACGGGCTGCCCTCGGCGATCATCACCTCGCCGGCGGCGAAGGCCACCTCCTCGAGGGCCGCGCGCAGGTCGGCGACCTCCTCCGGCGACATCCGGCGGCAGAGCTCCCCGGCCTCCAGGGGCAGGGCGTCCTCATCGGCCACTCCGAGCTGCCCGAGCAGCCGGTCCTCGCACCATTCGAGCGCCTCCTCGGCGTCGCCGCGGACGTCGATCTCGGCAGCGTCGCCGGCGTCGGCCCGCCGCTCGATCTCGGCGCCGAGGCGCGGGTGGTCGGCCGCGCCGCACACCAGCAGGTGGACGCCGCGCGCGGCGAGGGTGTCCCCGAGCGCGCAGAGGATCGCCGCGCCGGCCCCGTCCACGCGGCTCACGGAGGAGAGGTCGAGCACCACCGAGCCGCCGTCCGGGCAGCTCTCGTCCAGCGACCGAGCGATCGCGGCCGCCGCCGCGAAGGTCAGATCCCCCTGGGGCCGCTGGCGCAGGATCCGCTGCGAGGCGCCCTCGAGCGCCTCCTGTGCCGCCACCGACCGGCGCCGCCGCGAGGCGGCGGGAGCGGGAGCGGTGCCGCGCGCCGCGGCCCCGGGCCGCGGCGGATCGAGCAGGTGCAGGCCGAGCTCCTCCGACAGCGCCCGGCACACCCGGATGCCGCGCACGCTGTTGCCGACGTCGTCGAGCGGCGGCGACAGCGTGCCGACGCCGAACTGGCCGGGCAGCACCGCGAGGATGCCGCCCGCGACGCCGCTCTTGGCGGGCAGCCCGATGTCGTGCAGCCACTGGCCGGCGAAGTCGTACATCCCGCAGGTCGCCATCACGCTCAGCACGCTCGGCACGTGCTCCTCGGCCAGCGCGCGCGCCCCGGTGATCGGGTTGACGCCGCGGTTGGCGAGGGTCGCGCCCATCACCGCCAGGTCGCGGCAGGTGACGAGGATCGAGCACTGGCGGAAGTAGACGTCCAGGACGTCGTCGGGGTCCCCCTCGATCACCGAGAAGTTGCGCAGCAGGTGGGCGATCGCGCGGTTGCGGTGACCGGTCTCGCTCTCGGAGCGGTAGACGCGCTCGTCCACCTCGGCCGGGCTCGCGGTGTAGCGCTCGAAGGTGGCGAGGATGCGGGCGAGCCGGTCGCCGGGGTCGGCTCCCGCCACCAGTCCGGTCGTCGCGATGGCGCCGGCGTTGACCATCGGGTTCAGGGGGGTGCTGCGCTCGGGGTGCAGGCGGATCGAGTTGAACGCCTCCCCCGACGGCTCCACACCCACGACCTCGGCGACGGCCGCCGGTCCCCGGTCCTCCAGGGCCATGCCATAGAGCACCGCCTTCGAGATCGACTGGATGGTGAACGGGACGGCGGTGTCGCCGACCTCGTGGACGTCGCCCTGCACCGTGGCCAGCGCGATGCCGAACGTGGCGGGGTCGGCGGTCGAGAGCTCGGGGATGTAGTCGGCGACCTCCCCGGACGGCGGCTCGCCCGCGATCCGCGCGTGCAGGTCGCCCAGCACGCGGTCCACGGGGTTCGCGGGCGCGGTGGCCCCGGTGCCCGGGGGCGTGGCGGGGTCGGTGGCTGGCTGGGCGCTCATCGGGTCTCTCCGCGCTGCGGGACGGGATCGACCGCGGACGCTATCCGCCCCGGCGCCGCGCGGCACCCATCCACCCGGCCACACCCGGCGGACCGAACCCCGGACGCACGGCCAACTGCGCAGGGGTGCGGCCCACCGTACGCTCGCCGCGCGTGGATACGACCGCACAGCCGCGCCGCGCGGCAGCCGCGCGCGCCGGCGCCCTGCTCGCGTTGCCGGTGCTCGGCATCGGCCTGCTGCTCGTGGTCCCCTCGATCGACGGGCGCTGGTCGCACGACCCCTCGCATCTGTGGGTCGTGCTGGCCGCCGCCGTGCTGACGGGGGCCCTCGCGTACGCCACCGGTGTCGCCGCCGAGCGCCGGTCCGACGCGCGCGTGGCCCTCGTCTCGCTCGCCTTCCTCACATGCTCGGGGTTCCTCGGCCTCCACGCCCTGGCGACGCCCCGCGTTCTCCTCGACGGCCCGAACGCCGGGTTCATCATCGCGACGCCGGTCGGCCTCACCCTGGCCGGCGCGTTCGCGGCGGCATCGGCGCTCGTGCCCGACTCCGGCCCGCCCGCCTGGCTGTCGCGCGCGATGCCCCGGTTGCGCTGGGGCGTCCTCGGGCTCCTGGCGGCCTGGGCCGCCGCATCCCTGGCCGAGGTGCCGCCGCTCGGCATCTCCGACCTGCCGTCCCGCGGCTCGCCCGCGGCGGTCGCGTTCGCGACGGCCGGGCTCGGGCTCTACGCGCTGGCGCTGGTGCGCTACGTCGCGCTCTTCCTGCGCCGGCCCACGGGGATGCTGCTGGGCCTGATCATCGGGCTGGCGCTCCTCGCGGAGGCGACGCTCGCGACCGCGCTCGCGCCCGAGTGGCACGCGAGCTGGTGGGGATGGCACCTGCTCATCCTCGCCGCGTCGGTGATCGTGGCCGCCACGGCCCATGCGCAGTGGCACGAGGAGCGCTTCGGCGACCTCTACCTCGCCTCCACCGCCGAGGGCGCGCGCGACCTGACGGTGCTCTTCGCCGACCTGCAGGGGTTCACCCGCTTCTCGGAGGCGAACCCGCCCGCCGAGGTGTCGCGGATGCTCAACCGCTACCTCGCGGCCGCCGTGCCTGCGGTGGTGCGCCGGCACGGCGGGGATGTCGACCGCATCATGGGCGACGCGGTGATGGTCACCTTCAACCGCGCGGGCGACCGGCCCGACCACGCCGCCGACGCCGTCCGTGCCGCCGTGGCCCTCCAGGAGGAGACCGGCCGCATCGCCGCCGAGAACCCCGAGTGGCCGCGCTTCCGCGTCGGCGTGAACACCGGGACGGCGCTCGTCTGCCTGCTCGGCGCCGCCGGCGGGCGCACCCACACGGTCATCGGCGACACGGTCAACGTGGCGGCGCGTCTCGAGGGGCTCGCGCCGGCGGGCGGCATCGCCCTCGGGGCCGAGACGGCGCGCCGTCTCGCCGGCGCGCGGACCGAGCCCCTCGGAGAGGTGGCGCTCAAGGGGCGCGACGCAACGGTCGAGGCGCTGCTGCTGGTCGGGTTCGGGCCCGTCTCTCCCGCGTGAGGGGACCGCCGGCCGGGCGATGAGCGCACGGCGCGCGCGCCGGCGCCGCCTGCGTCAGGCCGTGCCGTCGGGGCCGTCGAGCGCCTTGTTCAGGTCCCAGGCGGCCGAGATCAGCCCCAGGTGGGTGAAGGCCTGGGGGAAGTTGCCGAGGGCCTCGCCGGTGTCGCCGACCTCCTCGGCGAACAGGCCGAGGTCGTTGGCGTAGGTGAGCATCTTCTCGAACACCAGGCGCGCGTCCTCGGTACGGCCCGCGCGCGTCAGGCACTCGACCAGCCAGAAGGAGCAGAGCGAGAACGAGCCCTCCCCGGTGCCCCCGAGGCCGTCGTCGGACGCCGTGGCGGGGTCGTAGCGGTAGACGAGGCTGTCGGAGACCAGGTCGCGCTCGATGGCGCCGAGGGTGGCGAGCATGCGGGGGTCGCGCGGCCCGATGAACTTGACCAGCGGCATCAGCAGGTTGCTCGCGTCGAGCACCGTGCCGCCGTAGTACTGCACGAACGACTGGCGCTCCTCGCTCCAGCCCTTGGCCATGATCTCCTCGTAGATCTCGTCGCGCACCGCGCGCCAGCGGATCGTGTTGCCCGGCAGGCCGCGCTGGGCCTGCATCCGCATCGCCCGCTCGAAGGCCACCCAGCACATCAGGCGCGAGTAGACGAAGTGCCGCCGTCCACCCCGCACCTCCCAGATCCCCTCGTCCGGGCGCTGCCAGTTGTCGGCGAGCCAGTCGAGCAGCCGCCGTAGGCTGGTCCAGAGCTCCCAGCTGATCGGCTCCTGCTTGTTGGAGAGGTAGACGGCGTCCATCAGCTCGCCGTAGACGTCGAGCTGCAGCTGGTCGTGGGCGCCGTTGCCGATGCGCACGGGGCGGGATCCGCGATAGCCCTCGAGGTGCGTCAGCTCCACCTCGGTGAGCTCGCGCCCGCCGTCGATCGCGTAGACGATCTGGAGCTCGGGATCCTCCGGGTCGGCCTCGCGGCAGCGCGCCTCCAGCCAGCCGGCGAACTGCTGGGCCTCCGTGTGGAACCCGAGCCGCTGGAAGGCGAACGCGGTGAAGGCGGAGTCGCGCAGCCAGGCGTAGCGGTAGTCCCAGTTGCGCCCGCCGCCGATGGCCTCCGGCAGGCTGCAGGTGGGGGAGGCCACCATCGCCCCCGTGGGGGCGTAGGTGCAGAGCTTGAGCGCCGTCGTAGTGCGACTGCGACAGCCACGAGCGCCAGAAGTCGCGGGTGGCGTCGAGGGCCTCGGACACCCGGTCGCCCTCCCAGCGCAGGCCCGCGCCGGCCGGCTGGAGCACGAACCAGGCCCGCTGGCCGGCGTCGAGGCGGAAGCGCGTCGTCGCGGCGGGGCCGTCGACCGTGAGGGGCAGGCTCGAGGCGAGCTCGGTGGTGCCGCCGCCCTCGGCCGTGAATCGGGCCACGCGGGGATCGTCGGCGGTGACCCGGTGCGCGCGCCGCGCGTAGTCGAAGCCCGGCCGGCACTCCATGCGGAACCCGACCGATCCGCGCACCACATCGACCTGGCGGACGATGGCGCAGGGGTCGAGCGCCACGGGCATGAAGTCGGTCACCTCGGCGACGCCTGCGTGCGAGAAGAACCGCGTCAGCAGGATCGCCGTGTCGGGCAGGTAGAGCTGCTTGCTCGAGCAGGGGACCTCGGGCGCGATGCGGAACCTGCCGCCGATGTCGGCGTCGAGGATGGCGGCGAACAGGCTGGGCGCGTCGAAGCGGCCCGGGCAGAACCAGTCGATCGCCCCGTCGCGGCCCACGAGGGCCGCCGTACGCAGGTCGCCGATCAGCCCGTAGCTCTCGATCGGGCGGTAGCGCGCCTCGCCCGGCTCTCCCCATCCGGGCTCCCGGACGGCCCCGGGGCCGACGGCCGCGGGGCCCGGGGGAGGTTCGCCGACGGTCACGCCCGCATCCTAACGGTGGCCGGGCGTCAAGCTGCGCGGCCCGCCGGCCGATACGGAGGATGCCCCCCCAGTGCGGCGCCGTTGCCGACGGTCGCCGGGGGAGCGTCGGCGCACGATGAGAGGAAGAGCCGCGTGAGCTCACGGAGGGGATCGCGACAGGCCGGGTTCTCATACATCGAGATCCTCGTGGGGATCGTCATCCTGGCGATCGTCGCCGGGGGCATCGCCCAGGGCCTCGCGCAGACGAGCGCGTCCCTCGGGACCTCGAAGGTGGAGACGACCGCCACCAAGCTGGCGTCGGCCGAGCTCGACCGTGCGCACCGCATGACCTACGACGACGTCGGGATCGTGGGCGGCAGCCCGCCGGGCGTGATCGCCGCGACCCGGGACGTGGTCGTGGGGTCGGTCACGTACCGGGTCGCCATGGACGTGGTCTACGTCGACGACCCCGCCCTCGGCCAGCCCCAGACCTACGTGAACTACAAGAAGGTCACCGTCACGGTGACGCCGCAGACCAGCCGCGCCCGTGCCTACTCGCAGACGACGCTCGTCGCGCCGCCCGCGATCGGCGCCATCTCGGGCAAGTCGACGATCATCGTCACCGTCATCGACGCGCTCACCGACCAGCCGGTCGCCGGCGCCCCGGTGACCGCCGACCTCAGCACGTCCCCGACGCAGACGCGCACCACCGGCTCCGACGGCAAGGTGGTCTTCGCCGGCCTCGAGCCCAGCGCCATCCCGGTGAACGACCCCAAGTACAAGTACCGGCTGACGGTGGGCCTCTCCGACCCGTGGGTCACCCACCCGGACAACGTGCCGGCCCTCGCCCAGCAGCACCTCACGGCGTCCCAGACCTGGACGACCACGCTCAAGGTCTTCAAGAAGGCCACTATCCAGGTCAACGTCCGCGACTCGGCGACCGGCCTGCCGATCGGCGAGCGCACGGAGGTCGTGGCCAGCACTCCCGGCCCCGACGTCCTCAGCGAGTCGCAGACCGGCTCCACCGGCGCCTTCACCTTCGCGACCATCGGGTCGAAGGCGATCCCGCCGAGCGCCTCCAACTTCACCGTCACCGCGCAGCCCGACTGCTACGCATCGGGGTCGATCTCGCGCCCGGTCCCGGCCGGCTACCCGAACAACACCACCGAGGTCTTCGACTTCTCGCTGACACGCGTCCCGAGCGGCTACCTCGACGTCACCGTGCGCAGCACCGCCGCGGGCAACCCGGTCATCGGGTCGGCCCAGGTCCAGGTCTCGGGCGGGCAGGCGAACATCGCCCCGCGCGTGCGCGACACCGATGCGTCCGGCTTCGCACGCTTCTGCCTCGAGCCGTCGGGCACCGCCAGCTACGTCGTCTCGGCGGCCCGGGCGGGCTACGGCGCGGGTTCGATCCTCGCGACGGTCGCCCTCAACCAGACGACCCCGCTGACCATGTACCTGGTGCCCGCGCCGAGCACCGGCACGATCCGCCTGAGCGCGGGCTCGTCCAACAGGCTCGTCCGCCTGCAGGCCCTCACCGGCACCTACGACGCCTCGCAGAGCACCAACTCCTTCGGCAACGCCGACTTCACCGGCCTCGCGGCCGGCAACTACATGGCGTACATCGCCGTCGGCTTCTCCGGCGGCAATCCGACCTGGAGCACCGGCAAGGTCGTCAGCGCCGTCGGAGGCCAGCTGCGGACGTACTCGGTCCCGTGAGCCGCCACCGCCGCCAGGGGGGCTTCACCCTGATCGAGCTGCTGATGGGCATCGCGCTCTCCTCGATCTTCGCCATCGCCCTCTTCAGCTTCTTCTACTCGGGCGTCGACTCAGCTCGCACCAGCGAGACGCAGGCGCGCGCCCAGGCCGACGGCCGCACCGCCATCGACCGCTTCGTGCGCGAGTCGCGCCAGGCGGTCAGCCCCGACGGCGGACTCACGCCACCGGTGATCGCGCTCACGCCGACGCGCGTCGAGATGTACGTGGACCCCTCGCGGGCGACCGCTGACAAGACCCCGCGCCCCTACAAGGTCCGCTACTCGGTCGTCGCCGACCAGCTGGTCCGCGACAGCGCGGCCCCGGTCGGCGCCGTCGCTCCGTACTCCTACGGCTCGTACATCCGGCCCGAGGTGCTGATCGAGAAGCTCGACAACGGCGCCGCCGCGGCGTTCTCGGGCGCGACGGCCGACGGAGCCGTCCTGCCGGCGGCGCCGACCGCCGTCCAACTGCGCGACATGGCCCAGATGACCGTACGGCTCCTCGTGAGCCAGAAGACCGGCAATGCCGCCTCGACGCTGGAGCTGACCACGGATGTCGCACTCCGCAATGCGATCACCATCTGACCGCCGCCCCCGCCGCGGGGGATCCCAGGACGGAGCCAGCCTGATCGTGACGATCGCGCTCACCGGCATCCTCGCGCTGCTCGTGCTCGCGAGTCTCTCGTTCGCGCGGAGCTCGACCACCCAGACGGCCAACCAGGGGCGCGGCGACATCGCGCTCCAGGTCGCCGACGCGGGCGTCAACCGCTACATCTCGCGCCTGGTCGAGGACCCGCGCTACTACGACCACTGGATCGACCTCGCCGAGGATCCGCGCATCGATCCGTACGGGGCGGTGCACGCGCCCGGCTCGCCCTGGACCCCGGGTGTGTCGTGGACCTACGCGGGGCCGTCGCAGACCTGGGCGCAGCTGCAGGACGCGCGCTTCGGCACGGCGGCCTACTCGCTGCGCGTCACACCCCCCGCCCCCGGCTCCGACCTGGTCACCATCCAGTCGACCGGCCAGGCGAGCCGTGACAGCCCGTCGCCGGTGACCCGCTCGGTGCAGAGCCAGATCCACCCGTCCTCGATCGCCGACTTCCAGATGATCTCGAACGCCACGATCAAGTACGGCTCGTCGGCGACCACCACCGGCAAGCTCTACTCGGCGGTCGACATCAACCACCAGGGTCTCGCCCAGGCGCCGGCCTTCGCCCAGCATCTGGTCTGCTCGAGCAGCGCGTTCAACTGCGCGAGCTCCAACCCGACCGGGTCGGTGTTCCAGGGCGGCGCCTACGACTCGGTGACCAACCCGTCGTTCCGGTCCAAGTTCGCGACGCCGATCGACTTCAGCCACTTCACCCAGTCGCGCCTCGACATCAAGGGCGCGGCCGAGGCCGGCGGCACCGCCTGGAACGACCCGACGGCGAACGCCTGGCTGGTGCAGTTCCTCGCCGACGGACGCGCCCGCGTGCACAAGATCACCGGCGGCGGCGACATCGGCGCCTCGCTCACCACGATCGGCTGCCCGGTGACGGTGAACGTCCCGGCCAACGGCGCCATGTACTTCGAGCAGTCCGTCGTCGTGTCGGACGGCAGCACCAAGACCGACAGCTGCGCCTCGACCGTGGGCCCGCGCCCGTCCGTGGTCAACGGCAGGGTCACCATCGCGACCAAGGGCAACGTCTACATCGGCGGCAACATCACCTACGCGTCGTCGGGTGACGACGTGCTCGGCCTGATCTCCGCCAACGAGGTGATCATCGCCCGCTACACGCCCTCGACGCTGACCTGGCGGGCCGCGTCGCTCGCGCAGTCGGGTCAGTGGCGCACCTACCAGGGCAGCGCGACGGGCAACCACAACTCGATGACCTACATCGGCTCCCAGACCACGGCCGACGGCGGGTACGCGTCAATGTTCAACAGCCGCACCTACCAGTACGACGAGACGCTCCAGCGCCTGCGCCCGCCCTTCTACCCGATCCTCGAGGGGTCGTGGGAGACCTTCTACTGGCGCGAGGTGAAGCCCCCCGCCTGACCCCGGGCAGGGGCGGGGACCACGGCCGCGGGGCTCCGCTAACCTCGCGGCCGTGAGCCCCGGATGACCGAGACCGCCTTCGGGGCGCTGCTGATCATCCTCGCAGGGGCCGCGGCCCGCCGCGCCGGCGTGCTCCGGCGCGAGGACGGCCCCCTGATGGTGCGGGTGGTCATCAACCTCGCCCTTCCGCCGCTGATCTTCCTGATCCTGGTGCGGGCCGAGCTGCACGCCTCGCTGCTGCTCGTGCCCGTCGCCGGGTTCGCGATCCACGGCATCCTCCTCGGCCTGGTGTGGCTGTCGGTCCGGGTGTGGGGGATGGAGCGCCCTCGCGCCGGCGCGATGATCGTGGCGACGGCGATCGGCAACACGGGGTTCTTCGGCCTGCCCCTGATCGCGGCGTCCGGCAGCGGGTTCTCCCTGCCGGCGGCCGTGATGTACGACTCGCTCTGCACCGGCGTGCTGACCTGGACGTCCACCGTCGCCATCTCCGAGGCCTACGGGCGCGTCCCCACCGGCCCGCGCCCGTCGCTGTGGCAGGGGCTGATGGCCTTCGTGCGGCTGCCGCCCAACTGGGCCCTCGCCGCCGGGCTGGCCGTCAACGCCGCCGGCCTCGACATGCCGGCCCTCGTGGAGCGGCCCTTCGAGATCCTCGGCGCCGCCACGCTTCCGCTGACCATGCTGTACGCGGGGCTCATGATCGAGTTCCGCGGCCTGCGCCGCCTCTGGGGCGAGGTCACCTACGTCGTCGTCGTCCGCCTGGGCGTCGCCACGCTGATCGGCGTCGCGGTGGCCGGCGCGCTGCGGTTCTCCGACGACGTCTTCAACACCGTCGTGATCATGGCGGCGATGCCCACGGCGATGATGTCGCTGGTGATCGGGGCCCGCTCGGGCCTGCGATCCGACGTGCTCGCGGGGGCCGTCGTCGTCACGACGCTGCTCTCAACCCTTACGCTGCCCGCATGGCGGGCTCTCCTCCTGTGACCGGCGCGACCCGCGACGGCTTCGGCACCCGGCTCTCCGCCGCGGTGGAGGAGCGCGCGAGCCAGGTCGTCCTCGGCCTCGATCCCGATCCCCGGCGCGTGCCCGGCGGCGCCGAGGGCGCGCGCGCGTTCTGCCGCCGCGCCATCGCCTCCGCAGGCCCGGCCTGCGTCGCCGCCAAGATCCAGCTGGCCTCCTTCGAGCGATTCGGGGCCCCGGGCTGGGAGGCCTTCGAGCGGGTGGCCGCCTCGGCCGCCGAGGCGGGGCTGCTGGTGATCGCCGACGCCAAGCGCGGCGACGTGGACGTCACCGCGCGGGCCTACGCCGACGCGTTCATGCGGGCGCCCATCGACGCGCTCACGATCAACCCGTCGCTCGGCGGCGACGCGATCGCCCCCTTCATCGAGGCGGCCGTGGACGGCGGCCGCGGGCTGTTCGCCCTGGTGCGCACCTCCAATCCCGGCGCCGCCGACTTCCAGGACCTGCCGCTCGCCGCGGGGGGGCTCTGGCACGAGGAGGTGGCCCGGCGCGTCGCCGGCTGGGGCGCGGCGTCCGTCGACGGCTCGGGCCTGTCGGCGCTCGGCGCCGTGGTCGGTGCGACGGTCCCCGAGCGCATCGCGGCCCTCCGCGCGCTGATGCCGCACCAGCCGTTCCTGATCCCCGGCGTGGGCGCGCAGGGCGGCCGGGCGGAGGATCTCGGAGCGGCGTTCGGCGGCCGCGCCGCCGGGGCGCTGGTGGCGGCGAGTCGGTCGATCATCTTCGCCGAGAGCCCCCGCCGGGCCGCCGAGGAGCTGCGCGCCACGCTGTGGAGCACCTACGAGGGGTCCGCGCCTCCGGGCTGAGCCTGAATCCGCGATCTCGTCCCCGCATCCACGATCTCGGACGGATCCGGGCTGAGGCGGCGCGCATCGGCCCCCACGGACGCCGGCCGGACCTCCGGCGCGCCGCGGGGGCCGTCCCGTCGCCCGTGGAGCGGCGACGAGATCTGTGACGCTCAGGCCGCGCAGGCCCCGAGCAGCGCGATGTGCTCCGGCGGGAGCGGTGCGACGACGATCACACTGCCTCCCGGCGGCGGGTGGGGGTTCGTACGTCATACGGGCGTCCGGGGCGGGCGGATCACATTCCGCAACCATGCGACCGCCCCGGGGGTAGAGTCACGCCGTGCTGCGCCTCCGGGCTCTCGCGTTCCTCGCCGTGCTGGCCTCGGTGATCCCGTTCCCGGTCGCGTGGGCGGCGCCACCGACGGTCGATGCGGCGGCATATATCCTCGTCGACCCGGCGACCGGCGAGACGCTCGCGCAGCGCGCCCCCGATCGGAAGCTCCCGATGGCCAGCACCACCAAGATCATGACCGCCCTCGTCGTCCTCGAACGCGCGGATCTCGGCGACCGGCTCACGGTGCCGCCGGCGGCCGAGGCGATCGGCGGCTCGACAGGGTTCCTGCGGACGGGGGAGACGCTGACCGTGCGCGACCTGCTGACGGCGCTGCTGGTGCCGAGCGGCAACGACGCGGCCATCACGCTCGCCGAGGGGGTCGCCGGTTCGCAGGAGGCCTTCGTGTCGCTCATGAACGCGCGCGCCGCGGCGCTCGGCCTCACCGCGACCCGCTTCGCCAACCCGCACGGCCTCGACGGACCCGGGCACCACTCCACGGTCCGCGACCTGGCGCGGCTGGGCATCGTCGCGATGCGCGATCCGGTGCTGCGGGAGATCGTGGCCTCGCGCACCGCCCGGATCCCCGGCCCGTTCGGCCAGGGCACGCGCTCCTACGAGTCCCAGAACGCCCTGCTCGACATCGATCCGGACGCGGACGGCATCAAGACCGGGATGACCGACGGCGCCGGCTACTCGCTCATGGCGCGCGCCCGGCGCGCGCGCCTCGGCGTGACCCTCCAGGCCGCCCTGATCGGGTCGCCGAGCTCGGAGGCCCGCGCGCGCGACGCCAAGCGGCTGCTCGACTGGGGCTTCTCCCGGTACGCCACGGCGACCGTCGCCGACGCCGCGATCGATCTCGGGCGCGTGCCCGTGGACGGCCGCCCGGGCGTGACGGTGCCCTACCGGGCGGCGGCCCCGCTCAACGCGCCGGTGCGGCTCGGGGTGCCCATCATCCAGACCCTGGTCGCCCCGGCGGAGGTGAGCGGGCCGGTGGCGGCCGGCCAGGTGCTCGGCAGCGTGACGCTGCGCCAGGGGGACCACGTGCTCGGCCGGCGCGATCTCGTGGCGGCCCGGGGCGAGGACGGGCCGAGCCTGTGGGATCACGTCCGCTCCGGAGTGGGCAACCTCATCCCGTGATCGTCACCGTCACCCTCAACGCCGCCCTCGACCGCACGGTGCGCGTGCCGAACTTCCAGGTGGGCGCCCGCCATCGCGCCGACGCCTCCCTGCGGCTGCCGGGCGGCAAGGGCGTCAACGTGGCGCGCGCGCTGAAGTCGCTCGGCCAGCCCGTCATCGCCACGGGCCTCGCGGGCGGCCGGGCCGGCACCTACATCATCGAGGAGCTGACGGCCGAGGGGATCCTCAACGACTTCGTCCGGATCTCGGGCGAGTCGCGCACGAGCACGGCGGTCATCGACCCGACCAACAACCAGCAGACCGAGATCAACGAGTGGGGGCCCTCGGTCGACAAGGCCGAGCTCGACGTGCTGCTCGACAAGATCCGCTACCTCTCCAAGGGCGCCGACGTCTTCGTGCTGGCGGGCTCGCTGCCGCGCGACGTGCCCGTCGACTACTACGAGCGGCTGCTGCGGGAGCTGCGCCGGGAGAAGATGATCACCGCCGTGGACGCCTCGGGGCCCGCCCTGCGGTCGGCCCTCTCGGCCGAGCCGGGCGTCGTCAGCCCCAACGTCCGCGAGGCCGAGGAGATCGTCGGCCACGAGTTCGGCGACGAGGACGACATCGCCGCCGCCGCCGAGATGATCACCCAGATGGGCGCCGGCAGCGCGATCATCCACCACGAGGACGGCTGCGTGGCGCGCATCCGTCCCGAGGGCGCCAAGCAGCACCGCACCTATCGGGCGCGCCTGCCCCGGCGCGCCGACGTGGTCTCGACCGTCGGCTCGGGCGACGCCCTGCTCGCGGGCTATCTGTCGGCGCTCTACGGGCACCAGCCGCCCGAGGCGGCGCTGTCGCTGGCGGTCGCCTGCGGCGCGGCGAACACCCAGCGCTTCGGCGCCGGGGTGTTCGATCCGTCGGACGTCGAGTCGCTCATGCGGCGCGTCGAGGTGGTGACCGATTGAGCGGATTCTCACGCGCCCGGCAGGAGACGGGCGGCCGACCCCGACGCTAGGATCCCAGGATCATTCTCATGGGAACCGACCTACCTACGCAGGTACGACCGACCCAGGTCCGGCGACGACGCCGAGCCTGGGTTTTCTCGTCCTGAGGGGCCGTTCGGGCAGACGTGGCGGGGGGCGCTGAGTGGAGATCGAGATCGGGCGGGGCAAGAAGGGGCGGCGGGCGTACGGGCTGGATGAGATCGCGATCGTGCCGAGCAGGCGCACGCGCGATCCCGAGGACGTCGATCTCACGTGGAAGCTCGACGGGCACACGTTCGAGCTGCCGCTCCTGGCGTCGGCGATGGACGGGGTGGTCGACACCCGCACCGCCGGCATCATCGGCAAGATCGGCGGCCTGGCCGTCCTCAACCTCGAGGGCATCCAGACGCGCTACGAGGAGGCCGACGCCGAGCTGGAGCGCATCTCCCGGATGCCTCCCGCCGAGGCCACCCGGGGTCTCCAGGAGATCTACCAGGCGCCGATCAAGCCCGAGCTGATCGCCCAGAGGATCAAGGAGATCAAGGCGCAGGGCGTCACGGTCGCGGGCTCCCTGACCCCGCAGCGGGTGACCGACTACGTCGACATCGCCATCGAGGCGGGCCTCGACATCCTGGTGATCCAGGGCACCGTCGTCTCGGCCGAGCACGTCTCCTCGGTCGCCGAGCCGCTCAACCTCAAGCGCTTCATCGCCGAGCTCCCGGTCCCGGTGATCGTCGGCGGATGCGCCTCGTACCACACGGCCCTGCACCTCATGCGCACCGGAGCGGTGGGCGTGCTGGTCGGTGTCGGCCCGGGCGCGGCCTGCACCACCCGTCAGGTGATCGGCGTGGGCGTGCCCCAGGCGACGGCGATCGCCGACGCCGCCGGCGCGCGGATGCAGCACCTGATGGAGACCGGTCAGTACGTCAACGTGATCGCCGACGGCGGCATGGCCTACGCCGGCGACCTGGCCAAGGCGATCGCCTGCGGCGCCGACGCCTGCATGATCGGCTCGCCGTTCGCCAAGGCGGCCGAGGCCCCCGGTCGCGGCTATCACTGGGGGATGGCGACCTTCCACCCCTCCCTGCCGCGCGGCACCCGGGTCAAGACGACCACGATCGGCACGCTGGAGGAGATCCTCACCGGCCCGGCACACGAGAACGACGGCACGCTGAACCTGGTGGGCGGCCTGCGCAGCGCCATGGCCACCTGCGGGTACGACTCGATCCACAGCTTCCAGAAGTGCGAGGTCATGGTCGCCCCGGCGCTCAAGACCGAGGGCAAGAAGCTGCAGGTCTCGCAGGCAGTGGGGATGGGCTAGCCCGAGTACCTGCTCACCCGGGGACGCACGGCGTCACAGGCTCGCCCGCGATGAGCGGGCGAGCCCTCCCCCGGTCCAGCGCGCCCGCGGCTCAGATGGACGCGGCGTCGCCGCGCAGTTGGGGCCCCGCAGCGGCGGCGAACTCGACCGCGCCGTCGTAGGCGCGCTGGAGCTCCTTCGGGCGACCCGCGATCCGAGCGCCGCCACGGCGTCCGCGACCCGGCCCTGCTCGAAGGCGAGGACCGCGTCGAGGACCGCGTCGAGCACCGCCCCCTTGTCGCCGGCGCGTCGCAGGAGGGCGTCGGCGATGCTCGGCTCGAGTGGCAGCTGCTCCAGCAGCACGTCGAGGGGGGCGTGCATGATCGCGTCGAGCACGGAGAGCATCCCGGTCATGAAGAGGGCCGGGCCCTCGCCCGATCCCTCGGGCGCCAGCAGCTCGCACATCCGCGCCCGCGTGAGGCCGAGCACCAGCAGCTCGCTCGGGGCCTCCTCGCGGGAGGCGAGCGGGATGAGCGTGACCCAGCGCCGCACGGCCTCGCTCCCCGGGACCGTGAGCGTGCCGTGGACCGAGTCGAGGGTGCGCCGGAGGCCGCAGAGCGCCGAGTTGACCTAGCGCAGCAGCTTGTAGCTGAGCGCCAGGTCGCGCCCGACGATCTCGACGAGCTCCTCGAACTCCACGGTCGGGTCGAGGACCTCCGAGATCATCCTCAGGCGCCCGAGGCTCGCAGGGGCGAGCGAGCGCTCGCTCATCATCTGCGGCTTGCAGAGCACGTAACCCTGGAAGAGGTCGAACCCCATGTCGCGGCACGCCGCGAGCTGCTCGTGGGTCTCGACCTTCTCCGCCAGCAGGCGCGTGCCGGGGAACCGCCGGATCAGCGCCGCGATCTGCGCCAGCTCGGCGGTCGACCGGCCGAGCACCTCCACCTTCACGATGTCGGCGAGCTCGATCAGCGGGTCGTAGGCGCTGGAGTAGACGAAGTCGTCGAGCGCGAGGCTGTAGCCCTCGCGCCGAAGCCGCCGGGCGGCGGCGAGGACCTCCTCGTCGGCCTCGACGTCCTCCAGGATCTCCAGCACCACCTGGTGCGCGGGTAGCGGCATCGCGTAGTCCTCGACCAGGAAGCGGCGGGAGATGTTGATCCACGCGGGCCGGTCTCCCACCAGCCGCGAGAGGCCGATCTCGGTGAAGGCGGTGAGGATGACGCCCGAGGTCGCCGCCTCGGCGTCGACGACGAGGGCGCGGTTGTCGGCGCCGCTGCGGAACAGGAGCTCGTACCCCTGCACCGTGAGCTCGGCGTCGAAGATCGGCTGGCGGGCCACGCAGACGGCGGCAGGGGCGGTGGTCGTTGGACCGGGGCCCCCGTCGAGGCCGCCGGGGGCTGGTGAGAGGCCGAGGCCGATCGCATTCGCGAGAACAGCGTCGGCCCGCGCGACGGCGCAGATGAGGGCCCCGACCGAACCGGACCCCGTGATCCCGGAGCGCGACCCTGCGAGCGCCGCGCGACACCGATGAGGCCCCCGGTGAGTAGGCTCGCCGCTGCATCGACCCGAGTGGTCGTCCCGGCTGCTGGAGGCCCAATGAGTGAGACCGTCCGCTCCTTCGGCGGCGCGATGACCGTGACCGGCTCCTGCCACCTGCTCGAGGCGGGCGGGAAGCGGCTGCTGATCGACTGCGGCGCCTTCCAGGGCTCGCGGGCGCTCTTCGACCTCAACCGGCGGGAGCCCGGCTTCGACGCCGCCGGGCTGGACGGGGTGCTCCTGACGCACGCGCACCTCGACCACTCCGGGCGCATGCCGGTGCTGCTGCGCCGGGGCTACGAGGGCCCGATCCACGCCCTGCCGGCGACGCAGGCGCTCTGCGAGCATCTCCTGCTCGACGCGGCGAAGATCCAGCGCGAGGACGCCGAGCGCGACCGCCGCCACGGCCGCCGCGCCGACGAGCCGATCTACGTCGAGGACGACGTGCGCCGCACCCTCGAGCGGATGGTCCCGGTCGCCTACGGCACCCCCGTCGATGTCGCCGGCTTCCGCGTGACGCCCCAGGTGGCCGGGCACATCCCCGGCTCGGCGAGCTTCCTCGTGGAGCACGGCGGCCGGCGCCTCGTGTTCAGCGGCGATGTCGGCAACGCGGGCAAGGAGATCATGCCCGACCCGACGCCCTGCCCCGAGGCCGACGTCGTCTTCATGGAGGGCACCTACGGCGACCGCGACCACCGGCCCTACGCCGGGACGATCGAGGAGTTCGCCCGGGTCCTGCGCGACGCCCAGGAGCGCGGCGGCAAGATCCTCGTCCCCTCCTTCGCCCTCGAGCGCACCCAGGAGGTGCTCTACACCGTCGCCCACCTCGAGCGCGACCACGACATCGCGCCGATGCCGGTGTACGTCGACTCCCCGCTGGCGACGAAGGTGGAGGACGTCTACGACCGCTTCCCCGAGGAGCTGTCGGAGGAGCTGCGCCTGCTGCGGGCGACGGGGCGCGACCCCTTCCAACCCAAGCACCTGCGCTTCACGCGCTCGGTCGACGAGTCGAAGGCGATCAACGCCTCGCGCGAGCCGGCGATGATCATCGCCGGCTCCGGGATGCTCTCGGGCGGGCGCATCCTCCATCACCTCATGGCCCACGGCCACGAGCCGAGCACGACGGTGATGATCGTGGGCTACCAGCCCTCGGGAGGCCTCGGGCGGCGGCTCATCGACGGTGACCGCAGGGTCCGCATCATGGGGCGCGAGGTCGAGATGCGGGCGCGGGTGGTCACGATCGGCGGACTGTCGGCGCACGCCGACCGCACCGAGCTCCTCGACTGGGTGGCCCCCTCCGGGCCCGCCGAGGTGCGGCTGATCCACGGCGAGCCGAAGGCCCTCGAATCGCTCGCGGGGGCGCTGGAGGCCACCGGCCGCCGCGCGGCCCTCCAGCCGAGCGCGGTCGCCCTCCCCGATGGCGGCCACCGCGAGGAGGCCGGAGAGTAGGGGCCCGCTCGGGGCGTCCGGCCCGCTCCGGTAACCTGACGGCCTGGCCGCCCCCGCACATCCCGCGCTCGATCCCGCTCTCGCCGCCGCCGTGCCGGGCGGGGTGCTGGTGGTGGACTTCGGGGCCCAGTACAGCCAGCTGATCGCGCGGCGCATCCGCGAGTGCCGGGTCTTCTCGGCCGTGGTGCCGCACGACGCGCCGCCCGAGGAGATCCTGGCGCTCCACCCCTCGGGGCTGGTGCTCTCAGGCGGCCCGGCATCGGTCTACGCGCCCGGGGCCCCGTCGCTCGACCCGCGCCTGCTGGAGCTCGGCATCCCGGTGCTCGGCATCTGCTACGGACAGCAGGCGATGACCCTCGCCCTCGGCGGCGAGGTCGCGCGCACGGGCGCCGGCGAGTACGGCAAGACGCCGATCACGGTCCGCTCGCGGGAGGGCATGTTCCACGCGCTCCCGGCCGATCAGTGCTGGATGAGCCACCGCGACGCCGTGTCGCGCGCGCCCGAGGGCTTCACGGTGACCGCCGAGACCGCGTCGTCGCCGGTCGCCGCGATGGAGAACCCGCAGCGGCGGATGTACGGGGTCCAGTTCCACCCCGAGGTGGTCCACACCCCGTTCGGCAACGACCTGCTGAAGTGGTTCCTGTTCGAGGCCTGCGACTGCTCGCCCACCTGGACCGCGACGCACCTCATCGAGGAGCAGGTCGAGCGCATCCGGGCGCAGGTCGGCGACTCCCGCGCCATCTGCGGCCTGTCGGGGGGAGTCGACAGCGCGGTGGCCGCGCTGATCGTCCACCGCGCGATCGGCGACCGCCTGACCTGCGTCTTCGTCGATCACGGGCTGATGCGCCACAACGAGGGCGAGCAGGTGGAGGCCGCCTTCGGCAAGCACTTCGGCGTGCCGCTGGTGCACGTGCGCGCCCAGGAGCACTTCGAGGCGGCGCTCGCCGGCATCACCGAGCCCGAGGAGAAGCGCAAGACGATCGGGCGCGAGTTCATCCGCATCTTCGAGCGCGAGGCCGACAAGCTGAAGGACGCCCGCTTCCTCGTGCAGGGCACCCTCTACTCCGACGTGATCGAGTCGGGCTCGCGCGACGCCGCCAAGATCAAGAGCCACCACAACGTCGGCGGGCTCCCCGAGGACATGGTCGTCGAGCTGATCGAGCCGCTGCGCCAGCTGTTCAAGGACGAGGTGCGCGTGGTGGGGGAGGAGCTCGGCCTTCCCGAGAACATGGTGTGGCGCCAGCCCTTCCCGGGTCCGGGTCTGGCCATCCGGATCATCGGCGAGGTCACCCGCGAGCGCCTCGACATCCTGCGCCAGGCCGACTTCGTGCTGCAGGAGGAGATCCGGCGCGCCGGCCTCTACCGCGAGCTCTGGCAGAGCTTCGCGGTGCTGCCGGCGATCAAGAGCGTCGGCGTGCAGGGCGACGAGCGCACCTACGCCTACCCGATCATCATCCGCGCGGTCACCTCCGACGACGCGATGACCGCCGACTGGGCGCGCATCCCCTACGACATCCTCGAGCGCATCTCCAACCGCATCATCAACGAGGTGGACGGCGTCAACCGCGTGGCGCTCGACCTCACCTCGAAGCCCCCCGGCACGATCGAGTGGGAGTAGCGGGCCCCTCCGGCCGCTAGAGCACCGGGGCCAGGTCGCTCGCGCCGACCGCCCGGCTCAGGTCGCGGATGCGCGGCAGGGCGCGGATGAACGCGTCGTAGATCTCGGGGTCGAAGTGCGTGCCACGCTCGGTGGCCATCTCGGCGAGCGCCTCGTCCTCGGGCAGCGCCGCCTTGTAGGGGCGCTTGGTCACCAGGGCGTCGTAGACGTCGGCGAGGGCGACGATCCTGGCCGCCTCGGGGATGTCGGTGCCCGCCCGGCCCTCGGGGTATCCGGTGCCGTCCCACCACTCGTGGTGGCAGAGCGCGATCTGCCGCGCCATCTGCAGCAGCGGCACGTCGGAGCCCTCGAGCACGCGCGCCCCGATCGTCGTGTGGCGCGCGCCAGGAGGATGCTGTCGGGGATCCCGAGCTTGCCGATGTCGTGCATCGGCGCCGCCATCCGGAGGTCGTCGATCATCGGCTCGCTCCATCCGAGCACCCGGGCGATCGCCGCCGAGTAGAGCCCGATACGGCGCACATGGGCGCCCATGTCCCCGTCGCGGGACTCGGCGGCCGACACCAGCCGCAGCGCGATCTCCTCCTCCCGGCGCCGGATGTCGGCGGTGCGGCGGCGCACCTCCACCTCCAGGCGGTCCTGCTCGAGCATGTTCCCGCGGGCGCGCTGCAGCACGGCGACCTGCTCGGCGTGCTCGGCGCCGAGGCGCTTGAGCAGCAGCAGCGGCCGCCCGCCGACGCGCATCGCCGTCGCCTCCATCGCCGAGCCCCCGCCCTCGCGGAACGGGCCCGACGACAGCCGGCCCGAGGCGTCCCCCGTGGCCCACAGCGCCGACGCCTCGTCGAGGAACGAGGCCAGGAAGCCGAAGCGGCTCTCCGGGAGGAGGCGTCCCCCGGTGGCCATCTCGGGGTACTCAACGCTCGCCCAGGCCGGCGCCCTCCCGATGACCCGGAAGTCACCGCTGGTGCCGCGCGCGAGCACGAGGGTGTCGAGCGATGTCAGCACGTCGAGGGCGAGCCTGCCGTCGTCCGACCCGGAGGCCGCGTCCACCCGGAACGCAGGTGCCGGCGCAGGCGCCGGTGCGGCCCGGCCGAGCATCCGCCCGGCCAGATCCGCGAAGGCCTCGTCCACTCCGGCCCCGGTCCGCGCGCTCACGTGGTGGATGTCCCAGCCGGCCTCCGCCAGATCGCGCAGCACCGCCTCGTCGAGGTCGTGCATCGGTAGGTCGGTCTTGTTGACAAGCAGCATGAACGGGACCTCGCCGACGATGGCGCGCACGCGCTCCTGGAGTGCCACCGCCGTCTCCAGGGTCGCCCGCCTCTCGGCGTCGACCACCAGCGCGTAGCCCGACGCCCCGCGCAGGTACGACGAGCGCACGCTCGCGAAGTCGTCGTCGCCGGCGATGTCCCACAGCAGCAGACGGACGGGCTGGTCGGCGACGGCGACATCGAGCCGCTCGATGCGCACGCCCACCGTGGTCAGGTAGCGCTCCGCGAACCGCCCCTCGACGGCGCGGCGGACGAGGCTCGTCTTGCCGACGGCGAACGAGCCCAGCATGCACACCTTGCGCTGGACCGGCGCCGGATCCCCGCTCACCGGTACTCCGACTCGAGGCAGCCCTCGAGCACGTCGTCGAGCAGGGCGAAGGGCGCCGCCTCTCCGTCGAACTCCTCCAGCTGGCCGCCCATGCGCGCGTGTACCTCCTCGAGGCCCTCCGACAGGGCCGTCCGGAGCTCCACCGGCGCGTGGCCGCGCACCACCGCCGCCAGCGAGGCGTGCGGGCCCTGCTCCACCCACACCGCCAGGTCGCCGACGGCGAGGCTGCGCGTGGCGTCGTCGGGGTCGGCGCCGAAGGCGTCGCTCATGAAGTCCCCGGTGGCGGTCATCATGCCCGCGATCACGTCGCCGTCGTCCGAGTCGACGCCCGCCGCCGAGACCTCCCGCAGGAGCAGGCCGGTCTCGCGGTGGACCACCATCACCCGCTCCACCCGGTAGACCAGCGTGTGCAGCAGCACGACCTCGGCGAAGGGCCTGCCCGTCCGCCACGCCTCCCAGCGCCAGGCGATCGCCCGCGGCGAGAGGGCACGCGTGAGGACGTGGTTGAGCGTCTGCGTCATCGACTCGAGCGCCGCCCGCACGGCGCGGCGGATCGCGGGGCCGATCACCGGGGAGATCGCCCGCGCCACCGGGGCCGGGTCGCGGCGGATGGTCTCCTCGAGCAGCTCGGCCACCAGCGGCGCAAGCGCCCGTCGCAGCGCGTCGTCGCGGCTGGCCCGGAGCACGATCGCCTCGGCGAGCACGCCGGCCACCGCGTCCGAGAACTGGCTGGGATCCTCCAGGCGGCGCTGGAGGCCCGCGATCTGACGCTGCTCGGGGGAGAGGAGCAGCGTCCTCAGCTCCACCATCGGCTCCGCCACCGTCCCGGCGTCGGCCGGGTTGGTGGCGGAGCCCGTGGAGCCGTCGGTCACGACGCCGCGTCCTCCGGCGAATCGGGCTCGGAGAGGCGCATCGCCATGTCGGCGAGCAGCCCCGCCAGCGCCTGCCGGTCGGTCTTGGCCGACCGCAGCGCACGGGCCTCCTCATCGATCCGGTCCGACAGCGCGCGCTGAACCCGGCGCAGGTCGTCGGAGGCCGTCTTGGACTGCTGCAGCAGCTGGTCGCGGATCTGGCTGCCGTCGTCGGCCGTGCGCTCGTCGAGCGCGTCGATGCGCAGCTCGATGGCGCCGTCGGCCGTCTCGAGGTCGCCGACGGCCCCGGCGACCGCCTCGGTGCGCTCGCGCCGCTCGGTCGCCAGCCGGTCGCTCAGGGCGGCCAGCTCCTTCTTGGTGAAGGCCTCGAGCGCGTCGAGCCGTGCGCGGGTCTCCTCGCGCAGCTCGGCCGCTGCGGCCGCCAGCCGGCTCTCCAGCGTCGCGAAGCGCTGCTCGTAGTCCTGCATCTGCCCGCCGAACAGGATCTCGCGGATCTTGTCCACGTTGGCATCGGGGGCCGGATCGGCCGGCGGGCCCGCAGCGGCCCGGGCCGGGGTGTTCTTGGCCGGCCGCTCAGATGTCTCGACCGAGCCCTTGGGCGGGGACATACGACTCCCTCGTACATGTCGGATGCGCGCCACGATACATCCCGCTGAGCGGGCGCGGATCCCCCGTGCCGCGGTACTGCGCGCACGAACGGCACCGAGGCTCAGTGCCGGTCGTGCGCGCACCAGCGGGGTCGCCCTCAGGCGTCCGCCAGCATCCGCGCGACCTCCTCCCACTCCACCGCGGTCTGGCGGCCGGCGTCGAACTGCTCCATGAGGGCGGTGTGCACCCGCAGCAGCTCGGGGTCGTCCTTGCCCGGCTCCCGGCCCGTGTGCTGGCGGACGAGGAAGACCAGGCCCGCCACGCCGGAGTCGCGCGTCAGGCTCACCTCCAGCGGCCGCCCGATCAGGCGCGGCACGTCGAAGGGCGCGTACATGGGCCAGTGCTTGTTGAGGCCGTCGGCGTGGATGCCGGCGCGCGTGCGGTGCGCGTCGCGTCCGTAGAGGGGATAGGTCGGGGCCAGCGGCCGGCCGAGCTCGGCGTAGAGGGAGGCGAGGTCGTTGAGGGCGTGGAAGTCGGGCGCCGGGTCGCCGATCAGGCCCATCCCGATCGCGTGCATCACGATCGCCTCCAGCGGCGCGTTGCCGGTGCGCTCCCCCGTCCCGAGCAGCGTCCCGTTCACCACCGCGCACCCGGCCTGGATGGCCGCGAGGCAGTTGGCCACCACCAGGTGCGTGTCGTTGTGGGGGTGGAACTCGAGATCCTCGGCCGGGATCCCGAGCGCGCGCAGGGCGCGGATGTGGCGCGGGATGGAGCGCGGTGAGGCGACGGTCTCCAGGGGCAGCCCGAGGCCCATCGTGTCGCACACGCGGAACTTCGGGCGCAGCTCCGGACCGAAGGGCGCGGCGGCCGCGAGGGCGGCCTCGGCGAAGGGCAGCAGGAACTCCTCGGGCGCGCGCGTCGCGTCCTCGAGGTGCAGGCGGGGCCGCAGGCCGGCGTCGAGCACCGCCCGGACGGCGTCGAGGTACACGCCGGCCGCCTGGCGCCGCCCGCCGGGCCGGAACTTGTGGAACGTGTGGTAGTCGCTGGCCGACGCCAGCATCCCGGTCTCCCGCACGCCGAGGCCTCCGACGAGGGCGGCGTCGGCCCGGCTCGCCCGGATCCAGGTCGTCGGCTCCACCGGGGCGCCGGAGGCGTGGCGCTCGAGCGCGATCTCGAGCATGCGCCGGTCGGCGGGGCGGTAGACGAAGAACTCGGCCTGGCGGACGGCGCCGCTGTCTCCGGTGAAGGCGCACATCAGCTCGTAGATGCGCACGCCGGCCTCGACGGTGAGGGGCAGGCCGCCCTGCTGGCCGTCGCGATGGGTGGTCTCGGTGGTCCAGGCGGCGGCCGGCATATCGGGCGGCCGCTCCGTCCAGTCGTAGCGGGGGAAGGACTCGGGGGGGAACGCGCCCGCGAACAGCTCGGGGGCGTCGGGTTCGGTGATCTGCGTCTGTGTGGTCATGCATCGACGGTAGGCGGGTCGCCGGGCAGCCGTCAATATTGATGCGTATCATCAATGTATGGACGAGGCTCCCGACACGCTCCCGGCCGCCGAGGCCGCCGCGCTCCTCGGCGTGTCGCGCGCCACGCTCTACGCGTACGTGAGCCGGGGCCTCGTCGCCTCCGTGCCGGGGCCCGGGCCGAGTCGCGCGCGGCGGTACCCCCGCGCCGGCCTCGACGCGTTCCTCGAACGACGCGCCCGGGCGCGCGACCGCGACCTGGCCGCGCACGGATCGCTCCACTGGGGCCTGCCCGTCCTCGACTCGGCGCTGACCCTGATCGAGGACGGCCGCTGCCTGCTGAGGGGCAGGGACATCGTGGCGCTCTCGCGCGAGGCGGGCTTCGAGGAGGTCGCGGCGCTGCTGTGGTCGGGGGCGCCCGGCGCGGTCGTCTCCGCGCCCGTGGTCCGGGCGCGCGCGGGGGGGCCCTCGGCGGACGCCCTCGCCCGCCATCTCGTGGACGCCCCGCAGACGCCGCTGGTCGCCCTCGGCGCGCCGGCCCCGGTGGTGATGCGCGGCGCCGCGCGGGTGGTGGCCGGGATGTTCGCCGCGGCCGGCGCGCGCGGCGGAGGGCCGCTCGCCGAGCGTCTCGCGCGCGGCTGGGGGACGCCCCACGACCGGGTGCTCGACGCGGCGCTCGTGCTCTCGGCCGATCACGAGCTCAACGTCAGCTCGTTCACGGCCCGCTGCGTCGCGTCGGCCGACGCCGGGCTCGAGCAGGTGGTCCTCGCGGCGCTCTGCGCGCTGCGGGGCCGCCGGCACGGGGGCCTCACCGAGAGGGTCGAGGGTCTCGTCGCCGACTCCGGCCGTGAGGGCGCGCGGCGCGCGGCCGGCCGGGCGCTCGGGGACGACGGCGCCCTGCCCGGGTTCGGCCATCCCCTGTACCCCGCCGGGGACCCGCGCGCCGCTGAGCTGCTGCGCATCACCGCCCATCTCGCCCCGCCCGGAGGGGACGGGGTGGACGAGCTGGTCGCGCTGGCGCGCGACCAGCTCGGCGAGGAACCGACGCTCGACCTCGGGCTCGCCGCCGTTGCGCACCGGCTCGCGCTCCCCCCGGGGTCCGCCTTCTGCCTCTTCGCGCTCGGCCGGTCGGTGGGCTGGATCGCGCACGCCCTCGAGGCCCGCGCCGACGACCGGCTGATCCGGCCGCGCGCGCGCTACACGGGCCCCCGCCCCGCCGCCGTGGGATCATCCGGCCCATGACGGACGGGAAGGTGCGCATCGACAAGTGG
>LNFM01004592.1_pt1 | contig 25238 bp, 24 predicted proteins | sample 596031 | NCBI WGS metagenome assembly LNFM01 (sample SAMN04254537, study PRJNA301005) | activated carbon metagenome | isolation source: dual media filters at the Ann Arbor, Michigan drinking water treatment plant | place: USA: Ann Arbor | reverse complement strand
CGTCCGTTGCGATGGAGAAGTGTGCAACGATGTCAGACCTTGAAGACCTCCGACGGACTCTGCCGATGGTCGGCGCCGAACCGGCCATCCTCGACGATACGCGCATCGCGCATGTCGTAGCACAGGGGCATCACATCCTGAGCCGGCGGACGGTTCCCGGAGTCCGTGTCGAGCTGGAAGAAACCCCGGATGCCATTATCGGGAAACTGACCGTCGAAGCGGGTGCGCAGATCGCTCAGCCCATCCACATGTGTTTCGGGCTCGCCCATCCGACCGGGGTCCAGCAGATCAAAATCGACGTCCAAATCTGCGAAGGGGCGCAGGCGCGCGTGCTGTCGCACTGCCTGTTCCCCCTGGCACAAGCAGCCGAACATCGCATGCAGGCCGTCATGGAAATCGGACCGGGCGCATCACTCACCTATACGGAGGGCCACTACCACGGCCCCCACGGGGGCATGCAGGTCGTGCCCCATGCGACGATCAAGATCGGCAGGGGCGCGCGATACTTCTCTGACTTCTCACTGCTCTCCGGATCCGTGGGCACCCTCGACATCGACTATCTTGTGGAGGTGGAGGCAGACGGCCTCGCCGAACTCAGCGCGAAGATCTTCGCCCACAAGACCGATCACATTACCTTGAAAGAAGCTGTCATGCTCCGCGGGGAGCGCTCACGCAGTCTCATCAAGACCCGCGTCGTGCTGGAAGGCCAGGCCCAGGCCGACATCGTCGGCATTACTGAAGCCTATGCCAAAGGCGCACGCGGCCACGTCGATTGCATGGAGATCGTGCAGGGCCAGGCTCACGCCAGCGCCATCCCGATTGTGCGGGTCTTTCATCCCGAAGCCAAGGTCACCCATGAAGCCGCCATCGGCAGCGTGGATAAGAAAGAACTGGAAACCTTGATGGCCCGCGGGATGAGCCCTGAGCAAGCGATCGAACTGATCGTCAGCGGGATATTGCGGTAGCATTCAAGAGGCTCAATTCTGTTTCGACGCGATGGCCACCGCCTCCTGCAAGGGCAGTCTCGTTCCCGTTGTGAGGTAGTGATTGAGCATGGCTTCTCCCATGCGCATCTCAAAGAAAAAGTGTTTAGCCATGCCGTCGAGGGACTGATTTCCCTCTTCATTCAGGCCCACAACAAGCTGTTCATTCACAGCACGGGTGGTGCCATCACCATTGTCGATAAGTGTAATGGCGAGGTTCATTACTCTGAGCGCATTCACTCGGACAAATTCGATTCTGGTATTTGGTTCGTAACGGCTTATCATCCACACATCGTCTGGCAGCTCCCCCGGGGCACGGGTTCGGAAGACACAGTTCTTTTCGGCCCTCCCAGAGTCTGAGTGCAGCAGTTCACATTGCCACGGTTCAATCCATTCGTATTCACGGACTGGGCAAAGTAGAGGAAAGACTTTATTGGGTGGAGCTTGGAACTGCTGCAAAAAGCTGCATTTGATTCTTTTGGCTGTGAAATTCGTCATGGTCCATCTCCTGCCGCTTCCAAATTTAGCGAACTGTTAGGCGCGTTTTTCATGGAGCACACCGTATGTAGCGTAAAATAGCACGGCGAACAGAACGATGAACAAGAGACTCAGCAGGGCATTCTGTTAGAAGCTGGACCATAAGAGATAACGCCGTGTCCTGAATAAACCATGCAAGGTCAGGCCCATGCCAGTGCAATCCCCATCGTGCGGGTGTTTCATCCCGAAGCGAAGGTGACCCACGAAGCCGCCATCGGCAGCGTGGATAAAAAAGAACTCGAAACCTTGATGGCCCGGGGGATGAGCCCCGAGCAAGCGATCGAACTGATCGTGAGCGGAATTCTGCGCTAGCAGGACCGTGAGAGTACCGGCCACTATCGGCCGAATCGTCCCATGAGCTGCGCCTCAGCCAGAACGTGCCCCTTGCAGGTCTCCAGCACCTGGCTCTTGGTCGCGCGAGGCTTCAGATTCAGGGCGGCATCCAGCGCGTAGAGCTTGAAATAGTACCGATGCGGCTTCCCCGGCGGAGGACAGGGCCCTCCGTAACCGACCCGCTTGAAATCGGTCAGACCTTGCATCGCTCCGTCGAGCCAATGGTCTTTAGCCGGAATACCTTCGGGTAACCCGCGCAGATCGAGCGACAGATTATAGATGACCCAATGCACCCACGTGCCGCCCGGCGCGTCAGGATCGTCGGCGATCAGCGCAAAGCTTTTCGTGGCGGCAGGCGGCACACCCCAATGGAGCGGCGGCGACAGATCGTCGCCTTCGCAGGTATGCCGGTCAGGAATACGCTCCCCCTCCTTAAATGCCGAACTCGTCAGTTCAAATGCCATGGTCCTCCCCTCCTCACGGTTACGGCGGCAGACGATCCCAACAGTAAACCGTCTTGACGGGCTGCTAGCCTGAATTTCCTTTCTTCCAGAAAATCCAGAAGAGCGCCGTCACCACGACGCCCGCGAGGATCATTTCGAAGACTTCAGCAGACATAGCGTCAAACAAAAAGATTGGAACCATGGTGAGCCGTCTGAATCATGGCAGCGCGAGGTGAGACGGAGGATGTCCCCGCCTCACCCCTGCAGCCCATAGGTTGGTTTCTCTCAGCGCTACTAATCGATCTTGACCGACACCGCTTTCTTCTTGGCTTCTTCCGTCTTCGGCATCCGGACTTCCAGGACGCCGTCTTTGAATGAGGCTTTGATGTCGCCGCTCTTCACTTCACATGGCAACGCCACCGTCCGCAAGAACGACCCGTAAGACCGTTCCCGGCGATAATAGTCGTCTTCTTTGACTTCCTTGTCCTCTTTCTTCTCGCCCTTGATCGTCAGGTTCTCTCCCGTGAGATTCACGTCAATGTCTTCTTTCTTCATGCCGGGCAGTTCGGCCTTGACCACCACACTGTCCTTCTCCTCATAGACATCGAGCGACGGGATCCGGATACCCAGCGGACGAATGGGCAACCAACGGTCTCGCCCGAACAGACTGGGGAACGGACGACGCCACATGTCATCCATCACGCGCTCCAGCCAATGCTCGAACTCTTCTCCGCGGGAGACGACCTCACCGGACTTCTTCGTGGCGACGGCTTTTTCTTCTTTTTCCTCAGTCGCTGCTTTGGACATGATCCCTCCTCCTTGTTGGTGTGATGAAACACATGGCATTTGAGTGCCGACGAACAACGATGACACGGCCGGGTTCCCGTTTATGGACGGACTTCCAAGCGATTGATGACCTTATCGACGCCGAACACGTACCAGGCGTCGAATTCCGCCATCTCCTTCTGTGGCGCGGACGGCGCATCGCCTTCGAGCGTCACGACCGATTGCCGGGCGGCCACGCGGATCCGATCACCGTTTACGAACGGATCTTTCTTCAAGACAATGCGCACGGCTTTCGCCATCTCCTCATCCGAATCCGGTTGATCCGGAACCACTTCCATCCCGTTGATCACATCGCAGCTGCCCGGCACCCACCAGGCCAGCACCCCGGCCAGCCGTTTCTGCGTGAGCCCGGTCACATGGTCGTCGAGCAACACCACGCCCTCGTTCACGGACACTCGAACAGCGCCCCGGGGCTCGCTGGTGACTTCCCGAACGGTTTCCAGCTGCCCTTTGCGAATGACCTGGATCGAACAATTCAGGAGGGAGGATTCCTGGAGCAATGCATCGCGCACCGCATCTAAAATGGCTCCGTCTCCCATGCGCATCGCGGGCGTGACGTGGAAACGATCCACGATTCCGGTCACGCCGGATACGGCAATCGCCAGTTCCAGCGCCAGTTTTTTTGCGGCGATATGCTCCGCTTCGCCTTCCAGAGTGAGCACGCCGTCGGCAAATTCCATTGTCACGGGATACTTGTGCACATTGATGCGCGGCTCATGCTCTAATGCCGCTCGGACCCCTTTGAGGACTCTCTCCCGCTCTGACATCAGCGATTCCCTTCATGAACGTCACGCACAGGTCACTCTTCCATAAAGCAACGGGAGTGCCATACCCATGCCCCTTGCGAAACCGTTGATGATTCAGGTGATGCTGTAAGCGTAGCTGTCTCGCTCCTGCTGTGAACAAACCCGTTCTGTGGACTAACTCCCCAACGAAGTTGTGTCCATGCTGCGGAATGCCACGGCAGATGCCAACGAATCCGTTGCGGAAGTCCTCTTGAGAACACCCGTCACTGCGCGCATGATACCAACGGCTTTCGCAGGAGCGCGTGAGCCTTGGTATGAAACCTTCGCGCACCCCGCTTGCTCTGTTCTCACGGCGCCGCCATGAACAGACTTTCACGTCTCGATCAACCAGCCCTCTGCTTCATCGCCGATGCCATGCTCGGCCGGCTGGCGCGCTGGCTGCGGATTCTCGGCTACGACACGGCCTATGAAAAGATGATCACGGACGAGAGGCTGGTCGAGCGGGCGGTCCGCGAAGACCGCTGGCTGCTCACGCGTGATAGGAACCTGGCGCTCCGTAGGCTCCTCCGCGGCCGGCATACGCTCCTCGTCAGTGACAAGGTCGACGGCCAGCTGCGCCAACTTCATCGGGATCTCAAGATCGACCTTGACCTGACTCACCAGCGAGCCTGTCGCTGTGCGGACTGCAATGTCGTCCTTACCTCTATCTCACATGCCGACGCCGCGCCGCTGGTTCCTCCCTTTGTCGCGCAGGAGCACCGGGAGTTTCTCCAATGCCCTCAGTGCCGCCGCGTGTTTTGGTCCGGCACTCACTGGCAGGATCTCGATCGCCGCCTTACCGCCATCAGCGCGTGCTCCTTGGACACACCGCCATGAATAACGACAAGCCGCCGCTGGGCATCCCAATCCTGCTGCCGCTGCTGCTCGTTCTGCTGTTGCTGGCGATGCTCCCGTTTGTGTTCGGGCAACTGTTCACCGTGGCCTTGATCAAGCTCAAACCCGATCCGACGACCGCGCTGCTCAACGTGATCGGGATGTTCCTCGGCGGTCCGATCAACATTCCGGTGAAACGGATTCCCCGCGCGGAATCGATGCCGGCAGACCCGCTGGCCGTATTCGGATTAGCCGGTCGGTGGCCATCGACCATACGCGTGCGGCGGGAAACGATCATCGCCGTCAACGTCGGAGGCTGCGTGATTCCGGTCGCACTGGCGGGACATGAAATCGTCCACCGGCTGTCGGCCGGTCTACAGCCGCTCTCCGGACTGCTCCTGGCCATCTTCATCAACACCGTCATGTGCTATCGGATGGCGCAGCCGATCGAAGGAATCGGCATCGCCATGCCGGGGCTCTTTCCTGCGCTGATCGCCGCAATGCGCGCGTTGCTCCTGGTGCCAGACCAGGCTCCACCCGTCCCCTTCTCCGCCGGCGTGCTGGGCCCGCTTATCGGCGCGGATCTGCTCCATCTCCGTGACGTGTCCAAAATCTCAACCGGCATCGCCAGCATCGGCGGGGCCGGCACGTTCGACGGGATCGTACTGTCGGGAATTGTGGCGGCGTATCTGGCTTAGGGCGGGGCGACTCGAACGTGCCCATTCGATCGAGGGGAACAGCAGCAGAGGGTTTGAAAGATCGTACCGAATACCACCGTGGCGGCGGAGAAGCCTGTTACTTCAATCCCCCGTAGGGGTCGTCGAACCTGGCACCGCACTCGCGGCACACGACTTTACCCGTCCACTTGCCGGCTCTGGTCACGACATTGTCGATCAGCCGGCTATGAGCGCAGGCGGCCACCCTCGTCACTTCACTGCTCGGCTGAATGACCGCACGGTCCACACCCACCTCAGGATTTGCTGAAGCCTCTTTCATGTCCCCCCTCCGTTTCTCCGCCTGGCGTAGGCCTGCAGTCCAACTCCGTCCACACTCACTGCCCCCTCGCCAGCCGTGGCTTGCAGGGAGGCCCTTGAACGACAAAGACCGCCTCTCTCCTCGCTCGATTGACTCCCGGCCCGATGGATCTCCTCAAGTCTGGAGCTCCCTGGCATGAACGGCCTGGACCCTGTACGTCCTGCCGTCGTCCACGGTCATGCGAATCTGCCCGTTCCGGCTCAGATAGTCGATGGCAAGAAAGACCTCGTTCCAGGTGAGGTCCGGACAAAGCGCACCCACCTCTTCCAGCGGGCAAGCGCTGCCGAGCTGCTCCAGTGCGCCATAGACCTGCTGAACCATCGTCTCGACCCTCATCGCACATCTCCCTTTCGCACGTGCCTCGCATCTCCTCCGTTCAACCCGCGAGAAACCTTCAGCGCATCGACGGCCGTTCAGATCGGATAAGACCCGAGGCGAACGCGCCGTCTCCAAGCTCCCATTCCCCTCTCACTTCCAACCCGATATACCGGTCGCCCGCGAGGACGTGCAGCAGGGCTTGAGAGAGTTCCGCATAGAGCGCCGTTTTCTTGAGAACGTAGCCACGGGCCCCCGCAGCGAACGCCAGGGTCACATAAGCCGGCTCCTGATGGCTCGTTAAGATAATGACCCGGCTCTCCGGCACCTGCGCCTGGAGCGCCCGCGTGGCCTCGAGGCCATTCATCTTGGGCATCGAGATATCGGTGAAAATAATGTCCGGCTTCAACTGTTGCCCGGCTTGTACGAGCGCCTCTCCATCCCCCACCGTTCCTACCACCTCGCCCAATTCGCCCATCACGTCCCGCAAGGCCTTCAACAGATCCGGGTGATCATCGGCGAGTAAGATGCGGGGTCTGGCCATGGATCGATACACTCCAGCTCACAAAAGTTGAGGATATCGTAGGCTTCTTGAGGAAACGGAGGAACTAGGGAAATCCCTGGCGGCCAGGAGCAATCCTACCAGAGGTCGGCAAGGGCCTGAGACGTGAAGCGTCGTTCGTCTCTCGTTATCGGATCGTCAGCGGCATGTTTGCGAGATACGCTTCACGATTCACGCTTCACGTCCGAGCTAGAGGCCGGTGATGCCGTGCGTGATCGCATACTTGGTCAAATCGGCGGTGGTATGAAGGTCCAGCTGCTGCATGACGCGGGACTTATGGAACTCTACCGTTTTCACCGACACATTGAGAATCGTGGCAATCTCCTTCGTGCCATGGCCTTCAGCGACAAGCTGCAACACTTCCCGCTGGCGGTCGGTGAGCGTGGAGGACGCAGCCTTGACTGCCTCGCCTGTGGATGGCTTCAAAACCGTTTCCAGCACGTCCTTCGTGAGCGACGGCGTGAGGTAGTGCTGGCCTTGGAGGACGGCCTTGATCGCCAGGCCGAGTTCCGACGCGGCGGACCGTTTGAGGAGATACCCGGAGCCCCCGGCCTGAAACGCCTCGGTCGCATAGGTCGGACTGGCATGCATCGTCAGAAAGATGAGCTTGCTTTCAGGGACAAGCTTCCTGAGCTGGCGAGCCGCGTCGAGCCCGTTCAAGAGCGGCATCGAGATATCCAGGAGAATCAGGTCCGGCCGCAGCTTCTTCGCCGCCTCGACCAGCGCCCGGCCGTCTTCCACCATGCCCACCACCTCGCATTCGGCCTCTACCAGCTTCCGCAAGCCGGCCAGGATCAGCGAGTGGTCGTCGGCCATGAGCACGCGCGGCTTTGTCATGCGTCCTCCTGCGCGCGGGGAATCCAGGCGCACACCTTCGTGCCTTCCCTTGCGAGGGAATGGACGCGAAAAAACCCGCCCAAGAGACGCGTGCGTTCCTGCATGCTCGTGAGGCCGAGTCCTTTGACACGAGCGTCCTTGTTCTCAAGGTCGAACCCCTTGCCGTTATCGCGCACCGAAACGCCGACCCCCTTGGAGGATCCGCTCAGTCTGATCGTCACATGGCTCGCCTGGGCATGCTTGGACACATTCTGGAGGCTCTCCTGCAAGACGCGGAACAAATTGGTCTTCACTTCCGGTGAAAGCACCTTCGGCACCTCGCGGGGAGTAAACGTCGCCGGCATGCCTGTCCGTTTCGTAAACTCGGCGACGTGGTCCCGCATAGCCGCCTCCAAGCCGACATGATCGAGTAACGAAGGGTGCAGATTATACGCCAGATCGTGCAGGTCATCGGAAATCTGCCCGATGCCGGCCCGAACTTCCGCGAACTGCCGGAGAATCGGCTCAGGGAGATGGCCGATTGTGCTGCGTTCTAAGGTCTCCAGTTCGACTGCCAGGGCCGCGAGCCGCTGATTGAAGTCGTCGTGCAGGTCGCGCGCGATCCGCTTGCGCTCCTGCTCCTGGGCCTCGATCAGTTTCCCCGTCAATATTTCCAGCTCCTCCTGCTTCTCACGAAGCTGAACGATATGCTCCTCCAACGCCCGTCCTGCCCGGACCCGCTCGGTGATGTCCCGCAGAATGACGGTGAAGAGTCTCTCGCCGCCGACCACGACATGAGAAATGGCGGTTTCGAATGGAAACTCCTCGCCATTCGCTCGCAGAGCGTACAAGTTGCCGGCCCTCCGCGCTCCGCGAGTGGACGGCCCAGCCTCTTTCGCGAAGGCGCTCATATGACCATGGTGCGCCTGCCTGAACCGTTCCGGAATAAACCGGTCGAGCGGCTGTCCGATCGCCTCGGCGGCCCGGCAGCCGAACATGGATTCTGCCGCCCGGTTGAAGAGCCTCACGCGCTCCTGCTCATCGACTGTAATGATGGCATCCATCGCTGACCCGATGATCGCCTCAAGCTGGGCTCGTTGTATGTCCAGCTCCTGCTCCGCCCGCTTGCGGTCGCTGATGTCCATGAGCGACGTCCGCCAGTGGGTGATGCCTCCCGGATCTTCCTGAATCGCAAGGCTCTCCAGATAGAGACAATAGACAGCCCCCGCCTCTTTCTGCACACGCACTTCACAGGTTTGTCGCGTGCCGCTCTTCAGGACTTCCTGACCATGCCGATGGAGCCGGTCCTGATCCTCTGATGCCACAAAGCGGCTGAGCGGCTGTTCGATCAGGTCTTTCCGGTTGATGCCCAGCAGCAGCCCGGCCCTCAGATTCGCCTCCACGATCGTCCCCTCCCGATCCAGCAGCAGATGGCCGGCCGGGGAAAAATCGTAGAGGTCCGCATAACGGTCACGCGCCACTTCGAGTTCCACCTGGGTCCGGCGCAACTCGTCGTTCTGCATCTCCAGCTCGATCTGATGAACTTGCAGCTCATGCACCAACTGCTGCACATCCTTGACCGGCATGGCGGCCACATCGCGCGTGGTCGTCCGGAGGAGTTCCTCCGCCTGTCGTCGAAGCCCGGTGGGCTTCGTGGGTCCGTCCGGCTGCTTAGCCATCGACGCCCTTCCCTTCCCCCGCCTTCACCTCTTCCATGGCCAGCAGAATTCGGCCCGGCTGGGAGACGTCTTCCTCCAACTGTCGGCCGTTGAGCACCAGCGCCTTGCGGCCAACGCGGGGAAACGTCTTCTCCACGACAAAATCCTGGAACGAGGTACGCTTGGGCAACACCTCCTCCAGGATGGAGCGCAATTCGGGAATGTTCCAGGCCCCGTCGCAGAGGTGGTAGAGGAGCTGCTGCTCGACCTCGCGTGGCGTGACCTGAAAGGTCCGGTAGAAGGACTGGTTCACCGAGATCACCCGGAGCTGATCGTCCAACACCAACAGCGGTTCACGCACCGTCTCGACGATGCTGGAGGCCATGCCACGCGCGGCTTGAGCAACCTGCTCCGCTTTCTTGATCTTGGTGATGTCCAGGAACGTCAGCACCAGCCCGTCGATGGTGTTCCTGGACGTTCGATAGGGCAGGATCCGCATGAAGAACCAGCTCCCGTCGGCGCCCTGCACCTCCCGCTCCGTGATGACCAGCGTCTGCAACACGTCCTGCGCATCCTCCAACAGCCGGTCATAGATCAGCTTCGACACGATGTCCGAGAGCGGGCGGCCGACATCGATGGCCATCAGGTTGCTCACCCGCTTCGCCTCCGTGGTGAACCGCCTGATGCGCAGATCGTTGTCCAGAAAAATGGTGGCCACCTCTGTGCTGTTCATGAGATTCTGCAAGTCGTCGTTCGCGTCCGCCAGCGCATCGAGCTTGCCCTGGAGTTCGGAGTTGACGGTCACCAGCTCCTCGTTCAGGGATTGCAGTTCCTCCTTCGCCGTCTCCATCTCCTCATTCGTGCTTTGTAGTTCTTCATTGGTGGATTGGAGTTCCTCGTTGGTGGACTTCAACTCCTCATTGGAGGTTTGCAGCTCCTCGATCGTCCGTTGCAGCCGCTGCCTGGTGAACTCCAGTTCTCGCTTGAGTCCGGTCTCCCCGGGCTTCGGCGATCCCGCCGCTCGGGCCGGTCGGCCCTTTCTCACGGGAGTCTTATCCCCGCGCTCGGTTTCAAACGTCACCAGGAACAACCCCCGGAGGGACTCCGGTTCGGCAATCTTCCTGACCGTCAGTGTGACCAGCATGAACTCGCCGTTGGCCTTCACCCGCACGCCACGGCGCACGACTTCATCCTGCCTGCCAAGCGCCTGATGGAGCGCGGTCGCCAGATCGTGCTCCAATCCCTCCCGCGCCATCTCCACCAAATGGTGCGTCGGCGGACCGGGGGCCGGTTGCAGATAGCCCCCCGTGTGCCCGTGGATGTACACGACCTCGCCCCGCTCGTTGACGACGACGGACGCCGGCGCAAAGCGCGCGACCAGCACCTGCTGGATCAGATCGGGAATCGAGGCGGGTCGCGTCGTGCCGGAGTGCGCCTCGAAGTCCGCGCGGGCCTCGGTGATCTCTTTCATCAATCCACCGGGAAACCGTTCCAGCCGCGGAAACGTGCCGGGCTCCTCGGACCGCCTGAACAGTTTCCATTTCCGATCGATCACGCTGTAGAGCCGCTCAAACCCGCCGATCGTTTCGGACGAGCCGAGAAACAGGATGCCGTTCGGTTTCAACGCGTAGTGGAACAGCGGCAGCACTTTTTGCTGCGCCCCGGCATCCAGATAGATCAGGAGATTGCGGCAGGACACCAGGTCCAGTTTCGTAAACGGCGCGTCGGTCAGAATGTTATGCGTCGCAAACACCACCAGGTCCCGAATCTCCTTCTTGACCCGGTAACTGCTGTCTTCCTGCGTAAAGAACCGCTGGAGCCGCTCCGGAGCGATATCCCCCGCGACGCCGACCGGATAGAGTCCGGCGCGTGCCGTGTCGACGGCCCGGCCGTCGAGATCCGACGCAAAGATCTGCACCGCGAGACGAAGCTTTCGCTCGGTCAGGTATTCACGGATGAGGATGGCCAGGGAATAGGCTTCCTCTCCCGTGGAACAACCGGCCACCCACACCCGCAAGGTCGCGCCCTCTGGCTTGCCCTCCACGAGCGCGGGTAACACCTTCTGTTCGAGGACCTCGAAAGCCTGCGGGTCGCGAAAGAAGCTAGTGACCCCGATGAGCAGCTCCTGAAACAGGGCATCCAGTTCGTGCGGATTCGCCAGCACAAACCGGAGATACTGTTTCAGGTTGTCGATCTGATGCACGTTCATCCGGCGTTCGATGCGCCGCTGAATCGTGTTGGCTTTATAGAGCGCAAAATCGTTTCCGGTCCGATCGCGCAACAGGATGAAGATCTTCTGGAGTGTCTGAGCCGCATCCGGTTCGGGCAGCGGCAAGGCCGGCTTCGTCAGGCTGCGGGCATAGGCCAGCAGCGGCTCCGCCATCTGGCCCGCCGGCCGGACGACATCCACGACGCCGGCGGCAATGGCGCTGCGCGGCATACCCTGATATTTAGCCGCCTGCGGATCCTGGACCATCGTCATGCCGGACTCGGCCTTGATCGCGCGCAACCCCAGCGTCCCGTCGGTGCCGGTCCCGGAGAGAATGATCCCGACAGCCCCTTGCTTCCGGTCTTCTGCCAGGGAACGAAAGAAGTAATCGATCGGCAGCGGCACTCGCTCCTGCGGGGCGGGCTCCATGAGATGCAGCCGGCCGTGCAGGATCGCCAAATTGGCTCCGCCCGGCGCCAGATAGACGCGATTGGGCTCCACCTCCATCCCGTCTGAGACCTCAACCACCGGCATCGCGGTGCACTTCCCGAGCAGGCCCGGCAGGAGACTGACATGGCCTGCATGCTGGTGCGACACCACCACGAGCGCCATTCCGCTGCCGGGAGGCATGTGGCGGAAGAACTCCTCCATGGCTTCTAAGCCGCCGGCAGAGGCGCCGATCCCGACGATCAGAAAACCGGGTGACTCCGGCGGCAGACCGGTCGCTGAAGCAGGTTGCGCGGAAGGAAGAGTCGGGGCGCCGCGTTGTTTCTTCGCGCCCTTGGGCTTGACGCCAATCCTGGCAGGAGTCTTCTTGCTCGCCTGCTTTCGTACCTTGGCCACAGAATCTTCTCCCCAGCGTGGACGCAAGACACAGTATCGTGCAGTCGTGGCGATGAACAGCTGGTCAGGGGCCAGAGTCTAGGCTCTTTCCCCGTTTCCAGCAAGCGAGACAACCACGGCCGGACCGGCACTGGTAAGGTCTCCCTCCGGAACCAGGGTTCCTCCGAGTGTGCCCGGGGCGGCGCCTGTCGTACAAGGTCAGCGGGAAGACACTCGGTCGTCTTGCGCGGGAGATCTTATGCTTCGGACAGACTCTCTAGAGTCGGCCATCCGCCGGGCACTTGGACAGGTTGGCCCTTGCTCGCCGGAGGAACTCAACGAGCGTTTACCCTACTATTCTTGGAACCAGGTGTTTGCCACCGTCGATCGGCTCACCCGTGTAGGCATCGTGACTCTCCAGCGACCGGACTCGTTAGACTCCATCCTCTCGCTGTCCCCCTCTCCCCCCTTTGAGACACAGCAGCACCTATCGGCTTGAATGCAGGCCGCGCGCATCAGGGCGTGGTCTGACATCCGTGCGACCGATCTCACGAGGCGTTCACCTCATTCCACGTATTCCCATCGCGCCAGGAATCAACCCTGACGCATGTCCGGCTCTCCGGCAAACGCCCCGTATCCTCCCTCACGCTCTCTCCAGCGATTGTTTGGCACTAGTACATTGCTCTGGAGGAACTGGTGAGTTCCCCAGTTTCACAAACGGCGACGAATCGCCATGATCTCCCCGTCAGATCCACGATCACTGCCGCCAGATGACCACGTTTCTGTTTCCTGTCTGCCGGATGAATGAAATGCGTGAAGGAGGTGCCGCATGTCTCGCGAAGAACGGTCTATGCAGAACGCACCTGGCGCGCCTCCAGCTTCGATGAGCCATCCGTACATCGCACCGCAGCTGCTCCCTGTCTGTTGTATCTGCGGATTCATTCGAGACGAAACGGGATGTCGCCCTCAGCATGGGCGCTGGGTCGCGCCGCGGGCCTATCAAAAGATCCATGGGGACAATCTGGCGGATTTCCCTCTGACACACACCTACTGTCCGAAATGTTTGGTAAAGGTCCAGAAGACTGTTCGGGTGCACTTGCAGGAGATTGGAACAACACGATGACTCCACGCGCCGTCGTCCCGCATCTACCCAATGAATCCTGTCTGCGTTGCGGCGGGTTGCTGGTCGCCAGCTATTCGGCGTCCTTGGAATGCGACCCGCCCGGCATGCCGGTGAAGCTGTGGCGTTGTATCAACTGCGGCAACTGCCTGGATCGCTGCATCCTGGCCAACCGATTACAGAGCCCGATGCCGGCGCGCCGACGCGCAAGACGGTCGCGCCGCGGAGCGGGAACCGGCATCACTTGGTGAAACCTTCATAAGCGTGACGATCAGGAGGGCGACATCGTGAGTCCACAGAACCCGTCGGATCAGCTCTGGTCGATTATCCTGGCAGGAGGGGAAGGCTCGCGGATGAGCGCCTTCGTGCATCGGTGGCTGGGCCGGCCCACACCGAAGCAGTATTGCGCCTTCGTCGGCACACGCTCCATGTTTCAGCACACGCTGGACCGGGCGAGCCGGCTGACGCCACCGGACCGCATGGTCACTGTCGTGGCACGCAGCCATCGGCATGATGCGCTCGCACAGTGGGGAGACCGCCGGAGCGGCACCATCCTCTTCCAACCAGCCAATCGCGACACGGCGGCCGGCCTGTTCCTGCCGCTGACCTATATCCGCGCCAGGGCCCCGGAGGCTACCGTCGTGCTCTACCCGTCGGATCATTTCGTCTATCCCGAAGACCGGTTCCTCGAAGCGGTCCGGCGAGCAGTCCGGATCGCCGAGTCGCACAGTGATCGGGTGGTGATGCTGGGCGTCGCCCCTGATCGCCTGGAACTGGACTACGGATGGATCCAGCCCGGCCGCCCCCTCGATGGCCGGGACAGCGAAGCGGGGCAGACCGTTTGCTCGTTTCTGGAGAAACCCGACGCCGCCCAGGCCGATGCCGCGTTGCGGGCCGGCGCGCTCTGGAACACGCTGGTATTGGCCGCAAAGGTTGATGTGCTGTGGAGGCTCGGCTGGCAATGCCTGCCGGACATGATGCGGCGCTTTGAGCAATTGGGACAGGCCATCGGAGGGCCGGAAGAAACGCGGCTCCTGAACGCCATGTATCACGATCTGCCGATGCACAATCTCTCAACCGACCTGCTGCAACGCGTCCCGGACCAGCTTGCGGTGATCGAACTCACCGGCGTCCTCTGGAGCGACTGGGGCAAGCCAGAACGGATTGCCGAAACGCTGCGCCGGATCGACCGGCGGCCGGCGTTTCCCTTGACCTGTCTCGACCATCCATTCGTTCCCTTCCCGGTGACCGCCCCGGAAGCAGGGCTGTCTCTGGGTGTGTCATTCCTATAATCCAAGGAGGAAATAGCCATGAAGTCCGTCACCATCGGCACGACAAAGCAGGAGCGCAAAGCACCGGTTGCCCAGCAACGACCGCAACTGCCTAAAAAGACGGAGGCACAGACGTTTCACGTGCTGCCGCTGTCGCCCTGCGAAGACCCGCATGCCTCGATCGCCAAACGGGCCTACGAGTTCTACTGCGAGCGGGGTTACCGGCATGGCAATGCCCTGGAGGACTGGCTCGATGCAGAGCGGGAGATTCTGAGCCAGATCCCGCCGGTCTGACAGGGCTGCCCAATCAGGAGGGTTTTGTATGTCCTACATCGGCGTGAATATCGGCGCCCTCACCGTGAAGGTGGCAGCCCTCCGGGGCGACGCCCGGACCGCCACAGTGCTGGCCCATCAAGGCCGCCCGCTCGAAATCCTCGACGAGGTGCTCGCCCGGCCGGAGTTCGCCGATGCGGAATATTTTGGCGTGTCCGGTCAGCTCGGGCACATTTCGGAAGTGGCCGCGGTTCAACGGGCGCTCCGCGAGGTGGAGGGCCCATTCGACGCGGTCGCGTCGCTCGGCGGCGAATCGTTCCTCGTCTATCTCCTCATGGACGGGAGAATCACCAATGTCGTCTCCCACAATAAATGCGCGGCGGGCAGCGGCGAGTTTTTCGTGCAGCAGATCGGCCGGATGGGGCTGGGTATCGAGGAAGCGATCCAGCGGTCCTTCAGCGGCAAGGTCGTGCCGCTGGCCTCACGCTGCTCGGTCCATTGCAAGTCGGACATCACCCACAAGCTGAACCGCAACGAAGCCACGCCAGAAGACATTCTCCACACGCTGCACGACAGCATGTCCAACAAAGTGATTGCGTTGCTGGAGAAAGGCCCGCGCGAGCTGAAGCGAGTCCTCTTGATCGGCGGTGTCACGCGCAACGAGGCCATGCTGGCATCGTTGCGGGCCAAACTGCCGTCCACGGAGTTTGTGGTGCTGCAGGAAAGTCCCTGGTTCGAAGCCTGGGGCACCGCTCTGCTCGTGCGGGACTCACCCAGCGAGATGTCTCCGAAGATTGCTGCGCAGCCTGGCCTCGGCCGTCTCCCGCCGCTTCATCTCTATGGCGAACAGGTGCAAGTGATCGCCACCCCGCCCCGACAAGCCCCTCCAGATGGGCCGCTGGTCCTGGGTGTCGATGCGGGCTCGACGACCACCAAGGCGATCCTGCTCGACCCCTCGACCCATGCCGTGGTGGCCTCGTATTACGGACGCACGAAGGGCAATCCCGTGGCGGCCACCCGCGAATGTCTCCAAGCCCTCATCGAACAGGTGGGCAATCGCCCGATCGGGTTGATCGGCACGACAGGCTCGGCCAGGGAACTGGCCGGCGCCTACCTCGGCACAGAATACGTCTACAACGAGATTTCGGCCCATGCAGCCGGCGCCACGCACTTCGATCCTGACGTGGATACGATCTTCGAGATCGGCGGGCAGGACTCCAAGTACATCTATCTCCGCAACGGCGTGCCGATCGACTATGCCATGAACAACGCCTGCTCGGCAGGCACGGGCTCCTTCCTGGAAGAGAGCGCTCATAGCGACCTCGGCATCAGCGTCTCGGACATCGCCGACCTGGCGCTGGCCGCCCCCTCCCCGGTGCACTTCAAAGCGACCTGCGCGGCCTTCATCAATTCCGACATTCGCCTCGCCCAGCAACAGGGCCATCCCCGCGACAACATCATCGCGGGTTTGGTCTATGCCATTGCCGGCAACTATCTCAATCGCGTCAAGGGACCGCGTTACGTGGGAAAGAAAATCTTCCTGCAAGGCGGCGTCGCGCTCAACCGCGCGGTCGGCTATGCCTTCGCCCACAGCGTCGGCCGTCAGGTCGTGATCCCGCCCAGCCCGGAATTGCTCGGCGCGCTCGGGGTCGGGCTCCTCGCCTTGAAACGATCCGATGATATGCTGGGCCATACCGTCGATCTGCTCACACTCAGCGCACCGGAGATGAAACTCGTCGGCCGGTTTACATGTGGCGCCTGCAAGATGTACTGCAGCATCGACCGATTCGAAGTCGCAGGACGCCGGTTCCCGTTCGGGGGCCGCTGCAGTCTCTATGAGAATGTGTGGAAGCGAAAGGCCAGGACTTCAGCGGCTCTAGACCTGGTCGAGAAACGTGCCGAGGTGCTCTTTCAGGTCACCCCCGCTCCGGCCGCCGCCACGCCGAAGCATGAGCGAGTGGAACGTACCTCCTGGGGCGTGGGGCCCGCCTATGAAAGCGCGAAGGCCTTTATGCGGGAGTCCCTGGGCTATTCCAACGGCACAGCGGTGGCAAGCGGCACGCGCATCGGTATTCCCAGGGCCCTGACGACCCACTCGCTGTTTCCGCTCTACTCCACGTTCTTTTCTCGTCTGGGCATGGAAGTCGTGCTGTCCGACGTGGACCCGCGGGGGGACCTGAGTTCGCAATCGGGATTTTGCTTCCCCGCACAGATTGCGCACGGCGCCGTCCTGGACCTGGTCAAGAAAGACGTGGGCCTGATCTTCATCCCGCACGTCGTGCGTATGCCTCACCCGAACCAGTGCAAAGACTCCTACCTCTGCCCGATCACGCAAGCCGGACCCTATTTTCTGGCCAAGGCCTTTCCCGATCGCCGCTTACTCTCGCCCGTCTTGGAATTCATCAACGGTTACAAGACCTGCACCGCCATGGTCGACATGGCCGTGGCAGAACTGGGAATCCCGCGCGAGGCTGCCACTAGCGCCTGGTCAGATGCGGTGCAGGCCCAAACAGGCGCAGAGCGGACGCTTCGCGATCTCGGGAAACGAGCGCTCGATGACGCGATCGCGGCGGGCAAGCCGGCGATTTTACTCGCAGGCCACAGCTACAATGCCTTCACCCCGGAAGCGTCGCAATCCGTTGGGAAGAAACTCTCCAGCATGGGAATCTCCGTCATCCCTGCCGACTGCCTGATGTCATCGGGAGAGGGACCCACCTCCTGGCACTTTGCGAACATGATCTTGAATGCCGTCGGCATCGCGAAGCAGCATCCCAATCTATTTCTCTTGAGCGTGAGCAATTTCAGCTGCACCATCGACGCGTTCACCCACTCCATGCTCGCGTCGGAATTGGGATCGAAGCCCTACCTGGTCCTCGAAATCGACGCGCACACTGCGGATGCCGGAGTTCAAACCAGGCTGGAGGCCTTCCTGGACATCATCCACAACTACCGGGACGTGCAATCTGTCGGCGCCAGCCCTTTCGTTCCCTGCCGGCTTGTTTCCGGCGGCCGCGTCATCCGGTCGAACGGCGAGTCCGTGCCGCTCACGGACCCCCGGGTAAAGATCTACTACCCGAACTTCTCCCCCTACCACACCAGATCGCTGGCCCTGGCGACCGGCTGGCTCGGGCTCCACCCGGGCCAGGTCATTCCGCTGGACCGGGCCCAACTCGATAAGGGGCTGCAACATACCTCCGGTCGTGAATGCCTGCCCTTGCCGATCTGCATCGGCCAATTGCTCCAGATCCATGAGCAACGCCAGCCCGGAGAAATCGCGGGATTCCACATGGTGCAGGGAGGCGCGCCCTGCGTCACCGACGCCTACATGGGCTACTTTGAGCGGTTCATCGCCGAACAACGGCTGACCGACCTCTTCCTCTTCAGTCCCCAGCCGGAGAACGATTACCTCGGCTTCGGTAAAATCGTCCTGGCGCAGCATCTGTCGCTGGCGGTCATCCTCGCGGACATTCTGGTGGAGATCGAGCATGTGCTCCGGGTCGTGGGGCACCAGGGCTCCCTCGATCGGCTGAGGGAGGAATGGGAGCACTTTGCCCAGGGAGCCCGCTCACTCGACGAATTCCATGCCACGTTACCCTCGTTCGTCGAGCGCCTGGCGCAACTGCCGCGCAACAAAGATCCGCGCACCTGCCCGCGCGTCGTCGTGGCCGGCGACTTCTTCACCCGCTTCAGTTCATTTTTCATGGATGGCGTGCGCGACCTCTATGCCGAGCGTGGAATCATCCTCAAACCCGTCGATCTGAGCGAGCTGTTTCTCTATATCGCCTATCATCCCATGGCGGAAACGGCCGGCACCTGGGGCATGAAACCGGGCGGCATGGCCCTGGCCAAAGCCTGCACGAGGATGTTTGAGCCGGAGGGGAAAGAATATATTCAGCAGTGGATGGCCTACCAGACCTTGCAGCGCGAGGAGGAACATTACCGCACGCTCTTCCGCGAGACCGGTCTACTGGTAGCCGCTCCCAATGCGGTCGCCTCCATTTTCGAAAGAGGCGCCGAGCATGTCTCGCCCGCCATTTATGGCGAACTCCTCCCGACAGTTGGAAAGGGGCTTGAAGCGGCCCATGAGGGATACGACGGCATGCTGGTCATCGGCCCCTTCAACTGTCTCCCCTACCGGATTTCAGAAGCCATTCTCAAACCGCTCAGCATCCAGCAAGGCATGCCCATTCTCACCTACGAGAGCGACGGCTATGCGGTATCCCCGTCCGTGCTCAGACAGGTGGACGTGCACATTCAGCAGGTACTTGAACATGCGGCCAGAAACCATGTGACACCGGCGTAATATGCAGCTCGGTCAATTTCACCGAAGGACTCTTCCTATGATTACATCCATCGCCTTCACCGTCTATCCGGTCTCGAACATGGAACGGGCGCGAGCCTTCTATGAGCATGTGCTCGGGCTTCACAAGAGCTATGACTACCAAGATGTCTGGGTGGAATATGCCGTCGACGAGGCAACCTTTGCGATCACAACAACGGACATGGGCCATACTCCTGGGGCCAAGGGCGCCGTTGTGGCATTTGAGGTATCGGATCTCGACGCCTTCGTGCTGAAGATGAAGGAGCGTGCCGTGTCATTCGTCGCAGAAGCCTTCGACACGCCGGTCTGCCGCATGGCGGTGATCGAGGATCCGGACGGCAATCACATCACGATCCACAAACGACATGCATGAGCAGGCGGCTGTTCATTTCACATTGATCGTTCCCACCTGTCCTTCCAACGTCATCGCCGTTCCGAAGACTTTGCACTTAGCCTGCATGGTCCTATTGAGAAATTCGATCTCCTTGTCTTTTGCCAGCCGGACATACAGGTCTTCGATGCACACGGGATGTAGCAGAATACGCGCGATACGGCCTTGTTCGAGTTCCATGACGAACAGGAACGAGAGATCGTTACGCTCCCCCTTGTCGACCGCATAGTCGTCGATGAAGTCGCCGGTCGAGTAGAGGATGGCCTTGCCCTTGTAGAGTTCGATGCCTTGCGGAGTGTGGTTGGAGTGGCCCCAATAGAGATCGGCTCCGAGATCGACAATCTGATGAGCGAACATCCGCATGGCAGCGGAGGGCGGACCCCAGTTGGGTCCCACGTGCGCGCTGACCATGATGAGATCGGCCAGGCTGCGGACCTGTTTAAGGAGCTGCACAAGCCGGGACCGATAGGGTTCAACCAAGCCCTTGGCATCGTAGGCAACGTAATGCGTACCAAGTTTCTTGTCCCCCGCCTCCCATTCCGGTTCGTTGTCCGTGAGAGAGAGGACCGCGAGGCGGCCCTGGGGCAATTCCACGATAGCAGGGGTGAGGGCCTCGGTGAGCGAGGCCCCGGCCCCCGTTCGCTTGATGCCGGCTCGATCGAGCAGCGTGAGGCATTCGAGTAACGCATCCGTTCCATAGTCCAACACGTGATTGTTGGCCAAGGCCACACAGTCGATCTTGGCGGCGCGAAGAAAGTCGATCGCCCGCGGACGGGCGCGAAAGTGAAAGGCTTTGGAATTGGGCTGCCACTCACGGCCACGGCTGCTGATCACACATTCCAGATTGATCAGCCGTCGATCCGCCTTGAGCAGCAGCGGCAACACATCGCTCCAGATCTTGTCCGGCCCGATTGACTGATTCTGGATCACACACTGATCCACCAGCCGTCCGAGCATCACATCGCCGGTCAATGCAATCTGCGCCATGACCTCTTGCCCCGATTACAACCAGTCCCGCTGAGCCTTTTCCACTCGTTCTCCCCACATCACACTGAGCGGGACCTCCGGAAGCAGGTATGCTCCCGGTTCCAGTTGCGGGAGAGCCCGAGCGGCGGCGAGCATGACCTGAGCCGTCAGTACGCTGTTGTCACAGCGCGCTTCCAGCAACAGATGCTGGTGCCCGAATCGTCCGGGAGGCCCCCGTCGATCGAGGACTACTCCCCGCCCTTCTTCTTCCAGCTCCGCGAGACTATCCACAGGAAACACCTGCGTGTCCTCTCCAAGAAATAACGGATCAGCGCGGATAGCTTGCGTAATCCTGTCTGCATCCGCTTTCTCTTCTAACTCCACATACACAAACCGCTGCAGTCTCCCATCGGGAGCTCGCACTTCGGCACAGAGCGCATCCTTCACCCCAACCACGGTTCGAGCCATCGCCATATGGCGAAGGCTGATGCCGGTGTGACGTCGCGTCTCCGTCATTCCCCCGGGAGTCAACAAGGCGAACCACGAGCGGAGCACCGACAGCGCGCCGGGATCCCAGCCAGCTCCCACGATGGCGGCTGCCCGATGATGAAACGCCACCTTATGAATCGCATGCTTGTGGGCATAGAGCGCTGCTCCGTGCAGCATCACGCAGTCCACGATCGGAATGCCGTGCTGAAGAATTTGAGCGGCAAGCTCCTCGACCACGTTCGTCGGCACACAGAGGAGCGCGGCATCGATATCCCTCGCCTGTCCGATGTGGGTGGTCACCGGAATGGCTCGCAGCGTCTCCGGCAGCTTTCCCCCCGCACTGACAGCCCGCCGCACGATGGCGGCTAAACTGAGGGCGGGGCTCTGGGCAATGAGTTCGGCGCAGATCTGTCCGACCCTGCCGAATCCGACGACTGCAAGACGCAAGGGTTTCATGAATGAGATCCTCTCCCTACTCCCATAGAAGGATTTCCGGCACCCGCCGTGGCACCGGCGGCGTCTCGCCGCTCGGATAGCCTACGACTAGGGGAAACACCGGCGCATAAGGATCCGGAATGCCGAGACTGTGCTTGATCTTGCGTTGGCTCAACCAGGACCGCGCAAATCCAATAGGACATGTGCCCAACCCCATCGAACAGGCGGCGAGCATCAGATTCTGCGCCGCCAGGGAACAGTCTTCTGCCCCGTTATGCGTATCCGGCCGCGCGCAGATGATGATGAGCGTCCCCGCTCGATGGAAGACGTCGAAGCTGGAACTCGAGAGCATGTCGCGATACTTCACCAGCGGGGAACCGGGCTTGAGCTGCCTGAGCACGTCGGCTTTGATACGTTCAGACCAGAGAGCAAGCTGCTTCGGGCTTTGGATGACAGCAAACGCCCAGGGCTGTTCATTCATCGAGCTGGGAGCGTGGGTCGCAGCCTTGATTAAAGCCTCGACGGTAACTTTCTCGACCGGCTGATCGGTGTAAGCCCGCACGGAACGGCGACGGTAGATAGCTTCCATCACATCCATAGCATCACTCCACACCTGCAAAAGAGAGCGACTGAGACTCACCTCAGGGTAGTATTGAGCAATCGCAATGCCGCGGACGTGGAATCGACCTCAATCCGTCCGCGATATCGCTCTTTCGAGCCTATTCACAACAGATCAGGCAGCGTGAGTCTTAAACAACCGATTAGGCGCCATGCCTCCGGGCCGCTCTGCCTGTCAGCATTGCGCCCTTTCGCGCCACCAATCGCGTGGACTTGTGGCGGATTTCCTCAACGAGGCGTTCCCTCCTCACCGGCTGGCCATCCAACTCCGTCACTTTCCAGCAAGTTTGGCGAAGCATTCTCTCCAACCACATGGCCTCTTTCTTGCGCTTCCATAGACAAAGGTCAAAGAACGAGTCCAACGCGCTGCGTTTCAGAAAGACTCCTCGGACGCCCCTTCGCACACCGAGCAGGGAGACTGTATGTATCGTCGTGTTATGGCTTTCGACTTCGACGGCACGCTGGCCGTCAACGGGGATGTGCCTCCCGAGCTGGAGTCAGCATTAGCCCGCTGCCGCGACAGCGGCCATGTACTGTTTCTCGTCACGGGGCGCCGTTACGAAACCGTCCAGCTCGGATATCTGGGAAGTCTGTTCGCCGGCATCGTGTGGGAAAACGGGGCGGTCCTGACCCATACGGCCAGCGGAGAGACCTATCTGCCGTTCGGCCAACTCGACGCACGACTGCTCAAGGCGATTGAAGAAGCAGGCATTCCATTCGAGCGGGGGCTCGCCATCGCCGCGACCTGGACGCCCCATGACCAGGCTCTCTGGCACATTCTCAGCTCCCACGGCGGCAGCACGTCGGTCGAATACAACAAAGGCGCGGTCATGGTCCTGCCGCCCGGCGCGACGAAAGGCTCCGGCCTCGAACGGCTCCTCGCCTTGTGCGGTCTCTCGCCGAGAAATCTGGCGGCGTTCGGCGATGCCGAAAATGACCTCTCCATGATGACCTTAGCCGAGGTATCGGTCGCGGTGGGCGATGCGGTCCCGGCCGTCATCGAAACCGCCGATGTCCATGCAACGGCTCCAGGCCCCCAGGGCGTCCTTGAGATTCTCAACGAGTACCCGCTGGGCGGGAAATTTCTTGATATCCCTCTCAAACGCGAGCGACCGGTCTTACTGGGCCAGACGGAAGACGGCGCCACCATCAATATCCCGGCTTCCCGGCTAGCCGGACGCAATCTGGGAGTGTTCGGCAATTCGGCAACCGGCAAGTCCTGGATGGTCGGATTGATTGCGGAAGGACTCCATCATGAGGACTATCAAGTCCTCCTCATCGACCCTGAAGGGGACTTTCGCGGGCTCCGCGTCCTCCCCCGATTCGTCTCGGTCAGCGGCGACCGGGCTACTATGCCCCCTCCATCCGCCGTCGTGTCGCTGCTCGATGAGGGAGGGGTCTCGCTGGTCCTCGACCTGAGTCAATATCCGATCAGTTTGCGAAGCCGCTATATTGTGGAGCTGATCCGGACGCTGCGCCCGGTGCGGGACCGCAAGTTTCGCCCGCACTGGATCGTGCTGGATGAGGCCCAAGAGTTTTTGTTTGAAGGGAGTGAGGTCACAGCGCTGCTCCGTCCTTTGCTGGAGACCGGCGGCTGGGCCTTCGTCTCCTACCGGCCGGATCGTTTGAGTGAGTCGGTTCTGACCTCGCTCCACCACCTGCTCCTCACCAAATTGACCGACAGCCAGATCGGCAACCATCTGCGACAACACTGCGCCATCTGCAGTCTACAGGGTGCACGCCTGGATCAGATCCCGACCGGAAGCGCCCTCCTCTGTGGCGGCGAACTCGTCCGTATGCGCCCCGCGATCCGGCGGGTCCCCCACGTCCGCCACCTCTACAAATATCTCGACATCCCGCTTCCGCAGGGAAAGCGCTTCTCCTTCAGAACCGACGAAGGCTTTCTGGGCATTGAAGCCGCCAGTTTGTATGAATTATCCCGCTTGATCCCGACGCTCCCGCTGGAGTCCCTTGAATACCACGACCGCCGGGATGATTTCGTAAAGTGGGCCGACGGGACACTCGGTGACGGAGGACTCGCAGCACGCCTCCGGAAAGTGGCGAATCGCCACTATCAGGGGAAAGAACTCCGGGAAGCACTTACGCAGGTTGTGACCACACACTATGACGAGCTTCGGCAGTTCCGATAGTGGCCCATCGACGACCTGCTCTCAACAGACCATCGGGCTTGATGCTGTCGCCTATTGCACCAGTGAGCGCAGCCCGGATGAGGCGCCTTGCTCGGGAAGCGGACTGGAAGAAGCCCGCTCTCGCATGCTGTCACGACAATCCCCTTTCGGATCAACAGGCTCTCGATTCGATTTCACATCACCTCCCCGGCACAGCGCTTGCTGTTTAAGCCAGTAGATCATTGAGGGCTTTCACAATGAGGACCTTATGTTGCCTTATCAAGAATTCATGACGCCGCCTGCTCTCCCCACCCGCTCCTCTTCCGTGTGGCCGTCGAGAGCTTCGCGTATGGGTATGCTGTGGCTGGCCGTGCTCCTCGTCTCTGGCTGCGCCACCACCAAAGATCTCGATGCGCTCAGAGTTCAACTGAACGACCAGATGACGACGGTCCGTAGTGAAGCGGCGCAATCCCGCCAGGCCGTCGATACCTTAAAGACGGACGTCAGCCTGCTCAAATCCCTCGGTGTCGCGGTAGACAGTCTGAAAAGCCGGCTTGATATCGCACAGGCGACTCTCCAAAGCTTGCAAACCGAAAGTGACTCGCACCGAACCACCCTGGGCAACCTTCGGGTTGACTTCAAGGAATATCGAGCGGCGCACGAAGCCGTGGCCAGAGAAACCGATCGGCTTCGTATGAGTGTCGGATCGCTGGAACAGGGCATGCTGCATCAGCTTCAAATGGAAGTGACGCTGGCCCGGGAACGGATCAAGCAACTGGAGCAGGTCATCGACAGTCTACAGAAAAGTGCTCCCGTCGAGAAAGGAAAGGAAGGACCCGCGCCACCGAAACTGTAGCAAGAGCAAGAGATCAGTACGTCCCATCACGGGCTCATACCCATCACAAAGGAGGAATCCCATGTCCGTCGCCAAGATCATCGAAATCAGTTCCGAATCGCCGAAGAGTTTCGAGGATGCCATTCAGAACGGGATCTCCCGGGCCGCCAAAACCATACACGGCATCAAGTCGGCCTGGGTGAAGGAGCAGC
>LNFM01006261.1_pt1 | contig 25239 bp, 28 predicted proteins | sample 596031 | NCBI WGS metagenome assembly LNFM01 (sample SAMN04254537, study PRJNA301005) | activated carbon metagenome | isolation source: dual media filters at the Ann Arbor, Michigan drinking water treatment plant | place: USA: Ann Arbor | reverse complement strand
CCGCCGAAACCAATGTACACGCTGGAGAACGACTGATGTGGCCCGCCACGAAATTCCTTGCCGGTAAACAGTCAGACGACGCCGGTCGCATGGTCATGGACTACTGGCGCAAAGATCACGACTGGTTGGAGGAAACGCACGATTACATTCAGTGGGCTTTCCCTCTCCCCGTCGTGTCGCGCTACAATCCGACCGCCCCGAGACTGCGTGCGGACGAGCCTGGGCTCATCGGTAGCATGCCCTCGGTCGAGGTAAATTTCAGGCGCAACCTGACCATGATGTCGAAGTTCTACGACGACCGGTTGGATTGGACCCGGAGTCACGATCACAACCACCTCAGAATTACGCGCATTCTGAAATCGACCCGACTTCTACTGCCGAGGTCCGGGCTCGACATGAAATTCTACGCCATGATCGTTCTGCGCGCCCGCTCCGGGAGCGTGAATGCAGAGACGATATCGATCTGGACCGATGTCGTCCGGAGGAAACACTACAGCTTCGAGGACGCCATCAATGGGTAATCACTACGATCCACACTATGAAGATCGGATGGATCGCCGCCGCGACTCAATCAGGCGCGGCAGCGAACACTTGAAGGCAGTCAACGAGGTCGCTCCCGAAGACCTTGATCGGCGATTAATTTACATCGCCGACCTTCTTAGCAAAGTCGAGAAATCCGTCATTGGCGGTGAGGCCATAGACAATCTTCGCCATGCGCGCCGCGAGATCAACGCTTTGTTTAGTATCCCGGCGTCTCGTAGTACATAGACATGACGTCGAGGGTCACGACCTCCGCCGTCGCGCCGTTATGCAGGCCAACTTGTAGCCCCAGCGCAGTACCGGCCGCAGGCATGTCGGCGCTGATCGTTCCCTCTGCGAACCCGCCGCTGACAAGATTGTCTGCGCGCCAGAACATAGAGCTAGCGTTGATCCCACAATGAAGTGTGAGCTTGTATACGACGTTAGCCGCGAAGGTGAAATCAGTGCCACCGAGGCTGGTTTCAGCAGCGGCGCCCGTACCGTCGTTGGTGTAAAGCGACATTACTGTATCGCCGACATCGAGACCTATACCGAAGATGTTGGTTGCGGCACTCGGATCGCCATCGTCTACTGCGAAGGTAGACGCCCCGTAAACGCCCGCAAACAAGCGCGCCGCAGTCGGAAGCGCTGGAGTGCCGAATACCACAGTCGCCGTAAAGCCTCCAAGGCCAGCCGCGTTACCGCGCCATAGGAATCGAGCGGACTGACGGACACCGGACGAGTTACCCGCCGTTCCGGCCGATACGTAGCTGACACGCTTAGCCTGCGTGAGCTTATTCGTGCTTCCCCAAGTAGCGGCCGTCACCGAACCAGTAGTTGAGTTCGCAAAACCAGGAACAACGAGCGTCGTCGAGTTGCTGTTCGGGATGAACGCGCCCCAAGAGCGGTCTGCAAGCGCGTGCTGTAGCCTCTTCTGTACGTCACGATGAACGGCCGGCAGTGGGAAGCCGCCAACGCTTGTGGTTCCGAACGTCACGTCCGTTGTTGCAGTAGGTGCGCCAAGATTTGGACCGACCGCGATGCCGTCCTTTGCGCGCGGAAGCGCAAGACTTGCATCCTTCGTCAGATAATCAACACCACCGAGCACGCCCGCTACGTTCAATTGGAACTGACCGGCGGAGCCCGCTGCAAGCGGAGTGAAGACGTCATAGAACTGGCTCGTACCTGCGCCGTCAGTGTCGTAAGCCGCCGTTCCCGCCGCACCAAAATACATGTTGGCGTAAGCGTAGTTCGTCGTGCCGGCAGAAGACGCTTCACCGATGTGGTTCGCGACGACGTTGCCTGACGCGGGAACGATGAACACATTCCCGACGACATAATTGTCGAGAGCTTTTGTTGAGTTATACGTCGCGTCAAGCTCGAACGACACGTCGCGGTATGTGTTGGTCGTCGCGGTGCCGTTGCCTTCGAAGACGCAAGAGCGCACACTATTGCGCCCGGCGCCAGCGAAGCTGATTCCGTCGCGCCCGGAAGCTTTGATGAGGGCACCAAAAATGTCAAACCGCGTGTTGGAAACGGAGGTTCCTCGGCGGACACGAATGTTGTCTTCTCCTGACGACACGAAATCACCCCCGCGCACCTGGATGTCAAACGCATCCTCGGACACGAAGAGGTTGTTCGTCGTCGAAGTCACCGCGTCGGAGTCATTCATACGAACAGCGTTCGCGCCATTCGAGATGTTGTATCCGTGACGTCCAGCAGCAGTGCTGCGGCAGCGGCGAAGCCAAACATTCACGGCGCCGTCAACATAGAAATTGTCGCGCTCGTTCGATGCCGCAATAACACCGTTGAGATAGACACCGTCTGCTGTGCTCGTGACACGAACACCGTAGCCCGTGACGCCAGTTCCGTTTTGACCTCCAGTAACGTAGAGATCGTTGAAATGGATGTCGTCATCACTCGTTCCACCGACATACAGCATTGTGATGTCGCCGGTACCGGTGCATGTCTGCGCTTCGATGCTCAGATCGCTCACAGAGATGTTTGCGTTGACGGCGCCGCTCTTCGTTCGAATAACACCCGTGATGGAATTGTCAACAGGATCGATGGCGCGCAGAATCGTCGTGCCCATTCCGTCGCCCCGAAGATGTACGTTTGATGGGAGAGCGATGACGCCTTGTGAAGCTGTTCCTGTGCCGCTTGCGAGATAAATTCCAGCGGACATCTGGATGATGCCGCCACCTCGCGCCTCAACAAGATTGACGAGCGCACGCAGCTTCGTCCCGTTGTCTGTGCTGTTGTCACCGAAGATGTCGTGGCCCTTGACGTCGTAGACAGTCAGATAGCCGTAGTCGATGATCTTCGAGGTGCTGCTGATGCCATCGTCGTACTTGCCCTGAACCTGACCGAAGGCGTGGTTCCAAGAGAACGTGTTCTCTGTAGGAGGCGCGGTTGCGAGTTCGTCCTCACGATACGCAGCCTTTGTCTTATTGGACAGCAGAGCGACAGCGTAGTTGTTGGTAATGACGTGTTTTGTCGCGCCTGTGAACGTCATCGTATCGCCGTCATCTTCGTCGAGCGAGATGTCGAAATATGTGTTGTCCGCGTCCTGGCTGTTGTTCAGGAACAAGTTTCCGGAGATCAGGTTGTGAGCGCAGCCGGTAGACTGTATTCCGTTGCGCGACGCTTCCTGGATGGTGCAGCCGGACATGACGATGAATGTATTGATGACGGTCGCACCACGACGGATGCGGAAACCATTCTGTCCCGCACGAAGAGATGAGCATCCAATGAAGTTGATCGTGTGAGAATCGCCCTGAACGACATAGTCATTGTCGCCATTATCCCAAGCATGGCACGCCTGCACGAACCCGCGATACGTTCCGGTGATGAAGTTGTAACCGTGGCGACCGTTGCTCCAAGATTTGCAGCCGACGAGAGAGAAATCCTCGACGCCGTCGAGAACGAAACCGTCGCGCTCGTTATCGTGCGCGATGCAGTTGACCGCTGCGAAACGCTCAACAACTTCGTGCGGGTCGAATCCGTATCCGCGCGACAGATTGCTCGAACCTGTCGTGCCGTTCTTTCCGTTGCGACACTCGACGTTCAAGCACCAAATGTCTTTGTCTTTATTGACGCGGTCATCGGGGGTCACACCCGCAAAGAAGCAGATGATATTTGACCAGCCTGTTTGTCCGGCCTTGTTACCGTCGATGGTCAGATCGCGAACGATGATATTCTGATTGACGACACCTGACTGCGTACGGACGAGACCGGCCATGTCGTTATTGCCGATGTCAGCCGCTTTGATGATTGTAGCGCCAATACCGTCGCCGGCCAATGTCATGTTGTCACGAAGACGGATACCGCCGACCGAAGCCGCGCCGCCGTAGCTGATGCGGTATGTTCCGCGTGGAGCATAGATAACACCGCCGTCAACCGCGTCAGCAGCCAGAATGGCGTTTTCGAAAGCTGTTCGGTTCGCAGCCGCGTTCGTGTCATCGGCGTCGTTCGAGACGGCACCGTAGTTGAGCACGTTGAAGATTCGGAAGTTGGCGATGATTGTCTTGTCAGCAGCCGTCATGACGCCGGCAGAACCGCCCGTTCCGCCTGTGCCGCCCGTGTGTGCTGTGGCGCCAGAAATCGTGCCATCCGTTCCTGTGTCAGACAAAATGGTAACCGTAGTACCGTTCGCTGACACTGTGATGTTGGTTGTACCTACGCTTACAGAGGCCGCCTCAACCCAATCGTCCGCATCGTCGTCCCAAACGGCGAAGCTTGGGTCGGAGCCAGGATTTAGAAGAGTTGCATAGTAGCCGTTGGTCGAAGTCGGAATGGCCGTTTGCAGGGCCGCCAGCGTCGCGTAGACGCCAACGAAGCCGGGAGGCATACTATCTAGCTTAGCCTTGTCTGTGGCGCTCATGAGCCCCGCTAGGCTTCCTGTGGCCAAAGGAAACGCAGCCGCGTCGCCATCACCGATGTCATTCGTCGCGGTGAGGTTAAAAGATGTCGAAGTGCGGTCGGAAATGGCCAAGTCAACTGCCGTACCAGACCCGCCGCCCGATCCAACCCATGAACTCCAGGTTGCACCGTTGAAATACCGGCTCAGTACATTGGAACCAGTCGCGTCATACGCGATTTGTTTGACGTTCTGAACGCCCGGACCCTGCTCAAGGCCCTTCATCACCATGATGTGATAGTCGCCGTCCGGGAGACCAAGCGGCGAACGCATGCCGTAGAACCCCGGACGCCGTACGCTGTCCAGGCTCTGCGCGACGCCGAGGTCGTCAGCGCTGTTCCACTTAATGGTGTTGTTTACGTTGCTCATGCATCTTAATCCCGTGTCACGTGTGCCCTGTATGTAGTAACAATGGCCTTCGTTTACTATATCTCTTGTGCGGCCTTGGGGGATGTAGGTTCTGGAGTTTCGAAGAATCTGATCGTTGGGCGGGACTCGGAGTGGTCGCACTCTGCTTGAACCCTGATAGCCCTCAATTTGAAGAGTATACGCACAAAGGTTGCGTAGAATTTGAACCGGGGATAAGCATTGATGAGCCAGACGAACCTTGCCAATACGAGATCAGAACTCGCGTCTACAACGGGAAGTCAAGTCCTGTTCGTAAACCTCGGTTTTGCAATGGAGGCTTACGACGCCCTCCCGCAGGAAGTCAGGGTAGCACTACAAAACGCCGACTGGAATATTGATCCAATCGGCGTTCTCAAAGCTTGTCATTCCGGCGCACCGCCTCAAGCAGTCGTCACCGCAATTGATAACCAATCACGGACAATGTCCGCTAAGCTGCGGCGCTCAATTGAGAACGCTCGCCAAAGAGATTCGCGGGAAGCCCTGGAATTGCTGCTTGATCGCTACGGGCTTCGTAATACTCCCGAACGAACGGCGACCTAACGATATCCTGGATCGAGAAAGCCACAGTCTCGACGCTTGACATAGCTGAGAGAGCCGCGACGATCTCTGCGCACTCTTCGTCGTTATCTTCACGCTCTCTCGCGGTTAGATCGGACTGTCCGTTAGGATCGCCGACGAGACAAAGCTGAGTGCCCTGTCCAACGCGCGTGATGATCGTGTCTAGCTCGTGCGCTGAGAAGTTTTGATACTCGTCCGCCAGGATGAATTTTCCGTGGAACGTACGCCCGCGAAGAAAAGTCGTAGGAAGGAACTCGATGAGTTTCTTGGATACGAGAGCGCGATAGTTCATCTTGGGGGAAATTTCAGACAGAAGACCAAGGTACGGCGCTGCGTACGGGTCCATCTTTTCGTCGGCGTCTCCGGGAAGATGCCCAATCTTCCGGACTTCTACAGGGGAGCGGATGATGACGATCTGATCAATTTCTCCAGCGGAGAGCTTGATAAGACCACGAGCCAATGCGCTGTACGTCTTGGCCGTTCCTGCCGGACCTTGGATCAACAAGTGATCTTTCCGACTTTTCAACACACGCTTCTGTTTTTCAGTCAGCGGGTGGTGAAGGTTTAGCTCCAATTTCATGTGGCTTTGGCTCCGTTGATAGGGCCGCGTCCAACATAGTTAATCGCTCTTGGGCGGCTTGTCAAGCTCACGGGTGGCAAGCAAGAAAACGCCACCGAAGTCGTCGCTGTAGATGTGGCGCGACACCTTGGCTCTATCGGCATCATTCAGATCGTACTCGACGCACAGAACGGGCTTACCGTCCTTTGAGAATTTCCGCAGAAGAGACACGACCTCGTTGACGTAAAGATGGCTGTTCGGGTGCCCCGGAGCGTTGTAGTAGATGTCTTCTTTACCGATAGCATCGATTGCGTTCCGGTACTCACGGTACTTGAGCAATCGCTCCCCGTTCTGAGGAATGATCCACGCCTTTGGATACGTGGCCTTCACTTTTTCCGAGATGTCGATCACGAAGTCGGCCATCTCATACTCGGCGTCAGGGAACTCGTTCTCGTAATACTCGAAGGCGTCAATGACGTCGAGATAAACGCCGTCGAACCCAAGCGCAAGGACATCAAGGATGTTCTTCTTGACGATAGCCTGCCAAGCTGGCTCCCAATATTTGACCTTGTAATTTCCCTTCCAATATGGATTTTCAGCGTCAATAAACGCGGGGAACCCCGGCTTCCAGTTCGCTCGCCAATACGGCCTATAATCTTCCGCCTCACCAATCGAGACGTACGCAATGACCCGGCGGCGTTTGTGCTTGGCGGTAAGCTGCATGTCCATGACGGAGATAGATGGGATCAGCTTGCCGTCCGGCCCGTATGGATCAATGACGACGACGTCAGCTTCACACTTTCGAATAGATTCCCGGTCAACGTTCTGTAATTGATAGAACCAGGATTCCACGGGGCGGACAGTTGTTCGCATCACCATACCTTCGTTTTGTCGCCATAATAGTCAATGAACCCAGTGACGCGTGCGTTTATCGCGCCCTCGGTGTAACGCGCCGCGTGAACACTGGACTCATCTTCAAGCTCCGCCAGCGCGCGCAGAATGAGCTTATAATCGAACGCCGGTCCTGCATCCATGAACATTTGGATGATAGTGGCCATGTGATCGCCCGTCATGCGGGATAGATCATACCGGGAATTTACAAGCTCGCCGGGGTAGACGAGCCGAGCGGCGTCGGGCGTTGATAGGCCGGTCTTCTTTTTGAAAAGATCGTACAGATCACCGCCGTCTATCAGGAATTGTGGTATCCTGTTAGGATGGCCAAGTGCCCGACAAGCAACGTAAGCGGTGACATCACCGTACGTTTTCCCGTCTTCATCGATGAAGAAATTATAATTGAAATCAAAGCGCGGGAAGCCAGCGGGGGGACTCCGAAGATCGTTGATCAGCAGGGACAGAACGGAGGTCTTCATCATTTGTGTTTTTCCATGTACGAAGTGAATTTTTCGATTCCGATACGCTCTATTTGACCTAACGTCCTGTTGCACTGACTGCACAGAATTTCCCTAACCTTGCCCGTAGTGTGGCAGTGATCGACGTGTGTTTTACTCCCACTGTCGGGAATTTCCAATGAACATATAGCGCAGCGCCCTTCCTGACTTAGGTACATTTCATTGAAGGTGTCAATAGACATACCATAATTCCGCAGAAGACCCCAGGCGCGCATCTGCTTTTGTTTCCTGGAACGCTTCTCCGGGCAAGATAAATATGCCCGGAGATAGTCACCTCGTGCCCTTTTTCTAGAATCCTTCATTAGACTAGCTCACATTTACCGCCAGTGCAAGCAAAGTCTTGCGACACAGTAGTCGTGTCGGTTCTCTCGTAGAATTTTAGCAAGCTCCAATCGATGTCATCCGGCATCGATGCCACGGCGACACGATACTCGTCCTCCGTGATGGGCTGATACGGCGCCTGCTCATACGTGTGATCATCGTACGGGAGGAACGACAGCCCCGTGATGTTGTCGAAGTGGAGATAGACCCACTCGCGAACCGCGTCCCACTCATGCTCGCGCACATAGATTGTAGCGCTGACAGTGTGAGTGCTGTAACGCGTCTTGACCATCAACCAATGGTCAAGCTGCTGAAGGGCGCTGATCTCAGGCGCGGTGACGGCGCCGGGAGGCGATTTGACCGGGAAAGAGAACACGACGTCACGCGGGTTCTGCTTCGACACTTCAAAAGGTATCCCGTTGTCTTTGAGGAATGAGGTCATCGGGTCGCCGCCGCTCTGGCGAATCGTGCGGATGTACTGTTTCGCGTAGCGCGGGTGAATGCCCGACGCGACGTTGTACAGTTCTCCCGAATTGCCAGCAGGCTTCACCGACGTCACGCTGGCGGAAGGATTGATGCCAAGTTTACGCGCATACTCGCGATTGACGTCCCAAGCGTGCGCCTTCAACTCTTCCAGCCACGCCTCAGCCTCATTGGAGCGAGTTTTGAGAACAGGGTGGTCCATGATGCCGGCGAGGCAGACGCCAAGCAAGCGCTCGTCCTCGCAGTTTTCCTGCCACTGTGGACGGAGGTATTCGAACTTGACGACACAAGACTGCCAAGTGCCGATGATCGTTGCGAGACGAACCTTGCGCTTCAAATCTTCCAGCGTGTCGTCGGGTCGAATCGCAACTCCACTCAGGTTGCAGAACGAGTACGGCTGCAAGATGATCTCGCTGCACGGGTTTACACCGAATGGAATCAGCGTGCCGTCCTCATATCGAATCTTACGCCCGATGGCGGCACATTGTTTCCAAAGCGCTTCTCGATTGAGCATGCCCGGCTCGCCGCTCTTGGAATCGACAAGGTCTTTCCAATAGGCGTTGAACACGTCCTCGCTGGGGCGCTGTTCGAAGACGCCGGACACGTTTGCCATTGCGAAGTGAGGATTGGTCTTCCACCAGTCGCCGGTCTTAGCGGATCGCATAGCCTCGTCATCAAAGTCGAACAAAGCGATGGTAGCCGAGCGACGGACGCCGCCAACTACGACGATCTGCGCTATGAAGCACATGATGGAAAAGACTTCGATGGGCCGGAGACGACGCCCCTGCGCTTTCTTGAAGACTTCGATAGCATGCTCGAAAAGCTCAACGAGTGGCGCCGGTCCCGAAGCGTAACCGCCAAAGGTCTTGAGGCGTGCGCCTTCTGGACGAACGCGCGAAACATCCCACTCAGGAATGTATCCATCATACAAGTGCGTGAGAAGCTGATGGAGTCCATCGCACCAACCCTGGCGCGAATCGTCTACGACGATCTTGTAGTTGATCGGCGTGAGCGAATCAGGAACGCGCGGCAACTTTGCGGTAAAGCGCTCTTCGACGGAGAAGCCTGAGCCGGAACCGCACATGAGAACGAACATATGCTCAGTGAAGCTGCGGATGCTGTCTACAGGGAGATACGCGCAGTTGAAGTTGGCGACCTCAGCAGAGCCAAGCGCCGTGCCTGCGGTCATGAGCGCGCGCATAGACGGCATGACGTCCAGATTGTAGATGGACGCATAGACTTCATCACGCTCGTGCTGCGGAACAAGGTAGCCGTGTCGCTTTTCTAGCATGTCGCAGAAGAACGAAACATAACGCTCGGGTGTTTCATCCCACATTTCTCTGCGCTGTTCTTCGTCGCGCCAGCGCGCGTAACGCGTCTTGAAAATAACATTCGAGTAAAGCGACATTGCGGTCATTGGACCGTACCTCCAAATTCAGTGTTGACGAGCGAAACGACGGCAAACGAGACCGCGTTGTTCCTCGACAAAAACACGGAACGGAGACCAACCGACAAAATGCCGCTGGCGCTCAACGAACTCAAATGGACTCATGGACTGGCCATCGAGAGACAGTGCAACACCCTGATGGTCGAACGGCGACAAGTGTCCCGACGCGAGCAAGCGCTGTGCAAGCTCACGATCTTTATCCACAGTTGATTTGATTCCGTCGTGTGTTTTGTAAGAAACACGCGCGCAGCGTGCCGCCGAGACTTCGAGGTCCGCGACCAAGTCGTCGGTCCTCTCGGCGTTATCGATATATGGGATGTGCCATGCCCCGTGGTCAAGAGGAGTCGGCTGAGATGAAAAGTAGAGCGTTTTCATCATACTAGCCAAACGCTCGAACTCAGGGTCGGCGTCGGCATGCGCACGGAGCGCAAAGTAGTTGTCCCACTCGGTGCTCGTGAGCACGGTATGGACGAAGACGTACGGCTCAAGAATGCGATTCGCTTGCTGCTTACTGACGTTCAGATCAGCCAGTTTTTCTGCGCGCCATGCGGCATCTTTGGCGGCGTGAATCCATTGAATACGGGCCATATTGCCGCGCATGGCGTCGAGGGGGCCGGCCGCCTGCATCCCTGACTGATTTTCGAGGAAGACTTCCGGAATGAACGGATCGTTGCGAACCTGCTCGATGCGCTTTTTCAACGGGATGGCGCGTGACGATGCCGACGACTTCGCGATGACGCGATGCGTGTTCACTTCCGCCAAGATGTAACGGGGATAGTAAGCTTCGAAGGTGGTGATGCGGTAACCATCCGGGCTGATGGAGTCAGCAATGATCTTGGCCGTCGTCTTGGGCATGAGGTGTCTCCGTTGTTGAGGGAGAGCACTATCTCACATGTTTCAAACTGGCACAAGTGACATGTGGTCGTTCGGCTCAACAAGGGACGCCGAAGGGAAGGGCCGGCCTAATCCCGCGTACACGTCCGGTACCCGCCAAGGTACAACCTCTATCTCCACGCGTTGGCGCGCGTATCTTCGACGACCCCCGGCATTAGCTCGCCTTTGACTTCGGCGAGACCTCACCGCACGCGACGAGGGGCTATGATCAACCGGGGGAGAGATTTGAGCCGAACGACCACAGAAGTTGAGATATAATGGAGGCCGGTTCAGTTGTCAACGACCAACTGAGACGGAGCCCACCAACGCTGCAACATAATTGCGCCGACAAAGGTTGCGTGGACAAAAGTCCGCATCGCCCATGACTGCCAATCCCAGGCCATGGCGCATACGGCCGTCTGATTTTCATACATGTAGGCCATCAGCGCAATCGGGAACAGGACCATCGTGCCGGGGATAACTCCCACCGCCCAGCGGGCTAGACGCTTCCACTTGAGGTGCTGCGTGAACCTGCGGATGGTGAGATACAACGAGGTGTAAAGATAGAACCCGGTAAGCACGAACATTGCGTCGCGCATGGTAGAAACGCTGGGAGGCGCATAGCCCGAACCCCGACCGTCGCCAGCAAGCACACGGGTCATCTCGTAGATCAGAATGACCAGCAACGTCATCGTGATATAGCTGCAAATTCTACGGGCCGTCTCAGTTCCCATTTTCGCAGCTATCAGGCCCACCATAGAGGCCGCCAGACAGAGTTCCATGGTGCCACCGGGGACAGGCACCCCGAAGATGACAGCGGCCTCGCCGAGCCTCTTATGGGCACTAGCGAGGATGGCGAGCGTGCAGCCTACAGCCATGACTTCAAAACGCGCCTTGGGTGAGTACCAAAGCATGGTGATGATGCCTAGCCCAAAGATGAGCGTGTACAACTCGGCCATGGCGAACATTGTTTAGTCCTCTAGGCAATCAAGCCAGTCAGTGCAAATGCCGGCCGCTTTTATGTCGAGCGCGGCCTGTCTGTTAGGAAGCTCTAAAAGAGACTGCCACTCGACCTCTGGTCCGTCAAACGTACGTCTCTCAAGCCAGTATTTGTTTGACCACGCATGATACGTGATGAACATCTGCGCGCGGGTCACTCCAATCGCCTTTTGGAGCGCACGCGCCCTCTCGACGTGGTCCGCCAGTGGAAGGTCAAGTTGCATATAAAAACTCCATACTACGACAACGTAGGGTCGGTGGCAGTGACTCTTTGAGACCTCGTGTCGAGGTATGGAGTGTCTATAACGTAGTGTTCAAATTGAACGTCTACAAGTCACTCCGGTTACGGCCGGCTGCGATTGCCTCGCGAATGGCTTTCCAGAATCCATCACCGAAGCTGATGAGGTAGAGCAACAGCACGATGGACGCGAGGATGAACCAGCCGCCGAATAGCGCGTGGAGACCCACTGCCATACCGACGCCCATGATCCAGCGTAGCGTAGTGCATTTCCAGCATGGAGGGCAAGAAATTTCTTTGCCGACTAGAGCCTCATACAGGCACGTGAGTGCGGAGACGAACAAGTCCCACATCTCGCGCGCACGTCCGATCAATTCATCCTTAGTCATCTCAACCGCCTCCGTTCGAACCGCTCAGCGCGTCCGTTTTCCACTTCGTATCGATCAGCAACTTTAGCTGTTGCTGTACCTTCGTATAGCAGCCAGCATTCTTGGTCGCTTCATCGTATTTGTCAAGCAGAAGCTTGTACTCACCCCGCTTGTCGTTGATTCGACTGTAGCGAGATTCCCAGGTGTCAACCTGCTTCTTCAAATTCGATATTTGAGTTTTTTGCTCAGATATCGTCACCGCCTGCGATCTGTAATCATTTATCGTGTAGAAGACGTACAGCAGCGGGACGGCGACTGCCAAAATCCTCGCGAAGCCAAGAACACCACCTAGCGCTCCGAATAAACCAGCGATCATTGTTCGCCCTCCACCTTATTAGTTATGAATGCCTTGGCCTTATTGACGAAGTCCGCCTGATCCACGGAGTAGCCAACGATGTACATGGTTGCCACCGCCATCATGTAGCTCGTGAAACCTTCGACGGCGGCTTTCGCAATAGCCCCGTCGCCGGCTCGAAACGAGAGGAATACGGTCGCGACGAAAGAGAGTGTCCAAGACCCGAAGACGAAAGCTGTTCGCCGTCTGCGGTTTGGCGCCTCAGCTTCAAGCTTCTTCACGACGCGAAACTGCGCTGAGCTTAGCAAGCTCTCGGACACGGCGGGCTTATCCGTCTTGTCCGGCACAATGTCTTCATCGCCTATTGCTGGGGGTGTGTTGGTCATTGGTTACGCCTTCATCAGGAACGACGCGTGGACCCATCCGCGATGATTGTCTACCGTAACGAGCGCCCAGCCGTTATCCTCGAACTGTAGCACCTTGACGCCGTTGCCGCGCTGGAGCTTTGTCAGGATTCCATACGAAACACCCGGCCCGCCCCGTACGTTGAGATCATCCACGATGACAACATAGCGCCCTTCGCTCGCGGCGTTCCCATGATCGGCGAACTGCTTGTAATGCGCCAATGGGAAGGCTGGACCAGGATCGGTCTTGCGTCCCGCGTGTATAGCTATCTCATCGTGTCCAACAACCTCACGGATGTTGTACGTGTCAACGATAAGCGGAGTAAGTTCATCCAACACGTCGTATTGAGCTTCTGTGAACTTCTGCCACCACTGCACGCGGCCTTTTTCTAGAACGTGTTCCGCGCGGACCCACCCTTTCGGGTCGCCGATGCTATCTGGAAAAGCGCGCCCTTCGCGCGTTAGTGGGCGTCCATTAGCATCACTCAGTGGTGTTGGACCGTAGTTAACAACCTCAATACCAATACTACTGTCGTTCAGCCCCGAATGGCCCCGCCAATAAGACTTTCCTGCGTGCCACGCACGCTGATTGAAAGGCACCATCTGCGTGAGCGTACCGTCGCGGTCTAGAATGATGTGAGCGGAGACCTTTCTCGAAGGATCAAGAAAATAGTTGATCGCCGATTGCGCGCGCCAATCCGCCGTGAAATGCATGACGAGAAACTTAGGCGTTATAATACCACCGCCGTTCGGACTTGTGATAAAACGGACGCCTTCAAGTCTGTGATCCACAATTCTCATAGTGTGCCTCAATAGGTTATAACGATGGCCTTACGTCCCCCTGCTCCACCGGCCACCGGTTGAAGAACAGCGTAAACATTAGACTTCCTGATACGTGGTCCAATCCCGCTCAGCGGTACGAGGACGGTATAGGCGTTCATCTGATACGCGCGGGCTGGCGGAGATTCCAGCACGGCGTAAGCGTTGATCGCGTAGCCGAGAGCCTTGATAGGCTTTGGCTGGAGCGCGACATAACCCGCGACCTTGAACGCCTTGATCGGCGGCGGCGGAGATAGCGCCGCGAAAGCGGACAATTGATATACGCGAGCCGGAGGCTTAGGCGCTATAGCAGCGAACGCAGCCAACTTGCGAATTTTAGCAAACGGCGGTGGCGGTGACAGGGCGACGAAAGCGGTTAGTTTTTGAACGATGGCAGGGGGTTTCGGCGCTATCACTCCATAAGCCGACGTCTTGAATATATAGGACTTCGGTGGCGGTGGCGCTAGGGCTACAAAGGACGTAATTTGATGCAGACGTGCACGAATCGGCCGCAGAGCCGCGTAGGCGCCGAGACGGCGAACGCGGGCGGCTACGGGAGCTAGCGCGGCGTAGGTGTTAAGTTTACGAACCTTGGGCACGCCGGGAGGCGCGAGGGCGGCATAAACCGTCGTCTTATAAGCCACGATTGGTGGTAGCAGGACCAGAACCGCGTACGCCGCGACTTTGTGAGCCAGGATAGGCGGGGGCGGCGATAGCGCGATATAGATGGCAAGCTTACGCGCCTTCGCGTTGATCTCAGGCGCAAGGACCGCGTAAGTCGTTGTTTTGTAGGTGAAGGCGACTCCCACGGGGGGCGGGGCGGTTCCGGTGACGACGAAAGACGTTATCCTGTAAAGACTGGCACCTCCGACGGGCTCATAAATAGCTGCGGCGTGCATACGGGATACGCGCGCGGCGCCTGCTTGCGCCGCGATCAATATGCCTGCCGAAGCTTTATGGATTCTTAATGCCATCAGACCGCCTTCACCCCGTACTCAAGATTGTTAACGTCGGACGCGACCCACGCGAGAGATGTACTCGGGTCCGTAGTGTAGACTGCTTGTCTGGTCGAGACGCCCTCATCGAAGAGAAGAGACGAACCAGGATAATTAGTAGAACTCAACCGTAGCACAGGTTGCAAGTCAGCGATAGCCCCATCGGGTGACACGTTGGCTGTTATCGCAACGACTACAGCAAGAATATCTTGCGAAGCCGGGCCGGAAGGAAGGTCTGCGCCGTAGAATGTCGATATGGCGTTGGGGGTGTCTGTTGACATGATGTCGATATTCGAGGCAAACGCTTCGTCAACAAGTGTGTAGTCGCCCGACCAGCCTGTAACCGCGCCGTTCGATGATGGAAACATCTCGACAACATTCCATCCTCGCGTATCGTAGTCAGCCACAACGACTTCACTGATATATTTATCTGCGGCTGATGAATTGAAGCTGCTCTGAAAAAGAACGCGGTCTGCGCGCAGCGCTGTTGAGTTTACAGCACCGCTGTAAGCCATCTCAAGGCTTTCGTTGAGGTACACATTGACCGACCCCGCCGATGCATGAAACACAACGTGGATATCCATGCGGTAGCGGACATCCGCAGTCAACACGAACACCGCTCCTATGTTGTTCCACGAACCGTCGTAATACTGAACCTGTATTTCATCCGACGTCGCTGTGTGAATCAGTCGAAGTTGCGGATCGCCAGAGGTCGCGTCGTAGAACGTCAGGAACGAGTTGCCGGTCGATCCAACCGCCTGACCCTCGGAGTAGATGACGCAATGAAACCAGAAGTCAGCCCGCGCCGATGTCCATACCGGCGACAACGCTTCACTAACTGATGTGCGCGCAAGAAGCGCGATACGCGCGTTAGCAGTCTGCCGAGCGGCCGACGCCGTCGTACTCAATAGAGGGACGGCGATACCGGCGCCGTTTGTGTACTCGCCAAAATTGCTTGCGACATGAATAATAGCTGCCATTATGCTACCGCCTTTACGCCAACTTCGGCGTTGTTGATTCCTGCAGTAGTCCAGGCGGCCGAGGTGTCAGGGTCGGTCTCCCAAATAGCGGTGGCCGCGAAGAAACCGCCGTCATTACTGACGCTAAGATCACTCGACTCGTAGTTCGTTGAGCCAGAGCGCACGACGGCTCGAAGATCGCCGGGGGTGGCATCAGGAGGAAGAAATGCAGCGAACGTGGCGGCAAGAGCAGCGATCTTTCTACCGTCCGTGATCGCGGTCGGGGCACTGACGTTTTCTATAACAAAGGTGCTCACATTACCTATAGTATTCGTGTAGATGTAGTCGTTGTTGTCAATCGCACCCGCAGCGTCGTCTATCTCGGTGACTCCGTTAGACCACGCAGATGTCGTCCCGCCGGATGTAACACGGAGCGTGTTCATGCGCATGCCGATGGTGCACTCATCCGCGACGATAAACTCCGACGAGCGGACATCACCAGACTGACGACCGCAGCCGAGTCGGACACGGTCAGCGGTTCCGGTTAGCGTTGTTATCGTTGCTGAGTAGCTAAATACCTTGACCCCGTCCATGTAAATGCGGATAAAACCACCAGACCCAAACTTGACGTGCATGTCGAATAGGTACTCAATACCCTGGCCGAAGTAAAACGTACTCCCGACCTGAGTCCAAGTCGTTCCGTCCGCTGTGATCTCGACCGCGATGGACATTCGAGTCGAATTATTGCCGCCGTCTCCGCGAAGGCGAATCTCGAATCCAGACGAACTCTTGACGCCGAGGATCATTCCAGCATCACTACCTCCGCCAGACGAAACCATCCAATGCTGATGATACCAGAACTCAGTCAAGCTTGTGCCAAACAAGAACTCAGCCTCACCCGTGTACTGGTAGGTCACAACAGCGGAATCGACTAGCGTGTTGTCGAAATGCGCTCCGTTCGTCGAAGTCGCAACGTTGAATCCACGATAATAAATTGAGTCAGGTTCACCTGTCGCTGCGTTTATTATTGTCATTTGTCATACGGACTTGAAGCCCGCCTCCAGCGAATCGATGTTACCAAAAGTCCAAAGGGCGGCGGTGTTGGGATTCAGTTCCCAGGTATACTTGATGGAACGGTCAACGTCGTCGGCGGTAAGTGGTATGGAACCGCTTTCATAATCGTTTGATCCCGTCCGAACCATAGCGCGCACAGCGGTAGGTACGCTTCCAGCGTCGAGTTCGATACGCGCCGCAACCTGCATCGCGCGAATGACGCGAGAGCTTCCTGATTGTCCCCCTGTCGTGTTCGCGAAATTGAATGTGAATCGATCTCCAGATGAGTTGGTGTCAACACTGTCCGCGAGACTGTAATCAGCCTCGTCTAGAGCGGTGTAAGCGCCGCTGAACTCCGAATAAGTTCCAGCCGCAGTTGGTGAATAATTCGCCACGTTCGAAGCGATCAGACAGAAGTCTGCGACGGCAATCTGAGACCAGTTCGCCTGATTGTTATCTGTCCGCATTCCACCAAGGACCACATTGTCACATGAAGTGCTCGGCCCGGTGACGTTACCGGTGATGTCCAGAACGATTGTTTGATTCAGATAAACCCTGAACGTCCCCGTCGTCGCGTGCATCTGTACGTGGATCACGAAAGTGTAAGCAGAGCCTGCGGCAAGATAGAAGTAGTCGTTATCTCCACCCACAATATCCCATGAGCTTCCGTTCCAGCGATACAGCCGCATTTTAGCGGGACCGTCCGTGACATTCTCCGGTCTGAGCCGCAGTTGATTCGTCGTTCCGTTTCGAAAGATGACGAGACCATTTCCGAGCGTCGAATTTATAGCGTCGATACGGATGTAACCGCGAAACCAGAAGTTAGAAGCGGAGGTGAATGCAAGCGAATACTCTCGCGTCCCGGAGTGGGCTACGAGGCACAGGTTCGGCGTGTAAGTCGTGTCGCGGTACGTCGAGGTCGTCCGTGTGTCCCATGTGGAACCCACCGCCAACTCAAAACAATCCGGCTCCCAACCCAGGCTGACGCTCATGCTGATATAACTCCCAAGTCAAAGTCTGCGAAGTCGGCGATGAGCCAAGGCGATCCGGTCACCGGGTTCGTCGGTTCTCTGACACTACCGTGCGTCATAACTCCGGTTTTTGGAACGGTCATTTGCGTCAAGTTGTAGACGATTCCGCTGCGGTATATGAACCAGCCCCATGAGTTGACTGCGCTCGATGGAGTGTTCGTTGCCATACCGTAGAAGAAAGCTGAATCGACCGCCAGAGGACCGGACGTAGGCGCCACTGGAACTTTACGCCGCAAAGTTGCTTTTTGACCCGGCGATGTCGAGGCTATAAACGTCCCGCTGTTGAACTGCGAGTTCGCCACGTATAGCTCAAGGCCAAACGTGTTGTTCCCGTTGTACGCGGCCCACTCACCGAATGATGGGAATCCAAACGGATCGTTCGGGAAAATAGGATTACTGACGGCAATAGCTGCGCGCCAACCGACCGTAGATTCATCAGCAAGAATGATTTGAGAGAACCAGCCAGCGGTACCGCGCCCGGTGATGCGCATTTCGCTGATCGTCGTCACCGCGAAGTTCAAGCCGCCGACTTGCGAGAAGACGAGCGTCCCTTCGACATAAAGCCGCAGGGTCTGCGATATGAGATCGACGTAGATGTCGAACGTCTGAACGCGCTCGTTTGTGTACGCAATGGGGCCATAGACATCCACCACACCGCCGGCATCAGTGTAGCTCAGATAATACTCGCGGAGGCCGGGACGTGCGCGTATGAAAGCGACACGATTGTTGCCGCTGTAAAGGCCGAACATTTCCTGTCCGCCATTCACACCGCTCGATGAGCCGGGGCCGCTGAAAGACCAGTCGATATGCAGCCACACGTTCGTGCGCGGCGTGTCGAGAGACAAACCCCAATAGTTCGGTGTCGCGCCAGTGTTCGCGGCGCGTAGCGCGCCACGAACATAACGCTCGTCGAAGTAGCGTCGGCTGATCCCGCTGTTCGTCTCCGCCATGGAGAAAAAGGTGCCAGGAGGAACAACACCGAAGCTTGCATGTTCGGATGCTGCCTTCAATGCTGGCATGGCTTACACGGACTTGACGCCCGCCTCCAATGCGTTGACTGCGGTCTGGTCCCAGGCGGCAGATGTGGCCGGATTCGTGTTCCAGACGTTCTGCTTCGACTGCTCCGAACCGTCCTTTGTGACGGACAAGTTGGCGGACGGGTAGTCCGTACCGCCGACACGTACGACGGCCTGAATGTCGTTGACAGCAGAGCCGGAATCGTTCGACACGCGAGCCGCGACAGCGACGGCCTTGACGTTGTACGTCGAGAAAGCCGCGTTGATGTTGCTGACCGTGTAAGTCTCGGTCTGCGACGTGCTGTTCGTCTCGATGTAGTCGGCGCTGTTGTACGAGAACTCATCAACCGCAGTGTAGTCGTTGGTCCAAGCGGTCTGCGCACCGTTGCCGTCCGGAGATAGGGTGGCAAGCTTCCAGCCGATGGTGCTCTCGTCCGCGACGATAACCTGCGAGACGTTCATCTCGCGCGTGTTGGTCGTCAGCCCCTCGAAGCGGATCATCGCGACCGCGCTCTCGGTGTCGGCATCGCCAGCACCGAAGGACAGGATCGAGACGCCGTTGCGATACACCTGGAAGACGCCGGTTGACACGTGGCGCGTATAGAAGATATCGATGTCCTGGATCGTGTTCGCCTGAATGGCCGCCGCCGACGTTGTTCCGAGCGACGTGTAGCTCGAAGACTTGAAGCGCTCGACGGTCCAGAAGCCGGAGGCGTCGGTCGAGATGCGATACTCGGTCTCGGTGCCGGCCGCGTTTCGCAGCGAAATGTACGTACCCGACGTCAGCGACTCCTGGTAGATTCGCATGTGAATCCAGGCGCTAGACAGGGCCGTGCCGAAGGGGAGGAAGATTTCGCTTGTCCCGTTTGTGACGAGCATGGCGCCACGCGACAGGGTCGAATCGAACCGCCCCGATGTCGTTTCATGGGCGAAAGAGTGGCCAGAAACGAGACTGAATGAATCAGCCTCAGAAGCGGCGGCGTATACTGTCATTGTACGTCCTTTCTATGGTTAAGCAGCGCAGCCGCTATGTGGTAAACGTCTTCGTCAGTGCCGGTGTTCTTCATGTGGTTGACAGCGCACAGGACAAGGCGGCAGTTATCGACTGTGTATCCCTTATCGTTGTCAATCCGATCAATCGACGCGGCGTACAGTCTACAACCTTTGACAAACGGTAGTCCCGTTAGCTCACATGTAGTTATTGATGCCTTCCAATCCAAGGGGAGATCACATTCCAGCCCTCTAGCTTTCGCGCGGGAACGTGCCGCCAACACCATTTTATACGTCGGGCCGCGACGAGCCGCATAACTCTTTGCATACGCCGCGCTTTTTATTTTTACGTCAGCGCGCCGTCGCCGAGCGCGAGTCGCTTTTTTAACCTTTTCAGCGTTATTCAAGAGCCATTTTTTCTGAGGCGTCATGTGCGTATATGCGCTAGTTCTACGGTTGTACGTGGATCATCGGATTTAAGGGTCCAAGTCTCCCCGGTTTCGCCCGTCGATAGTGCGGTCAGAAGAGAGCGCAAGTCCCCGACGTTCTGACCCTCGAAGATATTGCCGGTTGCGTTGGCCATATACAGTAGCTCGTCGTATGGCAAACAGGGGGTTACGACGCGGCGGTCGATCAGCGAATTGAGCTTTTGTTCGACGGTTCCGGACGTGAATAGCTGCTTCGCGAAGCATGACGGGCGAAACTCATCAATTTCGACGTGATGCGCGGCCGGACGAATACGTACCGTCATCCCGTAAAATCCGGCCCAGCCGCAAAACTCGGCCATTTCCTCAAGGCTGTCCACTTCGAGAAACAGATGACTTCTGGCGCCGGCAGGCAATTTATCTATATGTTCGTCGAATTTGGCGGCCATTTTATCAATCCGAACAGTCTCTTCGGGGCCTTTTGACAGAAAAAGCTTCCTATTATTCCTCGGAACCATGATGACCTCGCCGCCAGCTTGCAGCGTTTCCATTGACCACGGCTTGAACTCAGGACTCGACGCTCTTCGGCCGAAGAACTGCTGGCTCTGGCCGAATACCATTCGTATCCCCGAGTCCAGTAGAACCAGGGATAGTGGCTCCGACGATGGGTTTTTCACGGACCAAATCTGCGATGGGCGCCCATAGGTGCTGTAGACCGTGTGTGGCTTTGTCAGGCCCTCTACAGGGACAGGCCCTTTCGTTGTCCATATCGTTGTTCCTGCAACTAGGGAATAGTTGATCATGTTTTGGTTCCGAACAGGGTGATACCGATGTCTTCGAGGGTGCCGTCTTGTGGATTTGGGGCGGTGATAGTTAACACTTCGCCAGCCGCGAAGTCAATAGCGAGTCCGCCCGAGGTGGAAAACGTAAATACGCCGGACGTGCTGATCTCGATGGAGCCGACCGAGCCACCATCAAGGAAAACGCCAAACGTGGCCGTCGAAGTCGGATTGACGCGAACCGTTCCGCGTGAACCGGAGAAGTTGGCGGGAAACTGAATGGGACGCACGATAGGGTGACGTAGAACCTCTACGGCGGCGTCCGGTTGTTCCGGCACAAAGATGCCAAGGACAACTTCGTCGCCTGTTGCGCCCGTTCCACCAACCTGGAAAATGATCGTGACAACCGTACTGACGACGGTGACCATCGCCTTCGTGCCGGCAGGGAGCGTGACCGCTGATCCTGCACCAGCCTTGACGAGAAGATCAGCCGTACCGCCGTTCGTGACGATGATCGTTCGCTTCGAGGCTACGGAATTGACTGTGGCCGGGAGCGTCAGCGTGCGGGAGACGGTATGTCCGCTCGCGTTGAACACGAATCCAGACGTGAACACATCCTCGGTCATTGTGACGTTGGCCGCAGTCATATCGACGGCGACGGGAGCGTTCGACGCCGCTTCAAGCGCGTTGAAAGCGTCGTTGATCGTGATGTGCTTCGAGTGCTGGTTTTCAGCAACTTGCTCGATGCCAAGGATTGGAGATTTTGCCATGGCGTTTCCTTACGCGTTCGGGGTGAACAACTCGATCACACGCTGTGGTCCAGGGAGATAGGGTTCTCCACGGAAGTTGACGGCGTTATTGAAGCGCTCTGCGCAGTCGGTGATAGACTTTCCGCATCCCTGCGAATACATGAACTTGTCGCCTCCGGCGATAGGATTTGCTGTAACACCATAGAGACGTAGCTCTTTCGTTGCTGGCACCCAGGTGCGTACAAAGGATGTAGTTCCAGCGTTTGCTCCGGTGAGCCAGATGATTTGGGCTCCATAGTATGATCCTTCTCCACCACTGATCGAGGTACCAAGAAAAACACGACGATCCGTCGCGTTCAAGACGGTGTCGAATCCGAAACTGACGTTATGCGCCTGCCAAATAAGGTCACCGTCATAGATGAAGTCACCAACCGTCGTCCCAAACGCGGGGCGGACAGCGGCACTATCACCCATCGTGGCATCGTTCAAGTTTGCCAGCGTCGTATTCATCACGAACAGGCGGACACTATCGAACGCAACGTTCGCGGCTGATCCAGAACCGCTTTTCGCGTACAGGATAATCTTAGCTGAGGCGGTTCCAACGGGCGCCGTTCCACTGACTGCGAGGTCGCGCCATGTCGCAAGTCCAGGCGCCGACGCGTATCCGCTATCGACGTTGCTGATTTCCACGTTTGAACTGTTGTAGAAGACCAACTTGGCACGATACTGACTGTCGAGATCAACGATGTTGGCGACGCGGACATGTGCTTCGACGATATAACCGCCATCAGCGAGAACGGTCGCATTGAGGTCGGTCAGCGACAACGCGGCTGACGACAATTCGTAGACGGTCGCGGGCGTCGTCGAGCCGTCGTCCCCGCCGACCAGGAAGTAAGCACCATCATCCGGGCTCAAACCGCTAGCATTCGAAGCAACTCGAAAATAAGAGCCGCTACCGTAAGTCCAGCCAGAAATGCCAGATGTATCGTTGCTGACTTCGCCATCCTCGACAAAGCGATAGTTCGAAGGAAGGCGCCGATCCGTTGCGGAGTAGCCGGGGATTCGGACAACCTTATAAGCCGCCGGGTAAGCAGCGGCATCTGCGTTCCAGTAAGAGATCGATACGTCGTCAAACGCAACCTTAACCGCTCCCGTCGTCTTGACTCCCTCAAGGCTAAATTTGATTCGTCGCGTGCCTGGGACGACGAATGACGCCGCGCGGATTTCTTGCCACTCGCCATAGGTTCCTCGTGCGTAGGGCGAACTCACAACCTTCAAGATGACGCCGCTGTTGCTGAGCATCGTCAAGGTGATGCGGCCGTTGTCCGCACCTCCAGCGTCGCTTGAAGATAGGAATGCAGAGACGCCTACAATGTAATTACCCGCGTCCACGTTGACGCCAGCCATTCCCATAGCCGACGTGCCGATTTCACGATATATCGAGAAGACCGTTCCCGCAGGCGCCACGCCCGAATCGTCTCCGCCCGCAAGATAGTAGCTTCCTTCCTTGCCCGCGAATGAGTTTCCCACAGACCAATAGGAACCTGGACCGTGTGTCCACTCGGTGATTCCTGAACTTCCATTTGCAACAACTCCCTGTGCCTCGAATGATCCGTTAGTCAGCGGCACGGCTGTCTGGCCAACAGGCACGAGCGCCCAATCACCGACCTTGTATCGGTGGTTGCGCTTGTGCAGTGTGAATGGCGTAGCGGGAACCCCACACTTAGAGTCTCCGAAGGACGCCCGGCACGTCGGAGAGTAATAGGACAAGAAGTTGCGCTGGAGCGCCTGCGTAAGGCCGCGCAACTGCAACGTAGCGTGCGCGACGTTTCGAACGGTGATATCACCAATCCAGCCGCGCGCGAGAATCATTGATCCGTCTTGCGGCGCCTGCCAGTTTGTTGAGATGATCTCGAACCGGGCGCGCTTGAACAGATCGGAATCGAGATCGACCTTGGCGATCAACTCGCCGTCGAGCCCGATGTCCAACTGCATGTTGTCCACGCTCAAGTCGGCTGACGTTTTCAACGCGGAAGTCACGAACGAGGCGCCCGCTGTGTACGTCTGTCCATTGACGACGAGGTCTTTGTCGTGATTGGTCATACGCAGCACAACGCCATCGTTCCGCTCGATGGTCAAGCAGTCCGCTATCGTCAGTAGCTCACCCTGGAGATGGGTGTTAAGCAGCGATGGAATATTCCGCATCTGTTTGCTCTCTCAGCGCAGATTCGCGGGCGTCCGCGTCTGCTTGCTCTTTCAACACAGCTTCGTAGGTATCTTTGACAAGCTGGGACATCTTCTCGAAGTCTTTACCGTAGAAAGTACGCGGGTGTTTGTTGTTCTTCCAAGCATTCACCTCTTCGTCGATGACGATAAGATTCCATGGCACGTCAAGCCCGCTGAAACCTCGGCCTTTCCTGGGATAGAAATGATCAACCTGTGATGGAATGCCAAGATCGCGCCGCGCATTCCTCTCGTTGTAGTAAGCCTGATCCATGGCAGGAGTCATCCACGGCGGTCTGTTTTGTGAGTTCCGACTTGTAGATTTACCATTCGCGCGCAGCCGCCTCTTTTTTAACACTTTGGCGTGTGCGCGCACTTCTGGATTAGCGTAGCGCTCGCGTTCCATATTTTTCTTGCATGTAACGCATTGATTGCTGCTCACATAACGTGTTCCGTCATGTCCGCGCTTACATGGCGCACCTATACGTGTTGGTGCCACTATGCGCAAAGAGTTTAGTGGAACATCGAATTGCGCTCTTCTCGCCTTCAATCTCGTACTCTCATTCTTTTGTGAACAAGGAACACAATGCCAGTTCGCCGTTTTTCGGACACGGCCGTCCGTGATAGCGCTTATGTCCAAGCGCGATGGCCTCTTTTCGGCTATTTGCGATCTGATCAGACATTGAGCTTCAACTCCACCAGCGGAATCGAACTCAAACTCTCCGCGAGCCACGCTTCGTGCGTGATCGGAAGCTCATCGGTATCGAAGCGAACAGGAACGTCAAACTCCGCCGCGCCAATGACGATAGCCGCCGCGCCGGCCGGAGGTGACAGAAACGTGATCATTCCGGTCGTGTAGTTGACCGTGAAATGCGTCGTCTCGGTCTGCGCCACACCGCCGACTGTGACGCCGGAGATCGATCCGCTGACCGGCTTATAAATGCGCCGCGTGTATGTGTAAGAGCCGGTCACGTAAGTCTTGATCAGCGGGAACTGTGTCGTCGAGCCGTCGCCCGTCCCGATGTTTTGCGCTGTGATCTGGTAGTCAGCCCAATCTTTGAACCGGAAGCCGATGGACCGGCCACGGACGTTGAAGAAAAACTTCAAGACTTCGTCCATGTCCAGCTTGTCTTTGATGCCGGTCGCGATATTGTACTTGGCACGCGCCTCAGCCCATAGTAGGGTACGCTGCTCAAAGCCGGAAGAAGACTCGAACACGTTCGTCGAGAACGCGGGGCCGCCGGCTGAGCCGTAGCTGATCTCTGTCGGGAATCGCTCTTCGATGAAGGAAGGAAGGGGCATGGGTGACCTCGGTAAGGTTAATCTGTAACCAACTATAT
>LNFM01008973.1_pt1 | contig 25242 bp, 27 predicted proteins | sample 596031 | NCBI WGS metagenome assembly LNFM01 (sample SAMN04254537, study PRJNA301005) | activated carbon metagenome | isolation source: dual media filters at the Ann Arbor, Michigan drinking water treatment plant | place: USA: Ann Arbor | reverse complement strand
AAACTTATCCACAGTTGCTGATGCACAAATCAGCAATCCGCCCTGGGTCAAATTTCAATCGGCAGGGTGGGTCAATTTTCCATCAGCGCCAACATTAACGAACACCTCGCCGTTCAAACAGGCCACCACAACCTCGCCGGGCTTGGCTTGCCGGGCGCGGCTGACGATCAGGTAATCGCCATCAAAAATGCCTGCCCCGGTCATGCTCTCACCGCTGACCTGCACCACATAGGTGTGCGGGGCGTCGATATCGAGCAGTTCATCCAGCGAGAGCTTGCGCTCCATGTGGTCGAGCGCCGGGCTGGGAAAGCCGGCGGGAATACGCCCCTCAAAGTGCGGGAGGCGTGTGCCTTGGCTGCGAAACAGGCCGATTATCAGAGCGTTGGTCATGGGATATCATCAATAGCTGTATTTATATACAGTATCTGTTAGTTTTGATCTCACACAAGAGACGCCTGTCGGGATGCTTGCGGATATGTCCGATTTCTTTGCAGGCCACACGTTTACGTACTGCTGCCCTGGCTGAACCGCCATGCACGGTTCTTCGTTATCAAGGAGATGTCGCCATGATCATGTTGAGTTCTTTGAGTGAATACGTTGTGTTGTTGGGCGCTGTGCTGCTGATGGTGGTCCTGGCGCGCTTGGCCTATGGCGGGCAACCAAGCTGATTACCGTGCCTGTTGCGACTAAAGATGACTTAAAGGCGGTATGAGTCGACCTGCCACCAGGTGGGTAGCAGGTCACGCACTTTGCTTTGGTTGAAGCGGTCATCCAGCAGGTAGACCACGCCGCGATCGTCGGTGGTGCGAATAACTCGGCCGGCGGCTTGCACCACCTTTTGTAAGCCGGGGTAGAGGTAGGCGTAGTCGTAGCCATTGGCCTCGCCGAACATCTGCTGCATGCGCGCTTTGATTTCTTCATTGACCTCGTTGACCTGGGGCAGGCCTAAGGTGGCAATAAATGCGCCGATCAGGCGTTTGCCGGGCAGGTCGATGCCCTCACCGAATGCACCGCCCAGCACGGCGAAGCCGATACCTTCGGAGTGCAGGGTGAAGTTGTCGAGAAACACTTGGCGCTCGCCCTCACTCATGCTGCGGGTTTGCTCGCTGGTGGGGATCTCTGGGTGCTCTGATCTGAATACATCGCGCACCTGTTGCAGGTACGCATAGCTGCTGAAAAATGCCAGGTAGTTGCCGGGCTCTTGGTGGTATTGCTGCGCCATCAACCGGCAGATGGGTGCCAGGCTGGATTGGCGGTGTTGGTAGCGCGTGGAGAGGTTACGCACCACGCGCACGTTGAGTTGCTCGGCGGCAAAGGGCGAGGCCACATCAATCCATTGCGCTTCTTCCGGCAAACCCAGCAGGTCGCGGTAATAGTTGGCCGGGCGCAAGGTGGCTGAGAACAGGGTGGTGGTGTGGGCATCACTAAAACGGCTGGCCAGGAAAGGCGCTGGCACCAGATTGCGCAGGCACAGGGTGGTGTCCAGGCTGAGGCTGTTGTCTGGCTGGCGGGTGATGTCAAACAGCGAGTGGGGGCCGTACATCTCGCTTAAGCGGCAGAGCAGCATGGCGTCTCGGTAGAACTGCAGCAGGCTGCGCTCTTGGCCATCGGGTTGTTCACTGAGGTGGTCGGTGATGGCCGTCACGGCTTTTTGCAACGCGGCGACAAACAGATCCGGCACACAGGGGTAGATCTGGTAGTCCTGTTCCTGCACCCGGTTGAGTTGCTCCCAATGCCTGCCCACCCGTTGCAAGGCGCTGCGGATGCTCGCTGGTGCGCTGCTGCACAGGGCATGAAACAACGCCTGATCAAGTTCGGCGGTGTACATGCTGCGCGCGCGTTCGACCAGGTTGTGCGCTTCGTCGACCAGCACTGCCACCCGCCACTCATTGAGCAGCGTCAGCCCGTAGAGCAGGGCGTTCATGTCGAAGTAGTAGTTGTAGTCACCCACCACCACGTCGGCCCAGCGGCACAGTTCCTGGCTCAGGTAATAAGGGCAAACTTGGTGTTGCAGAGCAATGCGCCGCACCTCTGCCTGCGGCAGCCAGGCCTGTTCCAGGGCAGCCAGGCGGGCGGCGGGCAGGCGGTCATAAAAGCCTTTGGCCAACGGGCAGGATTGGCCGTGGCAGCTTTTGTCCGGGTGCTCGCACGCTTTGTCGCGGGCCACATGCTCCAGCACACGCAGAGGAATGTTGTGCTCGGCCTCACGCAAACTGTGCAAAGCATCTAAAGCTAAACGCCGGCCTGGGGTCTTGGCGGTGAGAAAGAACAGGCGGTCCAATTGCTGGCCCGGCATGGCTTTTAACTGCGGAAACAAGGTACCGAGGGTTTTGCCAATGCCCGTGGTGGCCTGCGCCATCAGCGTGTGGCCATCGCGGGCGCTGCGGTAAACAGCCTCTGACAATTGCCGCTGACCATGGCGAAAGCTTGGGTAGGGAAAGTTGAGGCGTTGCAGGTGCGCGTCACGGCGCGTGCGGTGCGCTTCTTCCTGCTCTGCCCAGCTGAGAAATTGCCGGCACTGCTGGTTGAAGAAATCCTCCAACTCACAGGCTTTGAAGTGTTCGCTGAAGGCATGTTCGGCGTGGCTCATCACGTCGAAATACACCACGGCCAGTTCCAGCTCTTCCAGCCCCAGTTGTTGGCAGAGCAGCCAGCCGTAGACTTTGACCTGCGCCCAGTGCAGCAGCCGATGGTTGGCGGGGATGCGGCTGATGTCGCCGCGATGGGTTTTGATTTCTTCGAGGCGACGTTCCTCGGGGTCATAGCCGTCGGCCCGGCCGCTGACCAGTAACCCTGGGTACGCGCCGCTCAAGGGCACTTCGGCGATATAGCTCGCGCCACGCCGGCTGACCACCGTCTGGTGCCCGGCCATGCCTTCCTGTGCAGTGGGTGATGGGGTGAAACGCAGGTCGAGGTCACCCACCTTGGCGGTGAATTCGCACAGCGCCCTTACCGCCACCCGATAGCTCACGTCTCGGCCCACTGCACGTAACACACCTCAACCGCAATGCCGTGCTCGGCGGCAAAGCTCAGCCAGCGTTTTTGATTGTCCTGCAGGCGATCGCCGGGGCCTTTTACTTCGATCATCCTGTAGCGTCGTTCGTGCGGATAAAACTGAATCAGATCGGGCATGCCGGCGCGGTTGGCACGCAGATCGCGCAACAGGCGGGTAAAGCAGGCCTGCAAGTGCGCGGCGGGAATGCACAGCAGGGCGAGATCCAGCCGTTCTTCATCGAGCATGCCCCAGAATACGAAGGGTGACTGCAGGCCGTATTTTTCGTGATAACGGGCTTTGATCAACGGCCCGTAGTCGGGCTGCTCAAGTTGCTGCAGGCAGCGCTCGAACAGGTGCTGACGGCGCGTGTAGAAATCCGCGCTGTGCAGATCCACCGGGCCACTGTGGAACGGATGGAAAAACGCCCCCGGCAGCGGTGCAAAAATCGCCTCCCAACAGAGCAGGCCAAACAGGCTACAAAGCAGGGTGTTTTCCACGTAATGCACCGGGGCCTCGTCCTGATGCAGATGGTCGCGTACGGCAATTTCTACACAGCCGTGCGCGGGGAACGGCAGCCGCAGGTAACTACGCACTTCGCCCATCGTCTTCATGGTTTTATGCGTAGGCAAGCCAAGTTTGCGCCGCAGCCGAGTGAGGGCGCGTGCCAGGCGTTGGCTTTCTTCATCGCTACCGGGTTGGGCGCTGAAGGCTAGCGCCTGTTCATGGGCCAGGGCATCACGGCCCAGTTGTTCCAACACGCGAATCTGCCGCCAACGGGCTTCGCCGTGCTCACTTTGCTCATAGAGCGTTAGCGCCAGCTCCAGTTCGCCGACCTTTTCCAGTTGCTGGGCAACCTGAAACAACAGGCGCGAACGGCGGCTGCACAGGTAAGGGTTGTCTGAGCTGAATGCCAGTAACGGCGGCACAATTTCTGTCAGCGCCGCGCCTTGTTCAACGCTGATACGCAACTGGCGCAGGTGCAGGTAATCCTCAAGATCCTGGCGGCACTGAAAGCCGCGTGATTCGGGGCGGATGTCCACCGACTCGTAGCGGTAGATGCCCAAGTCCGCGAGTACAAATTCCGACCAGTCCTGCGCCAGGTTGCCAAAAAACATCAGGCGTAAGCGGTCACACAATTCACCGACGACAAGGCTGAACAGGCGCTCATCGAGGTTGGGGCACCACGCACTGAAAGACTGTGCCGGGAGTTGTTGTTCACGCAACTGTTCAAGCAAATCGGTCTTTTTTTGCGTGGCGCGACGACTGAGCACCGGCAGATGACTGAGGACTTCATCCTTGCGCAGTAACTCTGCGACTTCATCGGCATGCAACAACACCTGCTCGCTGATCCAACCCTGTTCAAGCAGGGGCTGGGCCGCGCTCGATGCATCGCCGATTTCCGCATAGTCGAGCTTGCTCAGACGAAAGTGACAGCCTTTGCGCATGATCATGCGCACCAGCAAGGCCTGCGCTTGCCAGGACAGAGCTGTGAAGGTGGTGATAAAGGCCTGCTCTTCGTCCGTCAGTAAATCGGCATAGCGCTCAGCCACCCAGGCGAGCGCAGTACGAAAGTTACTGAGGTAATAGAGTTCGACGGGGAGTGGGGCTGGCATGGCGGCTATCACTGTATTCTTGTACAGGATTGTCCGCGTTGTAGCGGGTTGGAGCAACCCACAAACACGCTGGCTGCGCTTGTCAGGTTGTGATGCCTCTGCGCTATGCGCTTAAAAAGAATACAGCGGTAAGTTGGCTGGACTAATCAGGCGCGTTTCAAAGCCTGGCCGGCGATTGCTTCGCGGCTGTAACGCAGTAAGGCTGCATCCAGGTTCATCTGGTGAATGACCTTGAGCAGTTGCTGCCTGAGCATTTCATCACCAATGCGTTCAGCAGCGCGCATCACGGCAATCGCTGCCGCTTGGTTATTGCTGGCAACCTGATCCAGTGTTTTGCAGATGTCGCGGTTTGAGCGGCTCACACGGTGACCCTCTTGAAAGGACGGTGGCACTCTAGGTCTTGCTTGTTAAGCTTTGATGGCAGCCAGCGGGTAACCGCTGGCCGGTAGGTGATTACTTAGCTGCGCTGCGCGGGGATCTGTTTCACGGCCTGCAACCACTCTGGATGGAGGCTGGGTTGATCCGTGTCCATGCCCAAGCTTTCCATGCGTTCTTTGTGCAGATTGATCTCGGCCACGGCTTCGCTCAGGGCGCTGCTGTTGGCGTCTAGTTGATGCATCTGCGTCAGACCTTGGTGATAAAAACGCAGCAGGTGCATGGCATCCGGGTTGTGCGCGGCTACGCCGGCTTTAACGTGATGCATGACATTGGTGATGCGCATCAGGCTACGTTTGAGTTGCCAGCCATAAACGGCAGCGGCCATCCAGGGTTTCGACCACAGCACCTGGCGTACCAGTGCAATCGTCAGCAGCAGGGCGAGCAGCACGCCGCCTAAATTCCAGCGAAAGTTATCGCCATCGGCTTGGCCAAATAGCTGAACGGCGGTTGTCGACAACAGCATGGCCAGCACAACGAAAATGGCCGCAATGATCAGGGTGCTGCGCCGGGTTTGCTGGCGGTAGGTTTCAGGATTTAACGCTTTGATTTCAAACATCGTGGCCACGGATCGCTCTCTGCAGTGAAATGGGCGGTTATCAGGTTGTCAGACCATAGGCGCGGTCGTCAGTGCAGGGTATCTTGCCCCTCCGTTGCGCCTGTGGGTTAAGGAATTGTCGTATTTATGAGTCGTCGTATGTTTCAGGCTGTTATTGCCTCTGCTTTGGTGCTGTGTGCCGCGCCGGTGTTGGCCAAGGTTGACGTGCAGGCCGGGGAGCACAAAACCCAGGGTCGGATGCTCGTCGTCAAAGTCTCGGAGGAGATTGCGCTCGGGGATTACGAAGCCTTGCTTAAGGGCATTCGCAACAACCCCGGCACCTTTGCCCGGAAAATCGTCATGCTCGACAGCATCGGCGGCAACGTCAGCGAGGCCATGCGCATGGGCCGGTTGCTGCGCGAAACCGGCTTCGACACGCTGGTGCCATCGACCGGCGTGTGCCAAGGCAGTTGCGTGTACCTGCTGGCCGCCGGCAAGCGCAAGACGGTGCGCGGTCATGTTGGCATTCACCGGCCTTACTACGCTGGCAGCGATTCGGTGCACAGCGCCTCAGGCGGCGTCAGTCGCGCCAGCCAGGTGGCGTATTTCAACAGCATGCAGATTCCGTTGGTGCTGATTGACCGCATCAACAGCACCGAGCCGCGCCGCATGCACGTGCTGAACAGCGGCGAGCTCAAGCGTTATGGCTTGCACTAAACCGCTTCAGCGCGCTGCATCAGGGTGCGCTGACGCCATTCCATAAAGGTTTTCAGCAACAAGGTTAGCAGTGCCATACAGGCCAGCAGCGCAGCGGCAGTAAACGCAGCGGCGGGCTTGTAATCGTTGTTCAGCTGATCAACCAGCAAGGGCAGGGTCAGGGTCTGGTTGATGATGGTGCCGGACACCACCGACACCGCGCCAAACTCACCCACTGCGCGGGCATTGGTCACCACCACGCCATACAGCAGCGCCCATTTGATTTTCGGCAAGGTGATATGGCGGAAAATCTGCCAGCCGTTAGCGCCCAGGCACAGCGCGGCGGTTTCTTCATCTTGGCCTTGGGCCTGCATCACCGGAATCAATATGCGCGCCACATAGGGCGCGGTGATAAAAATGGTAACCATGACGATGCCCGGCCAGGCAAACATCAATTGCATGCCGTTGTCGTAAAACCAGCGCCCCAGCGTATGCTCAAGGCCATACACCACCAGGTAGCACAGACCTGCCACCACGGGTGATACGGCATAGGGAATGTCGAGGAAGGTGGTCAGCAGTTTGCGTCCGCGAAAATCGTAATGAGTCACGCACCAGGCCAACAGAATGCCGAAGCACAGGTTGATCGGCACTGTCAGCGCCGCCACCAGCAAGGTCAGGCCGATGGCATGCAGCATGTAATCTTCGTTGAGGTTGCCCCACAGCAACTCCAGCCCGCCGGAGAACGCCATAGTGAAAATCAGCGCCAGGGGAACCAGCAAGATCAGGGTCACCAGGCTCAGGCCCAGGCCGATCAGCAGCCATTGATGCCAGTGTTGTGGTTTTTTCATTTGCCTTGCCGTTGCCATTTGAACAAGCGGCCCTGTAGCACTTGCAGACCGAACAGCAGCACCAGTGAGGCCAGCAGAATGACCGAGGCAATCGCCGCAGCCGCGTTGTGGTTGAACTCCTGCAACCGCACAAAAATCATCAGCGAGGTGACTTCGGTTTTAAACGGAATGTTGCCGGCGATCATAATCACCGCGCCGAACTCACCGAGGCTGCGGATAAACGATTGCGACGCGCCCGTAACCAAGGCGGGGGTCAGGGTGGGTAGCACCACATAAAAGAAGCTTTGCAGCCGGTTGGCACCCAGGGTGCTGGCGGCTTCTTCGTATTCGCTGCCCAGATCCTGGAGCACCGGCTGCACCGTGCGCACCACAAACGGCAGGCTGGTAAACACCATCGCAATCAAAATGCCGGGGTAGGCATACGCCAGTTTGATGCCCATCGGCTCCAGCCACTGGCCAATCCAGCCGCTCGGCGCGAGCAGCGTAGCGAGGGTCAAACCGGCTACCGAGGTGGGCAGGGCGAAGGGCAGGTCGATAAAAGCATCCACCAAGCGCCGTCCGGGGAAGTCATAGCGGGTGATGATCCAGGCCAGCAACAAGCCGATAAACAAGGTGGCGACGGTGGCATAGAACGCGCCGCTGACGGTGACCTTATAGCTTTGCACCACGCGCGGATCACTGATCGCCCGCCAGTACTGCGCCCAGCTCATGTCGCTGACATACAGCAGCAGGGCTGACAGCGGAAACAGGATCACCAGCGAAATATAAAACGTGCTGAAACCGAAGCTCAGGCCAAAGCCAGGCAGCAGCGGGTTCTGCAGAAAGAAGCGGGGAGTTTTAGACACACATAAATCTCTAAATGCACAAACCGCCGTAGTAACGGCGGCTTGTGTGATGACGTAAAGCTGGAGTGACTTAGCGACCCTCAGCCAACAGCTGATCAAGGATACCATCGGCATCGAAGTGCTTGGCAGTGATCTCATCCCAAGTGCCGAGCACGTCGGTTGGGTTGATCAGGCGGATCTGCGCAAACTGATCCTTAGTCGCGGCGGCCACCTCTGGGTGATGCACGCGGTAGCTGTAGGTGGTCAGGAGCTGCTGAATGTCTTTGCTGTACTGGAAGTCTAGGTACGCTTTGGACACGTCGCGGGTGCCTTTCTCATCGACCACTTTATCCACCAGCGCGACCGGGAACTCAGCCAGTACGCTGACCGGCGGTACAACAATCTCAAATTCGCCGGATTTGAATTCTTCGCCTTTGGCGATATTCACCACTTCCGATTCAAAGGTCAGCAGCACATCACCCTGGCCATTCTGGGCGAAGGCCACAGTGGCAGCGCGACCGCCGGTTGGGAAGTTTTCGACGTTGCGCAGGATCTTGCCAACGAACTCCTTGATCTTGGCTTCATCGCCGCCGAACGCTTCATTGGCGTGCAACCAGGCACCCAAGTAGCTGTAGCGGGCGTTGCCGGAGGTTTTCGGGTTAGGGAACACCAGCTTCACATCAGCACGGGCCAGGTCGTCCCAGTTCTTGATGTTTTTCGGGTTGCCTTTACGCACCAAAAAAGCCGTGGTGCTGTAGTAGGGCGAGCTGTTGTTGGGGAACTGCTTGGCCCAGTCTTCGCGCACCAGGCCACGCTTGGCCAGGATGTCCACGTCGGTAACCTGATTAAAGGTCACGGTATCAACCTTTTTACCCTGGATGATGTCTTGCGCCTGGCGCGAGGAACCGGCGAAGGATTGGTCAATCTTCAGCTCTTTACCGGTTTGTGCCTTCCAGTGCTCAACGAACTTGGGGTTGATCTCGGCAAACAGTTCACGGGCAATGTCGTAGGAGGCATTCAGGATCGGCTTGTCTTGCGCCAGCGCTGCTGCGCTGCCCAGCAGGCTCGAGGTAACGGCTGTGGCCAACAGGATTTTCTTAAGCATGATGCAGACTTTCCTCGTGACGGAGCCCGATTTCAGGCGTGTGATGATAATCTTGGCTCACTGGCCAGGAAGCTGGACGCGATACTGCACAAGTTTTTTATTCTTAAAAAGAAACTTTTAACGCTATTGATATTCCATTTGGCGTTTCTATTGCCTCGACTGCATCGATCCAATGATCTGCCCTCGCTTTGCGTGCTGTGCCGCACAGGTCAGCAAGTCTTGCGCGGTTATGCACTGCTTAAGCGCTCAGGCGCTCGCGCTTCTCTATTTGGCTTTGCAAACGGTAGAGGTAGGCGAAACCCTGCTCCCAGCGCTGGTGCCCTGATTTCACATTGATATGCCCGGCACCGCTGAGAATTGCAACGTCGCTGCCCCAATCGCGTGCCAGTTCGATGGCACGTGTTGCGCTGGCGGCAGAATCGTTGTCTGAACCGACCACTAGGCTGGGGAAAGGCAGCGCTTGCTGTGCGATTGGCGCAAAGTTCTTCAATGCCGGTGGGCAATTTGCGCGTTCCACATCCGCCGGCGCAACCAGCAACGCGGCGCGGACTCGCCCGAGTAACTCAACAGGCGCGTAGAGCGCCCAATGCGCCACTGTGATGCAACCCAGGCTGTGGGCAATCAGGATGGTTGGGCGCGGGTCGCTGGCGATTGAGCGCTGTAATTCGGCAACCCAGGCTTCGCGTTTGGGCTTTAGCCAGTCGGCCTGCGCCACCCGCGCGCTGTTCGGCAGGCTGCGTTGCCAGTGGCTTTGCCAATGGTCATCGGGTGAGCCTTGCCAGCCCGGTACGATCAGGTAGCGGATACTTGGGTGGCGCATCGTGCACTCTCCTGCAGGTGTGAATGGCTGCAGTGTAAGGAGGGTGTTCTGATATCAAAAAGAATAAGAAATTATTTGCTTATGCTATCGAGGCATTAAATGTGACGCCATTGCTTATTCGATAAAGATATATATTTGGTCTTAAACAGTATTTTAAAGAATATCAGGCTCTGCCTACTATCCGCCCCACAGCCACACCCAAGGAGCATTGAAATGAGCGCAACCCTGCGAGATCTAGACGGTCAGGACGAGGCGGGCATTCTGCATGAAATCCAGGCGGCCCTGCAGGGGCTCAAGTTTGGCTCGGTGGAGATCACCGTGCACAACGGCCAGGTGGTGCAGATTGAGCGCAAAGAGAAATTCCGTCTCAGCCCCCAGACCCACAAACCCAGCTGATACCTGCAACACCCGCAACACCCGCAACACCCGCAACACTGCCTGACCGGACCACCGGAGGGCGCTAGATGAAGCGTTTGGAACCCTGCACGCAAGACCGGACATCCGTGACACCTCACGAATGCACCGCTCAGTGAAGGCTCAAACCCATTGAACGCCAACCCTAATTCGTCCCGTGAGGAGCAACAGTATGTCTATTCGTCGTTTCGCCTTGGCCGCCCTGGCCAGTGCACTGATCGCCGGCCCAGCCGCCGCACAAACCCTGCTCAATGTGTCGTATGACCCAACGCGTGAGCTGTACACCGACTTCAACGCAGCCTTCAACAAGCACTGGCAAGCCCAGGGTAATGAAGCTGTGACCATCCAGCAGTCCCACGGCGGTTCGGGCAAACAGGCCCGTGCGGTAATCGACGGCCTGCGTGCTGACGTGGTGACCCTGGCGTTGGCCGGTGACATCGATGGGCTGTACAAGCTCGGCAAACTGATCCCGGAAAACTGGCAAGAGCGTCTGCCGAATGCCAGCACGCCCTACACCTCGACCATCGTTTTTCTGGTACGCAAGGGCAACCCCGAAGGCATCAAAGACTGGGATGACCTGGTCAAGCCCGGTGTAGAAGTGATCACCCCGAACCCGAAAACCTCGGGCGGCGCACGCTGGAACCTGCTGGCGGCCTGGGCGTTTGCTCAGCAGAAGTATGACAGTGAAGAAAAAGCCAAAGAGTTTGTCGCCAAGCTCTACAAGAACGTGCCTGTGCTCGACACCGGTGCGCGTGGCTCCTCCGTTACCTTCATCAATAACGGCATTGGCGATGTGTTGCTGGCTTGGGAAAACGAGACATACCTGGCGCTGAAGGAAGAGGGCGGCAAGAATTTTGAAATCGTTGCGCCTTCATTGTCGATTCTGGCTGAGCCGCCGGTGGCAGTGGTTGATCAGAACGTTGATAAGAAAGGCACGCGCAAAGTGGCCGAGGCCTACCTCAACTACCTGTACAGCGATGAGGGCCAGCGTTTGGCGGCCAAGCACTTCTACCGCCCGCGTAATCAGGAAATTGCCAAGGATTTCAGCCAGCAGTTCTCTGATCTGAAGCTGGTGACCATCGACGGTGATTTCGGTGGCTGGAAAACCGCACAGCCCAAGTTCTTCAACGATGGCGGCATTTTCGATCAGATCTACCTCGTCCAGTGATACGTCGTGTGGACGGGCTGTACCTCGTCTAATCGGCTAATCCCAAGTGCGGACAAGACTTCAGCCTGTCCGCCCTTTGCTTGTTAAAGCGTGCCAACGCAAACAGATAAGGACAGACCATGTCTCGTCGTACTTCCCCCGTCATACCCGGCTTCGGGCTGACGCTGGGTTACACCCTGGTGTACCTCAGCCTGTTAGTGCTGATTCCTCTGGGTGCCATGTTCGTCCATGCTGCCCAGCTCACCTGGGAGCAGTTCTGGACCATTATTTCCTCTCCGCGTGTTGTCGCCGCCCTGAAACTCAGCTTCGGTACGGCGTTTCTCGCAGCGTTGATCAACGGTGTGATCGGCACGTTGTTGGCTTGGGTGCTGGTGCGTTACACCTTCCCCGGCCGCAAGGTGATCGAGGCCATGATCGATCTGCCGTTCGCCCTGCCCACGGCGGTTGCCGGTATCGCGCTGACCGCGCTCTATGCCCCCAACGGTTTGATCGGCCAGTTTGCGGCTGATCTGGGTTTTAAAATCGCTTACACGCCACTGGGTATTACCTTGGCACTGACCTTTGTGACGCTGCCATTTGTGGTGCGTACGATTCAGCCGGTGCTGGCCGACATCCCCCGTGAAATTGAAGAGGCGGCCGCGTGTCTGGGTGCCAAACCCTTGCAAGTGGCTCGGTATGTGTTGCTCCCGGCACTGTTGCCCGCCTGGTTGACCGGCTTCGCGCTGGCTTTTGCGCGCGGTGTGGGTGAATACGGCTCGGTGATTTTCATCGCGGGCAACATGCCGATGAAGACCGAAATCTTGCCGCTGCTCATCATGGTGCAACTGGATCAGTACAACTACGCCGCGGCCACAGCCATCGGTGTGTTGATGCTGGTGGTGTCATTCATTTTGCTGCTGCTGATCAACTTGCTGCAGCGCCGCATTCGTCGTTCATAAGGAGCCTGGCATGTCATCTACATCCCTGACGGCCAGTGCCGTATCCAACGCGGCGCGGCGCGGCAATGCGTGGGCCCGTCGCCTGCTGATCATTGCCGCTTGGCTGGTGTTTCTATTATTTCTCGCTCTGCCACTGTTCGTTGTGGTGAGCGAGGCGCTCAAGCAGGGCGCAGGTGTGTTCTTCACCTCGATTTTTGAGCCTGATGCTATCAGTGCGCTGAAGCTAACCCTGCTGGCTGTGGCCATCGCCGTACCGCTGAATCTGGTCTTTGGTGTGGCGGCGGCTTGGTGCGTCAGTAAGTATGAGTTTCGCGGCAAGAGCATTCTGGTCACGTTGATTGATTTGCCCTTCTCGGTGTCGCCGGTGATTGCTGGCTTGATCTATGTGCTGTTGTTTGGCGCGCAGGGCTTCTTTGGGCCGTGGCTGCGTGAGCACGACATTCAAATCATCTTCGCCCTGCCGGGCATTGTGTTGGCCACCATATTTGTCACCGTACCCTTCGTCGCACGTGAGCTGATCCCCTTGATGCAAGAGCAGGGCACTCAGGAAGAGGAGGCCGCGCGCTTGTTAGGTGCCAACGGTTGGCAAATGTTCTGGCATGTCACGGTGCCGAACATTAAATGGGGGCTGATTTACGGCGTGGTGCTGTGTACGGCGCGGGCCATGGGTGAGTTTGGCGCTGTGTCGGTTGTGTCCGGGCATATTCGCGGTTACACCAACACGCTGCCGCTGCATGTCGAGATTCTTTATAACGAATACAATCACGTCGCCGCGTTCAGTGTGGCCAGCCTGTTGTTGTTGATGGCGCTGTTTATCCTACTGCTCAAGCAGTGGAGCGAGTCCCGTATCAATCGTCTTAAAGCCAGTGCTGGCGAGGAATAAGTCATGAGTATCGAAATCCGTAACGTCAGCAAGAATTTCAATGCGTTCAAAGCGCTGAACGACATTAACCTGAACATTCAGAGCGGTGAGTTGGTGGCCTTGCTCGGCCCCTCTGGCTGCGGCAAGACCACCTTGCTGCGCATTATTGCCGGCCTGGAAACGCCGGACAGCGGCAGCATCGAGTTTCATGGTGAGGACGTGTCCAACCATGATGTGCGCGACCGCAATGTCGGCTTTGTGTTTCAGCACTACGCGCTGTTCCGCCACATGACGGTGTTCGACAACGTCGCCTTTGGCCTGCGCATGAAGCCGAAAAAGCAACGCCCGAGCGAGGATGAGATCAAGCGCAAGGTGCATGAGTTGCTGGATCTGGTGCAGCTCGATTGGCTGGGTGATCGCTACCCCGAGCAACTGTCCGGCGGTCAGCGTCAGCGCATTGCGTTGGCGCGCGCGTTGGCGGTGGAGCCGCGTGTGTTGCTGCTCGATGAGCCTTTTGGTGCGTTGGATGCCAAGGTGCGTAAAGAGTTGCGTCGCTGGTTGGCGCGCCTGCACGAAGACGTCAACCTGACCAGCGTGTTCGTCACCCACGATCAGGAAGAAGCCATGGAAGTGGCCGACCGTATTGTGGTGATGAACAAAGGCGTGATCGAGCAAATCGGTTCACCGGCTGAGGTGTATGAAAATCCGGCCAGCGATTTCGTCTATCACTTCCTCGGTGATGCCAACCGCCTGTATGTCGGCGACGACCATCATGTGCTGTTCCGTCCGCATGAGATTCACCTTTCGCGCCAGGCCGAAGAAGGTCATCAGGCCGGAGAAGTGCGCGATATCCGCCCGCTGGGCGCCATCACCCGCGTGACCCTGAAAGTGGCGGGGCAAAGTGAGTTGATCGAAGCCGAAGTGGCCAAGGATCACTTCAGCCTGGCCAATCTGGGACGTGGCGAAACCCTCTACTTCAAACCCAAGGCTGGGCAACCCGTTCAGTCGCCGCGCTGAGTGCGTCAATCCGCCGGTTGAATAATGTGCTGTGTGTTTGCCGTATTAAGTGATATTTTTGCAGCAAATACACATCGCATGAGGTGCTGTAATGAGCGCATTGATTCGCCCGGAAGTCGACGCCGACGCGGTGCTGACCAAAGCGCTGCTGTCGACCCGCGAACAACTGGGCCTGACCCAGCAGGAGCTGGCTGACATTATCGGGGTACACCGCAGCGCCATTTCACGTTGGAGCGAAGGCGGTTTGCGCGTGGAAAGCAAAACAGGCGAGTTGGCCCTGTTGCTGATCCGCATCTACCGCTCATTGTTTGCCCTGTTTGGTGGCAACCAAGCCGACATGCAGCATTTTCTGCGTACCGACAACCGTCACCTAGACGCGCCGCCCTTATCACTGCTGATGCAGGTGCAGGGGCTGGTAAGGGTGGTCGAGTATCTCGATGCGATGTGGGATGAAAATAAAGTGTCATCCGTATAAATAAAGTTGTATCGGAAAGGATGATACTTTAGCGATGTACGGCACCGCTGGAGGCCAGGAAAAACGGGGCGCTTAGGATGAAACTTTATTTTCATCCAACATGCGATTCGCGGTAAAGGCTAACGCCTGCGTCGTCAGTCATCTCGCCTCGTTAGCCCCCGTTTAGGATCAATCGCCATGGATATCTGGCAAAACTGCCACGGCCAGCAGCACATCAAACCCTTGCGCGGCCGCTTGGTGCGTCTGGTGGAAAGCCAGGCTCAGGTGGCCACCCTGCAACTGGTCGATACCCTGGCCGAGCAAGCCCTGCTGGAACAGTTGCTGGAAACCAGCAAACCGCCGGTGCCGACCAGTGCCGACGCCTTGCACTATTTACTGAAAACCCCGTTTCGCTATCCACCGCTGCGCTGGGGCTCACGCTTTGGCCGGGTGCACGAACCCAGCCTGTTTTACGGCGCATTGCGCTTGGAAACAGCCATGGCCGAGGCGGCTTATTATCGGTTTTTGTTGTGGGATGGCATGCGTATCGCGCCGCCGAGTGGGCGAATCCTTTCTGAGCATTGCACCTTTGAGGCGCGTTATCAGGTTGAGTTCGGCATTCAGTTACAGCATTCGCCCTTTGCTGAGTATCACCCTCAGCTTGCAGATGTGAGTGATTACCGTGCCACGCAAACCCTGGGGGCCGCCATGCGTGAAGCCGGGGTTGAGGCATTCGAGTATCGTTCTGCGCGCTGCCCGCTGGGCGGCAATAACGTGGCCTTGTATGTGCCTGCCGCCCTGGCGGATAAACGCCCGCGTAACCTGCTGAGCTGGTTGTGTGAAACCACAGCCGAGTACGTGGCCTTCAAAAATGCGCAGGTTCCCGACACGCCCAAGCTGTTTCAGGTTGAGGCCTTTTGGCTAGATGGGCAGCTACCGCGCCCGGCCTAGCGCTCATGGTGTGTGCGCCGTTTACGCCCTGAAAAAGGGCAGGTGAAGGGGCGGGGCTGGCGAGTTGTGCACAATTGCGATGCGCCTTGTCAAGCTGCTTATAGAGCGTGACGTAAGCCCTTGATTCTTTGTGCTGCTTTTATAAGTCAATGAAAAATATAGATTTTTTGTGCTGGTGAAAAAATCACCAGTTTAACTCCGAGCCCCGCAGCATAAGCGGTTGGGGCGCTTGCACCCATGTTATCCACCAAGTTATCCACAGCTTCTGTGGATTAACCCAAGCGCTTGCTCTAGCTCGCGCCATGGCGGGCAAGCGATGCTGATAAAGGAGCGACAATGAGTTGTGTGTTCTGTGCCATTGCGGCGGGCGAGCTTCCTGCAGAGCGTATTTATGAGGATGAACGCTTTATCGTGTTGTTGGATATTTTCCCGTTGCGACCGGCCCATGTGTTGATTGTCAGCCGCGAGCACGCCCCTTTTCTGAAGGATCTGCAGAGCGCCAGCGCTGAGCACTTACTGCCCTTGGCCCAACGAATCGCTGCGGCCTTGCGTGCAGCCGGTTATGGCGGCGAAGGCATCAACTTCTTGATTAATGATGGGCCGACCTCCAACCAGCATGTGCCCCATCTGCACCTGCACCTGATTCCCCGGCGCAAGGGTGATGGCTTGGCATTGCTCTGGCGCGCGTTAATTCGCTTTATACCGCTGGGGCGCAAACGCATCGAAGCGCGTTTGGCCCACGAGGCGCAGCAACTACGAGAGGCTTTACGTCATGTGTGAATTGTTGGGCATGAGTGCCAATGTGCCGACCGACATTGTGTTCAGCTTTACCGGTCTCATGCAGCGCGGTGGGCGCACCGGCCCGCACCGCGATGGTTGGGGCATTGGCTTTTATGAAGGGCGTGGCCTGCGCCTGTTTCAAGACCCGCAGGCCAGCAGTGAATCGGAGGTGGCGCAGTTGGTGCAGCGCTACCCGATCAAAAGTGAAGTGATCATCGGCCATATACGTCAGGCCAATGTCGGCCGCGTTTGTCTGGCCAATACCCATCCGTTTGTACGCGAGATGTGGGGGCGCAACTGGTGCTTTGCGCATAACGGTCAATTGGCCGACTTTGCGCCGTCCTTTAGCCACTATCGACCGATTGGCGACACTGACAGCGAAGCGGCTTTCTGCGATCTGCTCAATCGCCTGCGCCAGGCTTTTCCCGAGCCGATCAGCGTGGAGCAGTTACTGCCCACGCTGGTCGAGGCTTGCGCAGGCTATCGCCAGCAAGGCGTATTCAATTGCCTGCTAAGTGATGGCGACTGGCTGTTCAGTTTTTGCAGCAGCAAGCTGGTGCATATCACCCGGCGCGCGCCCTTTGGCCCGGCGCATTTGAAAGATGCTGACATGCAGGTGGATTTTCAGGCGCAAACCACGCCCAATGATGTTGTGACGGTAATCGCCACCGAGCCGTTAACGGCTAATGAGCACTGGACGCTCTTCCAGCAAGGTGAATGGCGTTTATGGCGTGGCGGTGAGTGCATCGCGCAGGGTTTAACGGACTGAATCGGGGGAGGGGCTATGTTGAGAAGTTATCTGCGTTTGGCGTTGTTTGCCTTGGGCTTGTTAGTGGGGGTGCAGGTCCCCGGTTTTATCGATGACTACAGCAAGCGCGTGGAAGCGCAGCGCATGGAGTCGGAGGTGGGGCTTAACGGCTTTCGGCAGACGGCTCAGCGTTTTTTCAACGGCGATCTGGTGGCGCTGGTCAGTCATTACCAGGCCAGTGCTGACCCGGTAATGCGCAGCGACGCACAAAGCCTGAGTACGCTGGTTGAACGCTCAGCCTTGCTGGAACGTGAATCCAAGGCCATGCAAGGCCCTTGGTATGCGCAGCTCTGGCATCTGGCCACAGCGGCTGATCACGAACTGCTGGAGCAGACGTTTGCGGCCTATCGCTACCAAGTGCTGCTCGCGCCCGAGGCCATCACCTGGGGCATCGTCTGCGCGCTGCTACTGGCCTGGCTGGTCGAAAGCCTGCTGGTGCTGTTCGGCATGCTGCTGGGTGTGGGCCGCAGCCAGAAGGTGCAGCAGCGCCATTGGCGCTGAGTTGCATCACCCTCAAGGGCTCGCAAGAGCCCTTGATGTTTCAGTTGATCCGTTTATTGAGGCGATGTCTCAATACCCTGTTGCATGCATTGGGTAGAGCGTGTCATACGCATCAGCGCTGGGTTGCGTGTGTAGGTTGGGTTGAGGAACCGCGCGACGAAGCCCAACGAGACATGCTGCAATCTGTTGGGCTTCGCTGCGCTCAACGCCAACCTACGCCTTATCGCCACGCAACACGCAATGGGTACATGGACTTTCTTATGCTTGCTGCCTTGAATACAAGCAGCCTCGTTAACAGCCGGCAGAGTCGGCAATTTTTTACGCCGCGACACCAACAACACGCCCGCCACGACCAACGCCGCACCCGCCAACTGGGCCAGTGACACCGGCTCCGCCAACAGCATCCAGGCAAACACAATCGTCAGCACCGGCCCCAGCGTGCCGATCAGCACCGTGCGTGCCGAGCCGATCAGGCGTAGCGCAGCCGATTGCCAGAAGATTGGCAGCACCGTCGAGAAAATCGCCATCGCTGCGCTGTAGGCGTACACCTCAACCGGCAACTGCAACGCGCTGAACGGCTGGGTGGCGAGAAAATGCAGTTGCGTGGCAAAGGTCGACACGATGATCGCCAGCGCAGCAAAGCGAATAGTGCCCAGTCGGTGAATCGCCACTTCAGCCCCGGCGCTGTACAGCGCATAAGACAGCGCCGAGCCGAACACAAAGGCCGCGCCGATCAACACGCTGTGCAGGTCTTCGGCCACGTGCAAGTCGTGGGCAAAGGCCAGGGCAATCCCGGCGTAAGACAGCAGCAGGGCGGCGATCTGGCGTTTCTCCAGGCGCTTGCCCATAAACAGCACGCCGATCAACACGGTCATGGTCGGGTAGATAAACAGAATCAGCCGCTCCAGCGCCGCCGAGATGTACTGCAGGCCGATGAAATCGAGAATGCTCGCGCCGTAATAACCGAGCAGGCCCAAGGCCAGCAGCATGCCCCAGTCCTTGCGGGTGAGCGGCGGCGCGGTGCGGCACAGCCACAGCGTGGCCCACAGGGCGATGGGCAGGGCAAAACTCATGCGCAGTGCGAGCAGGGTGACGGCATCCACCGGTGCGGCCGCGTAGGCCAACTTGACGAAGATGGCTTTGAACGAAAAGCCAAAGGCGGCAAGGATCGCCAGCGCGATGCCGATGCGATCGGCTGACCAGGATTTCCAGGGCATTGCGAATAAATTCCTAAAGAGTTGTTCTGGGGCGAATGATGCGAGGGCTAGAATCGCTTTGGAATTGGCTTTTACATAACTGACCGTTCGGATTTAACAAACGCTATGCAATACGACCTGATTGACCTGCGTTTATTTGTCGCCATCGCCGAGGCAAAAAACCTCACCCGTGGGGCCGAACGCGTGCACCTGGCGGCTTCTTCTGCCAGCCACCGTCTGCGCCAGCTGGAAGCGTCGATCGGCACACCGTTGTTGCTGCGCGAGCCGCGTGGTGTCAGCCTGACCCGCGCTGGCGAGGCCTTGTTGCGCCATGCGCGGCAGGTGTTTGCCCAGCTGGAACAAATGCACGCCGACCTCACGCCCTACGCCAAAGGCGTGCGCGGGCATGTCAGCCTATGGGCCAATACCCACGCCACACACACCTTTTTACCCGACAGCCTGGCGACGTTTCTGCAGCGTCATCCGCAAGTGAGTATCTCCCTCGAAGAACACACCAGCCCGGATGTGTTGATGGCGGTGGCGCGTGGTGAAGTGGAAGTGGGCGTGGTGGCGGGGGCTATGGAAGGGGCCGATGTTGAACTGATCCCGTACAAAGCAGACCGTCTGGTGTTGATCGCGCCTGCTGAGCATCCGCTGGCCGCGCGTAAGCAATGCCCGTTTGTGCAGGTGCTGGATTACCCCTTTGTCATGCTGCATGCCGGCTCGGCCATCCACACCTTCACCATGAACGCGGCAGCGGCGTTGGGTCGGCACTTGGAGGTGCGTATTCAGGTACGCAGCTTTGAGGCCGTGTGCCGTATGGTTGCGGCCGGTGTAGGCATTGGCCTGGTGCCGCGCAGTGCGGTGTGCGAGCGCGGGCTGCCAATCATTGAGCTGGAAGAACCCTGGGCGCAGCGCGATTTGAAAGTCTGTGTGCGTAAGCGGGCGCTGCTGTCGGGCTTTGCCGCCGAATTGGTCGATTGCCTGACGGCCGAGGCTGACTAATTAAAACGGGCCCGAGGGCCCGTTGTTTACTTGGAGAGAAAGCGCATGCCTTCTTCCAGCCCGCTCAAGGTCAGCGGGTACATCTGGTCTTCGAGCAACTCACGCATGATGTTGGTCGAGGCGGTGTAGCTCCAGCTGTCTTTGGGGTACGGGTTGATCCAGATAAGCTTTTTGTACTTCTCCATAAAGCGCTTGATCCAGACGTAACCCGGCTCCTCGTTCCAGTGCTCGACGCTGCCGCCGGCCTGGGTGATTTCGTAAGGGGCCATGGCCGCATCACCGACGAACACCACTTTGTAGTCCGCGCCGTACTTGTGCAGCAGGTCTTGCGTGGAGAAACGCTCAGACGTGCGGCGCAGGTTGTTCTTCCACACCGACTCGTACACGCAGTTATGGAAGTAGAAATACTCCAAGTGCTTGAACTCGGTTTTGCAGGCGGAAAACAGTTCCTCGCACACCTTGACGTGGGCGTCCATCGAACCGCCGATGTCGAACAGAATCAGCAGCTTCACCGCATTGCGCCGCTCCGGACGCATCTGGATATTCAGCAGGCCGCCGTCTTTTGCGGTGTGGTCGATGGTGCCGCCCAGATCCAACTCGTCTTCAGCGCCCTGACGGGCAAACTTGCGCAGGCGGCGCAGGGCCACCTTGATATTGCGCGTACCTAGCTCGACCTGATCGTCGAGGTTTTTGTACTCGCGCTGATCCCAGACCTTGACCGCTTTACCCTGACGCTTGCCAGCGTCACCCACGCGGATGCCTTCCGGGTTGTAGCCACCGGAGCCGAACGGGCTGGTGCCGCCTGTACCGATCCACTTGTTGCCGCCTTCGTGGCGTTCTTTTTGCTCTTCGAGGCGCTTTTTGAATTCCTCAATCAGCTTGTCCAGGCCGCCGAGGGATTCGATCTTGGCGCGTTCCTCATCGGTCAGCGAGCGCTCGAATTCCTTGCGCAGCCACTCATCGGGGATCAATGCCTCGATGTGCTGATTAAGGTTTTCCAGGCCCTTGAAATAGGCCCCGAACGCGCGGTCGAACTTGTCGAAGTGACGCTCGTCCTTGACCAGAATGGTGCGCGCGAGAAAGTAAAACTCGTCCATATCGGCGAACACCACGTTGTGCTTCAACGCGTTGATCAGGTCGAGCAGCTCGCGCACCGACACCGGCACCTTGGCGGCGCGCATTTCATTGAATAGGTTGAGCAGCATGGCTGCGTCCTCGTGGCATCTGGGGACAATCCCCTCTCACTTGAGGGAGAGGGCTAGGGAGAGGGTGGGGCAGACGACACGCGGTCGCTGATTCCCTCTCCCCCGGCCCCTCTCCCGCAAGCGGGAGAGGGGAGGCAATCAACGACTGGCGCGGCGGCTCATAAACGCCAGGCGCTCCAGCAACTGCACATCCTGCTCGTTCTTCACCAGCGCACCGGCCAGCGGCGGGATGGCCTTGGTGGGGTCGCGTTCGCGCAGCACGGCTTCGCCGATGTTGTCGGCCATCAGCAGTTTCAGCCAATCAACCAGCTCGCTGGTGGACGGCTTTTTCTTCAGGCCCGGTACTTTGCGCACGTCGAAGAACACGTCCAGCGCTTCAGCGACCAGGTCTTTTTTGATGTCGGGGTAGTGCACATCGACGATCTTCTGCAGGGTCGCGCGATCCGGGAAGGCGATGTAATGGAAGAAGCAGCGGCGCAGGAAGGCGTCCGGCAGTTCTTTTTCGTTGTTCGAGGTGATGATGATGATCGGGCGCTGCTTGGCTTTGATCGTCTCGTTGGTCTCGTAAACGTAGAACTCCATCTTGTCGAGTTCTTGCAGCAGGTCGTTAGGGAACTCGATGTCAGCCTTGTCGATTTCATCGATCAGCAGGATGACGCGATCCTCAGACTCAAAGGCTTCCCACAGCTTGCCCTTCTTAATGTAGTTGCGCACATCGTGAACTTTGTCCGAATCCAGCTGCGAGTCACGCAGGCGGCTGACCGCGTCGTACTCGTACAGGCCCTGATGAGCCTTGGTGGTGGATTTGATGTGCCAGGTGATCAAACGTGCGCCGAATGACTCAGCCAGTTGCTCAGCCAGCATGGTTTTACCAGTGCCTGGCTCGCCCTTGACCAGCAGCGGGCGCTGCAGGGTGATGGCGGCATTGACCGCGAGCTTGAGGTCGTCGGTGGCGACGTAGGACTGGGTGCCTTCGAACTTCATCGGTAAATCCTCGAACGGTAACGCGCAGGGCCATACCCGCGAGTTCAGTATTTAGAAAGGCAGACTATACCGCCTGAGCCGTGGCGCTGTGAACGCGGACGACTTATTCAGTCACTTGATGATGGTACACAATGAATTCGTTCTGCAGTGCACTGGGCCAGGCGTAGCAAGGGTTTCAGCCTGGACGCACTGGGGCACACACGCCACAATTCGATCCCCATGGCCCGGACATGAGACCGGGGCACGTGACCCGCTGGAGCTGTAATGTCCTATTTAACTCGCCGAGATGGGCGTTATTTCTACCGCCGCCGATTTCCTGCAGAAGTCGCCGCTCTCGTTGGTCGTACGGAATTCCGCAAGGCGCTTGGTACTGCTGATCGGCAGGAGGCTGGGAGAGCTGCGCGCATTGTCTCCGTCGAATTTGATCGAGTATGCGCGGAGGCTCTAGCCCAATTACCTGAGCAAAGTGTTGGCAGAGCCCTGGAGGCTGCTAGCGAACCCCCTGCTAGGGTTTCGGCGGAGGCCATTCTTGAGCGGCTACAAATCATAGTTGAACAGGTCACTCGATCTGCGATAGAGGCACTGGAGCCAAGTCAGCGGATTGCCCCGACATGGGCGGCTGAGCTGGAGTGGCAAAAGAGTGCTCTGTTGGCCATTGCGGAAGGTAATCACCCTGGTGCAGCTCAATACAACCCTGTAGAGGCGATGGCTGCGTATCGGGCTCTGGAAGCCTTGGAGCGAGGGGAAATACCAGCACTTGACTCGCCGATTCTGCCTGCTCGTTCGAGTGGTGCCAAGGCTCTCAGCATGGATTCTGATAGTCGCACGGCGGCAGAGTTTGACGAGGCGCTAGAGGGCTATTGTGAGCGAGTATCAGCTAGTCGCGCTGGAATAGTTCGATCACTAGGCAAGCAAATTTTGCGCTGGCCAAGCACTCAAGCAGAGCAGGTTCAACGCATCATGCAGTTTGCAGAAGGCAAATTAGCTGCAGGTGGTAAAGCCAGCAGTGTGCACACACAGGCTGCGGGACTTATAACTGTGCTGCGTGAGATGCCAGGATGGGAGCGTATCAGCCTGCCCCGTAATGGCAGCACTGCACGCACAATACGACAAGGCGGGCAGCTCCAAACGGATGCTCGAGATGCGATGCCGCTGGAGATTGTGCGGAAGGTAACTGCGGCCCTGGACGTTAGGGGGGATGCTGTAGACGCTGCCGCCGCAAGATTGCTGGTGCGCTATGGTCTGCGCCCAGTGGAGTTGTTGCAGGAGGGACCGGAGGCGTTGACGGATAGGACTGACATACTCGGCCAGAAAGAATTGGTCTATCACGCTGGCCTAAGTGGGGCTAAGAACTCCGCGAGCCGCAGATGCCTGCCGGTACACGCTGACGATATTCCGCTGTTCAAGCTTGTGCTGAGTGCTAGGGAGGATGCTGGAGAGAAGCGGAGTCGGGCGCGTGTAACTCGCTTGTCTGCTGCTGTACGTATTGCCTTGCGAGGTGTACCAGGCAAGCTCTCCTTGTATTCACTGCGACACACCTGCGCCGATCTATTGCGTGCTGCTGGTGCGACTCCTGATGAAGTGGGGGGCGTGCTCGGGCATACCGCGACCGGCAGCAAGGCAACGTCTATCTATGGCGGCAAGGCTCCATTGGTGAGGCCTCGGGAACTATTGTGCAAGGTTCGTGATTTGCTGGAGGGTGGGAAGGACGGAGCTACACCTGCAACTTAAATCTGCTGTAGTCACTCGAACCCGTCCCTTACTCAATCAGTTTCAGACTTCCCCCCATGGCCCTCTGTGCGTCGTTACTCGGCGTCATGCAGGGGGCAGCCTTGCTTAAAGCCGCTCTCCGCCGCGCTTTGACCGGTTTGTTAGCTCGTAACAAATGGTGTTCCTACAAATTAACAAATCCTTGACGCTCCACAGCTATTCGTTATGATTGCCTCTATCGAGCTAAGCAGGGAGTAGCAGTATGCAAGTCGTCGCCTATTACCGCGTATCAACAGAGAAGCAGGGCAAGTCAGGCTTGGGCCTTGATGCGCAGCGGGAGTACATCCAGGCGGCAGCGCAGGCTGAGGGGTGGGAAGTAATCGCTAGCTTTGAGGATCACGCCTCAGGTGCCATAAGCCCTACCAAACGTGTGCAATGCGCTCAGGCACTGGAACTATGCCAAGCAACGGGTGCCGTGTTGGTTGTAGCAAAGCTTGATCGGTTGAGCCGCGACGTAGCTGACATTGCGGCACTGATGAAAGTGGCGAACTTCAAGGTCGCTACCATGCCTCAGGCTGATGCTTTCCAATTGCATTTGTATGCAGCTCTGGCAGAGCAGGAGCGCAGCTTTATTAGCCAGCGTACCAAGTCCGCATTGGCCTCTCTAAAGGCCCGTGCTGAATCCGGTGACACCAACGCCCAGGCTAAGGTTGAACGACGCACAGCGGGCCGCTTAGCAGGGCAGGCTCTAGGGCAGGTGGCCGCTGTAGAGGCTATCAAAGCGCGTGCAGATAGGTGGGCCGATAGCATGGCCTCGCACATCAAAGCCGGGATGTTTGACGGCTGCCGTACCTTGGCCTCTATGGCCTCCTGGCTTAACGCTAAGGGGCATAAAACGGCGAGAGGGGCAGAGTTCAGTCCTATGCAGGTGAAGCGGCTAGTAGAGCGCCTGGGGCTCGACTTTCCGTAAGGTGTAACCCTTATGGATGCCTGCCTAAGCTGCTTGAAATGTAGAGATTCACCTGCATCGAATCCTAATGTCCGATGTTAAACGACCTAGAAAACTGGGTTGGGCGTAGCGACTGACGGTGGAGAGCTTCACCAGTAGGAACTGACTTTGAGTTAGCTCCCTCTGGTGGAGAGGTAAAGAGATAGGTGGTAGTGATGTACGAAGCTAATCCTGTGGTACTGAGTAACCGGAGTTAAGGGGCCCGGCGAAAGGAGGAGAAGTGGGGAAGGGAGTGAGCGAAGCGAACGAATGATAAGACGAACGTAGTGAGGGTTAGGGAAACTCTGAAAAAGACTTCCTGATTTTGGCAAAATACCCGGATTCCACCCGCTGAGTTTTCCGATGAAGCAGATGACCTTCGCCGAC